>Ga0129336_10000012_pt1 | contig 73571 bp, 73 predicted proteins | sample CPB6_02_DNA_FD_96878 | JGI IMG/M metagenome (GOLD analysis project Ga0129336, IMG submission 96878) | Freshwater to marine salinity gradient microbial communities from Chesapeake Bay, USA - CPBay_Sum_0.6_0.2_DNA | ecosystem: Environmental > Aquatic > Marine > Coastal | place: USA: Chesapeake...
CTCGGCGATGACAAGGCCGTTCGGTTGGGGTCCGAGTTCAACGTCAACCTCGACAAAGTGATGGGCCCGTTACGGGTCGCCTTTGGCGATGCGGCATACATTCAGTGAGCCCTTCGCTAGGCACTTGATCAGGCCGTCGCAAATCGGCAAATTTGCTGGCACACTTAATACTTATGTCAGTCGAGGTGGTGACTCGCGATAGTTCGTCGCTCACCGATACCGAATTGGACGACCTTGCCGCAATGGGCGGCGCATTCGGGATTGGTGCAATTTCCAAGGCCAAGGAAGATTGGGTGTTGTTTACCGTCGCCACGATCAACGGCAAGATCAATGGATTCACGTTCTCCACTTTGGAGCGAATTGGTGGAACCCCCTGCGTATTGCTCGGCATGATGAGCGTGAAGCGATCTGCGAAGCGAGATGCGGTCCTCAAAGGTTTGATGACCGAGGCCTACCACCGTGCACTGATGGCTTTTCCCGATGAGGATGTGGTGGTCGGTTCACGTTTCGCATTGGTCGATGGTCTCGAGGCATTCAAATCGGTGTCTGACATGATCCCTCGTCCCGGCCATCGTGCAGTAGGCGAAGAGCGAGCCTGGGGTAAGCGACTCGCGCGACGGTTCGGAGTTGATTCGTCATATGACGAGCAGAGTTTCGTCGTCAAGTCGAATGGTCAGAGTGGTTTCCTCGATCATGAATCAGCGAAGGCGGACAAGATCACGAAGGAGTTCGGCGAGCTTTTCAAGTCTGTGCCAAAGACCAAGGGTGGTGTGTTGATCGTCCACGGTTGGACGATGGCCGAATCGCTGGCCAAGCTCGGCCGTATCAAGTAGTCCCTTGAACGTCGCCGACGCGGTGCGCGCTCGGCGGATGACGCGATCGTTTTCTTCCGAGCCGATCGAACCAGAAGTCATTGACGATTTGTTGGACCTCGCGACTCGTGCTCCCTCGGCGGGCAAGTCGCAAGGATGGCACTTCGTCGTGCTGGAGGGAGAACAGACGAGAAATTTTTGGGATGCCACGCTCGACGTCGACAAGCGCCGAACATTTGCCTGGCCACGACTGCTCGATGCTCCCGTGATCGTGCTGCCATTTGCCGATCCGGGTCAGTATCTCGAGCGTTACTCACAAAATGACAAGGCGGCTACGGGATTGGGCGAATCGATCGAAAACTGGCCCGCTCCCTATTGGACGATCGACACGTCGTTTGCGGTGATGACCTTGCTGCTCGCCGCCACCGAACGCGGTCTCGGTGCACTGTTCTTTGGTGTGTTCAACGGAGAAGTTCGGGTGCGTGAAATGGTGCACGCGCCGGACGGAGTGCAATTGCTTGGAGCAATCGCGCTTGGTCGACCGCTCGAGACCGACCGTGTTGGCCGAAGCGCTGGACGCCCGCGCAAGTTCACCGACGTGGTGCACCGTGGCACCTGGTGAACCCTCGGTTAGCCGCTGAGCGCCGAGCGCAGAGTGTCGACCAACGACTGCGGATCGCTGCTCGGGGCCAGGCACGACCACTCCCGACACACGTAGGCGAGCCCTTCCTTTCGCTCCTGCCAGATCGGTGAGTCGTATCGCTCGCCCCACGCCATAACCGTTGTGGGCAACCATCTCCCGCGAAGCGCATCGACGAGATCCGGCCGTTCGCCGCACACCACGACTTCGGAAACGCCGACATGCACCAAGTGCGCGGCGCACAGCAGATTGCCGAAGGCAGTTGGTGCGCTGGGCACGATGCCACCAAGTAGTCGAAGTATGGCGATTGCACGCTCCCTGAAGTCTGAGCGACCCGTGAGACTTGCTAAGCGCAGGAGCCCTAGTGCGGCCGTCGAGTTGGCGGACGGTGTGGCGTTGTCCATGATGTCTTTCTGGCGTACGACAAGCTGTTCGCCCGAAGAGTGGTTGGTGAAAAATCCACCGTTTTTTTCGTCCCAATAACCGGCGATCAATTGGTCGGCAACGGAAATCGCTTCGTCGATCCATCTACGTTCTCCGGTTGCCTCGCCGAGACGAGTGAATCCATCCAGCAGTTGCGCCAAGTCCTGCGCCAAGGCGTGGTGACGTGCTTGCGGTGTGCCGTCTGCTTGCCAGCTGCGACACCACGATTGATCAGATCCGCGCAATCGCGAGACCAGGAATTCTCCATTGCGTCGTGCTGCTGCCAGCCAGTCTGGGCGATTGAGTACGAATGCTGCTTCGGCCAGCGTGGCCAACATCATCCCGTTCCATTCCGCGAGCACCTTGTCGTCGAGTCCAGGGCGAGCGCGACGTTCGCGATACGTGCGAAGGGCGGTTCGCGCTTGGTCAATTTCTGGTGATCGGGCAAACGATCCGCGACGATGTAGTCGTGTCGGAATGTTTTTGCCCTCGAAGTTTCCTTCTTCGCTGAAGCCCCACCATTCGACGGCCACTTCGAACAATTCGGCGGGCAAAGCAGTGCGAACATCATCAAGGGTGAAGACATAGAAGTGACCCTCGTGGGAGTGACCATGTTCGTCGAGTGAGTCTGCGTCTTCTGCACAAAAGAAGCCGCCATCGGGATGTGTCAAAGTCTCGAGGACGTAGTCAATGGTCTCCTCGACGATCTGAACCCACGACGGTTCTCTGAGAGCAAGTGCACCATGGAGGTATGCACGGGCGATGAGCGCCTGGTCATAGAGCATTTTTTCGAAGTGGGGAACCAACCACTTTTCATCCACGCTGTAACGGGCGAAGCCACCGCCGAGGTGGTCGTACATTCCTCCCGATGCCATCGCATCGAGTGTCGTTCGCACCGCCGAACTGATCTCGGGCGACTCGCTGTCCATGAATTGGCGCAACAGCACTTCGATGTTCATCGTGTTCGGGAATTTGGGTGCTCCTCCGAAGCCGCCCCACTTGGCGTCGTGGTTGGTGATGAGTTGTTTGATGGCCAGATCGAACGTGTCGATCGAGATCGTCTCGTCTCGAGGGGTGATGGCTGCCGTACGCGAAAGGATTTCCATGAGAGCGTCGGCGTTCTCGTCAATTTCGTTGCGACGTGACCGCCAGGCATCGTCGATGGCTCGCATCAGCTGGATGAAAGTGGGCTTCTGGTAGTACGTGCCGCCGTAGAACGGTTTTCCGGATGGGGAGAGGAATACGGTCATTGGCCATCCACCTCGTCCCGTCATGGCCTGGACTGCATCCATGTAGATGGCATCGACGTCGGGTCGTTCCTCGCGGTCGACCTTGACGTTGACGAAGAGCTCGTTCATGATCGCAGCAGTTTCATCGTCCTCGAACGACTCGTGTGCCATCACGTGGCACCAGTGACAAGCCGAGTAGCCAACGGACAACAAGATGGGCACGTTGCGGCGTGTCGCTTCGGCAAATGCCTCGTCTCCCCACGGGTGCCAATCCACCGGGTTATCCCGATGTTGGCGGAGATAGGGGCTGGTCTGGTCAGCGAGTCGATTTGTCATCGCTCAACCGGCGGGTGACACCGCGATGTTGGCTAAGAAGTTCATCGCAGGAAACGGCGAGCGCGCCGCAACGCGAACCCGGACCACACAGTTGTCGGGAACGGGAGATGCGATCAACGCATCACGGGTCAAGGTGCACGAACCGCTCACGAGCTGCAAGGTTGTGCGACCTTTGGCGGGGCCGCCGAGAAGACTCGTCGTCTTGGTGCTGGAGGCAACGGACACGTTGTTGACGACGAGCCACTTCGCCATAATTCTCGGAGTCGTGGCAGAGAACTGCGGCGTTGACTGCTGCGGCGTGGTGATGGCGACACGAATGAAGGTGCCGGCATCGCGCGTCTTGGTGCGGTATTGGGTCGCCACGGCATTGGCAATGGCGGCGCAATTGGCGGGACGCTTCGTGGCGGTCGTGCCTGGTTTCGTGCAGCGATACCACTGCACCTTCACCTCCGGCCGAGCCATCACGGTGAGGTCTTCGTTCAACCGACCAAGTGCCGCGATGACGGGTTGGCTCGAGTCGGGAAACAAAGCGGCTAGTTGGGCGAAGGCGGCAGGAAGGTTGAGTAGACCAAAACCGGTCTGATCATCGCGACCCGGTGTGCCGATATCGGTGGCTGACTGCAGCAGGATGTCGCGCGCCTGACCTGCGGTGAGTGTTGGCTGTGCTGCGAAGAGCAATGCAGCTGCACCACTCACGAAGGCCGCAGCCATCGATGAGCCTGTGCTCAACCCATAGTTGCCGAGCGCTGTGGAAAGAATGCCGACGCCGGGCGCGGCAATGTCGATGTAGGAACCAACCTGTGACTTCGCGCCAGGAACGTTGTTTTGGTCGACAAAGGAGACAGCGATCGTTTGATCGAACGCTGCGGGCCATTTGGGTGCTGCCGTTGGTCCATCGTTGCCCGCGGCAGCAACCACAAGTGAGCCTTTGCTCGTGGCATAGGTGATCGCCTCGGACAACGGCGTCGACTCTTGATCGCCGCCCAAGGAGAGATTGATCACGCGCGCCCCCATGTCGGCTGCCATGCGCACACCCGCCACGACATCGCCCGAACGGCCGCGGCCGTCGGGTCCAAGAACTCGGATGGGCAGCACTCGCGACTCTGGTGCAACACCTGCGATTCCGGCGCCGTTGTTTGCCACTGCAGAGATGATTCCCGCGACGTGCGTTCCGTGTCCCTGGGTGTCGACGTCCGGCGCTCCGGGTTCGTTGACGCCTCCGAACAAATTGATTCCTTGAGATATGTTCGCGTCAAGGTCAGGGTGCGGTCCGCTCCCGCTGTCGATCACGGCAACTGTGACGCTGGCACCCCGCGTGATTGCCCACGCTTGCTCTGCTCCAATCTTGGTGAGTCCCCATTGTTGGGAATACAGCGGGTCATTGACGGTTGCCGCGGCAACGGAGCTGGGCTGGAGAAGTGCGCCGAAGAGCACACCACACGTCGCTATGAAGAGGGAACGGGAGTAACGACGCACGAGACCGTTCTACACACCGACGGCGTGGAAACCGCCGTCGACATGGACAATCTCGCCTGTCGTCGCGGGAAACCAGTCGGAGAGCAGAGCGACGCACGCCTTGGCCACAGGTGCACTGTCCAAGATGTTCCAACCAAGTGGTGCGCGTTGTGACCAAATGTCCTCAAATTGGGCGAAACTCGGAATTGACTTGGCTGCCATCGTGCGGATCGGTCCTGCCGCCACCAAGTTGCAGCGCACGCCCTTGGCTCCGAGTTCTCGCGCGAGATAGCGATTGGTCGCTTCGAGGGCGGCCTTGGCCACGCCCATCCAGTTGTACGCAGGCCACGCCACCGTGTTGTCGAAGTCGAGACCGACGAAACTGCCACCATTCGTCATCAAGGGAACGAATGCGGCAGCAAGAGTCTTCAGTGAGAAAGCTGAAATCTCCATCGCCACGGCAACGTCTGGCCACGGAGCTGCCATCAAGTCGTCCCCAAGGCACGAGGCCGGTGCAAATCCGATCGAGTGCAACACGCCATCCACGCGACCGAGGTGGGTCTTGGCTGCTTCACGTGCCGCCTCGACATGTTCGGCAACCGTGACGTCAAACTCGATGACTTCAACTGCTTGGTCAAGTTTGCGCGCGGTGCGTTCGGTGATCGACAGCCCCCGACCTGCTCCCGTGAGGATGATCCTCGCGCCCTCGCGTTGGGCGAGCTGAGCCACTCCGAAGGCAAGGGAGGCGTCGGTAAGGACACCAGTGATTACGAGGTTCTTGCCGGCGAGGATTCCTGAGGACGACATCTACCTAGACGGTAGTTGCCCTCGGGGGAATGTGTGAGACTTGGGCGATGCGCATCGGGATCATGGGTGGGACTGGTCCCGCCGGTAGCGGACTGGGTTTGCGTTTGAATGTTGCCGGTCACGAAGTCGTGATCGGCTCGCGATCGCGGGAGAAATCGGAGCACGCGGTTGCCGAGCTCGTCGCAGCGTGGCCAAAGCATCGAATAACGATTGAGGCGGGCGACAATCTCGCCGCCGCCCAGTGCGATCTTGTCGTCGTCGCCACGCCCTGGGATTCAATTGCCACATTGGTCGGCGAACATGCCGAGGCGCTTCGCGGAAAGGTCGTGGTGACCATGGCCAACGCGCTGATCCGTGTCGGCAAAGAATTTCAACCGCTCGTGCCGCCGCGCGGGAGCATTGCGGCGCACGTGCAAGCGGCCATTCCCGCAAGCCGGGTGGTGGCAGCAATGCAGCACATCCCGGCCAAGGAGTTGGGGAATCTCGAACATCATGTCGACAGCGACGTCTTGATTTGTTCCGATTTTCCCGATGCGATCGAGACAGTGAGTGACATCGTTGCCAAGATCCCCGGTTGTCGACCCCTGAACACTGGCGGGTTGTCCAATGCGCTCGCCCTAGAAGCGTTCACCGCCGTGCTGTTGCAGTTGAACGTGCGATACAAGACGCGGGTGGCACCGCGTCTCACCGGGATTCCGTCCAACGACCCGGTGACCGGGCGTTCGATGGAGCTCCCATCTTGATGCGGCTATTCGACACATCACGTCAGGAGATAGTGCCGTTCGAGTGTGGTGAGACCGTCTTGATGTACACGTGCGGTATCACTCCGTACGACGCGACCCATCTCGGTCACGCGTTCACCTTCATTCAGTACGACGTCCTGCAGCGCAGATTGATCGATGCAGGTCATTTTGTGAAGTGCGTCCGCAACGTCACCGATGTAGACGACCCGCTGTTTGCCAAGGCTCGAGAGCTCGGAGTCCACTATTTGGATCTTGCGGCTCGGGAAGAAGCGCGATTCGAAGGGGACATGAAGGCGCTCAATGCGTTACCCGTGCACAGCACGCCTCGTGCATCTTCGGCCATTCCGGACATTCGTGGATTCATTGGCATGGTCATCGATAGGGGATTTGCCTACGAGGCGGGTGGGTCGGTGTACTTCGACGTGGAGAAGTTCCCTTTATTCGGATCAATCTCGCACTATTCGCGGGATGAAATGATTGCTCTCGCCAAGGAGCGAGGTGGCAACGTCGAAGATCCGAACAAGAGGAATCCTCTCGACTTCGTGTTGTGGCACCCGTCAGCGGCAGATGAACCGACCTGGGACACGATGTGGGGACCGGGTCGTCCCGGTTGGCACATCGAGTGCTCAGCACTTGCTCTTCGCGAGCTTGGCACCACGATCGACTTGCACGGTGGAGGGAGCGACCTGATCTTCCCACATCACGAATGCGAGCGTGCTCAGTCCGAGGCCGCCACGGGTGTTCCGTTCGTACGCCACTGGATGCACGTCGCCATGGTCTACATGGACGGACACAAAATGTCGAAGAGTCGAGGCAACTTGGTGTTCGTCGACAAGTTGCGCGAGTCTCATGACCCACGTGCGATCCGGCTCGGCCTGATTGAGCATCACTACCGCCATGAGTGGGAGTGGTCGACAGATTTGATGCCGCGCAACGAGCATCGACTCATGGCGTGGAGTGATTCGCTTGTCAAACCTGAAGACGACAAGGTTCTCGACGATGTGCGGGCGGCACTGGACGATGACCTCGACACACCGGCAGCAGTGGCGACGCTCGACAGCGCGGCAACGAACGGGTTTTCCGTGCGTGCGGGGGCGGCGTTGCTCGGCGTGTCGTTGTAGTGCCGATGAACTCAGCTCGGCGTGATTGCCGAGCCTTAGACTTGAGCGCGTGAGCGACTCGAGCACCATCGAAGTTCGCCTGCCAGACGGCAGTTCGCGGTCTCTTCCCGAAGGCGCCACGGCGCTCGATCTGGCTAAGTCGATCGGCTCTCGGTTGGCTAAGGCAGCGGTGGCTGCCGTGGTGAACGGGGATGAGCGCGATCTCGGTTCACCGCTCAGTAACGGTGCGACGGTGAGCATCCTGACGAATGACAGCGATGAAGGTCGTCATGTCTTGCGCCATTCCACGGCACATGTGCTTGCGCAGGCGGTTGTGTCGTTGTTCCCTGGTGCAAAGTTCACGATCGGACCGGCAATCGAAGACGGCTTTTACTACGACTTTGATCTTCCTGGAGGTCGAACCTTCAGTGACGACGATTTGCAGCGAATCGAAGAAGAGATGCGTCGCATCGTGACGGCTGATCAACCTTTCGTGCGCCACGAAGTGTCGGTTGCCGATGCATTGAAGATGTTCTCGGATCAACCGTACAAGTGCGAGATCATCGAGCGTGTCACAAGCGGTTCTGCGGACGGTAGCGATGCCGGCGAGGTGGGTAGTGGCAATTCGGTCAGCGTGTATCGCAACTCTGATTCGTTCGTCGACTTGTGTCGCGGGCCACATGTTCCTTCGACGTCGCGTCTTGGCCACTTTGCACTGATGAAGGTGGCCGGCGCGTATTGGCGCGGCAATGAAAAAGGTCCGATGCTCCAGCGCGTTTATGGCACCGCATGGGAGTCGAAGGCTGCACTCGAGGAGCATCTCCATCGCCTCGCCGAGGCAGAGAAGCGCGATCATCGTCGTTTGGCGGTCGAGATGGATCTGTTGTCTTTTCCGAGCGAACTCGGTGGGGGTCTGGCAGTGTGGCATCCAAAGGGTGCCATCGTGCGCAAGTTGATGGAGGACTACAGCCGTCAGCGTCATGCCGACGGCGGTTACCAGTTCGTATATACGCCCCACCTGGCGAACGAAAAACTCTTTGCCACCTCTGGTCACCTCGACTTCTACAAAGACGGCATGTATCCGCCGATGGAGATGGACAACGGCACGTACTACCCGAAGCCGATGAACTGTCCGATGCACTGCCTGATCTTTAAGGAGCGTCAGCGCAGTTATCGCGAGCTTCCGCTCCGACTGTTCGAATTGGGCACGGTTTACCGCTACGAGCGTGCAGGAACCCTGCATGGGTTGTTGCGTATTCGTGGTTTCACCCAAGACGACAGTCACATCTATTGCACCGAAGAACAGCTCACCGACGAAATCACTTCGTTGCTCGATTTCGTGATGTCGGTGCTGCGCAAGTTTGGTTTCGAGGAGTTCGAGTTCAACCTCTCGACGCGCGATCCCGACAAGAGTGTCGGGTCAACCGAGATTTGGGAGAAGGCAACCGAAGCGCTCCGCACGGCGATGGATCGCCACGGAGTGGCGTACAAGGTCAAAGAGGGCGATGCCGCCTTCTATGGACCGAAGATCGACATCGATGTGCGGGACGCCATTGGACGCAAGTGGCAATTGAGCACCATCCAGTGCGACTTCAACCTGCCCGAGCGTTTCCAACTCGAATACATCGGCACCGACAACGCCCGTCATCGACCGATCATGTTGCATCGCGCGCTGTTCGGTTCGGTCGAACGATTCTTTGGTGTCCTCCTCGAGCACTATGGCGGTTCGTTCCCGGCATGGCTCGCGCCAATCCAGGCGCGTGTGCTCCCGGTGACGACGGCCCACGAAGACCATGCTGCGCAAGTAGCGGCGCGACTGCGTGCGCGGGGTTTCCGCACCGATCTCGTAGCGGCCGACGAACAATTGGGTAAGCGAATCCGCAACGCCAAAGTGGAACGAATTCCCTACGTGCTCGTGGTCGGTGATGAAGACGTAGCGGCCGACACCGTGGGTGTGAACCCGCGTGGTGGTGACGTGCGGCGCGGTGTGACGGTTGACTCGTTCATCGCGGAACTCGAAGCCGCAGTCGAAGGCGCCTGATGCTCGAGCACCTCTGGAATGGTTGGCGTGCGGAGTACGTGCAGCGCGACTCCAAGAAGATGAACGGGTCGAAGTCGATCTTCACACAGATTCTCGAATCGGGGATGTCGGATCACGAGTCGTACATCGTCCATCGCGGAACCACGTGCTTCGTGATCCTCAACGCCTTTCCCTATTCGCCGGGTCACATGCTCGTCCTTCCTTATCGTGAGGTGGGTGACCTGGAATTGCTTTCCGATCAGGAGCGCGAGGAGATTTGGGTGTTGGTGAAGGATGCCGTGCGCGTCCTCAAGGCGGAGTATTCGCCGCAGGGCGTCAATGTCGGAATCAACATGGGGGCCTCGGCGGGAGGCAGCGTCTCGCAGCATCTGCACGTGCACGTGTTGCCTCGGTGGGGAGGCGACACCAACTTCATGGTCACCGTGGCCAACACCAAGATCCTCCCCGAGTCGCTTCAGGTGAGCGCGGATCGACTGCGGGCACGTTTCGTCGAGATGGTGGGTGGGTAGGCATGTCAGACGAGATTCGTGACCAACTTCCCGATGATCTGAATGTTTCTGAGTTCGTCGGCCCCTATCAGTTCCCTGACAACAGCCGACGGCGAATTCCTGCGCTCCTGTATCTGGTGATCGCGGCTTCGTGTCTCGTGGCGTGGTTCGTGCTCGGTCGCTCACAAGTTGACAACTCGGGGTACGTGAACGATGGTTTTCTCTTCGTTGCGGTGTTGCTTGCGGCGTTTGCAGCATTCCTGCTTTCGTCGTCATGGAGGCTCGCCGTCAAGGAAACTGATGCACTTGTTCTCGCATCTCAGGGAGTCGGGTTCGCCGTCGGGCATGCCTCTGCCCAACAGGTGTGGCGTGGATGGCGGAGCCGTCCGACATGGCGAGTGCTGTGTTACAGCGCCGAAGAACCACCGCTGAAGAGAGGCCTCGTGTTGATCGATGCGGTCGATGGCACACAGGTGGAGTGCCTGGTGGAAGACAACCCCGAGGTTTGATCATCGGTAGGATCTGACCGTGTTCGACGGTCGTTTTCGAAACCAGGTAGAGCGCGCGATTCGGCCGATCGGTATTCGGCTGGGTAGAACTCGCCTGACGCCCGACCATTTCACGATTGTTGGGTTGTTGATGGCGTGTGCGTCGGCCGTCGCGATCGGCGCAGGTGAATTGCAGTTGGGGTTTGTGCTCCTGGTTTTGTCGGCATTGCCGGACTTGCTCGATGGTGCGCTGGCCAAGGCGTCGAATCTGGCCAGCCAACGGGGTGCATTTTTTGACTCGGTAATTGATCGGGTGAGCGATGCGGTGGTGCTTGGCGGGGTTGCCTGGCACTTCGCCGTCTCCAACGATCCACGAACCGCAGTCATCCCGTTCGCCGTGATGGGACTGTCGCTCCTCATCTCCTATGAGCGGGCCAAGGCCGAATCACTTGGTTTGCAGGCCAAAGGCGGGCTGATGGAGCGAGCAGAGCGGATCGTCGTGTTGTGCGTTGGCTTGCTCTTCGGCTCGATCCTCTTGTGGGTGATGTGGGCGATGCTGATCCTCACGGCGTACACGGCAGTGCAACGGTTTATCAAGGTCTGGAAGCAGGCGGCCGTTGCGCCGGTGACGGCAGAAAAGATCGCCACTCGCAGATCGAGACGAGCATCTCGCCGTGCAAAGCGTGACGATTATCGCGCACGCTTCAATCGACGTCGTCGGCCACTCTGACGCGCATGCCGCGCGTTCGGCCGACGTATCTGGCGTATCGAAGCGCCCTTGCGCTCTCTCGCTGGATGTCTCCTTACGGGGCTCAGCTGGTGTCGTGGTTGGCAGGATCGGTGGCGGCCGCAGCTGGCGGAGCTCGTCGCGAGATGTACGAAAGGCACGTTCGACGGATCCGTCCCGACATCGCAGATCGAGAAATTCATCGCGCTTCTCGGCAAGCTTTTCGCGGCTATGCGCGCTACTACGTGGAGTCCTTTAGGTTGCCTCGACTGTCGCGCAGGCGGGTGGAGCGTGGATTCTCGGTGGAAGGGTTCGAGCACATCGAGCAGGCAATCGCGCGCGGGAACGGTGCGATCCTCGCTCTTCCTCACTTGGGCGGCTGGGAGTGGGCCGGTCGCTGGTTGGCAGATCGTGGATACGAGGTGCATGCCGTTGCCGAAGTCTTGGGGGACGAAGATGTCACGAAGCTGTTCGTCGAACTCCGCGCTCGATTGGGAATGACCGTCATCCCGTTAGATGATTCCGCAGGAGTGAAAGTAGCTACCGCGTTGCGTGCGAACGCGGTGGTGTGTTTGTTGTGTGATCGAGACATCGCACGAAACGGAAAGAGATCGGGCGTGGAAGTGGACTTCTTCGGAGAAACCACCTCGTTGCCGTCTGGTCCCGCCTTCTTCGCCTTGCGCACGGGGGCAGCATTGATCCCCGTCGCGACCTATTTTCGACGTGATGTCGACGGACACCATGCAGTGGTGGGGCCGCCAATCGACGTCTCGCCATCAGGCTCATTGCGCGATGACATTCGCCTCGCAACTCAGCGTCTCACTGTCCGAATCGAGGAGCTGATTCGCAAGGAGCCAGAACAGTGGCATTTGTTCCAACCAAATTGGCCGAGTGACCCGGGCTACTGATCAGGCGAAAATGGCAAACAATTCGTTGATTGCCGCCATCTGACCACCACGGGTCGAGGACATCACTGCAATTGGCTGCACACCATGTTCGCTCCAGCGCTGAAGTTGTTCACGAACCCGAGATGCATCACCAGAGATCGTGCAGTCGTCTAACCACTCGTTGCTCATTGCAGACTTGATCATCGCGTCGTCCTTGGTGGCCAATGCGGTCTCGATGCGGTCCATTTCTTCGACGAACCCTGCTTGTCGCCAGTAATTCCGATAGTTCGGTAATGAGACGTATCCCATCATCGTCTTGCGATTGACTGCGCGAGCCGCATCGATGTCATCGGAGATAACGGTGGGGATCATGTTGGCCAACTGAAAGCCCGTCGGTCGAGCCGATCGAGCAATGGCCACTTGTCGACCAATGTCGCGCAACGATGCATTGGCCCAAATTGCCCCGTCGGCGATTTCCGTGGCGACGCCGAGCATCTTGTCGCGCAGAGTCGCAAGCAGGATCGGAGGGAGTACGCCCGAGAATCGCTCGGCGCCCTTCATCGCTGCAACGTAGTTGGCGACGTCTTCGAGTGGCTTGCCAGTTTGCACGCCAAGACGCTTAGTGACGGGGCCATGACTCACACCGATGCCGAAAGCGAAGCGTCCATGTGAAAGTTCATGAATGTGGGCAGCAGTGTTCGCCGACTCGACCGGATGGCTGTAGTAGATCGGCTGGATTGATGTCCAAAAATTGATCGAAGACGTGACATGCGCGAGCGACACACACATCGCAACCGCCGCACCGAGACTGGGACACGCAATGCCATCAAAGCCTCGTCGCTCAGCTTCCACCGCCAACTCAAGGAGCGTTTCGCGTTTGGTCGGTGATCCGACGATCGACAACGCGGGTCGAAAGTCATTCTTCCCACTAGACACGACGTACCTGCCTTTCTCGCGCCTACCGTATAGGTCATGGGCATGCTGCGTGTCGCGATGGTCTGCCCGTACAGCATCTCCATTCCGGGTGGCGTGCAAGCTCAAGTTCTGGGTCTCACTCGGGAGTTGCGACTGTTGGGACACGAAGTGCGCGTTTTGGCTCCCTGTGACGGGCCACCGCCGGAGCCGTTTGTAACGCCCGTGGGAAACAGCTTGCCGACATCGGCAAACGGTTCCGTTGCTCCACTCGCACCGGATCCATCCGCCGCACTGCGCACGATGCGCGCCTTGAACGACGAGGCGTTCGACGTCATCCACTTGCACGAGCCGTTGGTGCCTGGTCCAACGGCCACGGCCTTGCTGTTACAAATCGCGCCGCTCGTGGGGACATTCCATGCGGCAGGTGATTCCGGGTCGTATCGCGTGCTCAATCGCACGGCACGGTGGGCTGCCGGACACCTGAATGTTCGTGTAGCGGTTTCACCTGCTGCGGAGGAATTGGCCAAGCGATACTTGGACGGCAGTTACTCGATTCTCTACAACGGCATTGAGACGAATCGTTTTCATCTTCCGAGTGAATCCCGTGAAGATTCGCCGACCATCTTTTTTTGTGGTCGTCACGAGCCGCGCAAGGGGCTCGAAGTGCTACTCGAGTCGATGAAGTTGCTGCCGTCGAACTTTCGACTTTGGGTGGCCTCGGATGGTCCGGAGTTAAGTCGGCTGGAATCGCTCTACGCAGATGACAAGCGCATCGAGTGGTTGGGAAGGATCACCGATGACGAAAAGATTCGGCGCCTCAATCGTGTGACTTTCTTCTGTGCGCCGTCGTTGGGTGGCGAGTCATTCGGTCTGGTGTTATTGGAGGCCATGGCTGCGGGTGCGTGTCTCGTAGCGAGCGACATCGATGGGTATCGCCAGGTTGCCCGCCACGACCAGGACGGATGGTTGGTGCCGTCTCGCGATCCTCACGCTCTAGCTGATTCATTCGTTACGTTGTGGAACGACGAGATCTCACGAAGGCGACTGGTAACGAGTGGCTATGAACGTGCTGCTCGCTTTTCGATGGAGTCGCTGGCGAACGAGTACGTGCAGATCTACGAGAGACTCCTCGAGGATGAGGCGATGCATCGTCTTGAGCTCAATACGAGTCGTCTAATCCGACGTTTCAATGATCGGTTGTTGCGTCGTCCACGGGCTGCGAGTTGAAACCTTTGCTGAGGCGTGCCCACCTAGACTGACCTTATGGAAACGACGTGGATCGTTCTCGCAGTGGTGGCGGTAATTGTGGTCATCGCTGTCGTCATCTACAACGGGCTCGTCCGCAAGCGCAACGAGGTGGACAATGCCTGGTCGCAGATCGACGTACAGCTGAAGCGTCGACTTGATCTGATTCCAAACTTGGTGGAGACGGTCAAGGGTTATGCAACCCATGAACGAGAGGCGCTCGAAGCAGTGGTATCGGCTCGGTCGCACGCGATGGCCGCCGGTTCCACGCCGCACGAGCAAGCCCAAGCGGACAACGAAATCACCGGTGCGTTACGTCAGCTGTTCGCACTCGCCGAGGCGTATCCCGATCTGAAGGCCAATCAAGGCTTCGTTTCTCTGCAAGAGGAACTCGCCAATACCGAGAGTCGAATTGCGTATGCGCGCCAGTTCTACGGAGATGCAGTCGAGGCGTACAACAATGCGATTCAGGCATTCCCTGGCGTGTTGATTGCCAAGGTGTTCGGATTTGCCGAGCGCGAGTACTTCGAAGCCGAAGCTGCAGCTCGAGAAGTACCGAAAGTGCAGTTCTGATCGCAGCATGAACGAATTGATTGCCGCGAACAAGCGGAGAACCACATTCTTGCTGCTCGGTTTCGTAGCAGTGGTCGTCCTCGTCGGCTGGGCTGTTGGTGTGCTGATCGGTAATGGCACCTCAGGAACGATCGTTGCCCTCGTGATCGCAGCCGTGTTTGCGTTCACTTCGTATTGGAAGTCCGATGCGATTGCGTTGAGCGTGAGTAGGGCGGTACCCGCTGACGAAGTGCAGTATCGACGCCTGCACAACTTGGTAGAGGGGTTGTGCATCGCCGGCGGAATCCCGAAGCCGCGCGTCTATGTAATTGACGATCCGGCCCCCAATGCATTTGCCACCGGTCGTAACCCAAAGAATGCGGCGATCGCTTTCACCTCGGGATTGCTCGAGCAAATGAACCGGGTGGAGTTGGAGGGCGTCGTTGCTCACGAGCTCTCGCACATCAAGAACTACGACATCCTTGTCTCGACACTCGCCGTCACCTTGGTGGGCACCGTGGCAATCGTCACCGACATCGCTATCCGCACGATGTGGTGGAACGGCGGGCGTGTTGCTCGTTCTGGTGACCACGCAAACCGGAGTAATCCGCTCGCATTCATCGGGCTTGCGCTCCTGATCATTTCTCCGCTGCTGGCGAAAGCGATGCAAGCGGCGATTAGTCGCCGTCGGGAGACGCTTGCAGACGTTTCGGCCGTGCGAATGACCCGTTATCCGCCAGGTCTGATTGGTGCATTGGAGAAGCTACAGAAAGACTCCACCGTGACTCACTCCGCAAGCATGGCGACGGCGCATATGTGGATAGAACAGCCAATGTCGGGGGTGGGTGACACCGGCCGTCTCGGAGCATGGCATAAACTTTTTAATACCCACCCGCCACTCAGTGAGCGGATCGCTCTACTCAGGGAGATGTAATTCATGATTCGCAGTCGCTCGCTCGTTCCGTTCGTCGCAGTCGCATCGCTCGCAGCACTTGCCAGTGCCTGTGGAGGGCAGGACACCACGGCGGACGCGGAGGTTTCCACGACAGCGGCGGCAGTCGAGACCACGGTGGTCGAGCAAGGTCCGATTAACCCCTTGCTCGGCACCGAGGCCACCGATGAAGCAGTGCTCGCCCGTCCGGCGATGGTGGTGAAGATCGACAATCATCCGAAGGCTCGCCCGCAGATGGGGTTGAACCAGGCGGACATCGTGTTCGAGGAAAATGTCGAGAAGCTCACGCGATTCGCTGCGGTGTTCCACAGCCAGGGCTCGGATCCGGTCGGTCCGATCCGTTCGGGTCGATTCCAAGACATCAATTTGGTTGGCTCATTGAATCAACCCTTGTTTGTGTGGAGTGGTGGCAATGAGAAGGTAACCAATGCAATCCGCAAGTCCGATCTCGTCGACTTGAGCTACACGGTCGCGAACAAGGACGGTGGCTTCGCTCGTGATTCGGAACGTCCGGCGCCGCACAACTTGATTGCGGAAACCACGAAGTTGTGGACACTGGCACCTGATGGTTCGGGAGCGCCGCAGAAGCAGTTTGATTACCGCACCGAGAGTGACGCCAACGCCAGCACGTCCGAGGCAGTGGATGGATTCCGCTTGTCGATGGATGGGGTGAAAGTGCAGTGGACCTGGTCGACAGAGGCAAATGAATGGCTGCGTGTCCAGGACGGAACACCCCATGTCGATTCAAATGACGAGCAGATTTCCGTACCCAATGTGATCGTGCTCGAAGTCGAGTACTCCAACACCTATAGCCCCGTCTCCAAGACGGTCGGTTCGGGTAAGGCATACGTGTTCACCAACGGCGTGGTCTACGTGGGCTCGTGGGAACGTACGGATCGCCTCAGCGTGTATGTAATCCGCGACTCGGCAGGCGCGCCCATCAAGTTGACCCCGGGTCAGACCTTCGTCCAGGTCGCGCGTGCCGAGAAGTTGGCGATCATTGGTTCGGGTGTCGATCCCGAAACCATCGATTACCCGTAGATCAACCCGCGGTACCGAGCGGCGCTCGGCTCGGTTCGGGTCGTTTCGCAGGGCACAACTGCTGAGCCAGAAGTTGGCGTCGGTACGCTAAAGCGCATGTCGCAAAAAGACGTCCGCGGTTCGATGACGGTCAAGCGAGGCCTGGCCGAAATGCTGAAGGGAGGCGTGATCATGGATGTGGTCACTCCCGAGCAGGCCAAGATCGCGGAGGATTCCGGTGCTGTGGCGGTGATGGCGCTCGAGCGTGTGCCGGCCGACATTCGCCGCGACGGCGGTGTAGCCCGTATGAGCGACCCCGAGATGATCGAGGGAATCAAGGCAGCGGTGTCGATTCCCGTCATGGCCAAGGCCCGAATCGGTCACTTTGTCGAGGCCCAGATCCTCGAGGCGCTCGGGGTCGATTTCATAGATGAGTCCGAAGTGTTGACGCCTGCCGACGAGACACACCACATCGACAAGTTCAAGTTCACCGTGCCGTTTGTGTGCGGCGCGACGAATCTTGGCGAGGCGCTTCGTCGTATTGCCGAGGGCGCCGCATTGATCCGCTCCAAGGGTGAAGCCGGTACGGGCAATGTCGTCGAGGCGGTTCGCCACCTGCGCAACATCACCGGTGACGTTCGTCGCATCACTCAGGCTGATTCTGCCGAGTTGTTCGATTGGGCGAAGAAGCTGCAGGCGCCTCTCCCGCTCGTGCAGGAGATCGCGGAAACCGGTGCGCTGCAGGTTCCTTTGTTCTGCGCCGGTGGAATTGCCACTCCGGCTGATGCGGCACTCGCCATGCAACTCGGAGCGGAGTCCGTTTTCGTCGGTTCTGGAATCTTCAAGAGTGACGACCCGGCACCGCGGGCCAAGGCGATCGTTGAAGCGACGGCACACTTCAACAATCCCGACATCTTGGCCAAGGTGAGCCGTAATCTTGGCGCGCCAATGACCGGAATTGGAATGGACAAAATCAACGAGCGCTACGCCGAGCGCGGCTGGTAACCAACTCGCGCCGTATGGCAGCGCTCAATATTGGCGTCTTGGCGCTGCAAGGCGCATTCGCCGCACACCAAGAAATTTTACGCGACATCGGATGCACTACTCGGCAGGTTCGTGAACCGAAGGATCTTGTCGGGCTTCATGCGCTCGTAATGCCCGGAGGTGAGTCAACGACGATGTCGAAGCTGCTCCTCACGTCGGGTTTGTTCGAACCGATAGGGCAAGCGATCGATGACGGCATGGCCGTGTTCGGCACCTGTGCGGGAATGATTCTGCTTGCCTCGGCGATCGAGGACGGCCGCGCGGATCAGTGTTCCTTCGGTGTGCTCGGTATCACCGTGCAGCGCAACGCCTATGGGCGGCAAGTGGACAGCTTCGAGACCGATCTTGACGTGGTGGGACTCGATGAGCCGTTCCATGCGGTGTTCATTCGTGCGCCCCGTGTCACGCGGTTCGGCTCCGTGGAAGTTCTTGCTCGACTCGATGACGAGCCTGTTCTCGTGCGCCAGGGAAAGGCGTGGGCGGCATCGTTTCACCCCGAGCTGCAAGCCGATGATCGCATCCATCGGCTGTTCGTAGAGTGTGTGGAGAAGGAGTAGCAATGTCCGGGCATTCCAAATGGGCGACCATCAAGCGAAAGAAGGGCGCGCTCGACAAGGCTCGCGGAAAGGCGTTCGCCAAATTGGCACGTCAACTCGAGGTTGCTGCACGCGAAGGCGGCGGCGATCCGACATCCAATGCGTCCCTACGAACGGTGGTCCTGAAAGCCAAAGCGGCGCAGATGACCAACGATGCGATCGATCGGGCGATCAAGCGTGGTTCGGGAGTGCAAACCGGTGCCTCTTACGAGTCGATCACCTATGAGGCGTACGCCCCGGGCGGAGTGGCGATGTTGATCGAATGTCTCACCGACAACCGCAATCGCACGGCATCCGATGTTCGTTCGTTGTTCAGCAAGTTCGGTGGTGCGATGGCGGAGCCTGGTGCCGTGGGGTGGCAATTCACGCGGCGGGGGATCGTCAACGTGTCGCGTGAGGTGAGTGAAGACGACGTGATGTCAGCGGCACTCGATGCAGGAGTGGATGACATCGTTGATGAAAGTGATTCCTGGAGAATCCTCTGCGAACCCACCGCAGTCTTCGACGTGAAAGCAGCACTCGAGAATTCGGGGATCGCCGTGAACTCGGCGAGCACCACGATGTTGTCGTCAATGTCCGTCCAGGTTCAAGATGCCGCGGATGCCAAAGCGGTACTACGGATTATGGATGAACTCGAAGAGAATGATGACGTTCAGGACGTCTACTCAAACTTCGACATCTCCGAAGAGTTGATGGCCGAGGCAGCATCATGAGCATCGGGGTGGGTGACAAAGCGCCGCCGATCGAGTTGCCCGGTACGGCAGGACGCACGTATCGGCTCTCCGACTTCTTGGGAAAAATCGTCGTGGTGGTGTTTTATCCCGGCGACAACACGCCCGTATGTACCCGTCAGCTAAACGCATACAACGATGAGTTGGCACAGTTTCGTGACGTTGACGCCCAGGTGCTGGCGATTTCAGCGCAGGATGTGGTGAGTCACGACGACTTTGCAGAGCGCCACGGATTTGGCTTCCCATTGCTCGCTGATGTCGACAAGGAAGTGGCCAAGGCATGGGGAGTGTTGGGGCCTCTCGGCTTCCCTCGACGCAGCGTCTTTATTGTCGACCAGCAAGGTGTCGTGCGGTATGCCCACCGTGCTCTCGCGGGGATCACCTACCGGCCCGTCGATGAGTTGGTGGCGGCAATTCGTCGACTGGAGGCCTGACGAATTGGTGCAGTTGATTCGTCAGGCCTTGTGGCCCGACGAAGGCATCCACTGGGCGGCGGGCCGATCTCGTTAGAGTAAGAACATATGTTCGCCCTCGAGGCCACTCGTCCCCACTGGTGTCTGGGTATCGACCCCGGTCTCACACGGTGCGGTTATGCGGTGCTTGGTGAAGCGTCGGGGAGTCGCGTGGAGACGGGTGCACTGGGAGTGTTCACGACTCCGAGCGATGACGCGCTCGCTGATCGCTTGCACGCGCTCTATGCAGATGTCAATTCACTGCTCGAGGAATTCACTCCATCACAAGTGGCAATCGAGCGGGTCTTTTTTCAGAGCAATGTGAGCACGGCGATGGGAACGGCGCAGGCGAGTGCAGTGGTATTGCTCGCAGCACGTGAGCGAGGAATACCCATCGCGCATTACACGCCAAGCCAGGTCAAGCTTGCGGTGGCGGGTTCCGGCTCGGCGGACAAGGCGGCGATACGTGCGATGGTGCGCAAGCGTCTCGGTCTGTCGCGAGATCCTTCGCCAACGGACGCTGCAGATGCTGCGGCGGTTGCGTTGTGCCATTTGGCGAGTGCTCCATTCGCTCGAGCGGTCTCGGTGAGTCGCTCATGATCGGTTCCTTGCGTGGCGTAGTACTCGAGAGGTCGTCCGAATCTACGGTGCTGCTGGAAGTGGGTGGGGTCGGTTACCTCGTGAATGTGACCCCACGAACACTCGCCGAGCTCGAGCCGACTTCGCAGGCTTTCCTCCATGTCCATCACCATGTCCGTGAAGACGCAGTCACGTTGTTCGGCTTTCGCGAGCGAACCGAACTGATCGCCTTCGAAACGCTGCTCGGTGCACATGGTGTTGGACCGACGATGGCGATGGCGATTCTCGCTACACACTCACCCCACGTGCTTGCCGACATCGTCGCGACGGCGGACATCGGTGCGTTGACGATGGTGCCGGGCGTGGGCAAGAAGACTGCAGAACGATTGATGATCGAGCTGAAAGGAAAGATGAACATTCCAATGCTCGAAGTCGAGTCGAACGGATCTACGCCAAGTGTCATCGGTGACGTTCGTGATGCGCTCATCGGCCTCGGCTATTCGGCCGACGAAGTTCGTCTCGTGCTGCGCGAGGTTGGCGCGATCTCCTCGCCAGAGGAAGCGCTGCGTTCGGCGCTCACGATGTTGGGGGTACGTCGTGCGTGAGGAGTTCTTGGATCCACATGCGGATGTCGACGAAACGGTTGAGGAAGGTGGTCTTCGTCCTCGCGTTTTGCACGATTTCGTCGGGCAGACGGAACTCAAGGAGCATCTCGGAATCATTCTCGAAGCGGCGCGTCGGCGTCAGCAAGCCGTGGATCATCTGTTGCTGGCGGGTCCTCCGGGACTCGGCAAGACGACGATGGCGGGCATTGTGGCCAACGAGATGTCGGCAGCCTTACATGTCACTTCGGGGCCGGCGCTGGAGAGGGCAGGCGATCTCGCGGCGATCCTCACCAAACTTGAACCAAATGATGTGTTGTTTATCGACGAGATCCATCGACTTTCCAAGACGGTCGAAGAGATTCTCTACCCCGCAATGGAGGACTTTCAGATCGACATCGTTGTCGGCAAGGGACCAACAGCATCGTCGATTCGATTGAGCCTGCCGCGTTTCACGCTGATTGGTGCGACCACTCGCACGGGAATGATCACCGGGCCCTTGCGCGATCGGTTTGGCCTCGTTGCCCGCCTTGACTATTACGAGGCTGACGAGTTGGAGCAGATCGTGCTGCGCGCTGCGGCGATCCTCGGCATCGAGTCGAACGCCAAAGGGGCAAGCGAAATTGCTCGCCGTTCGCGTGGCACGCCGCGCATTGCCAATCGGCTGTTGCGCCGCGTTCGCGACTTTGCCGAAGTGCGCGGGCAGGGAAAGATCGATGAACGCACAGCGCGTGATGCATTGGCGGTGTTTGGAGTCGACGATCTCGGATTGGACAAAGTAGACCGTGCCATCCTTCATGCGCTGTGCGATCGATTCGGTGGAGGTCCAGTTGGTTTGACCACCCTGGCGATTTCGGTGAGCGAACAACCGGAGACGGTGGAAGACGTGTACGAGCCGTTCCTGATTCAGCAGGGTTTGCTCGCCCGCACTCCCCGCGGTCGCGTGGCGATGTCAGCGGCGTGGCAACATCTTGGTCTCGTGGCTCCAGCCCACGATCCCGATTTGTTTTCCTGATGCGACTCGACGATCTCGACTACTACCTTCCTGATGATTTGATCGCGCAGCGACCGGTCGAGCCGCGTGACTCGGCGCGTCTGCTCGTTGATCGCGGTTCATCGGCGCCACAAGACGCTCATGTGTTCGACCTGCCGAATTTCATTCAGCCAGGTGATGCTTTGGTGGTCAACCACACCCGCGTGTTTCCGGCGCGACTTCACTTGGTTCGTAGGTCGGGTGGAGCAATTGAAGTGTTGCTCCTCGAGGATCGCGGTTCCATGTGGACGGCACTCATTCGTGGTGGTGGGAAGTTGCTTGCAGGGGAAGAGTTATATGCGAGTGATGGCACGGCGGTGGTGCGTTTCCAGGGTCGGATCGATGACGTGTTCGAAGTCGAGCTGTTGGAGGAACGGTGGCCACTTGAGCACGGCGAGATGCCGCTTCCCCCGTACATCACGGAGCGACTCGAAGATGGCGAGCGATATCAAACCGTGTATTCCCGTGACGCACGTTCCTCCGCCGCGCCGACAGCTGGCTTGCACCTCACCGAACGCCTGTTGGATGAGATTCGGTCCAAGGGAATACAGATTCTGGAAGTCGAACTCGTCGTCGGTCTGGACACCTTCAAGCCAATCGATGTGGACGATCCGCTGCAGCATCGAATGCACACTGAGTACTACCGAGTCCCTGGTGCGACGTGGGAGGCATGTCGGGCAGTCCGCGACCGCGGCAGCTCGGTGATTGCCGTCGGCACCACGGCAACTCGAGCTCTCGAGAGTGCCGCATCGACCGGTGAACTTTCGGGCAGGACGTCGCTTTACATCACACCGAGCTTCGAGTGGCAGGTGGTGGACAAAATGATGACGAACTTCCACATGCCGCGTACAACGTTGATCATGATGATCTATTCGATGATCGGCGAGCGTTGGCGGGACTTGTACGGACATGCAATCGGTGAGAGATATCGGATGTTGTCGTTCGGCGACGCCATGCTTCTCGATCGTCACGCGCGCTGAGTCGTTCGCAAAGGGTACGGTGAACCTGTGTTTCCGGTGACGATGAAGGTTGAAGCGTCCTGTGGAACTGCTCGGGCAGGTGTGGCGTCGACGTCGCGGGGCAACTACTTGACACCGTGCTTCATGCCCGTCGGAACCCGGGGTGCAATCAAGTACCTCAGTGCCGAGGACTACGAGTCGGTGGGAGCGCGAATCGTGCTCGGCAACACCTACCACTTGATGCTGCGTCCGGGAACCGAAGTCGTGGAACGTTTCGGTGGCCTTGCGCGATTTGCCGGCTGGGATGGTTTGACGCTCACAGATTCGGGTGGCTTTCAGGTGTTTTCACTCGATCCTGCGGTCGACGATGACGGCGTCACGTTTCGATCCACGTACGACGGCTCACTACACCGCTTTACGCCAGAAACCGCAGTTGATGTGCAACAACGAATTGGTGCCGACATTCAGATGGCTCTCGACGTTTGCCCGCCATTGCCCTCTGCGCCTCCGGTGATCGAGGAGGCCTTGAGGCGCACTGGCGAGTGGGCCGAGCGTGCTCGCTCGTCACATCGAAGAGAAGATCAGTCGCTCTTCGGCATCGTTCAAGGTGGAGTCGATCCCGACTTACGTCGTCGAAGTGCAGCACAGATCACGTCGCTGCAGTTCGACGGGTACGGCATCGGCGGTTTGTCGGTAGGCGAGACGCGGGAAGAAATGTTGCCTGCGTTGGCAGCAGCACTCGAGGTGTTGCCGCAGGATCGCCCTCGCTACCTGATGGGAGTCGGTGACCCCGCTTCGCTGGTGGAGGCCGTCAATCTCGGCGTAGATCAGTTCGATTGTGTCTTGCAGACACGTCTCGGTCGTCACGGCACCGCACTCACTCGAGCCGGTCGTGTGAACCTCAAGCGTGCTGAATTCACGCTTTCCGACCAGCCAATCGATCCGACATGCTCTTGCATGGTGTGTCAACGCCATTCGCGCGGCTATTTACGCCACTTGTTCCAGGTCGGTGAGCCGACGGCCGCCCGCTTGGTGTCTCTCCACAATGTGAGTTGGACGATCTTGTTGATGGCAGAAATGAGGCAGCGCATTTTCGAGGGCACCTTCGATGCTTTACGCACCGAGATCCTCGCTGCCTGGGGCAGCTAGACCAACGCGATACGGATAGAGTCAGAACCCATGTTCTCGCTTCATGTACTTCTTGCAGCCGCAGCATCCGACACGGGTTCGGGTGGGGGTTTGCTCGGTCTCTTGCCACTCATCCTCATCTTCGGAGTGATGTACTTCCTGCTCTTGCGTCCGCAGCGCAAGCGTCAAAAAGAAGCACAGAGGCTTCAGAGCAGCTTGTCCGAGGGTGATGAGGTGATCCTCAACTCGGGTATCTATGGTTTCGTCTCGGCCGTCGAGGATGCCTATCTGTGGCTGGACATCGCCGAGAAGGTCGAGATTCGAGTCGCGAGGAGCGCCGTCGCCTCTCGAGTTTCCTCTCCTGCGGAGGGACAGACCGCAGCAGAAGACAAGAAGTAGTCCGCTCCTGGTGACCAAGCGTCTCGTTGCCTCGCTCGTCGGCGTTCTCGTCGTCGTATTCGGAGGTCTTGCGACGAACCTAATCGTGGGCAATGTTCCTTCACTCGGCCTCGATTTGCAGGGTGGAGCATCAGTCACGTTGACACCTGCTGGCGACTACGAGCCGGCTGCACTTGAAGTAGCGGTGGAGATCATCCGGGCGCGTGTGGATTCTCTCGGTGTTGCCGAACCCGAGATCATCAGTCAGGGCGACACCGTGGTGATCAACTTGCCCGGCGTCGAGGATCAGGATCGCGCACTGCAAATCGTCGGAGCGCAGGGTCAGGTGTTGTTGCGACCCGTTTTTCAGAGTGGCACGCTTTCGTCTACCACCACGTCAGCGCCCAGCGAGGCTCCCGATCTGACTGATCCGACGGCGACGGTCTTGATCACCGATGACCTCGGCATCAGCTATCAGGTTGGTCCAGCAGAAGCGACGGGTGACGTCTTTGAGAACGATGCAGCTGCGGACATCTCGAGCGGTCAGTGGGCGGTGGTGGTCAGCCTGCGCGGTGGTGCTGATGGAGAAGATGTCTGGAATGCCTTGACGACGAAGTGCTTCAACCGTGAGGCCACCTGTCCGACGGGCCAAATCGCGATCGTGCTCGACGGAGAGGTGATCTCCGCACCAGTTGTGCAGGAGCCGGTATTCACCGGAGGAACAGTCCAAATCAGTGGTGACTTTACGGAAGACGAAGCTCGCGACTTGGCCAAGATCCTCGAGTTTGGTGCCGTACCCGTCGAGTTCGAGGTGGCATCCGTGCAAACGGTTTCACCAACTCTCGGTAGCGACTCGTTGCGTGCGGCAATCATCGCCGGACTCGTTGGTGTCGGACTCGTGCTCCTGTTCTTCTTTGCCTATTACCGGCTTTTGCCTGTGGTCATGCTGCTGGGGCTCACGTTGTCGGGATCGTTGATCTGGAGTGTCATTGCGCTGTTGTCGAAGACCAACGGTCTGGCCCTCACCTTGGCGGGAGTGGCCGGCATCATCGTCTCGGTAGGCGTGACGGTGGACTCATATGTGGTGTTTTTCGAGCGACTGAAAGACGAGGTTCAAGCCGGTCGTTCACTTCGCGGGTCTGCTCAGCGCAGTTTCCAGAGTGCGTTCCGCACGATCCTCATTGCGGATGGCGCTTCCTTCATTGGTGCCATTGTGCTGTGGTACCTCACTGTCGGCGCGGTTCGTGGGTTTGCGTTTTTCCTCGGACTTTCGACCTTGATCGACGTGATCGTTGCCTACTTCTACACACGACCGGCGGTGCTCCTCCTCGCACGTACAAAGTTGTTTGGAGGAAGTCGTGTGCTTGGCGTGCGGCAGAGTGACCAGGGAGCATCGGCATGAGCATCTGGGGTCGGCTGTATCGCGGAGAGACGACAATCAACTTTGTTGGTCGTCGAATGTGGGGGTTCGGATTCTCTGGGTTGCTGGTTCTCGTCTCGATTTTTTCGCTGGGTTTTCGCGGACTCAATTTGGGCATCGACTTCGAGGGTGGCGTTTCCTGGGAGATGTCGACCGAGACGGTGCAAATCGGTGACGTCGAAGAGATTCTCGCCGCGAACAACGTCGAAGTGACCACCGCAAAGATTCAGGAATTGAGTAGCAGCGAGGGTCGTCGTATTCGAGTTCAAACTGCCGACCAGACAGATGAGGTTCGCCTCGCCGTCAAGGAGCAATTGGCAGAGAAGGCGGGAATCGAGTCCCAGGAAGTCAGTGAGGCGCGAGTGAGTTCGTCATGGGGTAGCAGCCTCACGAACAAGGCGGTGCGTGCTCTGCTCGTGTTTTTCGTGCTGGTGTCTCTGTTTATCGCGTGGCGTTTCGAGTGGAAGATGGCAGTGGCGGCGTTCGCTGCCATGGTCCATGACGTCGTGATCAGTGTTGGCGTGTACTCCTTGTTCGGCTTTCTCGTCACGCCTGCCACCGTGGTGGCGTTTCTCACAATCCTCGGCTACTCGCTCTACGACACGATCGTCGTGTTCGACCGTGTCCACGACAATGCCAAGCGGCTCGGATCCTCGCGAGTTTCGTACGGCGACATTGTGAACGTGTCGATGAATCAGGTATTGATGCGTTCACTGAATACTTCCATCTCGTCGCTTCTGCCGGTGATATCGCTACTTGTCGTCGGCTCGTGGTGGCTCGGAGCGGTGACACTCCGTGAGTTCGCTATTGCACTGCTGGTTGGTTTGTTTCTAGGCGCGTATTCGTCGATCTTCATTGCCGCCCCGTTACTCGCGGTATACAAGGCCCGGGAGCAGCGTTACGCAGCCATGAAGAACGTGTTGCATCTCGGCGAGGAAATGCAGCGACTGATGGGATCGGGTCGCGAGGATTCGAAGCGCATCAAGGCCGAGCCTGTGGGTGGCATTGCGCGGGCAACCAGTGCGCTCAGCCACCCGCCGCGACCTCGCAAGAACAAGCGCCGCTGATTCCAGCCCGTAGAATTCGGGCATGTTGGTGAGCGCATGAGCACCACGTCCCGCGTCCTCCCATGGCGCCGTTCCCAAGCGTCGGTATCCACCGAGTTGGCCCCCTTGCTCAGCCTGTATCGAGCCCGTCACCCCAAGGGTCAGGTGGGAATGATCAACACGGCGTTCGAGATGGCTCGTGAAGCACACCGCAATCAGTCGCGAATGAGCGGCGAGCTGTACATCTCGCATCCGGTTGCCGTTGCTCGGATCGTGGCGGAGATCGGTCTGGACGAGGTGTCGTTGGCGGCTGCATTGCTCCACGATGCGGTGGAGGACACCGAGATCACGCTTGCCGACGTCGAATCGAATTTCGGCAAAGAGGTCGCCTCGATAGTCGACGGCCTGACGAAGTTGGAGCGACTGCAGTTCGACTCGCGCGAGGCGCAGCAGGCGGCGACCATGCGCAAGATGCTCGTGGCGATGGCGAAAGACCTCCGTGTCTTGATCATCAAGCTGGCCGATCGTCTCCACAACATGCGCACCATCGCCTCCGCGCCGTTCGAAAAGCAACGTCGGGTCGCTCAGGAGACGTTGGACATCTACGCACCCCTCGCGCATCGCTTGGGCATGCAAGAGATTCGTCAACAACTGGAGGATCTCTCCTTCGCTGCGCTGTATCCGAAGCGTTATGCCGAGCTCGACTATCTCGTGTCTTCACGCGCGCCAGAGCGTGACGTCTATCTGGCAAAGGCGCTCGGTCAGGTCAACCAGTGGTTGACGGAAGTCGGCATTCGCGCAGACCTCACCGCACGCGGCAAACACCTCTGGAGTCTCTACGAGAAGATGGTTCAGAAAGGTCGGGAATTCGACGACATCTTCGATCTGATGGCGATCCGCATCATCGTTGACGACGTCAAGTCGTGTTATGCCGCTCTCGGTTGCATCCACGGACACTGGACACCCGTTGCCGGTCGCTTCAAGGATTACATTGCGATGCCCAAGTTCAATCTTTATCAATCCCTGCACACGACGGTCATCGGACCGGGCGGAAAGGCAATTGAAGTACAGATTCGCTCGCACGATATGCATCGGCGCGCGGAGTGGGGTGTGGCCTCGCACTGGGCTTACAAGGACGGCGCAGCCGCGACTGACATCGATTGGTTGAACCGGATCGTGGATTGGCAGGACGAGATTTCCGACCCGCTGCAATTCCTAGAGAACTTGAAGACCGACCTCGAGCAAGACGAGATTTTCGCGTTTACGCCGAAGGGAAAGGCGATCGCTTTGCCCGTGGACTCGACGCCCGTCGACTTTGCGTACAGCGTGCACACCGAGATCGGGCACCACTGTGTTGGCGCCCGCGTAAATGGTCGACTCGTGCCGTTGAACACCAAGTTGGTGTCGGGCGATACCTGTGAGGTGCTGACATCGACGGCGGAAGATGCCGGTCCACAAGAAGAGTGGCTCGAGTTCGTCAACTCACCGAAGGCAAAAAGCAAAGTTAAGCAATGGTTCGCGCGCGAACGCAACGAAGACATCCTTGAAACTGGTCGCGATGACCTGGTGGAGCATCTGCGCGGTCTCGGGATCCCCGTCGCAGCGGTGCTTGGCTCTCGCGCCTTCGCCGAGGAATTGGAGGCGATGAACTACCAAGACGCTTCGACGTTGTTCCGAGCGATTGGTGAAGGTCACGTTTCAGCTCAGACGTTCGCCACGCGGGTGACCCGTGCAATGCGCGACTCGACAACGGGGGAGTTGCTCTCGATGGGCACTCGTTTTGACGTCGAATCAGGAGGATCGCGCGGACCGGGAGTCCATGTCGACGGGCTGGACGCAACGATGGTGCAACTTGCTTCGTGTTGTACGCCGCTACCCGGAGACGACATTCTCGGAGTTCTTGGTGCGACGGGACTCGTCGCAGTTCACCGCGGCGATTGCGCTCGTGCAACGTCGGTGGTGGCGCGGAACGAAGGTCGTCTCGTGGATGTCGAATGGTCCGGTCAACTCCAGGACACGACGTTCATCGCGGCCGTCGAGGTGGTTGCCATTGATCGCACGAGACTGTTGCGCGACGTCGCCAATGCCTTGTCCGAGGAGCATGTCAACATCGTCTCGTGTTCCACCCACACGGGATCGGACCGGGTGGCAAAGATGCGTTTCGAATTCGAGTTTGCTGACCCGAGCCACCTGCAGTCGGTGCTTCGTACGATCAAGCGAATCGATTCCGTGTACGACGCCTATCGAGTGATGTCGAGCGAGCATCCGGCATCTAGTGTTCTTGCGTGAATTCGTTCGCCACAAGTCCTGGCACCCGGGACATCCTTCCTCCCGACGCCGCGAGATGGCGCGCGTTTCAGGAGGCGTTCGCCGAGGTGGCATCGCGTTACGGGTGCTCATACATGATCCCGCCCATGTTCGAGGACTTGGGGGTGTTCCTCCGACTTGGTGAGGCCACCGACGTCGTGACGAAGGAGATGTACGACTTCGAGGACAAGGGTGGTCGACGGGTGGCGCTTCGCCCGGAGCAGACGGCCAGTGTATGTCGAGCATTCGTTCAACACCGGCCTACGACACCGTGGAAGGTGTGGTACGCGGGTCCCAACTTCAGGTACGAAAAACCGCAACAAGGTCGCTACCGACAGTTCGACCAAGTGGGTGTCGAAGTACTTGGCGTTACTGACCCGCATGCCGATGTCGAAGTCATCGCGCTGGCCTGGGATTTCTACCGCGCTCTCGGTTTGCGCCAGGTTCACTTGGCGCTCAACACACTCGGCAACGCCGATGAGCGGGCACGATGGACGGAGGCTCTCGCGAAGTACTTCCGCGACCATGAAGAGCAACTGACCGTCGACTCGCGTGCGACGCTGGCCAAGAATCCGTTGCGAGTTCTCGACTCGAAGCGACCGGATGATGCTCCTGTCATTCAGGGTGCGCCCCGAATCGAGGATTACCTCGGGGTCGAATCCGCCCAACATTTCGCGGTGGTACGTCAATCGCTCACCGAACTTGGAATTCCGTTCACAGTTGAGGCGAGACTGGTCCGTGGCCTCGATTACTACTGCCACACGACCTTCGAGTTCGTCAGTACATCGCTGTCCGCAGCCCACACGGCGATCGGCGGGGGAGGACGCTACGACGGCCTGGTCGAGCAACTAGGCGGGCCCGCCACGCCAGGAGTGGGCTTCGCCCTCGGTCTCGACCGCACGTTGTTGGCTTGTGACGCCGAGTCGGTGTTTCCGTCACCCCGCGAGACGGTTCGTGTCTTCGTGGTTGATACCACCGGTGGTGGGGAAGCTCTGCGCGTCGCTGCCGAGTTGCGAGCAGCGGACATCTCGACGGATCGCGCGTTCGAACAGCGGAGTATGAAGGCCCAAATGAAGGCGGCAGATCGGAGTGGAGCCGAGATTGCATTGATCATTGGCTCCGATGAATTGGCGAGCGACAGTATCGTGATGCGCCTGATGTCGAGCGGTGAACAAACCACGGTCAAGCGGGCCAACCTGATCGAGATCGTGCAGCGCACGCTTGCAGTAACGGATGTCAAGTGAGCGAGCCCACGTCTTTGCGTTCACATTTGTGTGGGCGCGTCACTGCCGACCTGGTGGGTTCCAAGGTGGTTCTGTGCGGCTGGATCGCCCGTCGACGTGAACACGGAGAACACCTCGCCTTCCTTGATCTGCGTGATCACACAGGCGTGGTGCAGTGTGTCGTCGATGCCAGCGTGGATGCCCGCAGTGAGTGGGTGGTGCGGATCGAAGGAACCGTGCAGGCTCGTCCCGCAGGGACGGTGAACGAGAACATTCGCACTGGCTCGGTCGAGATTGTCGATTGTGTGGTGACCACCTTGAACAAGGCTGAGGCACCACCATTTCCTGTCGATTCACGAGCGGACGACGTGGATGAAAACGTTCGCCTGAAGTATCGCTACATCGATATCCGACGTGAACGAATGCAACGCAACCTTCGCATTCGGGCCAAAGTCAACTCCGCCATTCGTCGGGCGATGGAACAACAGGAATTCGTGGAAGTGGAAACGCCCTTCCTCATGCCGAGTACCCCAGAGGGTGCGCGCGAATTCCTCGTGCCGTCGCGCAAGGAGCCCGGTTCGTTCTACGCCTTGCCTCAGTCGCCGCAACTGTGGAAGCAGTTGTTGATGGTGGCTGGGGTGGACCGCTACTACCAAATCGCTCGTTGCCTTCGCGACGAGGACCTGCGCGCAGATCGTCAATACGAATTCATGCAGCTCGATGCCGAAATGAGTTTCGTTGGGGTCGATGACGTGCTCGGCGCGATCAGCCGTGCGGTTGTGGCAGCTGCAGAGTCGGTCATTGGATCTGCGCCACCCGAAATCGAGCGAATCACCTGGCGTGACGCGATGAACCGTTTCGGTGTGGACAAACCGGACATGCGATTCGGGCTCGAGTTGATCGAGTTGACCTCGGTGTTTGCAGCGACAGAGTTCAAAGCTTTTGCCCAGGCTCCTTCAATCAAGGGTATTCGTGTGGATGCGGCCACGTACCCCGAGGCAGCCGCGGCCGGCCGCAACAAGTTGGATCAGCTCACGGACCGCGCCAAGCAAGTAGGTGCAAAGGGTCTCGTGTGGATGCGGGTGGGCGAGGGTGGCGCACTCGATTCTCCCGTGGCGAAGTTCCTTGGCGATGCAGAAAAGCAGAACTTGCTGACTAGAACCGGCGCGGTGACCGGCGATCTGTTGTTGCTCGTCGCCGACGAATGGTCGACTACTTGCGAAGTGCTGGGACAGTTGCGCAATGACATCGGACGTCCCCCGGTGCACGAGGGTCCCTATCGATATGTCTGGGTGGTCGATTTTCCTCTCTTCGTCGGAATCAATGCGCAGACGGGTCGCGCGCAGCCGGGTCATCATCCGTTCTGTCAGCCTCACCCGGACGACATCGATCGCCTCGAAACAGATCCGATGAGTGTTCGTGCCTTGGCGTATGACCTGGTGCTGAACGGTTGGGAGTTGGGCTCAGGATCGATTCGAATCCATGATCCCGAGATGCAGCGGAGGGTGTTCCGTCACCTCGGTATCACCGATGAGGAGGCCGACCGTCGTTTCGGTTTCTTCCTGCAACCGTTTAGGTTCGGTGCGCCACCGCACGGTGGCTTCGCCTTTGGAATCGACCGCTTGGTAGCGATCCTGGCAGGTGAGGAAAACATTCGCGAAGTGATCGCCTTTCCCAAGACTCAGTCTGGTCTTGATCCGATGACCAATGCGCCGACGCAGGTTGGCGACGCGCAGTTGGCGGAACTCGGCATCCGCACGTTGCCCAAGCCCGCCAAGAGCTGAGCGGTTGGTTCGTCGTGGGTGACGACCTGTTCAGCGCCCGAGCAGCAGAGCAGTTGCGCAGTCAAGCACCGTTGGCAGCTCGTCTGCGACCGCGCACCTTGGACGACATCGTCGGACAGGAACACCTCCTGGCGGCAGGGGCGCCACTTCGTCGATTGATCGAGTCGGATCGCATTTCGAGTGCGATCTTCTGGGGGCCACCCGGAACTGGCAAGACGACGCTTGCTGAAGTGATTGCTGCGACGACCAATCGCGCATTCGAACGACTGTCTGCAGTAACGGCTGGTGTCAAAGAGGTTCGTGAAGCGGTCGATCGTGCGGAGCAACGACTCGGTCAACAAGGAATTGGCACGATCGTGTTCGTCGACGAGATCCACCGATTCTCCAAGAGCCAACAGGATGCGTTGCTCCCGGCTACCGAGAGCGGTGTGATCACCTTGATCGGGGCGACGACGGAGAATCCGTTCTTCGAGGTCAATGCACCGCTGCGCAGTAGGAGCACGCTGTTTCGTCTCGAGTCGCTCACGACTGCAGCAACACATCAGCTATTGGAACGAGGCCTGGCGGCAGAGTCGGCTGAAGCCGAACCCGCGGCGCTCGAACTCCTATCCGCTCGATGTGGAGGCGATGGTCGACAGGCATTGACTGCTCTCGAGGTGGCCTGCGCAATCGCCAAAGGTCGCACAAGTGATGGCGTCGTGGTCGGGATCGAGGACGTCGAGGCGGCGCTTGGTGTGAGTGCGATGCGGTACGGGCGAGACGATCACTACGACGTGACGTCGGCGTTCATCAAGAGCATTCGGGGAAGTGACGTCGAAGCCGGAGTGTTCTGGCTGGCGCGGATGCTCGAGGCGGGAGAGGATCCGCGATTCATCGCGAGGCGATTGGTGATTCTTGCGAGTGAGGACATCGGGGTCGCCGATCCTCAGGCGCTCGTCGTGGCGGTGGCCGCAGCCCATGCACTCGAAGTGGTGGGACTGCCGGAAGCCCAGTTGAACCTCGCTCAAGCGGTGGTGTACATGGCCAGGGCCCCCAAGAGCAACTCGGTTTCACACGCAATCTGGACCGCGCGAGACGATGTTCGTCGAGGTGTTGATGTCGCTGTCCCGCCGTTCCTCGCCGATGCTCACTATGCGGGTGCCGCTGAAATTGGTCATGGCGTCGACTACCGCTCTCCACATCACGATCCGACGGCGGTTGATCGTGATCATCTGCCTGAGCAGACCCCTGGTCGTCCCCCACGCTCACAGCCTTACTTTCGCAACTAGCAGCATTTCGTCTCTGATCGGCGAGAAGTACGACCTCTAGACTTGAGTCACGATGGCTGGCTCGAAGATCCAAACTGCCGATCAGTTGCGAGAGGCTTTCCTCGGGTTCTTCGCCAGCAAGGGTCATTCGCGGGTTCCGTCGGCGAGCCTCATTCCGCACGACCCGACGGTGCTGTTCACGGTGGCCGGCATGGTGCCGTTCAAGCCGTATTTCCTCGGTGATGAGGCGGCGCCGTATTCGCGTGCGGTTTCGGTGCAGAAGTGCGCTCGCGCGGGGGGAAAGCACAACGACCTGGACGATGTCGGTCGCACCAAGCGCCACCTCGTGTTCTTCGAAATGATGGGCAACTTCAGCTTCGGTGACTACTTCAAGCAGGACGCCATTCCGTGGAGTTGGGAACTCGTCACGGAGGTTTTCGGATTCGATGGAGATCGCCTGTGGATCACGGTTCATGAGAGCGATGACGAGGCGGAGCAGATCTGGCACGAACAAGTTGGTGTGCCGATGTCACGCATCCAGCGTCTCGGTGATGCCGACAACTTCTGGCAGATGGGTGAGACCGGCCCGTGCGGTCCCTGCTCGGAAATTCACATCGATCGAGGACCAGCGTTCGGGCCGGAGGGTGGCCCACTGAACGATCCACATGGGGATCGTTTCCTCGAGTTTTGGAATCTCGTGTTCATGCAGTTCAACCAGTCGAAAGACGGCACTCGAACGCCCCTTCCGCGTCCCTCGATCGACACGGGAGCAGGACTCGAGCGAATTCTGGCCTTGATGCAAGGAACCGATTCGATCTGGGAGACCGACGTGCTGTTTCCACTTGTCGAGCGTGCGGCGTCCCTTACCGGCAAGAAGTATCGCTCCGGTGACTACGAAGATCGCGACTGCTTCTCGTTGCGTGTGCTTGCCGAACATGCGCGATCCTCGACAATGCTCGTCAACGATGGAGTGTTCCCCTCGAACGAGAACCGCGGTTACGTTCTGCGGCGCATCATTCGTCGCGCAGTTCGACACGCGTATCTTCTCGGAACTGACACCCGGGTAATGCCCGAGTTGTCTGCCGTAGCGATCGACGTAATGGGCAACGCTTACCCGGATCTGCGCAAGAACCGCGACTTCATTCTCGGTGTCCTCGATCGCGAGGAAGATCGCTTTCGCCACACCCTGCGCACGGGAATGTCGATTCTCGATGACGAGATGGCCAAGGGCGCCAAGACGCTCTCGGGCGCTTCGGCCTTTTTGTTGCATGACACCTACGGGTTTCCTCTGGAACTCACACAGGAGATCGCGGGTGAACGCGGTATCGGTGTCGATGCGTCGGGCTTTGAGACCGAGATGGCAGCCCAACGCAAGCGTGCGAAGAGTGCGCGTAAGGAGATCTCGGGCGACGAAGGCGCGCAAGAGGCATATCGCGAGTTGATCGCAGAACATGGGATCACGACGTTCGTGGGTTACGACAAGAACGAATCCACCGCTCGCGTCCTGCAAGTACTGCAGCGCGAGGACGGGAATGCCGAAGTATTCCTGGATGTGACACCGTTCTATGCCGAGAGCGGTGGTCAGGTTGGCGACACCGGTTCGATCGTCGGGGTTTCCGGTGAGGCCCGGGTCGTCGACACCACGTTTGCCGTGCCGGGCCTGCGACGTCATGTCTGTGAGATGGTCGAGGGATCACTGGAAATCGGAGAGGAAGTTGTTGCCCGTATCGACGTCGACGCACGTAACGCCACGCGGCGCAACCACACGGCGACGCACGTCTTGCACCACGCTTTGCGGGAAGTGCTCGGTGAACACGTCAAGCAAGCTGGATCGCTCGTCGCACCGGATCGTCTTCGCTTCGACTTCAGCCACTATGCACCGCTGACTCGGGAAGAGATTGAGCACATCGAGACTCTTGCTAACGCGGAAGTCCTGCGCAATGAGGACACCGAGGCCTACGAGACCTCGAAAGATGAGGCGTTGGCATCTGGTGCGATCGCTTTCTTCGGTGACAAATACGGCGACATGGTGCGAGTGTTACGAGCAGGTTCGTCGTTCGAGTTTTGTGGAGGCACGCACGTGTCCGCGACGGGCGATATTGGGGCAATCAAGATCGTTGCTGAATCGAGCATCGGTTCGAACCTCCGTCGCATCGAGGCGGTGACCGGGGTCAACACGGTCCGTTATCTCAGCACCATGCAGTCGGCAGTAGAAGACGCCTCCCGCCTGCTTGGCGCACAACCCACGGAGATGGCGGTCGCCATCAACAAGAAACTTGACGAGATCAAGGCGCTACAAGACGAGGTGCGTCAGCTGCGCGCGGCACAGGCGCGATCCAGGTCAGTCGAATTGCAGTCGCGGGCATCTGGAGGTCTCGTTGTCGAGCGAGTCGATGGCCTCGAGCCAGCTGATCTTCGTGAGTTGGCATTGGCGATTCGCGAAGGAGAAGGCGTTCAAGCCGTCGTGCTTGGCGGAGTCGCGCCGACAGGTGGCGTGGCGTTGGTGGCAGCCGTGAGGAAAACGAGCGGCATCCAGGCTGGAGAGTTGATCAAGGACGCGGCACGCAAGGTTGGCGGTGGCGGCGGCGGCAAGGGTGACGTTGCCGCGGCGGGTGGCAAGGATGCTGCTGCGCTCGACGAAGCACTTCAGATCGCCCGCTCAGCGGCGACGAAGGTGTTGGTCTGACGTTTTGAGAGTGATCGGCATCGATCTCGGTTCGAAACGGATCGGTGTTGCCGCCAGTGATGCAAGTGGAATGCTTGCCTCGCCGGTAACAGTGATTCATCGCAGTGGAAATGAGCGCAAGGATCACCAGGCGATCGCTGAAATCGTCGCTGAGTACGAAGCCGAGGCGGTCGTAGTCGGTCTTCCCATCTCGCTTTCGGGTGAACTCGGTCCGGCAGCGCGCGCTGCCGCCGACGAGGCAAACCGACTGGCTAGCGTCGTCGGTGTGCCGGTGCACACCCATGACGAACGTTTGACCACCAAAACGGCAGAAGCGGCGTTGATGCAGAACAAGATGAAAGCTCAGGCCCGTCGGCGAATCATCGACCAAGTTGCGGCTGCGGTGATGTTGCAGTCTTGGCTCGACGCTTCGAAGATGCGCGACAGCCGATGATCGACCCACTCCTGCAGCAGGAGAAGTCATCTGAGCCCGTTGCCGAAAACTGGGTAGAAGACCCCTGGGACCGGCCTGAGGTTGCAGTCAGATCGCGACGTTTCAGCCATGATTCGGCGCCGCCAAACCATGAAGAGTGGTGGCCGCATCTGAAGCGAGTGGTGGTCGTTGCGGTCGCCGTCAGCCTGCTGTTTGGTGCCGCAGGGTTGTGGTATCTCGGGCAGGTCAATCCTGCAGGAGGCGACGAAGTAGCCACCAATTTCACGATCAACGAAGGTGACACGCTCGCGTCGGTCTCGCAGCGCTTGAAAGACGACGGTTTCATCGAAAACGCCGCGATCTTCCGTTGGTACATCGGGCGCAATGGTGGGCTCGAAGTGATTCCCGGCTACTACCAAGTAGTGAAGGGTTCACACATGGGCGACATCATGGCGCGGTTGGGAACCCCGCCTGCTGCGACGTTCGTCAATGTGACTTTCCCGGAAGGGTTCACCATTGCACAGATGGGCCAACGTCTCGCCGAGCGCACACTGCGATTGAATGCCGAGGCGTTTGTGGGTGCGGCGAGCACATCGAATGTCGAAACATGGTTGAGGCCGTCGGCCGTTGGTTCGTTGGAAGGCCTGCTGTTTCCCGACACATACCAAGTTTCTGGCGAAGAGTCGGAATCGCAGGTGGTCTCGCGCATGGTGTCTCTGATGGAACGAGTCGGGCGCCAGGAGGGGCTGGACGAAGCGGAAGACCAGGTCGGTTACTCGCCCTATCAAGTGTTGATCGTGGCTTCGTTGATCGAGCGGGAAGCGAAGGTGGCAGAAGATCGGGCAAAAATCGCTCGCGTCATCTACAACCGACTCGACCTGAAGATGGCATTACAAATCGATGCCTCGCTGTACTACGGAGCGCCGGAGGGCGCCGATTTCTCGGTGCTCAAGGAAGCGGACACCCCGTACAACACCTACAAGAAGAAGGGTCTCCCTCCCACGCCAATTGCGAGCCCGGGCAGGGCATCGATCATTGCCGCGCTGAACCCTGCGCCGAATCCGAATGTGAGTGATGCGATTTGCCAGGGGGTTGCCCCACCTTGCCGATACCTCTACTACGTGCTCGCCGACAAAGACGGGAGCCACAAGTTCGCCGCCACACTCGAGCAACACGAGCGCAACGTCGAAGAAGCGCGACAAGCAGGAATTCTACCGTGACGTCGTCGACTGTGGCGGCGATGGTGGTGGGTTCCCCCGTCGTGCACAGTCTTTCCCCCGCGATGCACAACGCAGAGTTTCGTCGTCGCGGTGAAGATCGAATCTACGTCGCGCGCGAAGTTGCGCGGGGTGAGTTGAAGGCGTTCATCGATTCGCTTCGTGGCAGAGATTTGGCAGGCGTATCGGTCACGATGCCCTTGAAGGATGAGGCATACGAACTCGTGGATCGCCGAGATGCGGCGTCGATCCGGTGTGGTTCGGTGAACACCATTTCGTTCGATGAGGCCATCGTGAGTGGGTGGAATACCGACGGTGATGGGTGCGTTCGCGCGCTCGAGTCGAGCGGCAAGACCGTGGTCGGCAAGACGTGTGTAGTGCTCGGAGCAGGAGGCACGGGTCGTGCGGTAGTCGAGGCATTGGGCAGGCGAGGGGCCCGGGAGGTGATCGTGATCAACCGTTCTGCCGAGTCGGCCCGTCGAGCAGCATCGTGTGCCGATGTGGGCAGAGTCGGGAGTAGTGGTGACGTCGAGGGCGCGGACTTTCTCGTCAACACGACGCCACTTGGCATGAGCGGTGTCAACGATGATGCCGTTCCAGTAGACCCAAGTCTCGTGCCAAGCGGTTGCGTCGTGTTGGACGCGGTGTATTCGCCGCTGACAACGCCGTTGCTCTCTAGGTTGCAGGGGCGCGATATCGCAACCGTCGACGGGTTGTGGATGCTCGTTCATCAGGCTGCTCTGCAACAAGAAATTTGGTTCGGCTTCAAGGCAGACGTTGCAGTGATGCGCCATGCCGCCGAGGCCGAGCTGTCTCGCCGATAGCCTGAAATCGTGTTGCGCTACCTGACGGCCGGGGAGAGCCATGGCCAAGCCCTGACTGTCACGGTCGAAGGCTTGCCGGCGGGTTTGTCGGTAACGAAGGAGCAAATTCAATCCGAACTTGCTCGACGCCGCCTCGGATTCGGCCGAGGTCCTCGGCAGCGTTTTGAAGTCGACGACATCGAACTACTCGGCGGAATCCGCCATGGCCGCACTCTCGGCTCGCCGGTGTCGATCATGATCCGCAATACGGAATGGTTCCGCAGCGACGTGTGGCACGAGGAAATGTCACCAGCGCCGGGCAAAACCAAAAAGCCGCTCACCACGCCTCGACCAGGACATGCGGATTTGACGGGCATGCAAAAGTACGGCTTCGACGATGCGCGCGACGTCTTGGAGCGGGCGAGTGCACGGGAAACTGCTGCGCGAGTGGCGGCTGGAGCACTGGCCAAACTGTTGTTGGCCGAACTCGGCACGACGGTGATCTCTCACGTCATCCAACTTGGCGCCGAACGAGTAGACACTCCTGCGCGGCCAGAGTCATCCGACTTGGCGGCGATTGACGAGTCGCCTGTGCGCTGTTTCGACAAGAAGCTGGAGTCGCGAATGATTACCGCGGTTGAGGATGCGGCACGAGATGGCGACAGTCTCGGCGGGGTCGTCGAAGTGCTTGCTTATGGTGTGCCCGTTGGTCTCGGAAGTCATGTGCATTGGGATCGCAAGTTGGACGGCATGTTGGCCCAGGCGATCCTCAGTATTCAGGCCGTGAAGGGCGTCGAGATCGGCGACGGTTTTGAGGTGGCCGGGCGTCGTGGCAGTGCTGCACATGACGCGATTTCATGGGACGAATTGCAGGGCACGTATGCGCGCGAGACGAGTCTCGCGGGTGGTACCGAAGGTGGCATGTCGACCGGAGAGGTGCTCGTAGTTCGCGCTGCGATGAAGCCGCTCGCAACGCTGAATCGTCCGACTCTGAAGACCGTCGACATGAAGACAAAGGAAGAGACGGTCAGCTTCAAGGAGCGAACTGATGTGACGGCAGTCCCTGCAATGGGGGTGGTGGCAGAGACGATGGTCGCGCTCGTTCTCGCACGCGAGGCCCAGCGTAAGTTCGGTGGAGATTCACTTACCGAGTTCGTCCGCAACTGGCGAAGTTTTCAAGAGTCGCTCCGCCAATGAGCAATCTGGCGGGCAGGCCAATCGTGCTCGTCGGAATGATGGGCACAGGAAAGACCTCGGTGGGACGGGTGATCGCCGATCGTCTTGGTATTGACTTTCATGATCTGGATCAGGAAGTGGAACGCCGATCGGGCAAGGCGGTAGCCACGATCTTTGCTGAACAGGGCGAAGAGGCTTTTCGTGCCCTCGAGTCCGACTTGTTGGGCGAAATTCTCAGTCGAGCCAACTCTCCGGTCGTCGTGTCTACAGGCGGAGGAATCGTGACCATCGCCAAGAATCGTGAGATGCTCACGGACCCGACGCTGAATGTGGTGCTGTTGGAGGCTTCAATCGATGAGATTCTGGGGCGTCTATCGGACGACGACGTGCGCCCATTGTTGCGTGGAGATCGTCGAAGTGCCTTGGAGTCTCTGTGGCGGTCTCGCGAGGCGGACTACCGTCTGGTCGCCAAGTTCGTCGTCCAGACGAACGGTTTGTCTGTCGCGGAGGTGGCTCAGGCGGTGCTTCGCGAAATTCAGGTAGCCGCATGAGTCTGAAGCGTGTTCAGGTCGAGTTGGGTGATCGCGCATATGGGGTACTCATCGGATCTGGCGCTGTTGGCGAACTTTCGTCGTTGCTGCCGGAGCGAGCGACTCGCGTCCTCGTCGTCACTCAGGCGGGTATTCCGTTTGATGTTTTGCCATTGCTCGGATCTCGGAATGTGCGTCGTCACGAGATTGGTGCCGGTGAATCGGCGAAATCCATTGACACAGTGATGTCGATCCTTGATGCGTTGGGTGAGATGGGAGCCACCCGTAACGACGTGATCGTTTCCGTGGGCGGTGGACTCGTCACCGACGTTGCGGGCTTTGCTGCCTCGCTGTGGCATCGGGGGATTGGTGTCGTGCATGTGGCCACGAGTTTGCTGGCGATGGTCGATGCAGCAATCGGCGGTAAGACCGGAATCAACACGCGTCATGGCAAGAATCTGGTCGGGAGTTTTTGGCAGCCACGCGCTGTCATCTGTGACACTGATGCGTTGGCGAGTCTTCCTGCAAGCGAGATCCGCGGCGGGAGGGGAGAGATGGCCAAGTACCACTTCCTGACTGGAGACGATCTTCTCGCGCTCGGAATCGACGAGCTGGTGGCTCGCTGTGTCCAAATAAAAGCCGAAATCGTCGAACAAGACGAGCGCGAGGGAGGTCGTCGAGCCTTGCTCAATTACGGGCATACGCTCGGTCATGCGATCGAACGCGAGTCGAACTTCGCGGTTAGTCACGGTGAGGCAGTGGCAATCGGTCTCGTGTTTGCTGCCAAGTTGGCCAGGCGAATGGGACGAATCGATTCGTCTCGTGTCGAATATCACGAACGGGTGGTTCGCGATCATTATGGGTTGTCGATCGATCTCCCGAAGGCCTTGTCGCATGATCGGCTGGTTGTCTTGATGCAGGGAGATAAGAAGGCGCTCAATGGCCTCACCTTCATTCTCGACGGTCCACGTGGTTGCGAGGTGGTGAACGGCGTGGACGAAGCTTTGGTTCGCGAGGTGCTCGCCGAGTCGGAAGTACGCTGACACTGTGGCGTCGCAGCACCGAGTCCTTCTTCTCAGTGGTCCGAACCTGAATTTGCTGGGTTCGCGAGAGCCGTCGATCTACGGCACCGCGTCGCTTCAGGAAGTCGTCGATCTGGCGACGCGAGAAGCAGCGACTGTTGGTCTGACGGTCGAGCACCGACAGTCCAACCGAGCATCAGATTTGGTCGAGTGGATCCAGCAGTCTGATCACCACGCGATCGTGATCAACGCGGGAGCCTTCACCCACTACGCCTGGAGCATCCACGATGCGCTGCGCTCGTTCGCGGGCAAAGTAGTGGAAGTTCATCTCAGCGAACCGTTGCGACGCGAGTCATGGCGTCACCAGAGTGTGATTGCTCCTGTTGCGCACGGCACCATTGCGGGATTCGGCGACGAGGGCTATGTCCTTGCCATGCGCGCGGTGTCTCTCTTGCTCGCTCGTTGAGTTTGTAGATGCATCCGAAGGCTGACCGTCTTTCCCAAGTTCGCCGACATCTCAGCGACTCGCTACATGTGGATGCGCTTCTGATCAACACGCCGAGTGATGTTCGGTGGGCGAGTGGATTTTCCGGATCGGTCGGAACACTCTTGATCACCGGTAGGCAATCACTCTTGATTGTTGACTCACGTTACGGCGATCAGGCTCGTGAACAGAGTTCCCACTGCGAGGTCGTCGTGGCGAATGCGCTGGATGCTCGTGACGAGGAGTTGGTGCGCGCACTCGTCGGTGACAGTCGAGTGGGGTTTGATGACAAACGAACTTCCTATGCCGATTGGCGACGCTTCCAGTCGACACTTGGTTGCGAGTTGATTCCGCTCACGGATCCACTGGCAGCGTTGCGTGCTCGCAAAGATCAGTTCGAGATCGAACGTATCGAGGCGGCTGCGTGGGCAGCAGATCGGTCGTTTACCGATGTCCTGCCTATGGTTCTCCAAGGTGGTGTCACCGAGCGAGAGGTGCGCGACGAATTGGAATCGCGCCTACGAATCCACTCGGCTGAGGGACCTGCGTATCCGACAATCGTTGCGTCAGGCCCCAATGCGGCGTTGCCCCATCACCAGCCGGGCGATCGACGAATTCGGGAAGGGGACAGCGTGATCATCGACATTGGCGCCCTCGTCGATGGCTATCGCTCCGACATGACCCGCACGCTCTTCGTCGGCGAAGTCGATCCGCTCCTGGTTGCCTTTCACGAGCTGCTGAGAAGGACACAACAAGAGGTGCTGAATGCCGTTCGCGAAGGTGTTGCGGCATCGAGCCTGGATGCGATGGCCCGAGCAGGCCTAGCCGAATACGCAGGGGACATCCTGCATTCGACCGGTCACGGTGTAGGTCTCGACATCCACGAGTCGCCGTGGTTGCGCAGCAATTCGACGGATGTTCTGAGTAATGGACACGTGGTGACCGTGGAGCCTGGGCTCTATCGTGTAGGGATCGGTGGCGTGCGCATCGAGGACTTGGTTCTCGTCGAGCGCTCCGGTTGTCGCATTCTCACCAACAGCACAAAGGATCCCTCGTGCCCGCAATCAGCACCAACGACCTGAAAAACGGAATCACCCTCAACCTCGACAACACCCTGTACACGGTGGTCGAGTTCCAGCACGTGAAGCCCGGAAAGGGCGGCGCATTCGTACGTACGAGGTTGCGTAACCTGCGCACCGGCAACATGCTCGATCGAACCTTCAACGCCGGGATCAAGGTGGAGCAGGCGATCCTCGAGAAGCGCGACATGCAGTTTCTCTACAAGGACGGCGAGGATTACGTGTTCATGGACACCGAGACCTATGACCAGGTGAACATCAAGCCGGTGGCGCTCGGAGACGCGGCCGACTATTTGGTGGAGAACGCAGTCGCCATCATCGCGACGCACGATAGTGAAATCGTGAGCGTCGAAATCCCGGCTGCTGTCGAACTTGAGGTGACCGTGACTGAGCCTGGTGTACAGGGAGATCGTGTGTCTGGAGCGCGCAAGCCAGCCACACTGCAGACGGGCAAAGTGATCCAAGTCCCACTGTTCATCAACGTCGGCGACAAATTGAAGGTCGACACCCGCACCGGCGACTACATCACTCGAGTCTGAATTCATGACCAGCAGGCGCGCGGGAAATGAGCTGACCGACGCTCGCGAGCGTGCGCTTCACCTGCTGTATGAGGCGACCATCAAGGGTGTGCCGGCTACCGACGTCCTAGCCTCGCAGATACTCGAGCCAGAGCCGTTGACGAGGTTGATCGTCGAAGGGGTCGCACGAGACGAGTCCCGCATCGACGAGATGATCTCCAACCACCTGGTCGGTTGGACCCTCGCTCGTCTATCGGTGCTCGACAAGATCATCCTGCGGATCGGCGTCTTCGAATTGACGTCGCGCTCGGACACCCCCAAGGCCGTGGTCATGAGCGAGGCCGTCGAAATGGCCAAGCGATTCTCGACAGCTGAATCGGGACGATTCGTCAACGGCGTGCTCGCGGCCGTGGCGCGCGAGCTGTAGGGCCTGATGAAGACCTGGTCGTGAGCCGCATCACGCAGGTCACGAGTCGCTCGGCTTGGCTGCTGACGACAAGCGCGGTGGCGGCGTGGTGGGGCTGGTATTTCGGCGTGCGCACCGCCAATGTGCACTTCGGTCTGGGTACGTCGGCCTACGACTTTGGCCTCTATGAGCAAGGCGTCTGGCTGCTGTCTCGATTCGAGTCGCCCTTTGTGACGCTGATGGGTCGAAATCTGCTCGGCGACCACTCATCGTTCGTGCTCCTGTTGGTGGCACCCCTGTATTGGATCATCGGATCGACGGCTCTGTTGCTGGTCGTTCAAGCACTTGTTGTCGCGGCAGCGGCAATTCCCATCCATCTCGCCACTCGCCAAATCACGGGGAGTGACGCATTGGGTTTCGTCTTTGGTCTCGTGTATTTGCTCCATCCTGCAATCAGTTGGACGGTGCTCGAGAATTTTCATCCCGATGCATTCCTCGGACTGTTCATTTCGATGGTCTGGTGGGCGATTGTCACCAGACGAACAGTTTGGTTCTGGGTGTCGGTCGCCCTGGCGCTGTCGGTGAAGGAGGATGTGGCAGTCATTCTCGTGGGAATCGGCGTGTGGCTGAGCGTTCGTCGCGAATGGAGGCGTGGGATTGCGCTCATCGCGGTTTCCCTCCTGACGATGTTGACGATGCTCTTCGTCGTGATGCGTTCGTTCACGGGCGTGACGTTTCGAAACTCCTGGCGAATTCCCTTTGGGGGTCCCGGGGGCTTTCTGCGGGCGATCTTCTCCTCTCCTCGCCAGGTCGTAGATCATTTCCTGTCGGATGGACGACCGTTTTACTTGTTCCAGATGCTTGCGCCAACGGGATTCGTCTTCCTGCGAGCGCCGCTACTCACTGCAACTGCTTCGCTCGTGCTCTTCGTCAACGTGCTGAGCACCTTTTGGTACCAGTATCAGATCGAATACCACTATTCGATCGTGGCCGTGCCAAGCATCGTGATCGGCACCGCCTGGGCGATTCGCGTGCTCGTTGGACGCAACCGAAGGTATGCGGTCGCACTTGTCCTCGCATGTTCGGTGCTCACGGCATATCTGTGGTCCCCGTTGCCGATGTCGAGGCGGGAGGTTCCCACGTGGCCACCGAGTCATCCCATCGCCGTTGCCGCACGAGAGATCATCGAGGTGATTCCGCCCAATGCATCGGTGACGGCCCAGCACAGCGTCACGGCACATCTCGCACGTCGCAGCGAGATCTACATGTTCCCGAACCCGTTCAAGAGCACCCTCTACGGCCCCGATGTCTTTCGCGAGGGGGATCGCTTGGACGCCGCCGAGACGGTCGAATATGTGGTGCTCCAGCGCAACTTGAGCGCTGAGGATGAGACGGTTTGGGCTCTTGAGCGCGATGACTTCGTCGAGATCGCCGGGAACGAGTATTGGGCGGTCTACCGGAGGCGCTGATCCTGCTATGGTTTCGCCGGTCGTTAATCGAACCCTGTGAGGTTCGGACGAAAGGACAGCAGTGGGTGGATCCGGGCAGATGCCCGTACAGGTGATGCAGCGGGGCGATGTCTCTCGCGCCATTCAGCGAATCGCCCACGAGATCGTCGAACGCAACCACGATCTGGGCAACGTGGCCATCGTCGGGTTGCAGCGGGGTGGCGTGTGGATCGCCGAGCAGCTTGCGGCGAAGATCATTGCGATCGATCCCACGTTGAGTGTTTCGAGCGGAGCGCTGGATGTGTCGATGTATCGAGACGATTTGCGCATCCGTCCCGTGGTCGACGGCGCAATCACCGAGATTTCCTTCGACGTGACGGACATGCTCGTGGTTCTGGTGGATGACGTTCTGTTCACGGGGCGAACCGTTCGCGCGGCACTGGAGGGTTTGAACAGTTTTGGACGGCCACGAGCAGTGCAGCTCGCCGTGCTCGTCGATCGGGGACATCGCGAGCTGCCGATCAGACCGGATTTTGTAGGCAAGAACATTCCTACTCATGCACATGACGAAGTGTTGGTATCCGAGGACGGCGTGATAGTGAAGGCGCCGCAATGAGGCATGTTCGGTCGATCTCTGAGTTGGGGCGAGATCGGATTCTGGGATTATTGAACCTTGCGGATCGGATGGCCGAAATCAATTCTCGGCCAGTACCGAAGGTTCCCGCACTGCGCGGTCGCACCGTGGTCAGCCTGTTCTACGAAGATTCGACTCGCACTCGTCTCAGTTTCGAGACGGCCGCGCGACGGCTGTCTGCGGACACGATGAATTTCTCGGTTTCCAGCTCGAGCGTGAACAAGGGCGAGAGTTTGCGTGACACGGTGGAGACGATTACAGACATGGGTGTTGATGCATTCGTCGTACGTCACAAGTCGGCGGGAGTTCCGTGGCAGATCGCACAATGGACCACCGCTGCAGTGATCAATGCGGGCGATGGGGCACATCAGCACCCGACACAGGCGTTGCTCGATGCGTACACGATCACCAGGTCGAGGAATTCGCAGGATCTCGCTGGGCTGAGGGTCGCCATCGTGGGCGACATTCGCCATAGTCGTGTCGCGCGTAGCAACGTTGAGGCCTTCACTGCGCTGGGTGCCGAGGTGCTGCTGGTTGCTCCGCCCACCTTGCTCCCACCCGTTGTTTCCCATTGGCCCGTCGAGGTGGTGCACGACTTCGATTCCGTGGTCGATTCGGTGGATGTGTTGTACATGCTCCGTCTACAGGCGGAGCGCATGAACCAGGGACTCGTGCCGAGCTTGGCTGAGTATTCGACCCACTACGGACTGACTCCTCGCCGTGTCGCACGGATGAGCGTCGATGCTCAGGTGATGCATCCTGGCCCGATGAATCGCGGTGTGGAGATGGTGGTGGATCCCGCGGAGATCAGAGGGTCACTGATTCATCGCCAAGTGACCAACGGTGTAGCGGTGCGAATGGCCGTGCTGTTCGATTCGTTGGCGGTCGAGCCGGATCACTCGGCATTGCGAGAGGAGGCCAGATGACGATCGTGATCAAGGGTGGGAGCATCGTCGGCGCGACAGGCGTGACGAATGCCGATGTGCTGATCGATGGGGATCGCATCGTAGAAGTTGGTCAAGGTTTGCGCGGGGACGAATCGCTCGATGCGCAGGGTTGTCACGTGTTTCCTGGTTTCGTGGATCTACACACACACTTGCGCGAACCCGGGCGCGAGGAAGCGGAGACGATCGAAACCGGCAGCAGGGCAGCAGCACTCGGCGGGTACACCGCAGTCGTGGCCATGCCCAACACGAACCCGGCGCAAGATTCGGTGGCCGTGGTGAAGTTCGTGCGAGACCAGGGAGTGCGGGCAGGTTTGTGCGACGTGTTTCCAAGCGGTTGCATCACGGTTGCCCGTGAAGGCAAGGTGCTCGCGCCGTTCGCTGATCTGACGGCGGTGGGAGTACGTGTCTTCACCGACGACGGTAACGGTGTGCAAGACCCCGCTTTGATGCGTAGGGCGCTTGAGTACGCACGAACGCTCGGTGTGACGATGGCACAGCATTGTGAGGTGCAGGATCTGACTCGCCATGCAGTCATGGACGAGTGCGCGTGCTCGTCGGATTTGGGTTTGCCTGGGTGGCCGGCCATTGCCGAAGAGATGATGGTTTCCCGTGACATCGAGTTGTGTCGGCTGACGGGAGGGCGTCTTCACGTCTTGCACGTCTCGACGCGGGGGAGCGTGGAGCTGGTGCGGCAGGCGAAACGTGATGGGCTACCCGTCACGGCGGAGGTGACGCCACACCACCTTGCTCTCGATCACGAACTACTGCGGAGTTTCGATCCCGTGTACAAAGTGAACCCACCATTGCGCAGCATGGAGGATGTGCTCGCACTTCGTCAGGGCCTGGTCGACGGCACGATCGACGCGATCGCCACCGATCATGCTCCACACCCTCCTCGAGACAAGGAGCTTCCCCTCGATCAAGCGCCACCCGGGATGCTCGGACTCGAGTATGCGCTCGGCGTCGTCAACTCGGTCGTCGACGTGACACCGTCACGCTTGGCTGAAGTCTTCTCCATAAACCCCGCGCGTATCGCTCAGATCGGCGATCGCCATGGTGCCGGTGCTGTGGTGGGAGCCCCGGCAAACCTGTCCGTGGTGGATCTGGCGGCAACCTGGCGGGCGGAGGATCATCGCTCCGCGAGTCTGAGTCGCAATGTTCCGTACCGTGGACGCAGTCTTCGGGGCAAGGTCCGTCACACCATCCTCTACGGTCGTGCGGTGGTTCGCGACGGTGAGGCGATGCGATGAGTATTCGGCGGGGTTTGCTCGTGCTTGCCGACGGCACCGAATTCGCCGGTGAGCTCATCGGCGCCGAACCGGTCAGTGGTCACGTGAGTGGCGAGGTGGTGTTTCACACGGGGCTGACGGGCTACCAGGAGGTGTTGTCGGATCCCTCGTACGCAGGGCAAATCGTGACGTTCACCACACCCCACATCGGCAACTACGGCACCTCACCGATCGACAATGAAGCAACCCGCGTTCATGCTCGTGGCCTCGTCGTTAGAGAGATGGCCCGACGCCGCAGCAACTGGCGGGCAAATCACGATTTCGACGAGTATCTCCGAGGCATGAACGTGACGGGTATCGGCGGAATCGATACTCGTCGGTTGACGAAAATTCTGCGTGGTTCCGGATCGATGTCTGGTGCGATCGGAGAGTCGAGTTCCAAAGACTTGTTGAACGTGGCGCGTGAAGAGCGCGGAACTGCCGGAGTGGATCTGATTGGTCAGGTGACCACGCGCGAAATCTACGAAGTGGGGAGTGGACCGTGGAAAGTGGTCGCCATGGATTTCGGCATCAAATCGACGATCCTCGCGTGCCTGGCGCAACTCGCGACGGTGAAGGTGGTGCCGGCGGGAACATCATTTGACGAGATTCGTGGAATGAAGCCCGATGGCGTGTTTCTCTCCAATGGCCCGGGTGACCCTGAGCTCGCCACGAATGCCGTGTCGGTGGTGCGCGATGTGCTCGATGCAGGGGTGCCGCTCTTCGGCATTTGCTTGGGGCACCAAATTCTTTCGCTGGCCCTCGGTGGGAAGACTTTCAAGTTGCCGTTCGGACATCACGGGGCAAATCATCCGGTACGCGACGTGACGACAGGTCGCGTGGAGATCACCAGTCAGAACCACAACTTCTGTGTCGATGCCTCCTCGCTCGGGGACCGGGTGAAGGTAACCCATATCAACCTCAACGATGAGACCAACGAGGGCATGACGGTCGAGGACTCGAGGGCATTCAGTGTGCAGTATCACCCTGAAGCCGGTCCTGGTCCGCACGACAGTAGGTACTTGTTCGATCGTTTCCGCACGTTGATGGAGCAGCGCTAATGCCTCGGCGAAGTGATCTCGAATCGATCTTGATCATCGGATCAGGTCCGATCGTCATCGGCCAAGCCTGCGAGTTTGACTACTCGGGTACGCAGGCCTGTCGGGTGTTGCGTAGCGAGGGTTATCGAGTCATTCTTGCCAACTCCAATCCAGCAACGATCATGACCGATCCATCGTTCGCCGACCGCACATACATCGAGCCGCTCACTGCGGAGTATCTCGAGGCGATCATTGAACGCGAGCGGCCTGACGCTGTCTTGCCCACACTCGGCGGACAGACCGCGCTCAACCTGGCCATGGAACTGCATGCGCGCGGAGTGGTTGGTGTAGACGGAGCGCCTGAATTGATAGGTGCGAACGCTGAGGCAATTTCGACTGCCGAGGATCGAGACAAGTTCAAGCGCGCAATGTTGGAAATTGGTCTCCGCGTCCCGAAGAGCGGAATCGCTCATTCGTTGGACGAGGCATGGACAGTGTTGGCCGAAGTGGGGCTGCCCGTGATCATCAGGCCGGCGTACATCCTTGGTGGACGTGGAACCGGTATCGCGCACTCCGAGGACGAATTCCGTCGGGTGGTGACGAACGGTTTGGCAGCCAGCCCCATCTCGGAAGTGTTGATCGAGAAATCGATCGCCGGTTGGAAGGAATACGAGCTCGAAGTGATGCGTGATCGCGCCGACAATTGCGTGATCATCTGCTCGATCGAGAACGTCGACCCCATGGGTGTGCACACGGGCGACTCGATCACCGTTGCACCAGCGATGACTCTTTCCGATGTCGAATACCAGGAGATGCGCGATGCCGCATTTGCCTGTATCCGTCGCGTAGGTGTGGAGACGGGCGGCTCCAACGTCCAGTTCGCCGTCGATCCGTCAACCGGCGAGCAGGTGGTCATCGAGATGAACCCGCGTGTATCGAGATCGTCGGCGCTTGCATCGAAGGCAACGGGATTCCCGATCGCCAAAATCGCCGCAAAGTTGGCTGTGGGCTACACCTTGGACGAGATTCCGAATGACATCACGAAAAAAACGCCGGCGAGCTTCGAGCCAGTGATCGACTATGTCGTCACCAAGGTGCCGCGCTGGGCATTCGAAAAATTCCCCGGCACCTCCGGAGTGCTGGGAACACAAATGCAATCGGTGGGCGAAGCGATGGCGATCGGTCGCACCTTCGCCGAAAGCTTGCAAAAGGCGATGCGTTCATTGGAGACCGGACGTTTCGGACTGAACGCAGATCCGGCGGAGGCCACGATGCGCTCGTTGACCGATGATCAGTTGATCGAGGCGATGGGAGTGCCGACGCCCGAGCGACTGTTCCTCGTCGCTGAGGGAATTCGACGTGGTATTGACGGAGAGCGAATTCATGACGCTTGTCGAATCGATCCATGGTTCTTGGACCAGATGGCGATGATCGTCGATGCCCGACATGACATCGAGCGTGGCGACGTTCGCGAATTCGATTCGCATGAATGGCGGCGTGTGAAGAGGCTCGGCTTTTCCGACGCGCAGATCTCACACCTCTCAGGAGTCACCGCAGACGAAGTTGGAGTAATGCGCGAGCGTCTCGGAGTTCGGCCCACCTACAAATCGGTCGACACGTGCAGTGCCGAGTTCGCGGCCGAGACGCCATACATGTATTCCACATTTGAAGACGAGGACGAAGTGCGACCCTCAAACAAGGATCGCGTGATCATCCTCGGATCGGGACCGAATCGAATCGGACAGGGGATCGAGTTCGACTACTGCTGTGTGCACGCCAGTTTCGCACTCCGCGATGCGGGATACGAGACCGTGATGATGAACTGCAATCCGGAGACTGTCTCCACGGACTACGACACCTCGGATCGGCTGTACTTCGAACCACTCACGATCGAGGACGTGATGCACGTGATTCGCTCCGAACGCGAGGCCGCAGGTCGGGATCCGAAAGTCATCGTCAGCCTGGGAGGACAGACACCACTGAAATTGGCGAACAAGATTCCCGCGCACCTGATCGCCGGAACCTCCCCGGATTCGATCGATCTCGCCGAGGATCGCGAAAAGTGGAACGTGCTGTGCGCCAAACTCGGGATTCCCCAACCTGCGGGGGGTACGGCGACGTCGCTTGGTGAAGCACGTGAGATTGCCCGTCAGGTGGGCTATCCGGTGTTGGTCCGCCCGAGCTATGTGTTGGGAGGGCGGGCAATGCAGATCGTCCATGACGACCAACACTTGGAACGCGCGATGGACGAGATCGCGTCTATTGGATCGTTGGGCAGGGAAGGAGGTTTGTCCGCCGAGAGGCCGGTGTTGATCGACCGCTACCTGAACGATGCGGTGGAGATCGACGTAGACGCGATTCGGGACTCCACCGGGGAAGTGTTGATTGGCGGCGTCATGGAGCACGTTGAGCAGGCCGGTATTCACTCCGGCGATTCCGCGTGTGTGTTGCCGCCTGTAGGCCTCAGTGCGGAAACCATTTCGACGGTCGAGTCCCATGTGCGCAAAATCGCTGAGGCGCTTCGCGTGGAAGGGCTGATCAACGTGCAGTTCGCCGTGCACGAAGACAAGGTCTACGTCATCGAGGCAAATCCGCGTGCAAGCCGCACGGTGCCGTTCGTTGCCAAGGCCACGGGAGTCGAACTCGTCAAAGTTGCCACGCGGGTGATGCTCGGAGCTTCGCTCGAGCAATTGCGTTCGGAAGGCGTGCTGCGGGGGCCGGTCACTGGTCGACATGTGTCGGTCAAAGAGGCGATGTTGCCGTTCAGTCGGTTCCCTGATGTTGACACGGCGCTCGGGCCTGAGATGCGCAGCACCGGCGAGGTGATGGGCATCGACCGATCGTTCGGTCGAGCGTTCCTCAAGGCACAAACGGCGGTCTACACCGAGTTGCCTGAATCGGGCACGGTGTTTTTGTCCCTGAACGATTCGGACAAGGCAGATGGCGTGCGTGTGGCACGAGGGCTGAGAGAACTCGGAATGCGAATCGTGGCAACGAGTGGCACCGCCGAGCATTTGCGGGCAGCGGGTCTCGAAGTGGATGGTGTTGTATCGAAAGTTTCCGAACGAGGTCGTTCAAACTTGGAAGATGCCGTTGGTCTCATTGAGCGTGGCGAGATCGCATTCGTGATCAATACGCCGCGCGGAAAGGGAACCCACAGTGATGGAGAGGCGATCCGCAAGGCGGCCAACATCCACCGCGTCTCGTCCGTCACGACGATCAAGGCCGCACTTGCCGCGGTGCAGGGAATGATCGAGCGTGCTGCCGATCCGATGAAGGTGATGACGCTGCAGGAGTATCACGAGCGGTGATCGGCGCGCGGGTCGGTTCGCTCCAGTTGCGCAATCCGGTGATGACCGCTTCGGGCACGGTCGGGCACTCGACAGAACTTTCTCGTTACGTCGATCTGTCTCGCCTCGGTGCGGTGGTCGTCAAGTCGATTGCCAAGTTTGCTTGGGAGGGCAATCCGCCCCCTCGTTTGGCACCCACCCGAGGCGGCATGTTGAACAGCGTCGGCCTTCAAGGAATGGGCGCTGAAGCGTGGGTTCGAGAAGAGTTCCCGAAGCTCGAACGCCAGAAGGTCACCACCGTGGCGAGTATCTGGGGTTTTGGCGTGGACGACTATGTGGAAGCTGCGCGTATGGTGGCGACTGTTCCGGTCGCCGCGATCGAAATCAACTTGTCCTGCCCGAATGTCTCCGGGCACCCGCCGGCGAGCGGTGCAACGCATCAGATCTTTGCGCACGACGAATCGCTGGTTCGTGAAATAGTTCGCGGCGTTTCGACGATTGATATCCCCATCTGGGCAAAGCTGAGCCCGAATACCGATCGTTTGGTGGCAATCGCTGCGGCAGCAGCGGAGGAAGGGGCAAGCGCGGTGACGTTGATCAACACTGCGCTTGGCATGGCGATCGATCCGCAGACAGGTCGACCGCAATTGGGCAACGGGGGAGGCGGTCTTTCTGGTCCCGCGATTCATCCACTCGCGGTGCGTGCCGTGTTTGACGTGCATCGCGCCCTGCCTGGTCTGCCGATCGTTGGCGTCGGAGGGGTGGTCGGCGTTGACGACGCTGTGGAGTTGATGATGGTGGGGGCGTCAGCCGTGCAGGTGGGTACGGCGCACTTCGCTCAGCCGCGAATCTCGGTCCGACTTGTCGATGGTCTCGAGCGATGGGCGAGACGAAACGGCGTTCGCGAGTGGTCGGAAATCATCGGCGTCGCACATCGCGGGGGTCGCAACGCTTCGCGCGGATAGAATTCGTTCATGTCGCATGGCGAAGTGCTTCAACAACTCGCCGAATTGAAATCCTCGCTGGACTCTGCCATCGGCTCGATTGCGGCGGGGAACCGTTCGATCGAAGAAGTCTTCACCGATGCGGTGCGCGACTCGTCGCTGGGATTTCTTTATGCCGTGAAGGCAATGGAGGCCGATCCGAGGGTGGGCAAAGTGCGCGCTAGGCGCATCCTTGAGGAGTTGGGTCTGGGCGAAACCACCAGAATCAGCGAACTCTCTCCCGAGCATGTGGCAAAGATCGTGGCGGAGGTGGGCTGATGGGTTTGATCATCGTCGTTTCCGGCCCTGGTGGAGTGGGCAAGAGCACGATCGTCGAGGCACTGGTGGCACGAGATTCGGGCTTGTGGTTGAGCCGATCTTGGACCACGCGCTCGCGCCGGCCGGGTGAATCATCAGACGCTTATCACTTCGTGGACCGTGCCACCTTCGAACGGCGCATCCAAGACGGTGGATTTCTCGAGTGGACCGAGTTTCTCGGCAATCTCTATGGCACGCCCAACCCGGAGCCGCCCGATGGCCACGACATCGTTCTCGAGATCGAGGTGGATGGAGCGCAGCAAGTCAAACGCAAATATCCCCATGCGATCTTGATCTTCGTTTTGCCACCTTCACGTGCCGAACAAGAGGCCCGTCTGCATGCGCGGGGCGACGCAGATGCCAAGGTGGTTGAGCGACTGCGCAAGGCAGAGGAAGAGGAGCCGATCGGCAAGGAGTTGGCCGATCATGTGATCGTCAATGACCACCTCGAAGAGACCGTCGACTCGATGCTGGGCCTGATCCGCAGCGCCCGCCTCGCCCGATAGCCTGTTCACTTCGAACCCCGAGCACAAAGGACGTTCTGTGACGACCGAAGACGTGATGATGAGCCCCCCGATTGAAGAGCTGATGGACCGGACCCACTCGAAATTCGCGCTTGTGACGCTTTCTGCTCGTCGTGCCCGGGAGATCAACTCGTATTTCAATCAACTGGGCGAGGGTCTCGGCACGATGGTGCCACCACAGGTATCCAGTGTGTCGCGCAAGCCCCTGTCGATCAGCTTCGAAGAGATCGCGGCAGACAAGATCAAGAGCGTCGAAATGAAGGTGTACGACGAGTTTGCGGCAGAAGCCGATGCCGCATTGCTCGATGAGGCGGCCGATGACGTTCAGGCAGGTTTGGAAGGGGCGGAGTCGACTGAGGTCGTCGAGGCTGCACCTGCCATCGAGGCAGAAGTCGAATCAGCCGACGCAGACACTTCCGCCGAGTAAGCCGCACCCACTGACTATTGTCTGGGTGGTCGCTGCAATAGCGCAGCGCCGAACCAGATGAGCCGACAGCAGTAGGGAGATGTAGTGCGCAGTTTTACCTTCACATCGGAGAGCGTGACCGAAGGTCACCCCGACAAGATGGCAGATCAGGTATCCGATGCGGTACTCGACGCGTTGCTTGCCGACGACCCGGAAAGTCGTGTCGCGTGTGAGACGTTGCTCACCACCGGCCTGTGTGTGGTTGCCGGAGAGATCAATACGAAGGCTTACGTCGACATCCCGCGGATTGCGCGCGAGACCATCAAGTCGATCGGATATGACGATGCGCAGTATGGCTTCGACGGCAACACCTGTGGCGTCATCCTCTCGATCGACGATCAGAGTTCGGATATCGCCCAAGGCGTTGACAAGAGTGAAGAGACCCGTTCGGGTAAGGCCAGTTCCGACTCGTTGAATACGCAAGGTGCGGGCGACCAGGGAATGATGTTCGGCTACGCCTGCGACGAGACCGAGGAATTGATGCCACTACCGATCTTCGTTGCTCACCGCATGGCGGAGAAGTTGTCCGAGACGCGCAAGTCGGGGGCGATTCCATATCTCCGTCCTGATGGCAAGACGCAGGTTTCATTTGAATATCAGGACGGCAAACCCGTGCGTCTGACGACGGTGCTGATCTCGACGCAGCACGCGGCCAACACGCCACGAGATTCGGTGATTCGTCCCGACCTCATTGAGCAAGTTATTCGTCCGGTGATTCCTGCACAGTTCGTTGACGACAACTACGCCGTACACATCAATCCGACAGGTGAGTTCGTCAAGGGTGGTCCGCATGCAGATACCGGCCTTACCGGACGCAAAATCATCGTCGACACTTACGGCGGCATGGGGCGTCACGGAGGCGGAGCGTTCAGCGGCAAGGATCCCTCCAAGGTCGACCGCTCGGCTGCTTATGCCGCGCGATGGGTGGCCAAGCACGTGGTCGCGTCAGGCGCAGCCAAGCGTTGTGAGGTGCAGGTTGCCTATGCCATCGGAATGGCGCAACCGATCAGCATCCTCGTCGAGACATTCGGTACGAACACCGTCGATGAGCAATCGATCGAGCGCGCGGTGCGTGAAGTCTTCGACTTGCGTCCGGCCGCGATCATTCGTGACCTCGATCTCAAGCGACCGATCTATCGCCAGACTGCTGCGTACGGTCACTTCGGTCGTTCCGGTGCTTCGTTCACCTGGGAGAAGTTGAGCAAGCTCGACGATCTCGCCAAGGCGCTGAAGCTCAAGTAGGCCTGGTAGAGGCGCCCGGGCGCACGTGCAGGTTGTCTCGGTCGTTCCCGACGTCACAGGCCTCGATCGGATATTCGATTACGAGGTTCCCGCAGATCTTGGTGCATCTCCACGGGTAGGGGACCTCGTCAGGGTTCCGTTGCATGGACGAAACGTACGTGGCTGGGTGGTAAGCGTGTCGACTGACTCCGCGGTCGACACATCCAAATTGAAACCGATTGTTTCACTACTCGGCAGAGGTCCCAGCCCAGAAGTGGTGACGCTTGCCGAGTGGACGGCGCAACGTTGGTGCGGGCGTTGGCGAAGCGTCTTGGTGACGGGTACCGCCTCAACGCTCGTGCGCAACCTCCCTGCGTCGCGATACACGGCCAAGTCAACGACGACCGACACGGCGCTTGCGATCTTCGACCAGCCCCGCTCCGTGGTGGTGCGGCGCGGACCACGGTGGGATCTCACCCAATTCATCCGTCGTATTGCATCGCGCGGTCCCGTGCTTGTGGTGACACCAACGCTGGGCAGGGCGAGTGCGGTGCGTGCCGCGTTGCGCGGGAATGGACTGACAGTGGCGGTGCATCCTGACGAGTGGCCGAGTGTCGCCGGTGGAGTGGACGTGGCGGTGGGTGCGCGTAGCGCGGTTTTTGCCAGTGTGCCGGGTCTTTCCTCGGTGGTAGTGGTGGACGAACACGACGATGCCCTACAGGAGTCACGCAATCCCACTTGGCATGCCCGTGACGTTGCGGTTGAGCGTGCCCGTCGCGCAGAGATTCCCTGCTTCTTGTTGTCGCCGATACCGAGCGTTGCCGCGATCGAGTTGGCCCAGGGTGTTGTCGATTCGGTCGAGGGCGAACCTGGCCAATGGCCTGCCATCGAAATCGTCGATAGGACATCCGACGAGCACTGGGCCGATTCACTCGTGTCGTCGCGACTCGTCGAGATGATCCGCGACTCCTCGAAGCGGGTCGTGGTCGTACTCAACGTGAAAGGGCGATCTCGGTTGCTCGCCTGTGCATCGTGTCGCTCGATTGCCAGATGTGACAAATGTGGCGGGGCGGTGCAGGAACATGACCGTGGCCTGGTGTGTACTCGCTGTTCCACCACGCGCCCCGGCGTGTGTCTCGCCTGTTCGTCGAACACGTTTCGCAATCTCCGGCCGGGTGTGAAGCGGCTTGGTGAAGATCTTCTCAAGGCAAGCGGTCGAGCAGCATCATCGCTGTGTGTGGTGGAGGACGGGGTTGAAGTGGAGCAACGTGCGAGCCTCTTCGTGGGAACCGAAGCCGCTCTTCATCGCGTCCGACGCCCGGATGTGGTTGTATTCGCCGATTTTGACCAGGAATTGTTTGCGCCACGTTTTCGGGCGACGGAGATTGCAGCGGGTTTGATCGTTGCTGCAGCGCGTCAAGTTGATGGCGGCACGCTCGTGATTCAGACGCATGTTCCCGAGCACCATTTGTTGCAGGCCGTTCGTGAACGCCGGTTCGACGCCTTCGCAGAAATCGAATCGAAAGCGCGACGTGAATTGAATCTGCCCCCGTTCTCGGTGGTCGCGTCGTTCGGCGGTGCAGGCGGTTCCGAGGCTGCTCGATTGTTGTCGAATAAATATGACCTAGCTGCGTGGGCGAATGGCGAGAGAGCAGTGGTGCGGTTTCGAGATGCCAACCACATGATCTCGATTTTGAATAATGAGCACGAGGAGTTGAGCGTGTTCAAGGATGTTCGGATCCACGTCGATCCACCACGTCTCTAGGAGCGACTGACTCGCAGCAGTCGGTAGCCATGACGGCTCCCAACTCGTTCACATATCCAACCCTGCTCGGCCAGCCAAGTCGTGAGGCTGTCTGCACCAAGGTGTCGACTGACCACCAGCCAGGCCACGCCCCGAACCGACAGGCGACTCAGCCACGTTGCGAGCAAGTCGTGCAGCTGTTGCTTGCCGATGCGGATGGGCGGGTTGGACCAGATCACATCGAAGGTCACCTCGCTCGGCATCTGGTCGGCGAGGACAGCGGTGATGTTGCCCAGACCGTTGCGCGCGGCATTCTGCTCGGTGAGTGCAACTGCACGTTCGTTGACGTCAACCGCCCACACGCGCAGTTCGGGGGCACGCGTTGCAAGGGCGATGGCAAGTGCACCCCATCCGCAACCAAGATCCAAGGCCACTCCATGAATCGGGGGAGTTGCTGCGCGGTCGATCAGGAATTCGGTTCCATCATCGAGTCCGCGGCGAGAGAACACGCCTCCAGCGGTATCGACTCGTAGCGTGCGGCCGTCGAGATTCCAGTCGAACGTTTTGCCCGACTCAGTCGAACTTGGGGATCGCTCAAAGTACTGCTCGCCATTCATCTCGAGAAGTAGCCTTTCACGCGTGAACTCGTCATCGGGGCATCCCACCAACAAGATCCGGGTCTATGGCGACCCCGTGCTGAAGGCGGTTGCTGAGCAGGTGCAGAACATCGACGGCAAACTCGTCGCTCTCGCTGACGACATGCTCGACACCATGTATGAAGCCCCGGGAATTGGTCTGGCTGGGCCACAGATCGGTGTCCAGAAGCAGATATTCGTGTGGGACATTGACGACGATCCCCAGGTCATCCTCAATCCAACAATCGTGGAGGCGTCTGGCGAGTGGGTGTACGACGAAGGTTGTCTGTCCATTCCCGGGCTGTTCGTCGAAATGGTTCGACCGAAGCAGATCTTGGTGCGCGGGGTCGACCTCGATGGCAACGAAATTGAAGTCGAGGCCGACGAGCTGCTGGCACGGCTCTTCCAGCACGAAATCGATCACCTTCAGGGTGTGTTGATGTTCGATCGCATGACGGAGGACCAGCGCAAGGTGGCCATGCGCGAATACCGCATTCGCGAGGAAGACCCGAAAAGGAGAGAGCCTTTCCATTTGCGTCTGAGCTGATGCTCGCCGACATGCCGGAAGCGCGTCCCGACGGGATCGTCTTCTTCGGCACGCCAGCGACTGCGGCACGCTGCCTCTCGCTGATGGTTGGGTTAGGGATCGTCGTCGATCTCGTAGTAACGGCAGAACCCAAGCGACGGGGCCGTGGTTCAATTTTGATGAAGACACCTGTGCACGAGTTCGCTGAGTCACAGGGAATTACGGTCATTCACGATCTGGAAGCGGTGCTGCCGATGGTCGAAACACGCGGCGGTCAATGGCTCGGAGTAGTGGTGGCCTACGGAAGATTGATTCCCCGAAGCCTGTTGGCTCGTCTTCCTCTCGTCAATTTACACTTTTCACTGCTTCCACGTTGGCGAGGTGCGGCACCAGTTGAGCGCGCCATTCTTGCCGGCGACACCGAAGTGGGTGTCTGTGTCATGCGCATCGTTGAGGCCTTGGACGAGGGCGACGTTTTTGCACGGGTGGCGATTCCCGCTGGAAACGACGATGCCGAAGATCTGCGCGATCGACTCTGTGTGATCGGTACAAAAGAATTGCATCGACTACTCGACGGAGGCTGGGGAATTCCCACCCCGCAGTCAGGGGAGTCAACGTACGCGCGAAAGATCACCAAGGACGAACGGCGTATCGCATGGAACGAATCAGCCGATCACATCGTTCGGGTGACGCGAATTGGTGGGGCCTACACCGAAATCAGACAGCAGCGAGTCAAGATCGCCAAGGCACACGGCGCCGAGATCGAACTTGCGTCGTGGACGAGTGGCGAAGTGCGATTAGTCGATCGACAGGTGGTGGTGGCCGGGGGTTCGGGTCACGTGGTGCTCGAGTTCGTGCAACCCGCGGGTCGTGCGGTGATGTCGGCACTCGACTGGTGGAACGGCCTCGCGTCTACTCTTGATTCGGTGAGGTTCGATTGATGCGCAGCGATGGCACGGTGACTTCCTTCGACCACCACGAGGGACTCGGATGGATCGAGGGGGATGACGGGAATCGCTACCTCTTTCACTGTGCGGAGTTGCTTGATGGCTCCCGCGATGTGGCGATCGGGACACGGGTTATTTTTGAGAGAACCATCCGGTTCGGGCACCAGGAGGCCTCTCAAATCGAAAAGTCCGCTTGAGCGAGCCCGCCCGATAGCCTGTCCAACCAAGTGGGGACATTGCCCCCACCCGACCACGGAAATCCAACTTCCAAGTGAGGTGGTGAGTGCGCTCGGGTCGCAGCCGCAATGCGGCTCGGCTTCGCGCATGCCTGCCTTCTCACTGGTCTGTCAACAAGGGAGGCATTGCCGCTTGCACAAGAAAGTAACGCCATAGCACCGCCACTCCAGGAGCCACGGTTCAACGAGAAGATTCGCGCTCGCGAAGTTCGTCTGGTGGACGCCGATGGTTCCCAGGTGGGCATCGTGAACATCTCCGAAGCCTTGGAGCGTGCGCAACGTCAAGATCTCGATTTGGTGGAAGTAGCCCCACAGGCCAACCCACCGGTATGTCGAATCATGGACTACGGGAAATTCCGCTACGAGGAATCTCAGCGCCTCAAGGAATCGCGTCGCAAGACGGTTCAGATCACGATGAAAGAGGTGAAGCTCAGGCCGAAGATCGGCAAGGGCGATTTCGACACCAAGGTGCGTCACATGCAGGAGTTCCTCGAAGAGGGGCACAAGGTCAAGGTGACGCTGCAGTTCAGGGGGCGAGAAGTAGCCCACCCGGAACTCGGTTCGAAGCTCCTCAATGCGGTGATCGAGCAGTTGGGTGACATCGCCAAGGTGGACACCCATGCGCGGCTCGAGGGAAAGAACATGACCATGGTGTTGTCTCCTGAAAAGAAGTCGACCAAGAAACCAAACGAAAAGCCAGTCGAAAAGCAGGCGCCGGTCAATTCGGCGCCGGCAGTCACCGACGAACAGATCGCCCAGTAAACAGAGAACTAGTTAGAGCAGAACAGGGAAGGAAACACGAGATGCCAAAGATGAAGACCTCAAAGACAACCGCCAAGCGGTTCCGTAAGACGGGGACGGGCAAGCTCCGTCGCCAACAGTCGATGCGTCAGCACCTGTTCGAGCACAAGCCATCCACGCGTACCCGCCGGCTCGACGGTTCCGTCGACGTCCATTCGGGTGATGTCAAGCGAATCAAGCGCCTCCTTGGCGAACGTTAAACCAACTTTTATCGAGAGGAGACCACGACATGGCACGAGTTAAGAGGGCGGTTCACGCCAAGAAGAAGCACAAGGCGATCCTGGAGAAGGCCAAGGGTTACTACGGTGACCGCAGCCGCACCTTCCGTTCAGCCAACGAGCAGGTATTGCACTCCGGACAGTACGCATTTCGCGACCGTCGCGCACGCAAGGGCGAGTTCCGCAGCCTGTGGATCCAGCGCATCAACGCCGGATGCCGTCAGAACGGTTTCACCTACAGCCGCTTGATCGACGGACTGAACAAGGCTGGTGTACAAGTTGACCGCAAGATCCTCGCGGATCTCGCCGTCAACGATCCGGCAGCGTTTACCAAGTTGGTGGAGACTGCGCGAGGAGCTCTCGTCTGAGCGACGCCCGTCTCGGGTACAGCAACAATCGGGTGCAACGACTCCGTCGTCTGCTGTCGAACAAATCCGAACGCGTCGAAGCGAAGAGTTTCGTCGTCGAGGGGCGTCATCTCCTGGAAGAGGCACTGCGTGCCGAGTGGCAGGTGCTCGAGGTCTTCGTCGACCCTGAGCGTGCGGATTCGACACTTGCAGGTCTCGACCTCGGCGTCGTCGTCGTGCACGAACTGCAGAGCGGCGTACTGGAACGTGTCGCCACCACGGAATCTCCGCAAGGCGTGATCGCAGAGGTTGCCCGTCGTGACTTTGCCGACTCGGTCTTGCACGGCTGGGTGCTCGTCGTCGACCGTCTGGCAGATCCGGGAAACCTCGGCACGTTGATCCGCTCGGCCGAAGCGTTCGGTGCGAGTGCGGTCGTGTGCACATCCGGAACGGTCGACCCGTTCAATCCGAAGGCGCTTCGGGCGGCTGCCGGTGCAACGTTCCATGTTCCCGTCCTCGTCGATCGGCGCCTCGAGGACCTCGCGCAACGAGGCTTTCGAATTCTCGGAACCACTTCGCATGGATCTCCCCGTACGAGCGACATTGCAATGGTCGATCTGCACGGGGACGTGGCCGTGGTGCTCGGCAATGAAGCGCACGGTCTCGATCCGGATGTGTCGGTCCACGAATGGGTGTCGATTCCGCATGTCGGACACAGCGAGAGCCTGAACGTTGCAATGGCGGGAACCGTGCTGTCGTACGTGATGGCAAGTCGCCGTGGCCAAAGCTGACGGGCACTAGCGTTTCGTGAAGCCATGACGAGCGATCTGCATCAACAAATTGCCGACTCGCTGGAGTCCGCCCTCCGTGACGTCGCCAGCGCCGGCGACACGCGTGCGCTTCAGGTCGTCGTCTCCGCCGTGCAAGGCAAGAAGGGGCGTCTTGCCGAATTGAAGGCGCTCCTCGGGCAGGTGGGCGACATCGAGCAGCGCAAGGAGCTCGGGCGCCTCATCGGCGATGCGCAATCACGTTTGGCGGCGTCGATCACTATTCGCGAGGAGCAACTCAAGGATCGCGAACATGGTGAGCGGGTGGCGAGCGAGGGGATGGACCTCAGCGAATTCATCGGTGAGCATCAGCGTGGTCACGCGCACATCGTCACGCAGGCCATGACGCGACTTGAAGACGTCTTCGTGGGACTTGGTTTTGAGGTGGCTGAAGGCCCCGAGGTGGAGTTGGATTTCTACAACTTCGAAGCGCTGAACATGCCGAAGTCGCATCCTGCGCGAAGCGAGTTCGACACGATGTTCCTCGAGCCGGGCTCTCCTGCGCAACAGCCGGGATCGGTGCTGCTGCGCACGCATACGTCACCAGTGCAGATCCGATTGATGCAGCGACAGCAGCCTCCGATCTACGCCGTGATGCCCGGCCGTGTGTTCCGTCGTGACACGCCGGATGCCACGCACATGCCGGTGTTCCACCAGATCGAAGGTCTCGTGGTGGACAAGGGAATCACCTTCGCGCACCTGGCCGGAACCATCGAGGCGTTCACCAAGGCATTTTTCGGGAGTGATTTCACAAGTCGTCTCCGTCCCTCGTTCTTCCCCTTCACCGAGCCGAGCGCGGAGTTCGACATCCGTCGAGCTGAAGGTGACTGGATCGAACTGGGTGGGTGCGGGATGGTGCATCCAAACGTCTTACGTGCGGGCGGAATCGATCCCGAGGAGTACACGGGCTTTGCTTTCGGATTCGGTATCGACCGAATGGCCAAGGAGCGTCATCAGGTGGCCGATATCCGCGAGATGTACACGAACGATCTCCGATTCCTGAGGCAGTTCCCGTGAAGATTCTTCTGTCGTGGTTGAACGAGCTCACGGAAAGTGGCGTCGGGTTTGGTGACGACGTCGATCGCATCGGCCAGCAACTTACGTCGCTGGGTCTCGCGGTCGATGGAGTCGAGCGTCATGGTGCACGTGTCGACGGGGTGGTGGTGGCCAAGGTGTTGCGCACCGAAAAACACCCCGACGCCGCCAAGGTGACGAGGGTGTGGGTTGACGCCGGGGACGGCACCGAACGCCACGTGTGGTGTGGTGCGACGAACATGAAAGCCGGCGACCTCGTGCCCCTCGCCACGTTGGGAACGAAGATGCCCGACGGCAGAGAAATCAGTCGCCGAGGAATCCTCGGTATTGATAGTGAGGGAATGTTGTGTAGCGGCGTCGAGCTGGGAATCGACGAAGACTCGGCCGGTCTGAAGATTCTGCCGGTGAGCGCGACGCTCGGCGAAAACGTTTTTGACGCGCTCGAAGTTTCACCGGAAGTGGTGTTTGACTTGGATGTCACTCGGAACCGCCCCGATTGCTACGGCCACCTTGGCGTAGCGCGCGATCTTGCTGCCAAGTGGAAGGTGGCGTTGCGTTCTGCATCACCGTCGCGGCGCGAAGGCAAGACTCCCGTCGGCCTGTCGGTCGACGTGCGGGACGAGCGTTCATGCCCGAGTTTCTCGGCGATCGTGATCGACGGTGTCCGTGTCACGGACTCTCCCGAATGGGTCGCCCGGCGACTGCGAAGTGCGGGCATGCGGTCGATCAACAACGTCGTCGATGTTTCCAACCTCGTGAACCTCGAGCTCAATCAGCCGAATCATGCGTACGACCTCGCGAAAGTGGGCGAGGGTTTCATCGTGCGCAATGCCCGTGACGGTGAAACCGTCACCACATTGGATGGTGTCAAGCGGGTCCTCGATGGTGACTTGCTGATTTGTGATGGTCGTGACGTGCCGGTTGGCGTTGCCGGAATCATCGGAGGCCTCGATTCAGAGGTGAGTGCGACGACCACATCGCTTGCCGTGGAGATCGCCCATTTCGAGCCACAGCGAATCGTCGGTTCAGCGTCACGCCTCGGCCTGCGGACCGAGGCCTCGATTCGATTCGAGCGCGGGGTGGATCCTCATGGTGCTGAGCGTGCATTCGACCGGTTCGTGGAGGTTCTCTCCTTGACCTGTCCCGATTTGGTCGTGCGTCGAGGTGTTGCCCGGCAGGTCGCCGACACGCTGATGCCTGAGACGCGGCCTGTGACGGTGCGTCGCGCCGAGATTCAGCGAGTGCTCGGGGTGGATCTCGAGGGTGGACAAATTGCCGATCTTCTGGGGCCGATCGGATTCTCGGTATCGGGCAAAGGTGATGAACTTCGTGTGGAGATTCCCTCCTGGCGGCCGGACTGTGCGGTCGAGATCGATGTCATCGAGGAGATTGCTCGGCACTACGGGTACGACGAACTCGGCAAGTTGGTGCCCAAATCGCCGGTCTACGGACGGCTGACCGGAGCGCAGCTGCGCCGCAGAACATTGCGCGATGTGGTGCTGGGTCTGGGTCTCAGCGAGACGATGCCCAACCCATTCCTCGCTCCGGGCGACTTGGAGTCGGTCGGATTGAAGTCGCAAGACGCTCTGCGTTTGGCGAACCCGTTGGTCGCCGAGGAAAGCATCTTGCGCACTTCTTTGCGTCCTGGAATGTTGAAGACCATCGTCTACAACCAATCGCATCGGGTCGAAGGCATTCGAATCTTTGAGTTGGGCCACGTTTACCCCCAGGGGGAGGGCGAGCTTCCCGACGAGTTCGAAAGTTTGTGTTTGATGGCGAGTGGAGAGGATGCGTCTGCGGCAGTGCGCTGGTGGACGGAGATCTCCTCGGCTCTCGATATCGGGGCGCAGTTGGACCAAGCTCGCGCTCCGCTCGGTTACCACCCATCGAGGTCGGCGACGCTAAGCAGAGGCAAGATCCTGCTCGGCGCAGTTGGTGAGATCGATCCTCGAGTGCTGGACTTGCTTGGGGTGCAATGTCGTGTTGCATGCCTCGAGCTGAATGCCTCAATGATCTGTGGCGAGTCGCCGCGTGTGCCAGTGGCCAAGTCGGTGAGCAGGTTCCCGTCTGCTGATTTCGACCTAGCTTTCCTTGCCGGTGCAGAGACGACCGCCGCGTCCATTTCACGTGCGTTGAAGCAGGCGACGGGCTCTGCGCTCGATGGTCTGCAGATCTTCGACGTCTACCGCGGGGCCGACTTGCCGTCCGGAAGTCGCAGCATCGGGTTTCGAATTCGGTTGCGGGCAAGCGACAGGACGCTTACCGACGACGAGGTGGCCGAAATACGGGGCCGCTGCATTGAGGCAGTGGCGAAGGTGGGCGGTCGCCTCCGGTAACGACCATCCGTGGATAATCATGCAATGCGTTGTATGATTATGCAGTCATGGTATCGGTAGCAATCATTGGCGCATCCGGTTTTACCGGTGTCGAGCTTCTACGAATCTGTGCGGCACACCCCCATTTTGAGGTGGTGTACGCAACGGGGGACTCGGCAGCGGGAAGTCTGGCGTCGTCGCTGTATCCCTCGCTACAGGCGAGCTACCCAAACCTCGTGTTCGAGGAATTCTACGCCGATCGTGCGGCTATGGCAGAGGTCGTGTTCCTCTGTCTGCCGCATGAAGCCGCCCTCGAGGTCGCTGCTTCGTTGGTGGAGCGGGTTCGTTTGGTGGTTGACCTCTCGGCCGCCTTTCGGCTGAAGAATTCATCGCTGTATCCGCTTTGGTACGGATTCGAACACGACCAAGCAGCATTGTTGGCCGAAGCTCGCTACGGACTTCCTGAATTGTTCCGGGATGAACTGGTGGGTGCGCGTCTGATTGCCACGCCCGGCTGTTACGTGACTGCGGCATCGCTCGCAATTGCACCACTCGTGAAAATGGGTCTGATCGAGCCGAAATCGGTGATCGTGGACGCTGCTTCCGGCGTGAGTGGTGCGGGCCGCACCGTCAAACACTCGTCGTTGTTCAGTGTCGTGAACGAGGACTTCTCGGCCTATGGATTGCTCGATCACCGACATACGCCGGAGATCGAGCAAGTGACGGGTGCGCAAGTGCTCTTCACGCCGCATCTCGCTCCCATGAACCGGGGAATTTTGGCAACGTGTTACGCCAAGCCGAGCGGGGGCGAAGCGCCAACGTCTGCTTCGCTGCTTGCGGCTCTCTCGAACTTTTATCGACACGAGCAATTCGTGGTGGTGAACAAGACGTCTCCCTCTACGAAAGCGACACTCGGCACGAATGCGGTGCACATCACTGCCCGGTTTGACGAGCGTACGAACACGGTGATGGTGATTTCTGCGCTCGACAATCTGGCCAAGGGTGCGTCAGGTGGCGCCGTTCAGGCCGCGAATGTCGCGCTCGGATTGGACGAGGCCAGCGGCTTGACCAAAGTCGGAATGTTCCCGTGAGCCTTGGGACCACTGCCAAGTGGACTCCGCGCGAGGTAGGGGAGTTGCTCGTCGAATCATTGCCGTACATCCAGAGATTCGCGAATCAAATCATCGTCGTCAAGTACGGCGGGAATGCTTTGGCGGGATCCGACGAAGCAACCGCCATTCAGTCATTTGCCCGTGACATCGCATTGCTGCGCGCCGTAGGTATGAAGCCAGTCGTGGTGCACGGGGGTGGACCACAGATCAGCGCGATGATGGAACGGTTGGGCAAGAAGCCCGAGTTCGTCGATGGCTTGCGTGTCACGGATGCAGAAACGATTGAGATAGCCAGCATGGTGCTATTGGGCCATGTCAATCCGCAGATCGTGAACGCGATCAACTCCTACGGCGCCCATGCAGTGGGGATCTCCGGGCAAGATGCCGCACTCCTGCGGGTACGACAGCGTGATACGCGGCTCGGGTTCGTGGGGGACATCGCCTCGGTCGATACGACGGTTATTCACTCGGTTCTCAACGACGGAGCCGTTCCAGTGATCGCGACCATCGGGAGTGATGGACACGGTCAGGCGTACAACGTCAATGCAGATACCGCTGCCGCGGCGATTGCGGGTGCCCTCGGCGCGCAGAAGGTGATCTTTCTTACCGACGTGCCTGGAATCCTGCGCGATCGATCAGACGTGCAGAGTTTGGTGGCACAAGCAACGCGTGACGAGATCGCCGAGATGATTCGAACCGGGATCATCGATGGCGGAATGATCCCGAAGGTGGAGAGTTGCCTGCATGCGCTCGATGCGGGAGTTCCCGATGCGCACATCCTCGATGGACGAGTCGAGCATGTGCTGTTGATCGAACTCTTCACCGAAGCGGGAGTTGGCACGATGTTGGTGAAAGGATCGACATGACAGCTCATGCGTTTCTCGATCATGATCGCGCGCAGGCGCTGATCGCCGGGCGACCGTCGTCAGCGGGCTGCCCGTTCATTCCGGTCTTTGGTCCACCACAGGTGATGTTCGTACGTGGTGAGGGAACTCGTTTGTGGGACGATTCGGGCAAGGAGTATCTCGACTTTCTCTGTGGGCTTGCCGTCACGTCGCTTGGGCATTCACATCCGGCCGTTGCGCGCGCCATCGCCGATCAAGCCTCCACATTGCTGCACGTGAGCAACTTCTTCGCCAATCCCGTCGCCACAGAAGTTGCCATCCAGGTTGACGCCCTGCATGGCGGAGGCGGACAGGTGTTCTTCTGTAACTCCGGTGCGGAGGCAAACGAGGCGGCATTCAAGATTGCCCGAAAATTTGGAGGACGAGGGCGTCACGCGGTGGTGAGTGCTTTGGGTAGCTTCCACGGCCGCACGCTCGCCGCATTGGCTGCAACTGGTCAACCGGAGAAACATGAGCCATTTCAACCGATGCCGGAGGGATTCCATCACGTGCCATTCGGCGAACTCGATGCGGTTGCGGCAGCGTTGCAACCAAGCGTTGGAGCAGTCATCTTGGAGACGATTCAGGGTGAGGGCGGCGTGGTGCCGGCATCAACCGAGTATCTGCGTGGAGTCGAGCGTCTTTGTCGTGATCACGGTGCATTGCTCATCATCGATGAAGTGCAGACGGGCTTCGGGAGAACCGGGGCATGGTTCGGCTATCAGTCGGCTGGGGTATCGCCAGACATCGTGACGATGGCCAAGGGGCTCGGCAATGGGATGCCGATTGGTGCGGTGTGGGCCAAGCGTGAAGTGGCACAGGTGATGAAGCCGGGAGACCATGGCAGCACCTTCAGTGGAACGGCCATTGCGACTGCAGCTGCCCGCGCGGTGATTGCCACGATGCATGAGATCGACGCGCCCAAACTTGCTCGTGAACGAGGTGTCGAATTGCGGCAAGGATTGCTCGCGACACCGAACGTCGTCGCGGTGCATGGTTCGGGGTTGTTGTTGGCGGCCGAATTGGCAGCCGGCATCGACAGCAAGAAGATCGCCGCCGAGTTGCTGGCTCGAGGTCTCGTGGTGAACGCCGTCACATCGACGCGCTTGCGTTTGGCGCCTCCGCTCACTGTTTCGACAGATGAGATCGGTCAGGCACTCGAGATTCTTCGGGAGGTGCTGTCGTGAATTTGTTGGAGATCAAACAATTGTCATCGCAGAGTCTGCGGAAACTGGTCACGTCTGGGTTGCAGAAACCCGAATCGTTGGGAAGTCCGCTCTCGGGAAAGACCGCCGCTCTGATCTTCGAGAAGCCTTCGGCGCGCACGCGACACTCGAGCGAAGCGGCAATCGTCCAGTTGGGGGGCCACCCCGTGTACACCCGTGGTGACGAGGTCGGGATGGACGTGCGTGAGTCAGTCGAAGACATCACTCGTGTTCTTGCCGGCTACCACGCCCTGATTGCAGCCAGAGTTTTCGATCACGAGACGCTGAGGAGAATGGCCGCCGTCTCGACGATTCCGATCGTCAATTTGTTGAGCGACCTCGAACATCCGTTGCAGGCGATTGCCGACATGATCACGATGGCGGAGGAATTCGGTGATTTGTCGGGAAAGTCCGTTGCCTGGGTCGGTGACTTCAACAACGTTGCCCGTTCGCTCAGCTGGGCATGCGCCTTGCTCGGCATGCACGTTCGCTTGGCGTGCCCCGCCGGGTATGACGCAACGGACGAGGAGCTTCAGGGGCTACTTGCCGCTGGCGCACCTTCAGTAGAGCAGTACCGCGATCCTCGATTGGCGGTGGAAGGCGTGATTGCCGTGCACACCGACACTTGGACGAGCATGGGTCAAGAAGAGGAGCGTGAGATTCGCCTGGCGGTCTTCTCACCGTTCCAAGTGACCGCAGAAACGATGTCGAATGCGGATCCTCGCGCGATCTTTATGCATTGTCTTCCTGCCCATCGTGGGGAGGAAGTTTCTGCAGACGTGATTGATGGCGCGCAAAGCAGGGTGATTCGTCAGGCCCACCATCGATTGAGTTCGGCTCGTGCCGTGTTCGCCTGGTTGGCCAGTGAAGGAGCTCAGTAGTGGCATCAAAAGTGCAACGTCAGCGAATCATCGCTGAGGTGATTTCTGGTCAGTCGGTGACCAGCCAGCCAGAACTTCTCCGGATGCTGAAGAAGCGTGGCATCACTGCCACTCAGGCGACGGTATCTCGTGACTTGGAAGAGATCGGTGCCGTGAAAGTTCGCGCTGCCGACGGCGAAGCGGAGTACGCCATACCCGAGTTCGAACCGAATCGAATTGCCCCGGTGGATCAGCTGCGCAGAGTGTTGTCCGAATGGGTGGCCGAGGTAACGGTCAGTAACCCCATCGTCATCGTGCGAACGCCGCCGGGGTGTGCGCATGTCGTGGCCTCTGCGCTCGATCGTTCGCGACTCGAAGGCGTCGCCGGCACGGTTGCCGGCGACGACACGCTGTTTTGCGTTGCTTCACCGGAGTATGGCGCCATCAAATTGGCGCGGGAAATCGAACGCCTTGCTGGGATCGGGCAGAAGCGAAAGGTCAAGCAATGAGTGGGCCGTTGTGGCATGGTCGCTTGTCTTCAGGTTCCGCGGATGAGTTGATGCGGTTCACCGAAAGCATCGGGTTCGATGTGCGACTGGCCTACGACGATCTGGCGGGTTCGATGGGCCACGTGAAGATGCTTCGACATGTTGGCATTCTCGACGAACAGGAAGCAACGACAATTCTGCAAGCCCTCGGTGCGGTGCATGACGAGATGCAGTTGGGAGCCTTCGTCTTTCAGCCATCCGACGAAGACATTCATACGGCGATTGAGAGGCGCGTGACAGAGCTTGCAGGCCCTGTCGGTGGCAAGCTGCACACGGGACGCAGCAGAAACGATCAGTGCGTCACTGCATTACGTCTCTGGTGCAAGCGGGAGTTCCGCTCGCTTGCCGTTGCATTGCTCGAACTTGCAGAAACGTTCTCGGTGGCAGCCGGTCGCGCAGGAGTGAGCGAATCGGGATTGGTTATTCCGGCCTATACGCACGTGCAGAGGGCTCAGCCCGTGTTGCTAGCCCACCATCTGCTTGCGCATTCGTGGGCCTTGTTGCGTGATGTGGAGCGATTGCAGGATGCATTGCGTCGAGTTGACGTCTCGCCACTTGGAGCAGGTGCCACAGCAGGCAGTTCCTTGCCGCTTGATCCGGATTTCTCGGCGCGAGAACTTGGATTCGCCGCTCGATTTGAGAACTCAATGGACGCCGTATCCGACCGCGATTTCGTGGCGGAGTTGTTGTTTGTCCTCGCGCTTATCGGCACCCATCTTTCTCGTATCGGAGAAGAGTGGGTGTTGTGGACTTCGACTGAGTTTGGCTTTGCCACGCTTGATGACCGGTACGCCACGGGCTCATCGATGCTTCCGCAAAAGAAGAACGCTGACATCGCGGAACTGACAAGGGGAAAGTCGGGTCGATTGATCGGCAATCTCACTGGTCTGCTGGCCACGCTGAAAGGCCTGCCGCTCAGCTACAACCGGGATCTCCAGGAAGACAAGGAGCCCTTGTTCGACTCCTTTGATCAGGTGAGCCTGGCGATTGCTGCGGTGAGTGGCATGGTGCAAACCGCCACGTTCGATGCGGTTCGATTGAGTGCTGCGGCCAACGACGAGTTCCTCTATGCCACCGACGTTGCGGAATGGTTGGTCTCCCGTGGAACTCCGTTCCGGGAAGCTCATTCGATAGTCGGGGAACTGGTTCGCAACGCGCTTGGGGGTGGTCGCCCTTTTGTCGACTTGGTTGGCGCAGACTCGCGCCTCGGTGCCGATGCCGTGGCCGTCATTCGTCGCGGCGTGGCCAATCGCACGTCTCCCGGTGGGGGAGGACCGCAGGCGGTGGCTGTTCAGATTCAGCGATTCGCCACGAAGGTCAATCAGCTGCGAGGCCTGCTCACCTAACATCTTTGCGTGACCTCGCCCGGCGACATCGTCGCGGAATTTGCATCCCGTGGATTGATCCACGACTCCACAAGTCGCGAGGAGCTTTCTGCCCGGTGCGCAACTGCGCCGATCACGGCGTATGTCGGTTTTGATCCCACCGCAGATTCGTTGCACGTGGGTCACCTCTTGGGGCAGGTTTCGTTGCGCCGCCTGCAGCTGCTCGGACATCGGCCCATCGTGTTGGCTGGTGGTGCCACGGGAATGGTGGGTGATCCCTCCGGGCGAAGCGAGGAGCGCAACCTGCTTGACGAGGAGACTCTCCGTGCAAATGTCGACAAAATCTCCGGACAGTTGGAGCGGATTCTCGACTTCGGAAAGGGAAGCAACTCTGCGATTCTCGTCAACAATGCAGATTGGACCGCCAAGGTTCCGATGCTTACTTTTCTACGTGAGGTGGGTAAGCACGTCACGGTAAATCAAATGGTCGCCAAGGATTCGGTCAAATCACGTTTGGCCGATACCAATGGGCTCAGCTACACCGAGTTCAGTTACATGCTGCTGCAAGCAAACGACTTCCGACATCTGTGTGAGCACTTCAACTGCGAAATGCAATTGGGAGGTTCCGACCAGTGGGGCAACATCACCGTCGGAATCGATTTGATCCGCAAGGTGCTCGGTCGTGGTGGCTATGGATTGACGTGGCCGTTGATCACCAAAGCGGATGGCACGAAGTTTGGCAAGACCGCGAGCGGGGCAGTGTGGCTCGATCCGATCAAGACCTCGCCGTATCAATTTCGACAGTTCTGGATGCAGGTGAGCGACCTTGACATCGAGCGCTTCTTGCCGCAGTTTTCGCTTCGCCCAATGAATGAAATCGTCGGCGTGTTGGCTGAGCAGCGTGAGCGACCTGAGTCGCGAGTAGCACAACGTACGTTGGCTCACGAGATGACGTCTCTCGTGCACGGCAACGCGGCGGCCGACGCGGCGGATCAAGCGGCTGATGTGTTGTTTGGCGCCAATCCCGTGACTGCCTCCCTCGATGCGATGCGCCAGATTTGCGCTGAAGTACCCGTGACAACGATGGGGACTGCGACGTTGCATGATCCGATTGGCGTGTTGGTCACCACTGGGCTTGCAGCGTCGAATTCCGAAGCTCGTCGATTGCTGCAACAGCGCAGTGTGCGGGCCAACGGCGAGCAAGTCGATGAACACGCGCGTCTGGATCGCCTGGCGTTGTTGCATGGTCGATGGATGCTGCTGCGCAAAGGAAAGACCACGTATCACTTGCTCGATTTCGGGTCCTGATTCGCCCAAACCCAATACCCGTTAGGGTTTGCGGGGATTGGCCGCCTGAGAGCCAATAAAATCAAGGAATTCCGCGTTCGCAGGTTGACGCTGTGGGACCTAGTCGCTAGATTCTCACTCCGCCCTTTGGCCAGCTGGTCAAAGGTTTCCGCGGCTCACCTCCGGGTTACCGAGTGAGCAGTGGATGTGCTCCTTGAAAACGGAAGAGAAGACTGAACGCCAGTGCGGGCAGTAGGGCAGGGTCGAAAACCCCATGTCTTGCTGTCTGTCAATTCTGGTCGGACGAGAGTCCGGCCAACCATTTAGTAACCGGTCGGGTGAGCACCCGATCGGCAGGACACGGCGCTTCAACTCTGGGATCGAATTGATCGCAGAAAATTGGGTGTCGTGTACTTTCCGGAATTCTGTTCGGGTTTCGACCCGGGCAAGTTCTTGACGGAGAGTTTGATCCTGGCTCAGGACGAACGCTGGCGGCGTGCTTAACACATGCAAGTCGAACGAGATCCATGGTGTAGCAATACATCGGAAGATCTAGTGGCGAACGGGTGAGGAACACGTGAGAAACCTGCCCCAGACTCTGGGATAACAAGTGGAAACGCTTGCTAATACCGGATGACGTCGGAGAACCGCATGGTTCGCTGACGAAAGGAATTCTGGTTTGGGAGGGTCTCGCGGCCTATCAGCTTGTTGGTGGGGTAACGGCCTACCAAGGCTACGACGGGTAGCTGGTCTGAGAGGATGATCAGCCACACTGGGACTGAGACACGGCCCAGACTCCTACGGGAGGCAGCAGTGGGGAATCTTGCGCAATGGGCGAAAGCCTGACGCAGCAACGCC
>Ga0129336_10000013_pt1 | contig 70918 bp, 73 predicted proteins | sample CPB6_02_DNA_FD_96878 | JGI IMG/M metagenome (GOLD analysis project Ga0129336, IMG submission 96878) | Freshwater to marine salinity gradient microbial communities from Chesapeake Bay, USA - CPBay_Sum_0.6_0.2_DNA | ecosystem: Environmental > Aquatic > Marine > Coastal | place: USA: Chesapeake...
CTTTAAGACATCTGAAAAAATTAAACCCGAAGAGTGGATTGAAAACTATTTCGTTCAAGAAATGTTTTATGCCGCTGCTTACTATGAATTAACTGATATTCCTCCAGTTAAACTCATTACAATCATGGTAACACCTGGCGGTGAAGTCAAAATATTTGACAAAAGAAATAAAAACGATTATATTAAGTTATTAGTTCGCTACATTAAAGAATTTGTATCTCACAGTACTAGGCCAGATGGAGAATGAATTAGAAAAAGTACTAGAAAGTAAGTTTTTCTGTCCATCAAGATTTGCTCAAGAAATTGAAAATCTTGTGCAGTTAAATGTTGAAATGAATTATATTGATGCTATTGTTCATTTTTGTGAACAGAACAATATTGATTTGGAATCTGTACCAAAATTAATTTCAAAACCACTAAAAGAAAAAATTAAGTACGAAGCAATGGAACTTAATTTTTTGAAAAAAAGTTCTAGAGCGAAACTACCTCTTTAATGAATGATGCCTTTTGACTCATATAAAACTTACTTGTCCTTGAAGAATCATTTCACCAAGGACAGTTATGATTATTTTAAATATTGCGGAAAAAGTCGTGCAACCATTCAATCTTTTTATAAGAGAAAAGACAGAATGTGGTTTGAAAAAGTTGCAAGACAGAAAACAGATCAGGAAGTTGTAGATTTTTTTGTTGCAAATTTTGTTTCTTGTAATGATCCAGAAACACTCTGGATTGGTGAAATGATTAAAGAAGGAGAGAATAGATATCAGAACTGGCAGAAAAAAGTTCAATCACTCTCTTATATTTTTAAGGAAGAAAGTCAATCTTTGTTCAATGAAAATAAGTTTGAAGATGTATTTAATTGTACAAAGGGACACCCACCACTTCTCAAAAAGTTTCTGACTGGTAAAGTCAGTTTAGAAACTTTAGTTATCTACGATAAAATTTTTTCCTATTCAAACAACTTTGATAAAAAACTTCAAGACCCAGTGTGGGAAACCGTCAGTCGTAGAATTAAAAAATATAATCCATTCATCCAAATAGATATATTTAAATATAAAAAAATTTTAAAGGAAATAATTTTGTAACTAATTTGGGGCAGCAAAGTCGGGTAGGGGTATTTGACTTGCGTAAGTCCCCATTTTATTTTATAAATATTTTTACCCCTACTAAAAGAATATGAATTTTAACTGTAAAGGATTGAATGAAATATTTTGTATCGATGGTCCAGAATATATGGACATTGATAACACCCCAATATATGCTAACACTGGATGGGGAAAGAAGGGATGGAATCATACTGATGAAGCAAAGGAAGCAATCTCTAAAGCAAATACTAAATATACTCCAGAAGAAAAAATACAAAAATGGAAAGAGAGTAGAGAAAAAAGTAAAGAGAAAAGATTAGAACAGCAGAAAAAATGGAGAGAAGAAAATAGAGAAAGGAAAAGAGAGATTGATAAAATATACAGAGAAAAAAATAAAGAAAAAATAAAAGAAACACAAAAAAGATACAAAGAAGAAAATAAAGAAAAACTCAAACAGATGCATAAATTGTATTATGAAAAAAAGAAAAATAAATATTAAGGTACTTTGTTTTCGTAAAATTTTGAAAGAAATTATTTTGGAGGGTTCATGAGTTTCTTTAGATCAGAAGTCGTCCGTGCAGAGATGGCTGAAATTGCAGAACTGCAAGAAGAAGTTTATTCAAATGTCTTTAAGTTTCCTGCAATGTCTAAAGAAGGAAAACTTCAGCACGTTGAACTTTTGGAAAGACTTTTAGATAAACAAAAAGTTCTTTACACAAGAATGAGTTTATCTGATGATCCAGAAGCACAGGAAATGAAAGAACGTATCATGCAATCTGCAAGAATGATGGGTATGCCGCCTGGAACTGACATGACTGTTATTTTGAATAACATGTCCAGAATGCTAGAATCCATGAAAGAACAGATTGACAAAACAGGTTCCGACCTGTAGAATAACGAAGTACACAAAGGCCAAATCCTATTAATCCGAGGTAATCTAATGTCTTTTTCAGATCTTAAAAAGCAATCCAAACTGGGTTCTCTAACTTCCAAACTGGTAAAAGAAGTTGAGAAGATGAGCACCACTTCTGGTAGTGGTGATGAGCGTCTCTGGAAACCCGAACTTGATAAAACTGGAAACGGTTTTGCAGTTATTCGTTTCCTCCCTGCCCCTGAAGGTGAAGATGTTCCCTGGGCAAAAATGTATTCCCATGGTTTCCAAGGTGCTGGTGGTTGGTATATTGAAAACTCTCTGACCACCATTGGACAAAAAGATCCCGTGTCCGAATTTAACCGCAAACTCTGGAACAGTGGTAGCGATAAAGATAAAGAAACTGTTCGCAAGCAGAAGCGTAAACTGTCCTATTATTCCAACATTTACGTTGTAAAAGATCCTACTAATCCTCAAAACGAAGGTAAGGTCTTCTTGTTTAAGTATGGTAAAAAAATCTTTGATAAGATTATGGAAGCCATGCAACCTGAGTTTGAAGACGAAACTCCTATCAATCCTTTTGACTTCTGGCAGGGTGCTAATTTCAAACTCAAAATCGTAAAGAAAGATGGGTATTGGAATTACGACAAGTCTGAATTTGGCGCGGTTGAACCGCTACTGGATGATGACGATGCTCTTGAAGCACTCTGGAAGAAAGAGTATTCTCTTGCAGCAGTAACAGCACCAGATCAATTCAAAACTTATGAAGAACTTGAGAACCGTTTGAATACTGTTCTTGGTCTTCAAAGCACTACACGTTCTCGTGCTGTGGTTGAGCAAGAAGATGATCTTGAAGAGTATGAGCAAACTCCTACCGTTCAAGATCGCGTGGTAGAAGAACTGGAGCAATCTTATGCTCGCTCTAAAGCACCTTCACTTCCTAAGATTTCTCAAGAAACCGATGAAGATGAAGATGATGCTCTCTCATACTTCCAGCGTCTTGCTGAAGATTGATTATTCGTAAAGTCTAATATTATCTGCTTTCTTAAGGGTCTCAGAAACATACTGCTGAGACCCTTTTTTGTAGGGCATAATATCTTCAAGGTCATTGAAGACTACATTTAAGTAACGTGGTTTTAGAACAAAAATATTTCTTTTATCATTTTCAATTTTTGCTTCATATTCATAGTTCGTAATTGGTGTAACTACTTGTGTTGATGGAAGAGTTTCGTAATAACCAAGTCCATCATCATAATATTCATAGTAATATGCATTTCCAACACCGATATTTCCATCAACAGTAAAGATTGCTTCTTCATTTCCACTTATAGATGGATTAGCAACAGAAGGAACCGATGGTAATTCGTAAGTAAATGAAATTGCAATATCATCAAATGGTGCAAGAACTGATTTTACTATAAATCTTCCATTGAAAACACGTTCGGATATGTTGTTGATATAAATTTGAGAACCTACTTGCAGTCCTTTAATACCGTTGTTCATTGTAACGGTGACTGTCTTTGTTGCAGAACCAGCACTACCTGCGAAGATTTGGTTGATTGTTGTTTTTGTTACTTGAATAAAGTTTCCGTTGGTTCTCCAAGTATTTGGAGTTGTAAGACCACCTGGAAGAACCGTTGCACCTGAAGAGTTCTTAATCTCCACAGTTTCGTAATGATGAACTCCTGAATATAAAGTTTCGTAAGAACCGTATTTTTCCAAAAGAATTTGATCAAAAGAAGTTTGTGGTAATGGCCATTCTGTTTGGATATTCAGAATATTATTTGAAAGAAGCACTACCCAATCAAGAGTTTCATCTCCATAAAGTTTGTATGCAACATTATCTGGTCTTTCGTCTCCAATGATTTTGTATTTTGTAAAGTAGTTTAGATTTCTAAAGATATCATCTCTTAATTTTCCACGTTTAAAAAGATTTTTTACAGGAGAATAACTTGAGATCTCCTGTCGATTAGCATCACGACTAACGTATTCAAAGTTTGGTACTTGTCTGAAATATGGTTTCGCCATTTTTAGAATCCTATTTCGTGATCTGTATATTCCTCATGATAAACAGGAGTAAGTTCTTGGAATTGCATACTTAAAGAATATGCAACCATAGTTCCGTCTTCATAAGTCATATAAGATCCAAGAGGTGTATAATCAACAGAGAAGTTTGTAAGAGCACACTCCTTAATTAGATTAATTCCTGGATGTGGTTTTGTTTTATCTTTTCCATATTGGTATTCAATTTTAAAAACATTGGGTGCTTGTAGAAAAAGTCCATTTCCGTTTTTAACAGCCATATGTTTTTTGAAATATTTAATGATTGCTTTAATTTGAGTTGCTTCAGATTGCTCTCTTGCAGACATTTTAAATTGAAAACTGAATGGTCTTAATTGTGGACCTTGGAAAAGAAGTTCTAGATTGGGATTTAGAACGATACCATCAGTTCTTGCAAGCACATTATTGATACCTGCTGCTTGTCCCGCAAGATATTTTTTAATTTGTTCTTTATATTGTTGTGCGGTATCTGCAATTAATTTTGCATCGTTTGGAAGATTAAGGGTTCCTTCTATTGTATTATAAGATGCTCTAAATATCGCAGCATCAATAGCATTAAGACTATCAGGACCCCAATCAACAGAGTTTTGATCGCTTATTCCTGCTTGTATTGCTATGAATACTGGGTCTTCATTTACTTTTGAAAAACCTGGTCTAGGAAGTTTGAATTTATCAACTCCCGTTACACCACCTGTAGTCGATAAATTTCTTTTATCTACTGCTACTGTATATGCCTGAAATTTTATCCTATCCTGTGTTGGCGACATAAAGGATGGATATGTAAGTCTTTGGGATTGTTCTACTTTTGCTTGGGTTGGAGAAATCGAAGTGGGGTATACCCCATCGTTAGCATCTTGAGCAGTTTGTGCGGTAGTCACTAAACTCCCTCCTTAAATATAAGAAGACTAAGCATCTCAGTTTTGTGTAGAGTATGAGACATTTATAAGGAGTTTTTATTTATTTAGACGAAATTTTCCATATTGCAGTGAGATTAATTCATCCAACTCATTATACTTAACGACGTGAAGTTTACCTGCAACTTCTTCCCAAGTATACTGTCTTGACTGTCTCCAATGAAAATTAAGACCTTTAAACCCCCATCCATAAAGTTCAGTGCAAGCAATTAATGGATGCTGATCGTATTCAATTTCTGGGGTCTTTGGATTGTAAATGAATGTATAAAACTTTCCTGGTTCTGGATATAATACTTCTTCTTTAAAAACGTCCATAATAATAAGCATTACATCTTCTGGATCTCCACTCCCTAACTCCTCAACTCTTTTGAGAACTTCTTTGGTTCTTGCTGTACCTGTTCCTACATACTGCCCGAAACCTTCCGCCATTACTTAATCCCTAATTCTTCTTCGGTGATTACTTTGAACTCCAGCATTCTATCGGCACACCACTCCTTTGCAGCTTTCCATTTTGCTTGATTGACTGCATAAGTTTTACATTCGTGTAGGTAAGATTTAGTCACTCTTGATTTTTGCTTGGGGGGAACTGTTTGTTTCTTTGGTTTTACTTCAATCACATAAGTTTTAATTTTACCAGATTGCTCCTTGACTTTAATTAAGTAATCTGGAAAGTATCTGTGAACGCGATTATCTACTGGAGATACGTATCCAATACAAAACTCTTCCGAAGCCCAAGACACTATACTAGGATTATGATCGCACCAATAACAAAAGCGTCTTTCCCAACTGCTTCTGCAAATAATATTGTTTGGATCGCCTTGATATTTTTCTGGATAAGATGGTTTGTAGATACTCTTAAGACTTTCCGCCATTATCCTGACTACATAATATATTAGTAAAAGTATTTATAGATGCTAGGACCAAGATCTAGATCAGGAGTTGGTGGTGGAAGTGATATTGTTAGACCTAGTGAAGTTCGTCAAACACCAATAGCAATACCTGTTGTCCCATCCCAAGATACTTCTGGAACCGGAAAAAGTCCCGGTAGTCCAAAGACAAGTTCTTCTGCTGGGGCATCTTCGCGTAATATAGACTACTATAAAGCAAAAGCATCTGGAATATTATCTCCAGCATTAACTTCTCATTATCGTTGCAAATTTTCTCCAGCTACTTTAAATGGTGCTTTATTAAATTTTTTAAAGGATGGAGAATCACTTTTTCCTGGGTCAGACTATTCGAATATAGTTAACCAGGAAATAATTGAACTTTCTTGTTCGGAGGCATCTCTACCTGGTGCTTCCTTAATGACGAATGAAATTGCTGACGATCACACTGGAGTTACAGAAAGACACGCATATAGAAGACAATATGATGATCGAGTTGATTTTACTTTCTATGTGGATACTAATTATAGAATTATAAACTTCTTTGAAAGATGGCTTTCTTATTGTGCTGGTGAAAACGAACAATCAAAAGGACTATTAGAAAACAGAAATTATTCTTATAGAATGCCTTGGCCCAAAGATTACCAGACCGATAATCTATACATTACAAAATTTGAGAGAGATTTTAATAGTTCACTAGAGTATCAATTTATTGGTGCATATCCTATCAGTATTAATTCTATGCCCGTGTCTTATGATACATCTCAACTTTTAAAATGCACAGTTTCTTTTACTTATATTCGATACGTAAGAAAAGTAGATGTTAATGATCCAACATTAGGATTAAATGATTTACCTGGAAGTCCCTTATCAACATCTCCAGTTGTCTAATAAATAATCACACTGAAATTTCTATAGGACATTATGCCTTTACCAAAGATCTCTACGCCAACATATGAGTTGGAATTACCTTCCACAGGACAGACAATTAAATATAGACCTTTCCTTGTAAAGGAAGAAAAACTTTTAGTTATTGCACTTGAATCTGAAGATACGAAACAGATTACCACTGCAATTAAAACCGTTATTAAAAATTGTATTGAAACAAAAAATATTAAAGTAGAGTTTCTTCCTACTTTTGATATTGAATATCTCTTCCTTAACATTCGCGGTAAGTCAGTTGGAGAAGAGATCGAAGTTAATATCATCTGCCCAGACGATGGAGAAACTACAGTTCCCATAAAGATTTTTGTAGATGATATTAAAATTGAAAAAAATCCAGAACATAATAATCGAATTAAACTTGATGATTCGATTATGATGGAAATGAAGTATCCTTCATTAGATCAATTTATTAAGAGTAATTTTGATCTCTCTTCTGATACTACAATGGATCAATCCTTTGAATTAATCTCTTCGTGTATTGATAAAATTTATACCGAAGAAGAAGTTTGGTCTGCAAATGATGTAACTAAAAAAGAATTAATGGAATTTTTGGATCAGATGAACTCAAATCAATTTAAAGAAATTGAAACGTTCTTTGAAACAATGCCTAAACTTTCTCATACAATTAAAGTAAAAAATCCAAAGACAGAAGTTGAGAGTGAAGTTACGTTGGAGGGTCTCTCAAGTTTTTTCGTATAGGTATGAGTCATATGAACTTGGAGAGTTACTTCAAGTTAAATTTTTCGTTGATGCAATACCATAAATATTCATTAACGGAGATTGAAAATATGATGCCGTGGGAAAGAGATATCTATGTAATTCTATTGAAACAACATCTGGAAGAAGAAGAACAACGAGCACAACAAAGATCTAATGGTTAGTAATCCAAGTAACCGAATTAAAACCGAAGCGATAGATGAGGTAATTTTAGGATTACTTGGATTAAAACCTGGCGCAGAAATATACTATCAAACTTATTTTGATATCTTAAAAAAGAAACTAGCGATTGCAAGACTTGGTGGGAGAGAACTACCTCAAGAGGAAGATAATTTATTAAGAGAAGAATTAAAAAGAATTCGTAGAATTAAGGATAAAGCAGTACCCTTTAGGATTAAAAAATCCAAAGTAAAAACTTCGGGATCCACTGGTACTGGGCCAAGTGTCGGTTATGCTAGAAATGGAAGATCTTCCAAAAGCAGTGCGATTGTAAAAGCACAAAGAGGAAAATTAGTTCCACAAACAATCACAATCAATTCAAAAGAAGTAAGTCAAATATCTCAAGGAGTAAATTTTGATGGTATCAAAAAAACTTTAAATTCTATTTTAGGAGTTTTAGCGTCAAAATTTAAGTTCGACCAAAAGCAATCTGATACTGAGAGAAAAGAAAAAGAGACTGAAAAAAGAGGAAAAGGGGAGAGCACTTTAGAAGGATTTAAAAAAGGTGTGGGTGCAATTGTAGCAACCACTAAGAAAATGCTTTCGCCATTTCAGGCGATTATTGATCGTATTTGGAGATTTGTATTCTTTACTCTCCTTGGTAGAGCATTCACTAAATTTATGGAATGGATGAGTGATAAAGAAAACCAGAAAAAATTTAATTCCTTCATAGAGTTCTTATCCGACCACTGGCCCGCACTTGCTGGACTTTACATTTTATTTGGAACTGGATTTGGTAAATTAGTTCGTGGATTGTTGAAAGGCGTAACCCGAATGATTATTGCAATTGGAATGAATATTCCAAAGTTAATTCGATTTATAAAAAATAAACCAAGATTAGCAGGACTTTTTGCATCAGTAGCTGCACTAGGAACTGGATATTTAAGTAGAGAAGTTCAAAATCTTTTTGGCGACAAAGAAACTCCAGAATCTGGACTGATTCCAAGAACAAATCCAGAATTAAATGATGCTAAAAAATCAGTAGATCAATCTAAGGCTGCTCCTGCACCAAAAATACCAGCAGGAAATCTTGGTGGTTTAATTCCATCTTTTAAAATGGGTGGATTTAATCCTTATGGTGGAATGAACTTTCAACAAGGAGTTCCAATTACTGGAGCAGGTCAAGATGATACTTTAATTGCAGCAAAAACTGGTGAAGCAATTTTAACTGAAAAGGATCAGCAAGATATCGGACAAAGATATATTGATAGAAATACCGGAGAACCATTAAGTATTCCTCAATATCTTTCGGGTAGAAATCCAAGAATGGTGTCTATGAATAACATTAGACCAAGATTTGGTGGAGGATTTAGTCTTGGTGGAATGATTCCTGGATTTAATGCGGGTGGAATGGTTGGAATGCAAGGTGGCGGATGGATGGGTGATTCTAGTATGGTTAATCCATTTAGAAGTCCAAGACAATGGTATAACTTAGGTAGAAATGTTCGTATTCCAAATGAAAATACTGCTGGATGGAGACAACTGATTAGAGATGATCTTCAGCAAGTTGGTAAGTTTAAGACGCCAACAGGGTATAAGGGATTTAATCCTTTTTGGTCGTTTACAAAGGGACTTGGTACAGGACCAACTCCTATACAAAGGCAACTTGTAGAGAGAGGTATTCCACGAGCTGGACTTTTGCAGGCATTAACTGAAATACAAGGTTCTACTCCTCAAAGTGGTCCTGTTTATGAAAGAATGAAAAAGGCAAGAGGAGTAGCAATGTCGAAATATGCCGCTAGAACAGGACAATTTGGTAGATATCAAAATGGTGGATTAATTTCTCAAGGACCGTTTACTCCATTATCTTCATCTGGACATATTCTTTCACTTAAAGGTTTAAAAAGTGGGGGATTAATCAATGAAAATACTGGAATGAATATCCCTGGAGCAACTGCGGACAGGCAATTGATTAATGTTGCCGTTCAACCAGGGGAATCGAAATACATTTTTACCAGACAAGCAACTCAAAAAGGTGCTGTTGGTCTTGCTGATTTAATTCAAGCTAAATTAGATCCAAATTCTGCAGCAGCAAAACGTGGATATAGATCAATAACTCCATATAGAAATGCAAACTTTGGTGGAATGATGACTCTTCCACCAATTACTCAAATGTCTGGTGGGTCAACAGCAAGAGCGTCTGGATATGCTGGTGGATCAAGAGCACCTTCATTCTCCGCTATTCCTATGATGAATGATCGAGATCAGAATGCGTCTTGGTATGGAATTAATAATTTAGGATAAGAATATGGCGAAGATTACAGATCCATCTAAACTACTTCCATCAGCAAAGTCATCAACAATTAAAGTTGGAAAAACGCCATCTGTTAAATTGTCAAAGAAAAACTTATCTTTATCTAAACTCTTAATCGGAGATAAAACCTCCAAACAATCTTTGGAAGTTAATAATAAGTTAATTAAGGTTGAGAAATTTTTAAAATCAGATCTTGTATTGGATCAGAAAAAAGCAGAGAAAAAAAGAAAAGAAAAAGAAAAACAAGATTTTAGTGAAGCAGAAAAGAAGTTAGAAACACCAAAATTAAAAGGATTTAAGTTTCCAAGTTTTGCGGCACCTTCACTGGGATTTCTTGATCGCGTAAAAAGGTTTATATTTTTTACCGCTCTTGGGTGGGCTTTACCGAAGATACTTGAAGTTCTTCCAAAGTTAGAAGGATTTGCGAAAATTATTGGAGGAGTTTATAATTTTGCTGAGGGATTATTCGGAAAACTCTTTGATGGGTTTATGAGTTTGGTAAAGTTTGGTGGAGATCTAAAAGATAAAACATTAGGATTTATTGCAACAGCAAAGGCAGGAGTTGGTGGAAACTATCAAACAGAATTTGATAAATTAGAGAAAAAGTTTAATGACTTTGTAAATATATCAATTCTTGCTGGAGTTTTAAGTGCTGATATAGGTCTTTCTGCTTTTGATGAATATAATAAATGGAGAAAAAAGAACGCACCCGAACCAGGAAAACCCAGAGAGGGTGGAAAACCTCCAGCAGGAAGACCTAAAGTAACACAAGGAAGAGGGGGACAGAAACCAACAGGAAAACCAAGAATAACAGGAGACGTTCAAAAACCACCTTCTTGGTGGAACAGAATTTTTAAGGGACCCTTTGCAAAACTTAAAGGACCTTTAAGTAAGTTTGCAGGCGCTGCAGTTCCTGGTCTTGGTGCTGTTGTTGGTGCTGCTGATGCAAAAGCAAGGTTTTCCGCTGGAGATAATATTGGTGGGGCATTAGCATCTGTTTCTGCTGGTCTTGACGCTATTACTGCAGCACTTGCAATAACTGGAGTTGGAGCTCCTGCTGCTGCTATTTTTGGGGTCGTTAGTATTGGTATTGATGTTATTCTTTTAATTCGTGATATTGTAAAAACATTTTTTCCTTTTATTCCAATGTTTTCCCGTGGTGGAAAAGTAGTTCGTAGATATCAAGGTGGCGGGTCTACAAGGGGTGGAAGACCTGTTGGTGGTGCTCCAAGAAGAACACTTAGAAATATAGGACCAAGAAGAAAACCATTTAAAGTTCTACCACCAAAGTCTCAACCAGGTAAAGATATTGGTGGGGAAAAACAAATAAGGAAATTATATCCAGATCCTGATAAGATGATGACTATGGATGAGTGGAATAGAGCGGGTGGAGTAGGAACTTATCAGCAGTATTTGGATGATTTTAAAAAGAAAAAGAAAAAACCAAATCCGTATAAAGCACTAACTGGAACTGCAAAAATTTTAAAAGATATTCCATTGGTTGGTGGATTGATGGGCGCAGCAGTTGATATTGCACTAGGTCAAAAACCAGATAAAAAAGTATATCAAACGATTGCATCTGGAATTGGATTTTTTATTGATTCTTTAGCAGATCAAAAAGTTAATAAGAGTATGAGTTCTTTGATGTCTCAAATTAAAGGATTTGCTGGCGGTGGAACAGTTCCTTCAAGAGAATTAAGAGGAACTACTAGTGGTATAAGTAGTGCAGATTTAATTGCTAAAATTCTTGAACCAACCATTGGACAAAAAGTGAATGAAGCGATTAATAGTATTGAAAAAGAATTGAAACTTAAATCAGGAAAAGATTCTGGAAGAGATCCTGGAAAAAAATCTCCAACAGTAGTTCCTGATACTTATGATCCAGGAAAAACGGGATCCTTTCCATCTGGAGCCTATGTCGGAGAACCAGGAGATACAGACGGTCAGCAAACTGGATTAGATATGAATCTTTCTGGTGGTATTGGAACGCCAATTTATGCTCCTAGAGATTTGATCTATAAGTCAAAAGGAACTGATGGAAATGCTTCTGTTGGATTGGACGGAACTTCAGATGTTCTTGGACCGTCTGGGTCTGGATTTGGATTTTATGGTGCCTATTATTTCAAGGATGGAAATAAAGAATATGAAGTTTTAATGGGACACTTTAGAGATCTACCTTATAGAGGATCTAAAGATGGTGATATCATTAAAAAAGGAACTCTGTTGGGATATCAAGGAGCATCTGGTCGTACAGTAGGTGCTGGTAATCAACCCTACCCCCACATTTCACTTCATTTAAATGGAATTGGATTTCAAGCATCAAATCAAGAACTTGTAAATTTCGCAGATAGTTTACGTAAATCTGGTGGAACAAAAGCACAACCACAAGTAAAACCAACAACGGGTTCTAAAAAATCGGGCACTTCTTTAGCGTCTTGGTATGGTCCTGATTTTTATGGAAATCAAACCGCCGATACTACCGGAAAATATATTTTAGAAAGAGATAGTCTTTGGGTTGCTCATAAATCATTACCTTTTGGAACTAAAGTTAAATTTACATACAATGGTAAAACTTTAACTCTTCCTGTTAGAGATAGGGGTCCTTTTCACGGTAATAGAGAATGGGATTTAACAGAGGCTGCAGCAGACAGACTTGGAATGAAAAGTGCAGGTGAGGTGGATATTCAATATGAAGTTCTTGGAAAACAGAGTGGTGGTCTCATAGCACCATCAAAACTAAACCGTCCAATACCAAATTCATTTGCTTCTTATGAAAACTACGGACAAGGAATGATGATTGCAATTCAACCAATTCAAATGATTGTAGAAAAACCAGTTCCTGTTTCTTCTGGTGGAAACTCTATGATTGCATTTCCTGTTTTTGTTGGAGTAAATAATAGTAACGATTTAGATAGAGCATAAGATGCCCGAAAACATTTCAGCACAAGGAGGTCAATCCCAAATTACTCAGTTTGAAACAATAGCAGAACGTGGTAAAGAGACTTTAGATTTATCTAAAGTTAATGAGTTAAATTATTATGAGAGTATTCTAGAGCATACAATAAGAGTCACCGCAACAATTGCTGATACTGGTTATCGTTCTCAAAAAAAGTCAGGAAATGCTGTAGCAACAAGATCTGATGATATTAATGGTAGATTTGTAAATCTTAAAATTGTTGATGGAAATGAAAATAAACTTCAATTTACTGGAGAAAATAAATTAAGAATTGCTTTCTCTAATATTATTGAAGAAAGCACAAATAAAATGTTTTTTACAATAGATCTAACCTCAAGAGAATATGATGATAATCCAAAGTTAAAGTGTGCTGTTGTAAAAAGATATGATGGAAAAGTTGATGGGAGTATTACAAGAATTTTGAAGGAATGTATTAAAACGAAAAAATCAATTGATGTAGATCCAACATTAAATACTTTTAATTTTTCTGGGAAATCTCAAACTCCTTTTTATCTTTGCACTTGGTTAGCAACAAGATCTGTTCCGGAAATGCAAGGGGCTAATAAAAATCTTGCAGGTTACTTTTTTTATGAAACCTCAGAGGGATATAAATTTAAATCTATTGATAAACTTTTCGAACAAAAACCAAAAAGAGTATTAATTTTTAATAATATTATTGGGAGTATTCCTGCCGGATATGATGGAAAGATTATAGATTATTCTTTTGATAAAACTTTTAATCTCAAACAATTAAGACAAACTGGTGCTTTAGGTCAAACACAATTGCGGACATTTAATCTTTTAAATAATAAGTATGAAGAATCTGAATTCAATTATAAAAAACAATTTCAGGGGACAAACACTGCGGGAACAAAACCAATTAATTATGGAGAGGATCAGGATGAAACGACGAGAAGATTTTTCTCTGTGAAAGATTTTGGAGTTATGCCTTCAGGATCTACAAAAGATCAAATACAAAAATCAAAAAACACTTTGAACTTTAATGTTGATGATATATTAAGACAATCTACGATGAGGTATAACAGTTTATATACAATTAAACTCTCTATAGTAATTGCTGGTGATATAAGTTTACACGCAGGAGACTTAATACATTGTGATTTTCCAGAAGTTAGTGGAGAAAAACTTAAGTTAGTGGACTCCGAAAAAAGTGGTATATATATGATACATGACCTATGCCATAGAATCACAAAAAACGGATGTTATACTAGATTAAATCTTGTAAGAGATTCTATTGGCAGAAAACCCATTAAGTAGTATGGACAAAACACTTCAGCAACACATTAATAATGATCGTGATGAGTTAGACAATCCAAATACAAGTAGTCAACGTCGTCGTCATTTGGAAGATGAACTAGATGCTTTAGAACAGTATAAAGCAAATCATCCTGATGATGATCATGACCCAACTCCTTTAGAGTTATATTGCGACGCACATCCTGATGCACTTGAGTGTAGAGTTTATGATGACTGATGAGTAATTTAAACGCTAAAGCAACAACTCCTGCTATCATTTGGTGGGGTCAGGTAGTTGATGATTCTGTTTGGAAAGAAAATCAACCAGGTAAACTTTGGAAATATTCTGATGAGATTCCTGGTTGGGGAACAAGATATAAAGTTCGTATCTTAGGTAGAGATACTGAAAAAAAAGATGTCCCAGACGATCAATTGGAGTGGGCAGAGTGCTCGTTTCCCGTAACTTCTGGTTCTGGACATGCTGGTAGTTATCAAACTTCAAATTTAAGAAAAGGTGCATTTGTTTTTGGGTTCTATAAAGATGGAACTCATATGTCTGAGCCCATCATTATTGGTTGTTTAAGTAATAACGAACAAATACAATTATCACAATCGATACCATTAAAGGGATTTGTTCCTTTTAGTGGATACGTTAAAGAAAAAGTTTCTTACAACGATATTCCTGCCGAAGGATCTATTCCAAAAGAGAAACTTCCTTTAGAAGGTAATAATAATTCTACTCAAAATAATATTGCTACTCAACAACAGAGACAGAAGGGGCAACAATCAAAATCTCTAGCAGTTTCAAAAGATTGTGATCCTTTACAATTCAAAGCACTTCAAATTGAAATAAAAGGATTTATACAAGACATTCAGAAATTTAAATCTCAAGTAAAAAGTTGGAAGAATACGGTCCTTAAACCAATTAAAGAAAACGGTGAAGAATATTCTATTTCCGAATACATTCAATATAAAATTCAAAATGTTTCTAAAAGTATTTCTAAAAAAGTAAAAAATATTGTTACTCAAGTTGATAAGTATATCACAAGAAAAATTAATAATGCTGCTAAAGATCTTTATTTGATGATTCCTCCAAATCAAAGACCAGGAATAAAAAGTGCAATGGATACTGTGAACGATCTTCTTGCATGTTTGTTTAGAAAAATCATTTCAAATCTTTTGAAAATGATGACTGATATTCTAAAAGCAATTGCTGATAGATTTATTAATGCTCCTTTATGTGCTATTCAAAATATTATTTCATCCTTACTTGGGAAATTGATGGCTCTAATTACAAGTGCAGTTGAAAAAATTATTAAACCACTTGAGGCATTAATTGGTGGAATTTTTGATGCAGTTGGTGGTGTTCTTGATTTTATTACAGATCTACTCTCATTCTTATCATGCGATGATCAACCTCAATGTCCAGATTCAGATGAATGGGTTCCTTGGGAGGGATCAAAAAAACTTAACCTTGGATCAAGTGTAAACAATATTATTAGTCAGGCAAATAGCATTGCTTCCAATGCACAAAAAGTTGTTGATCCCGATAATTTTAATTTTAATTTAGATTTTAGTGATATATTTCAGGATACCTGTAATGTCGGTCCTCTATTCTGCGGTCCTCCGACAGTTGAATTTTATGGTGGAGGTGGATCTGGAGCTGCCGGTAATGCAATTGTAAGTGCTACTGGAGATATTCTTGGTGTTGACTTAAGAAGTTTAGGTTCTGGATATCAATCAGCACCTTTTGTTAATTTTGTAGATGCTTGTGGAAAAGGTCAAGGAGCAACGGGAAGAGCAATTATTAATTCAAACGGTCAGGTCATAAAAGTAATTATGGATAATCCTGGTTTTGGATATCTGTCTGCACCAAATGGAGATCAGGGTGGAGATGGAAGAACTTGGGCAAAATCTGGAGACACAATTGTAAAAAGAAAAGATGGGACATATGATCAACCATATGAAGCTGGAGAAACATTTCAAGTTAGTCCAGGAGATACTGTTTATTCTTGTGGTAATACAACAAACATCACAGAATCTGCAACTCTCACTGCTCCAAAGTGCTCAACTGTGACTTTACCTAGAGGAGAAGATCCGTCATTGAACAATGGTCAGTATCCTACTGTTCTAGAATTGGATAGTATTGCTATTGATACTCCAGGAATAAACTATGGTCCTAAAGATAAAATGATTATTACTCCAAATAATGGAGCCGAATTAAGACCAAAGTATGATGCTTTAGGTTCCTTAATTAAAGTTGATGTTGTTAAACCTGGAATTGGTTTTACAGAATATCCAAGTATTGAAATTGAAACAGAAACAGGTTATAATGCAGTTTTACTTCCTGTATTTAAGGTAAATAGAGTTGGAGATGCTCAGGATGTTCCTGTTGCACCTTCTCAAATTATTTCTGTAGTAGATTGTGTGGGTAAATTTTAATGGCTGAAACTAAAAATTATCATGCTATAGGTTATGGTAATAAAGATGGAGAAATAAAATTCGGACATATTCATGAAGATGGGGTCCTGGCTGGGGCAACCTTAAGAAGTGGTCATGACTCAAATCACTACATATCATTAGATTCTAGTGGTAGTAAAACTAGAAAGCACGGAACAATATGTAGTTCTCCTGGGACATTTCAAGTTCTTGCTGGAGAAAATGTTCCATCCGGACAAAATGGAGTTTTTATTGACGCTGAGAACGGTGATTTGGTTATAAGAGCAAAAAATGGTAGAATAAGAATTCTTGCCGAAAATATTGATTTGATTGCTGAAGGAGCCGATGGTAAAAATGGAGTTGTAAGAGTCGAAGGTAACGAAAAAGTTATTGTTAAGTCTCAGATTATTGAGATAAATTCGACAACATCAACTAAAATTTTTTCTGAAAAAACTGTTGAAGTGATTGGTAAAGGAATTTTAAACATATATGGGGGATTAATTGATGCTGCAGATGGAGCAACAAAAATGAAAGGATCTAAAGGTGGTTCAACAAACGAGGATAGAAACAAACTATGAAAGTACCTGATTTATATGTTGGAAAAAGATTATTTGTTGGAGAAGGAAACCCAATTGCATTAGGATTAGGACCAACAGAAGCAAGAGGGTCTGCTTATATTGAAGGTCCTGCAATTGTTGGAGAACCCGGGTCATTTCCATTTAACTATGCAACTTTAATGGTTGGTCCAAATCGCAATGGAGAAGCAACCACACCAGTAGTACCTGGGGCACTTTGTACTGGCGTAAACAATCCATATTCTCTAGCAGTTGATGGGAATGCAGCAATATTTGATAACTTAGACGTAGCTCAAAATATTGCTGCAGGTAATAACATCGTTGCTCAAGGAGAAGTAATGTCTCGGTGCGGAGGTCACATTCTTTCCGCAAAGAAAAACTTTGATATTCCACACCCAACCAAAGAAAATTGGAGGCTTCGTCACACCTGCCCCGAAGGTCCTTCCAATGATGTTTATGTTCGTGGAAGAGTTACTAATAAAACAGAAATTCAACTTCCAGAATATTGGAAAAAACTTGTAGACCCAAGATCAATTACAGTTTCTTTAACACCTGTTGGTGCTCATCAAGATGTAATTGTAAAACGAATTGGGGAAAATAAAGTATTTCTTCAAGCAAAAGGTGGTATGCCAATTGATTGTTTTTATCATATCTTTGCAGAAAGAAAAGATGGAGAAAAGTTAATCCCAGAATATGAGGGACAAACCCCAGCAGATTATCCAGGAAACAATAATGAATATTCTGTTTCTGGATACCATTATGATATTAAGGAGTAATCATGGCAAACGAATTCATACCTAGAAGTATTGGAAATAAAAATTGTGATGCTCCTATAGTAGGAACACCACATCCAAATTTTGATTACATTCATAGAACAACAACGGGTGATGAAGATTATCCAGAAGATGCTTGTGCAAGGTATCTTCAAGTTAATGGAAAGTTTGATGCACTTCAGGTTACTGGTAATGTAACTGCATCATCTTTTACTGGAACAATTAATGTTCAGTCTTGGAAGGGGTTTGATATTAAACATCCAAATAAACAAAATCATCGTCTTCGTCATATTTGTTTGGAAGGCCCTGAAGCTGGTGTTTATCATAGAGGAAGACTTACTAACTCTAATATAATTGATGTTCCCGACTATTGGTATGGACTTATTGACCCAGAAAGTATTACAGTAAGTCTGACTCAAATTGGATACTCTCAAGATTTGATTGTTGAAAAAATTGAATGGGGTAAAAAGATCATTATTAAGTCAGGGAATGGATCTAATATCGATTGTTATTACACGATTCAAGCGGCAAGAATTGATGGTGAAAAACTCATTGTAGAATATGAAGGATCAACTCCTGCAGACTATCCAGGAGACTCCTCTCAGTTTTCTATTTCGGGTTATGACTATGGCGCTAAGGGGGTTGACAGGGCAGACTGAGTGCCCTATACTACTAAGGTAATCATGAAACGAACCAATGCAAGACGAGTACCTAGCACGATGCGTGGTTGATCCCCTAAAGCGTACAGTGTATCTGTATTCCACCGAAGGGTCAGAAAAGCAAGTGTCCTGTGAAACGGTTGAAGAGTTTATGAACGTGCTAGACTTTGTTCGTGCTACGGTGGATGAAAATACCCTCTCATACGCAAATCCACTTTAAGTTTCATTTTAGGGTCCAAAAATTCCCGGTAAAATTTTCTCACGCGATACTTTTTCAAAATGCGTCCAGAAACACGACAATCAATGGAAATGCTGTTTTCCGCAAAATGGAATGTACCAACGGCAGCTGCAAATTGTAATCTTACTTGTAAAGAAATGAAGATTACATTTAATGAATACTGCCGTTTACATCCAAAAACTTACGTGGTACAATCTAACAATCAACTCAGTTTCTTCTGAGTTTTTATGGGCGAGTGATGAAATTGGTTAGACATCTCAGACTTAAAATCTGACGGGCATTGCGCCCATGCGGGTTCAAGTCCCGCCTCGCCTATTAACGGTAAACTAATATAAATAGTATTGGTTATTGATTACCGTTATGTCTAAGTCCAGAAATTATACAGATGAAGAATTTGCTTTAGCTGTAGAAGAAAGTGGTAGTATTCGCCAAGTTCTACAAAAACTAAATTTAAGAGAAGCAGGTGGAAACTATCAATGTGCTAAAGAAAGAATTAAAAAACTTAATTTAAGTACTAATCACTTTTATGGGCAAGCGTGGAACAAAGGTAAAAAATTACCTAAAAGACAACCTATTGAAACTTATCTTGTTGAAGATAGATTAGTTCAATCAAACAACTTAAAAAAGCGTTTGATTAATGAAGGTATAAAACAACATAAGTGCGAATGTTGCGGTATTACAGAATGGAATGGTAAAATTGCTCCAATAGAACTTGATCACATTGATGGAAATCGCTACAATAATCGGTTAGAAAATCTTCGTCTTTTATGCCCCAACTGTCACGCACAAACTCCTACCTATCGAGGTAGAAATAAATAATCAAAAGTAGGAATAAACGTCCTATGAAGTACAGAATTGATGCCGCATACGTTTGGTACAATAAAGGAACTCAAATTGTTCTGATGTACTTTATAAATCAAGTTCCATTTACTTTTGATGAACTTCCAGATTATGCAACGCAAGATTTGGAATTAATTCATTTAGCAGATAACGAAAGACGTTTTGAACCAGAGGATTTATACAGGTCATCGTTCTATTTGATTGATGAGCAATGTCATCCTCTTATGTTTGATGTTGAACTGGAAAATCCAGAAATGTTACCTGTTGATTAACCTGCCCTATAAGCATTAAATTGATGCGCGACCTTTGTAACGTCGAGAACTCGGGGAGGTACCGGGATGGGGCTTAACTAAATAATGATACCTGGATGTCTGCAAACTTCAGGAAGAGGGTGAAAATCCCTCTTTTATTATATAAATACCTATGCAGACATCTAGAGTAGAACTATGCCTAACTGGACGGAAGAAGGTTTCCAGCGTATTGTTGATGCTGGAAAAAAGAGTGCATTACTATCTAAAGAACGGTCTAAACAACTTCAGGTAGAATATTATAAAAATCCAAAGTTATGTTTAAATTGTTCAGAGATAATACCATATTGTAAAAAAAGAGAAAATAAATTTTGCAGTAGTTCTTGTTCTGCTACAGTTTCTAATGCTAAAAGAATAAAGAAAAAAATTTGTTTAGTCTGTGATAATGAAATCAAAAAAGGAGCATCAAAATATTGTTCAATAAAGTGTCAAAAAACATATCATTTTAATCAGAGGTTGATTGATTGGATAAATGGTGATGCTGTAACAAACTCAAGAAACTTTTTCAGAAGATATTTAACAGAGACGCAGGGATACAAATGCTCTTGCTGTCAAATTTCTGAATGGAATGGCAAATCAATTGTTTTAGAGATAGACCATATAGATGGAAATTCTGAAAATAATAGACCAGAAAATTTAAGATTTATCTGTCCAAACTGCCATTCACAAACTGAAACATATAAAGCAAGAAATATAGGCAAAGGAAGACATTATAGAAGAGAACGATATGCTGCTGGACAGAGTTACTAAATTATGATAGGATACTAAAAGAGATAAAACTCCAAATGTCACTAATTTCGCAAAGAGATAGGCAACTCGCCATTGAAGCATTAGAATATTACCGTGATGATGCTTTAAAAAAAGAAGAAGCATTTAAAGAACTTGGTGTAACTGATGTTCAACTCAATGATGCCTTTATGATGGAACTGAATGCTCTTATAAATTGGATTAAACTGGAATATTTCAAAAATGAAAATTAATCTCTGGTATTGTAAAGATATGAATCAATGGCGTTGGACTCTTACTGATGACCATCGTCCTGTTGTTAAAATGGAATCTGGACAGCAACCAAATCTTCGTGATGCGATGAATGATGTTGCAAATACGGTAGAATACATGATGAATGGCGAAGACTGATTTTTATATTGATAAGGTTTCTAAAAAACAAGCAGAAGATATTTTATTAGAATATCATTACCTGAAAGATTTCTCAAAAGGATTCAAATCTGGTTATAATTATGGTTTGTTTGAAAAAAATGATTTTTCTCCACTAAATCTTGGTGGAGTTTTAGGAGTTTGTATTTTTACTGGATTACCTGTACCTGAAGTTGCTAAAGGAGCATTTGGACTTGAAAGAAACGAACAACAAGGACTCTTTGAACTCTCAAGACTTTGCATCCACCCTATTACGCAGTCACGAGAATATAACATCACTTCTTGGTTTGTGTCACAGGCGATTAGACAACTTCGGAAAGATACTGAAGTTAAAGCAATCCTTTCTTATGCTGATTCAGATCACCATTCTGGTACAATTTATCGCGCTTGCAACTTTAAATATTACGGTCTCACGGATCGAAAAAAAGATTTCTACTATTCAGACGGAACTAAACACTCTCGTGGAAAAATAAAGGGCGAAGATGGTGAATGGAAAGACCGTAGTAGAAAGCATAGATACTTGATGATATTTGATAAAGAGTTGAAAAAGAGCTTGACGTGGGAAGAAGAGAAGTGGTATAATAATCAAGGCGATACTTAACCAGACCCTTCCGTGTGCTTCAGAACCTCCTTCGGGGGGTTTTGTTGTATGATAAATAATCCATAACGGAAACTATAAGCACTAATAAAATGGGTCTCTCTCGTTTAGACAATTTTCTGAAGTCAGTTCGCGGCACAATAATTTACGTTGATCCAAATAGCATTGATGCTACGGATAGCATTGAAAACCAAGGTAACTCCTTAACAAGACCTTTTAAAACAATTCAAAGAGCTCTTGTAGAGGCATCAAGATTTTCTTATCAGCGTGGACTAGATAACGATAGATTTAACAAAACAACAATTGTTCTTTACCCTGGAGACCACGTTGTAGATAACCGTCCTGGTTGGATTCCTGACGGATCAAATAACTATAGATTGAGAAGTGGTGCAACTTCAAATGATTTTGGTGCATGGGACTTAACAACTAATTTTGATTTAAGTGTTGAGAATAATGCACTTTATAAGTTAAACAGTATTCATGGTGGGGTTATTGTACCTCGTGGTACTTCAATCGTTGGTATGGATCTTCGTAAAACAAAGATTCGACCAAAATATGTACCAAACCCAGAGAATGATCAAATTGAAAGATCTGCAGTTTTTCGTGTAACTGGTGGTTGTTATTTTTGGCAGTTTTCAGTTCTTGATGCTGACCCCAATGATGTTTGCTATAAGGACTATACAACTAATCAATTTGTTCCTAACTTCTCTCACCACAAACTTACTGCATTTGAATATGCTGATGGTGTAAATGATGTAAGTATTGATGATGACTTTCAAACATATTCAACGAATCGTACAGATTTGGATATGTATTATGAGAAAGTTGGACTTGCTTATGGTCCTGCTTCTGGTCGTGAAATTCAACCAGATTATCCTTCATCATCACTTGATATTCAAACAAAGATTGATGAATATCGTATTGTAGGTTCCAGAGGAAAAGAAGTTGGTATTACCAGCATTCGTGCTGGAGATGGAGCTAGCTCTACAACAACTATTACCGTTACGTTAGAGGAAGCAGCAACTGAATTTGATGTAGACACTCCAATTCAAATTCAAGGTGTGGGTTCTGCTGGATATGATGGTCAATATGTTGTCTTTAATAAGGTAGATTCTACTAATATTCAATATAAAGTTCAAAATGCTCCGATTAATCCTCTTCCTACGATTACTGGATCTACAATTAATATCGCTGTTGATACAGTAACTTCAGCATCTCCATACATCTTTAATATTTCCATGCGCTCTGTGTATGGTATGTGTGGTCTTCATGCTGATGGCGATAAAGCATCTGGATTTAAGAGCATGGTTGTTGCTCAATTTACTGGAATTGGACTGCAAAAAGATGATAATGCGTTTGTAAAATATAATTCAACGTCAGGAACATATGGGGATAATACCGTTTCGGGGAATGAAAATATTCATTCAGATTCCAGAGCAAGATTCAAACCATCATATGAAAACTATCATATCAAAGCTTCAAATGAGGCATATATTCAGGTAGTATCTGTATTTGCGATTGGTTATGCAAATCATTTCCTTTCTGAATCTGGTGGTGATCAATCTATCAATAACTCTAACTCCAACTTTGGTGCTAAATCATTAGTTGCATCTGGATTTAGAAAGAGTGCATTTACAAGAGATGATGTTGGATATATTACTCACATCATTCCACCAAAAGAAAATGAGAATACTGAAACCAGTATTGAGTTTCTAGCACTTGATGTAGCAAAGACGGTAGGAACTGCATCAACAAATAAATTATATCTTTATAATGAAACAAATGAAGCAACTCCACCGGACTATGTAATTGATGGTTATAGAATTGGTGCAAGAGAAAATGAACAACTGAATGTTCTGATTTCTCAAAGTGGTGTATCAACCACATATTCGGCAAGAATCATTATGCCGAATACTCAGTACTCTGGAAATGAGGTAAGTGCTGAGAAAAAATTTACTGTTGGTAGAAGTAATGTAGGCGTAAATAGCATTACAAGTAATGTTCTTACATTAACCAGTAATCACAACTTTATTAATGGAGAAACCCTTCGTGTAATCAGTGAAACTGGACAACTTCCCGATGGTCTTACAAACAATACAGTTTATTTTGCAATTACATCAGGAACAAGCATTGTAAGTGCGGACCAAATCAAACTTGCACAAACACTTAATGATGCATTGAGTGATAATGCAATTACTTTGAATAGCAAAGGTGGTACTTTAAGTGTTGTAAGTAGAGTTAGTGATAAAAAAGCAGGAGACATTGGGCATCCAATCCAATATGACTCTTCTGCAAGTCAGTGGTATGTAAATGTTGCTACTGCAAGCACAGAAAGGGCACTGTATAATATCATTAATTCACTAGGAACTGCTGGGCTTGGAAACGCTACTCCAAGGTCCTACATTAACCGTAAACCAGATACTAGAAGTTTAACAGATACCATTTATCGTGTTCGTTATGTAATTCCTGCGGATTCTTCAATTAATGCAAGACCTCCGATTGATGGATATGTACTTCAAGAATCCAATACTTCAATCGGTTCTACAAACACTGAAGTTGGTTTCCTTTATAATCCAACGTCAGCAACTCTGAATAACTCAACACAACTCAGAAATCCAAGATACATTGCAGGAGTAAATTGGTCTGGTGGAACTGCAAACATTATTACTGAAATCCCACATGATTTAAATGTTGGTTCTCAGGTTGAAATTATTAACGTTAAGAGTAGCAATAATACTACAGGTGTTGCAAACTCTGCGTATAATGGAACTTTTACTGTTGCAGGTATTAGTAGTGCGAAGCAGTTTAGTGTTGCAGTCACCAATGATCCCGGAACCTTTACAAATGATACTTCTGCAAGAACAACAGCACTACCATACTTTAAGAAGAAGAAAACTTTAGGGACATATTATATCTACAGAAGTCAGGAAATTCAGGAGTATGTGCCTGGACAGCAAGATGGAATTTATCACTTGTTGGTTCTCAACTCATCCAACTCACCATCTGTTACTCCATTTAATGAGTTAAGATTTTCTCAACCAGTTCAAAATCTTTATCCACAAAACAATAGAGACAATCCAAAATCAGACCCTCAAGCAGCAACTTCATTCGCCGTACCTGATACAATTGGAAAAGTTGTTGTTAACGAACCACAGTATTCAGTTACAAAGGAAAATCTAACCAAACAATTAGTTGATACTGGTGTTGGTGTTGGATTAACTCAGTTTGCATCAAATTCTGTTGGAACAGCACAAACATTCTACACAAGTATCGACCACGGATTTAATAGAATTACTGGTCTTACAATTACGAGTGCTGGTACAAACTATGTTAATGGAAACTACTATAATGTAAATCTTGTTGGGTTTGCTGGTTCTACAACAGGTTCTCATGCAACTGCAAGAGTTACTGTTAGTGGTGGTGCTATTACTTCTGTTAAGATTATTGATGGTGGTAGTGCATATGGAATTGGAAATACACTTGCAGTAGTAGGTGTCGCAACAACAACTGGAAACACCGCTGCATATCTGACTGTAAGTTCGATTTACAATAACATTGGAGATACTTTAAGTGTTGAAGGTGTAAGTCCAAGCACTTATGTTGGTTATAACAACCTCTATAGAATTACTGCAGTTAATGGTCCAAAAGAAATTTTGGTTGCATCTGCTTCCACAATTTCTCCCGCTGCTGTTGCTGGTGTAGGTGTAACTATTGCATCCACAGCGAATGTAATTCTTACTGGAAGAACTCTGAATGTTTATTCTCTGTCTCATGATAACACCGCTGGAGTTGCAACAGTAACTACAGTTCAAACTCACGGGCTTCAGGTAGATAACAAGGTTCGTCTTGGTGGTGCAAACGATGACTTCTTTAATGGAGATTTTGTAATCAAGAAAGTTGGTACAACAACTTCATTCACAATTAACACAGGAACAAGGTCCTCTGCACCTTCCACTTCTGGAACCATCTTTGTTTATTCTCCTGCCTACACTTCAACGGGTGGAAATGTTTTACCTGCAACAGAAAACAACTCTGGTCGTTTGATTACTGAATACGCAGGCATTACAACAACACTTTCTGCTGCAACAGGAGTATTAGATACAACAATTTCAATTTCAAACGTTACAAACTTTGATTTCAACGTTGGTGATTATTTGATTGTTGATAATGAGATTATGAGAATTCAGTCAGCAGTTACAGGTAACCCTGTTTCTGTATTCCGTGGATTACTTGGAACGAGAACAGTTGCTCATAATTCCGGAGTGGTTGTAAGAAGAATTAAACCACGTCCAATTGAACTCCGTAGAAATTCACTCATTCGTGCATCTGCTCATACATTTGAGTATCTTGGTTATGGTCCTGGTAATTATTCAACTGCATTCCCAGAGAGACAGGATAGAAATCTAAGTCCTCAAGAGGAACTATTAGCACAATCAACCAAAACTGATGGTGGTATTGCAATCTTCACTGCAATGAATGCTGATGGTGACTTCTATACTGGTAATAAGAAAGTCAACTCTGCAACAGGTCAAGAAGAAGTATTTGATGCTCCAATTCCAACTGTAACTGGAGAGGACCCTGGTGTTGGTGGAATTAATATTGGATTTGATGTTCTTACCCCACTTGAAGCATCAATCAGTCGTTCATTAAGAGTTGAAGGTGGACCTGATGGAAACATTGTAAGTGAATTTGATGGTCCTGTTATTTTTAATAGTAAGATTACCTCAACATCATCAAAGGGTATTGAAGCAAACTCTTTATTCTTACAGGGAGATACAACAGTTTCCAGAAAATATACTGTGGGAATTTCAACTCCTGTTCTTGCAGGAAACCCGGGTGATATTCAATATAATGCAGTTCCTATTAGTGGGGACTACATTGGTTGGGTTTATACCAATAATAATCAATGGGAAGAGTTTGGTTATATTGGAGATGCAACTATTCAAGGAGTTGGTATTTCCTCTGGTGGCTCTTATGTTGGTTTCTCAACACTGGTCAATTTCCAATCTGGTTTGGGTGCAACAATTACCAGTTCTCATGATAGTGCAAGTGGAATTACAACTCTGACTTTCCAAGCAAGTCCTTTAAATGTTGGTGTATCAACAGGACTTGGTTTAAATAAAACATTTGCTGGTATTGCAACTGAAATTAACTTTGTTGGATATGGTATCACAATTTCTGCAGTTTATAATTCAGCAGGAATTGCAACGGTAACCTTTGATGGAACCGCTGGTGGTGGTTCAGGAGTTCCTGGACTTCCTGTTAACTCCGTTCAATACAATGATAATGGTTTCTTCCGTGGAAGTTCCGGATTTACTTTTAATGGTACAAATGTTGAACTTAATAGCTCTTCTTCCAGTGCATTATTACGTATCATTCAAAACGGAACTGGAAATGCACTTCAAGTAGAAGATGCTGCAAGTGATACAACTCCATTTGTAATTGCAAATGATGGTTCTGTTGGAATTGGAAGTCAAACACCAACAGCAAAAGTTGAAATTATTGCAGCAACTCAAGAAGCACTTCATATTAAATCAACAAGTGGTTCTGGAAATATTGTAAGAGTTGATAATACTGCATCAGATACAACCCCATTCATTGTTGATATTAATGGAAATGTTGGTATCAATACTGTAACTGCAATTGCTGCATTTGATGTAGTTGGAAATGCTGCTATTACAGGTGCAGTAAGAGTTTATAACAGCAATAGAAATTTCTACGTAGGACTTCAACCACCTACATTAACTTCTAATGTAACTCTTACACTTCCTTCTGGTATTGGTGCAACAAACAGTGTTCTCTATACGACTGGTGGTGGTAATTTAGATTGGATTACTCCTGCATCATTGATTGCTCTTGGAATTACAAGCACTGATGCACTTGCTGAAGGTTCTAATAATAAGTATTTTACTGACGAAAGAGCACAAGATGCTGTTGGAGCAGCAATCAATGCTGGTATTCAAACTGGTCTTACCGTTACTTATGATGATGCGAACAACCGCATTAATTTTAACGCTGATAATACCGCACCTTATCCATTCACAACTCGTGGATTTAGTATTCCTATATGATTATCCTGCTTCTGGGATGACTACGATGTTATGATTACCACAAGTTGCACTAAAGGTCTGTCCAGGAGAAAGCATAAGTTCTGTTGGAAGACCTACTATAGGATTAATGTTATCCGCAAGGGGTAAAGCGGCATTTGATGCACTAATGACGCCACTGCCGCCGCCCGACGTGCCGGCAGAAAATCTATACATCGCTGAGGCTAAGTTTCTTCCAATTGAAAACGTAGAAGTGCTATTCACTGATGCTAATGCGCGTGCATTATTACCCCAGAATAAGTCTAATCGAGTAGTGGATGGAAGGTCAGCAACTGATTGCATATAATTAATAATCACTCTCACATTCTGACCCGTATTATTAGTATAAGAAACACTACCAGTTCCACTTAAAACTTGAGAAGCCATATTTACTCTTGAAATACTTTTTTATTATTTAGTTTCTTATAAATAACTAAAAAGAAAACAAGGGGAGAGTGAACCTTGGCTATCGATAAGAATTTCGTCGTAAAAAATGGTCTTGAGGTAAATACAAACCTTATTCTTGCAGACGCTAGTAGAAATAAGGTTGGTATTGCAACCACTAATCCACAACACACTCTACACGTTAATGGTGGTATTGGTGCAACGAGTTTAGTTGTTACAGGAATTGCAACGTTTCCACAGTTAGTTCTTACAGGAACTGTAAGTGCTGGGAGTTCACTTGGTTCGGGTGGTCAATATTTAAAAGCAACTGGAAGTGGTGTTGCATGGGATGACTTCCCTGTCGGAAGAACATCAACAACTTTTGTAGCAACAACAGGACAAACAACATTTAACTTTGCATACTCTGTTGGTCTTGTTGATGTCTTTATCAACGGAGTTAAATTAACACCATCAGAATTCACAGCAACTGATGCTGTTACTGTCGTTCTCGCAGATGCTTGTTTTGGTGGTGAAGTCGTTGATATTCATGCATACTCAGTAAAAGGTCTTGGAGTTGGTGCAACGGGTATTACAGGACTTACCGTTCAAGATGAAGGGGTAATTATTGGAAGTCCTCAAGCTGTTACATCACTTAACTTTGTTGGAGCTGCAATTACTGCTTCGGTAACAGGTGCTGGTCTTACGGTATCCATTATCGACCAATGGGGAGTAACAAATACAGGAATTCATACCTTAAAAAATGTTGGTATAGGAACAACTAATCCAAGATTTGCGTTAGAAGTTGGACCCGTAGGATATGCAGACACTGCACTATGGGTGAATGGAAATGCAAGAGTTACTGGAATTCTTACCGTTGGTACGGCAAGTATTATTTTAGATGGGTCTACAAATACTTTAACTGTACCAAATCTTGTTGTTACAAATTCAACAACAGGAGTAACTGCTTCTGGTGTGGGACTTACCATAAGAGATGGTGGTGGGGACTTAGGAACAGCATCAATTATTGATTTTGGTGATAATCTCTCAGTAACTTTTGCTTCTGGTATTGCTACTGTTACAGGATCTGCGGGTGGTGGAGGAACTTCATCTCAGTGGGAAACAACAGCAGCAGGAATTCATACACTTTCAAATGTTGGAATAGGAACCACAAATCCAACTAGCACTCTTACAGTAAAAGGAAATACTTCTCTTGAGACACTGAATGTTTCTGGTGTTTCTACTTTTACAAATACTATCAATTTAAATGCTGGTAACTTAAAAGTTGCAACTGATGGAATAATAAAAGTTGGTAATTCTGATCAATTGGAAATTTATTATAATGGAGGAACTGGACAAACTATAAAGAGCACTGGTGATTTAAGAATACTTACTTCAAGATTATTACTTAATGATGCTGCAAACGACGAACAATTAATAGAAGCAAATCAAAATGGTTCAGTTGCACTCTATTATGATAACTCTAAGAAATTTGAAACTCTTGGTGCTGGTGTAACAGTCACTGGAACTACATTTACAAATCAGTTAAGTGTTTCTGGTGTTTCTACATTTAATAATGCAACTACAGTCAAAGGTGACTTTACCATCAGTCAAACTCCAAGTGGAGATCCAACTTTTAAATTAGAAACTACTCCTGGAAATCAAACTAATGCTGGTGGATTTACTCTTGGACCATCTGGATTTACTTTTGGTTTAGATCCCAATAATTCGGGGCATACATTTGGATGGAATGTAGATACTGGTAATACTGGTTATGGTTATGCCCTTAAAGGATATGGTGGTTTTAAGTTAAAACTTCAAAATCAACAAACTTTTGGTGGAAATCCTACTACAGATCTTGTAACTATTGTTGATGATGGGAGCACAACTATTGCTGGAAATATAAGAGTCGCTGGTATTTCCACTCTTGCTGCTAATGGTGGAATTACAACTACAGGAGGATCTTTATTCGCCAAACAACTAAGTGTTTCTGGTGTTTCTACATTTAATGATAATTTAAATTTACAAAACAATAAAGTAGTTCAATTTGGAGAGCGTCTTAGTATTTCATATAACGTGATAAGTGGTGCATTATTCCAATCACTTGGGACTCCAGCAAAAATTAGAGTGAATGGTGGAGAAGATGCATTAGTAGCAAATGAAACCGGTTCGGTAGAACTCTACTACAGTAACTCTAAAAAGTTTGAAACTCTTGCTACTGGTGCAACTGTTTATGGTACTTTACAATCTCAGGGTCTTCAAGTTTCTGGTATTTCTACCTTCACCAATGGACCTGTATTAGTAGGTTCAGCAACTTCTACAGGTACTGCAACTCAAAGACTTCAAGTTAGTGGTGGTGCTTATGTTTCTGGTTCTGTCGGTATAGGAACCACAAATCCAACAGAACAATTAACTGTTCGCGGAGGTGATGTTTCTGTTGGTGTTAGCACGGCTCATGGCGTTATTCTTACATCACCAAATGGAACTCGTTATCGTTTGATTGTTGCTAATGATGGTACACTCAGCACCACTGCTGTCTAATAAATAAAATATAAGGAACTCCAGAGATGGCGAATAACAGAGAACTATCACAATTTGGAAATTATATAACAGTTAATACTGATAAGATTGTTGGTATTAACACAAGTCTTGTAGTTGTTGGAGTTGTTACTGCAAACACATATTATGGAGATGGTTCTAAACTCACTGGAATTGCAACAGTAGGTGGAGGAACAACATTAGGACTGACGACAGTTACTGAACTGAATGTAACTGGTATCACATCACTTACCACTCTTAATGTAAGTGGAGTAACTTCTCTCACAACTTTAAATGTAAGTGGAGTAACTACACTTGGAGTTGTTTCTGCAACATCACTAAACGTAAGTGGAATATCAACATTCGGTAATATTGTATTAAATCCTGTTGGTATTATCACTGCAGTATCAGGAATTGTAACTTACTATGGTGATGGTTCTAAACTCACTGGAGTAATTTCTGGTGTTGGTATTAATACTGCTGGTGGAAATGTAGGATACGGGGCAACACTTCTTGATTTCCGTGGTGCTGGTATTTCCACTGTTACTGTTACTTCTGGAATTGCAACCATTAACATTACTGGGGGTGGTGGAGGTGCATCAGTATCCATTAGTACAGTAGCACCAGTATCTCCAGTAGCAGGAGATTTATGGTATAATAATAATCTAGGTAGAACCTTCATTTACTATGATGAGGTCGCAGCAGGCATTGGTGCAACTGCAGTCTGGGTTGATGCTGCTCCATTTAATGTTGGTGTTATCACTTCACTGACGAATGTATCTTTTAATCCAGGAAGTGCATCATCACCAAGCATTTACTTTATCGGTGACGTTCAAACTGGTTTCTTCTCACCAGCACTAGGAGAAATTACATTCGTATCAGCAGGTTCTTCAGTCCTGAATGTAAATGCTAATGGTATTGTTGTAACTGGAGTAACAACATCTACCGATTTTAACTCAAGTTCTGATGCAAGTCTCAAGAAAGATATTGTAACCATTCCAAATGGATTAGAACTTGTAGAAAAACTTCGTGGTGTTAATTTTACTTGGATTGCCGATGATAGACCTTCTGCTGGTGTAATCGCTCAAGAAGTTGAAGAAGTTCTTCCACAAATCGTTGGGGGAGATGTTCATAAGGCAGTAAATTATAACGGTCTCATTGGTGTTCTTATTGAAGCAGTGAAGGAACTCTCTGCAGAAGTTAAAGAACTTAAGGACCAACTAAATAAGTAAAAGCCGAGTGTAAACGAAGATGGCTATTAAGATTAATAATACCACTGTTATTGATGATAACAGGAATGTACAAAACGTTGGTGTTTTAACAGTAACCACGTCAGCAGTTGTAGGGTCTGCAGTTACTGTTAATTCTTCTGGTATTAATGTTGCGGGAGTTGTAACTGCAACAAGTTTTGTTGGAGACGGAAGTAATTTAACTGGTATTGCTGCAGGTGGTGGAGGAAGTTTTAATACAAACATCAGTGCTTCTAGTGGAAGTCCTGTAACCACTTCAATGGCGAATGTTTATGCTGCTCCTGGTCCTACTCCTGTTTTTCTTGTTTGGGGTACAAATAGTAATGGACAATTAGGACAAAATACTACAACATATCAATCATCACCAGTACAAATTCCAGGAACCACATGGAGTTCTATAAGTGGTAGTGGTGATCATTCATTAGCAACCAAAACTGATAATACTTTATGGTCATGGGGTTATAACAATCGAGGTCAATTAGGACAAAATAATAGAACACGATATTCATCACCAGTACAAATACCAGGAACCACATGGAGTTCTATAAGTGGTGGACAACAATATTCATTAGCAACCAAGACTGACGGAACACTGTGGGCATGGGGTAGTAATCAAAATGGACAACTAGGACAAAATACTACAACTGATCGTTCATCACCAGTACAAATACCAGGAACCACCTGGAGTTCTATCAGTGGTGGTAATAGTTTTTCATTAGCAACGAAAACCGATGGAACCTTATGGTCATGGGGTTTTAATAGTATCGGACAACTAGGACAAAATAATGCAGGCACCGGTGGCGGTGGTGGAGATACCAACAGTTATTCATCACCAGTTCAAGTTCCAGGAACCACATGGAGTTCTATAAGTGGTGGTAATGGTTATTCTTTAGCAATCAAAACTGATAATACTTTATGGATATGGGGTGATAATGGTAATGGGCAATTAGGACAAAATAATAGAATAGATCGCTCATCACCAGTACAAATACCAGGAACCACATGGAGTTCTATAAGTGGTGGCGGTAGCCTTTCATTAGCAAAAAAAACCGATGGGACCTTATGGTCATGGGGTCTTGGTACTTCGGGACAATTAGGAATAAACGTTACAACAAGTCGTTCATCACCAGTTCAAATACCAGGAACCACATGGAGTTCTATCAGTGTTGATGCTGTTTATTCATCAGCAACCAAAACTGATGGAACTTTATGGGCATGGGGTCGTAATCAAAATGGACAACTAGGACAAAATAATGCAACATATTATTCATCACCAGTCCAAATACCGGGAGTTACATGGAGTTCTCTAGGTACTGGTGCTGATCATTCCTTAGCAGTTAAATCCAACACTGGTATTACAACATCAAATGCAAGATTTATTGTTCACTCAATTCATGTAACAAATATTGATGGAACCACAAGTGCTGATATCAGTGGTCAAATGTATGGTGAATATTCTATTGCAAATACCATTCCAGTTCCTGCAGGTTCTTCTGTTGAACTTCTTAAGCAACCTAAGGTTCTCAATCCAGAAGGTGTAATTCAACTTCAAGCAAGTGCAACAAATAGTCTACATGCAACTATCACAGTTGAACAAAAACTTAATGATACGACTTATGTTGGTGTAGGAACTGATATTACTACAGCAGCAACTTATACTGACCTTTGGACTGCAACAGCAAACTCAATGCTTCAGGGTATTCTTCTTGCAAATGATGATGGAACTGCAGATGTAAAAGCAAGAGTTGTGTGGACTGATGGAAGTAATAATATTCAAGGATATTATGCTTATGATATGACCATTCCTGCTGATGCGACAGTAGAAGTACTTGAACAACCGAAGTATCTTCCAAATGGATATAAGGTTCGTGTTTATGCAAACCAAGCAAACAGATTAGAAGCTATCTTATCTGCTAGAACCATCGCTTGATAGGAGGATATTATGCCGACAACTAGAAGAGGTGTATGGGATTTACAACAGGTAAGAGACCAATATCTTGCTGGTGAGTGGGAACAAATTAATCAATTATGGTCCTGGGGTCAAAATAGTTCTGGACAATCAGGACAAAATAATACAACACAATATTCATCACCAGTACAAATATCAGGAACTACATGGAGTTCTATAACAGGTAGTATAATACACTCATTAGCAACTAAAACTGATGGAACTCTGTGGGCATGGGGATCTGGGGCAAATGGAAGAATGGGTCAAAATGATACAGTACAATATTCATCACCAGTACAAATACCAGGAACAAATTGGAACAGAATTAATTCTATTGGAGGGAACAGTATAGCAACCAAAACCGATGGAACTTTATGGACATGGGGCGCTAATAACGGAGCACTAGGACAAAATACCACAACATCACAGTCATCACCAGTTCAAGTTCCAGGAACTACATGGAGTTCAATTGATGCTGGTAACGGTTATTCATTAGCAACCAAAACTGATGGAACTTTATGGGGGTGGGGCCTTAATCAATTTGGAGAGTTAGGACAAACTAATACAACAAGATATTCATCACCAGTACAAATACCAGGAACTACATGGAGTTTTGTGAGTTCTGGACGAGATAATTCATCAGCAACCAAAACTGATGGAACTTTATGGTCATGGGGACAAAACGCTTATGGACAACTAGGACAAAATAATACAACACAATATTCATCACCAGTGCAAATTCCAGGAACCACATGGAGTTCTATAAGTGCTGGGTATAGACATAATTTAGCAACTAAAACTGATGGAACCTTATGGTCATGGGGGTATAATAATTCTGGTGGATTAGGACAAAATAATCTAACATATCGTTCATCTCCAGTACAAATACCAGGAACCACATGGAGTTCTATAAGTGCTGCAGATAGAAATTCATTAGCAACCAAGACTGATGGAACCTTATGGTCATGGGGTCGTAATATTGTTGGAGAATTGGGACAAAATAATCTAACATATCGTTCATCTCCGGTACAAATACCAGGAACCACATGGAGTTTTATTGGTGGTTATAATCATTCATTAGCAATCAAATCTCTCATCAACTAAAATTCATAAATAACTAAAAGTACACTTCACAGTCATGAAGATATTCAAGTTTTATAAAGTAGACGGAGAAACGGGAGTTTCAGTCGCAATCAAAAAAGCACCTGCTGGACCTTGTTTACCAAATCTTCCAGGTCTCAATCAAATCTTTGATTTTAATGGGTTTCTCTATGCAGAAGTAGACGATAGTGCTGTTGCAGAACCTGATAACTATATCTTTGAGATTACTGCAGAAGAGTTTGCTGCTGATGTAGAAGCAAAAACCAATCAGATGCTTGCTGATTACAAAGCAGCAGCATATCCAAATGAGAAGGCTCTTCGTGAATTGGTGTTTGGTAAGTATGATGCAACTGCTTCCATTGCTGGTGTTTATAAGTACAATGAAGCAGTAAAGTTAATCGCTGATGGTACTCCTTCTGTTGATATTACTGCAGAAGCAACAGCAAGAGGTATTGATGAACTTGAACTTGCAGAGAAGATTGTAGAAAATCACGAAGCATTCCGTTTGAAGGATGCGACAATTGCAGGAATTCGTGGTAAAATGTTAGATAGATTGAATGCATATACTTTTGATGCTACTGATGCACTCGGAAGTTATAATGAGCTTGTAACAAGAACAGAAGTCGTTGGACACCGTGAGCCAGGTGCTAGTGGTGGTCCAGGAGGACAAGAGGAGAACTTAGAAGTCAAAGCATCTTACTATTATCCAGATTTAGCAACACGTTGGGCATACTTAGGTACATGATTTTATGATTACAAGTACTACGAGTGGTGTTTGGGAACTTGATGATGTTTACGCAAAGAGAAATGCGGAAAGGTGGAGACCTGATGGGGTTGGTTTGTTCGCATTTGGTAATAATGCTAACGGACAATTAGGACAAAATAGTAGAGTATCACAATCATCACCAGTTCAAATACCAGGAACCACATGGAGTTCTATAAGTAGTGGTTTTAGTCACTCATTAGCAACTAAAACCGATAACACTTTATGGGCATGTGGGTCTAATAGTAATGGGGGATTAGGACAAAATGCAGTAGCATCACGTTCATCACCAGTACAAATACCAGGAACTACATGGGATACGTTAGGTACTGGATATTTGTATTCATTCTCAACAAAGAGTGATGGAACCTTATGGTCATGGGGTTATAATAGTAGAGGTCAATTAGGACAAAATAATACAATACAATATTCATCACCAGTACAAATACCAGGAACCACCTGGAGTAGAATTGAAGCAGGAGTTTATCTTTCTCTTTCCGCTATTGCAAAAAAAACTGATGGAACCTTATGGTCATGGGGTTATAATAATAACAATGAGCTTGGATTAAATGATTCTACCCCACGTTCATCACCAACCCAAATCCCAGGAACAACGTGGAACAGCATAAACACGGGATATTATCACTCGTTAGCGACCAAGACTGATGGAACCTTATGGTCATGGGGATATAATAATAAAGGTCAACTTGGACAAAATAATGGAACTGGTTATGGGTCACCCAGACAAATACCAGGAACTAATTGGAGTTCGGTATCTGCCGGTTATTATAGTTCATTAGCAACCAAGACGGATGGTACTTTATGGTCATGGGGATATAATAATAGTGGACAACTAGGACAAAATAATATAACACTATATTCATCACCAGTTCAAATTCCAGGAACTCAATGGAGCCTTACTATTTTGGAAAGTGGATATAATAATTGTGCAGCAATAAAAAATGATAATACCTTGTGGACATGGGGATCAAATGGTAATGGACAATTGGGATTAGGTGATGTAGTAAGTCGTTCATCACCAATACAAGTACCGGGAACTACATGGAGTTCTGTGGGTGAAACTGGTAGCTCTATATTAGCAACAAAAAATATCTATTCATAAATCATGAACCTCTTTGATTTAATTATTATTCAACCAAATATCATTCCACAAGAACACATAAGACAACTCTTTCAACTCACCAGTCAACCAACATCAAATGCAACAGTTGGTTCTGGAGAAGAAAAAATAGAATTAGAAACCAGAAAAACCTTATGGTATCCAATACCATTTCCAGTTCTACAAAATCTTAACAATGCAGTGATGTCTTGTTATCATTCATTTATTGAACCAAAATATCACTCAAAAGTTAAAAATATAGAACCAACACAATTTCTAGGCTATCCTGTGGGAGGGCACTATATAGAACATAACGATTGTGAGAACTTTGAGAATGGACAATGGGTAAGAATTGCTCCGAGAGATATATCAATACTGTTTTATCTCAATGACGATTATACTGGTGGAGAACTTGAATTTACTCAACTTGGTTTGACGATTAAACCAAAAACTGGTATGATGATTGCATTCCCTTCTTATAAAGAATTTGCTCATAAGGTACATCCAGTCACTTCTGGATTTCGTTATTCACTCGTCTCATGGTTAGAAACAGAACAAAAAGTTTATGAAACAATACGAAGATAAAGGATTTCAGGTGGTTCCCCAGTTTGTACCACCATATTTTGCACAATACTTAAGAAACTATTTTGATTTATTAAGAGTAAATGACCAAATTCCAAACAAGGGTGATGGTCAAGTTGCAAATTCATTAGGAATTTATGGAAACCCTGCATTTGATATGCTGATGCTCATGTCTCTTCCAATGGTAGAAGAGATTGTTGGTAAAAAACTTTTACCGACTTATACTTATGCAAGAATTTATTTTAATAATGCAAATCTTCTTCCCCATGTAGACCGAGAAGAATGTGAGCACTCTGTATCTATTTCTTTAGGTGGAGATTATGAAGCACTATGGCCTTTATGGTTTAAGAATGGCGATAAAGACCCCGAATATGCTGCAATGGGTCCTGGCGATGCAGTGATTTATCAAGGAAATAAGGTTCATCACTGGAGAGATGCCTTTGAAGGAAAGACACAATTTCAAGTTTTCATGCATTATGTGGAAGCAGAGGGAGAATATAAAGACAAACTCTACGACACACGACCTTATATTGGATTATCTGCTGATACGAAAAAATGATTGCACAACTCATTATTGAATTAAGTGAAAAAGGAGAACCAAAAGCAGCAAAAGAACTAGCAATAGCATATCTCAAACACGAAAAAGATGTTGAGATACTGAACTTGCTTGGAAAACTTCATCATGACGATAAGGAATTTGATAAAGCACTGGAATGTATGAATGCACTTCCAGAAAATCCTGCTGTAATCATGAATAAAGCAAAGTGTCTTTATTATCTGAAGAGAGCACCAGAGGCAGAGAAACTTCTTTATTCACTTCCAAAGCAATATCGTGAAGACCCTTTGGTTCAAATTGATATGACCTTGTATAAAACTGCACAAGGTAAATTTGATGAGAGTAAGAAAATCCTGAAACCACTTGCTGGTTCATATCCACAAGCAGCATTTAATTATGGGTGGTTTCTGTTGGGTGATGGTGAACTTCAAGAAGGTTACAAATACATTCGTGAAGGTGCAAAGTTAAGAGTATGGGGTCATGAATGGTTACTCAAAGAACGTTATGATATTGATAAAGACCAACGATGGAATGGAGAAACCGTAGACATCATTGCATACTATCTTGAAGGTGGTATGGGTGATGAAATGATTTTTGTTCGTTATGCAGAACAATTCCAGAAATATTGTAAGGAAGTTAAAATCTTCTGTACTGCTTCCATCAAGAAACTTCTAGAAGATTGTGGTTATGAGAACCTTTATCTTCATGAGGATATTGTAAGAACCAAATGGAATAAGTTTGTTCCTGCAATGTCTGCTCCTTATTTTCTTGGACTAACTGAACCTTGTGAGAATGTTTCGTTTCCTTACTTAAAGAAGACATCAAATCCAGTTCAAGAAATGCAGGATATTGCTGGAGACCAGAAAAAGATAGTCATTCGTTGGAAAGGTAATCCACAGTTTGAACATGACCAGTTTCGTAGTATTCCAATTGAAAAACTTCTAGGATTAGAGAAGTTTGGTCAGTTATTCTCTATTCAAATTGAAGACAGTGACTTACCAAAGAATGCAAATGTATGGGACTTATCCCACTTAATTTCTTCGTGGAGTGATACTTATGATATCTTTGCAGAGAGTGATTTGGTGATTACTTCATGTACTGCAACGGCTCACTTAGCAGGAGCAATGGGAGCAAAGGTAATCGTACTTCCACCATTAGTTCCTTATATTACCTGGGCATCAAATAAGTTTAGTTGGTATCCAGAGAATGTTGTCGTTGTTCAGCAGATGGAGTATAATAACTGGGATAAGACGATTGAAAAACTTTATGGAGTAGTTGAGAATGCAATATCAAACTCATGAGTTATTTCCTACCAGTGTCGTTAGAGTAAACTGTGATGGTCTCTTTATGGACCAAGACAGACAGATGATGATGCAAAGTGTAGACCAATTAATTGAGATGGGTGCTTATACACAAAATGAACTCACTCCAAAGTATCAAACTCATGTAATTTTATTTCAAGATGATGCACCAGAGATTTGGAAACGACTAAGAACTAGTTTCTATGGTGCATGTAAGACTTATCTAGAAGTCGTTAAAGATTTCACGGGTAATCAAAATGCAATTGAGTTCACTGGTTCTGGTGCATGGTGTTATAAAGGATGGAAGTCACTTAATAAAGTGGAAACAAATCCTTGGCATCATCACAACCCATCATTTCTTTCTGGAGTTTATTATCTAAGAGTTCCTGGTGATGGAAACACTGGTGGTACAGAATTTCATGACCCACGAACTGCCCCAGCCATTGGAACAAGAAATCAATGTGTCTCACCAATTGAGAACTCATGGGTTATCTTTCCTGGTTGGTTACAACATCGTAGTAACTTTGTAGACACAGAAGAACCACGCTATGTGATTGCGGCAAATATCTATGCAAAAGTAAGATGAAAAGAGCAATTTTAACTTATTATAATGATGAGATTGATAAGAACCTTTTGATGTATCAGCAACAGGTTCTGGAGAAATTCAATACAACTGCTGATTATTATCCACTGTTCTGTAAGCAAGGAACTGACCAAATCATTCATTATCAAGGTCTTGATTATGGAGTAGGTCAGTTGTTTAGTGAACAGTATGATAGTGTTTTGATTTTAGATGTGGATTGTATTCCATTAAACTCTTATGCACTTGAATATATCTTTGAGAGAGCAGAGCAAAATGTACTCATTGGAAATGCTCAAAGGTCTGGGCACATTGAGAATGATGAGCATCTTTATATTGGTTCTTCTTGTTTATGCTTAAGTCGTCAAATCTATGAGGACTTTGGACGAATGACTTTTGCTCCTGACCACATTCAAGCAGATACCTGTGAGTATTATACTTATGAGGCTGAGAAAAGAGGTGTAGAACTTGAAATTTTTATGCCGAAGAATTATATTCGCCAACCAATTGGATGTGATTGGGACTTAGGAAAAGGAAGACCAAAGTATGGTATTGGTACAACCTTTATGAACTCTTTGAGTGTTGAGATGTTCTTTCACTTGTTCTCAAGTCGTGATAGAGTGTATAATACTTACTTCTATGATAAGTGTGAGGAGGTCCTTCAAATAAATACATCAAAAGGAACAGAGTAAAGTTCAATGCCGATAAGACAAAATACCTGGGACTTAAAAGGACATTATGACTTAACCAATAGTGGGCAGAATGCTTATTTGGGTGCTCCTATTTTATTTGCTTGGGGACAAAATGGTAAGGGACAACTAGGACAAAATAATACAACATATCGTTCATCACCAGTCCAAATACCAGGAATTACCTGGGGTTCTATAAGTATTGGATATTTTAACACGTTAGCAACCAAAACCGATGGAACCTTATGGTCATGGGGATATAATAATCTTGGAGCATTAGGACAAAATAATAGAACATATTATTCATCACCAGTACAAATACCAGGAACTACATGGAATTCTGTTAATAGTGGTTATCATTCATTAGCAACAAAAACTGACGGAACTCTATGGGCATGGGGTAGTGGTACTTGGGGACAACTGGGACAAAATAATGGAACATCATATTCATCACCAGTACAAATTCCTGGTACTACATGGAGTTCTGTGCGTATATCTAATGAACATTCATTAGCATCAAAAACTGACGGAACTTTATGGGCATGGGGTAATAATTTATTTGGTCAACTAGGACAAACTAATACAACAAGATATTCATCACCAGTTCAAATACCAGGAACCACATGGAGTTCCATAAGTACTGGTGCTGCTAGTACACTTAATGCTCTTGTATTAGCAACCAAAACTGATGGAACTTTATGGTCATGGGGATCTGGTACTTCGGGACAGCTAGGACAAAACAATGTGGTATCACGATCATCACCAGTCCAAATACCAGGAACCGCATGGAGTTCTATTAGTGCTAGTAGTTCTGGACTTCATTCATTAGCAACCAAAACTGATGGAACCTTATGGTCATGGGGTCTTAATCAGTATGGACAACTAGGACAAAATAGTAGAGTATCACAATCATCGCCAGTACAAATTCCTGGTACTACATGGAGTTCCATCGGTGCTGGTGGTTATGATGCATTAGCAACTAAAACTAATAATACTTTATGGTCATGGGGAGAAAATATCTATGGACAATTAGGACAAAATAATACAACAAATATATCATCACCAGTACAAATACCAGGAACTCAATGGACTTCTATGAGTATTGCGTATAGAAGTTCTTTTGTACTACAACAACAATAAATACACAAAACATCATTTTACATCATGCAACAACTTCATTACTGCCTAGGACTGCCTAGGACTTGCTCTTCAGTGTTAATGAACATCCTGAATGAGAACCCAAGAATTTTTACAACAGGAACCTGTCCAACACCATATCTCATTAGTGCTTGTAGAGACATCTCCACACAAGTCAGTGAGTTTATTGCAATGGACAAAGATGTGCTCAATGATGCATATCTTGGTTTCTTAAGACAAGGACTTCGTGGATGGTTTGAGAGTATGACTGATAAACCAGTTGTATTCTCAAAGTCAAGAGTATGGGCAGAATACTTTACTCATACTTTTGCACTCAACCCAAACTCAAAATACTTAGTCATTCTCAGAGACCTGAGAGACATCATTTGTTCTTTTGAGAGCCTACTTCACAAGTATCCTAATATCATTATTGGTGATACTGAGATGCCTTTCCAACACAATACGTTTGAAAAGCGTATGGAACTGTATTGCACTGATGGAATGGCGAACCTAGGAAGACCTTTGCATATGCTTCCTCATGTTCTTGAAGTTGCTCAAAGACATCCAGGAAACTTTTTCTTCTTAAGAACAGAAGATTTTAATGATAATCCAAAAGGAACTCTCAAAAAACTTTATGAGTTTCTTGGAGAAGAATACTTTGAGCACGACTTAGAGAACATTCCTGTTCCTGATTATTATGAGCACGATACTGTTTATCGTTCTATGGTGTCTCATAAGACAGGAACAAAACTTAAGAAACTGGAACCACGCTGGCCTCAATTCATGACGCCAGAACAATCGCAACTAGTCATTCAAAACAACCTCTCATACTATCAGGCATTCTATCCAGAAATGTTATGAATTATTATAATTCTTATGAGATGGGTGTTGCTGGAACTTATATTATTTCTCTTCCAGGAAATCCAGTATCAGAACAATTAACAAATCAGTGCTTTCAATCTTGCATTCAAGTTGGACAACCAAATCCAATGATTGTTCCTGGTTTTGATGCATCAGGTTCTCAAGTCAAACTTCAGGAACATGAGTTGGGTAAACCAGTTGGAGAACTAGGATCAATCAAAGTTCCAGAAGCACTTCAAGGACAAGCATTCATCAACTTTTTAAGGTTGCATAGAGCAGATATGTTAATGACCCAGATTGCTTGTTTCTTGTCTCACTATTCTTTGTGGTGTTTATGTCTTGCACAAGACCGACCTATTGTAATTCTGGAACATGATGCTATAATGGTAAAACCATATCAGGTTCATAAGTATTATAATAATATCGTGTACTTAGGTTCTAAGGAGCAATACAAACACGGTAAGGAGGTTTATTCTATTCCTCCTCATGCAAGTGACCATAAAGGTCTAGACCGGTTCATCTGCCGTGCTCATGCATATGCAATAGACCCCGCGATTGCAAAGAACATGGTGTCTTATGTAATTCAACAGGGTATGACGACTTCACTAGATGCAATACTTCGTAGTGATTTGTTTGGAATTGTACAGGATGGTGTTTATGCTTATGACGAAAATCATGGACTTTCAACAATTGCGGAAGGCGGAAGAGCAGTAGGATGAATACATTAAATGTAGAGAAAGTTCAAAAAGAACTTCCAGTTTTTACTACAATTCTTGATAATTATCAGGAGTTGAATTCTTATCTTAAAGAAGTCATTCGGGAACATCGGCGTCTTCATCCAGAAACTAATGAGAGCAATGTAAAAGCTTGGCATTCAAGTTGGGTCACACATCAAGAAAATCCAAAGTTTCAACCGATTGTGGATTTGGTTCTAAGTGCTTGTGAGTTTATTTCTCAAGGATACTTTGAGCAAAAGATGCAGTTTAAGTGTTTTAATATGTGGGCAATGGAATATGAGCGAGGAGAGTATGCTGTAAGACACTCACACTATCCAAGTGATTTTGCATGTGCATATTATGTGGATGTTGAACCTGGATGCGCTCCAATTGTCTTTGAGGAAACATTAGAAGTTCACCCACAAAACGGAATGCTTGTAGTGTTTCCTGCAATGTTGCATCACGAAGTTCCCCCAACAAATGCACGAAGAACTGTGATTTCCATGAACATTGATAAACATTATGTCTAATCTTCATGTCGTCTTAAGAACCTGTGATAAACAACAAGTACATCATGGTTCTTTACCAAATGGGCAGAGAATAGTTCATAAAACCGAATGCGTCATTCGTTGTTTGAATTCGGTTCTTCATAATCTCAAAAAATTAAATCAGGTCTCTCTTCATATTATTGATGATAATTCAAGAGATTATCTAAGAAACATACTTAAAGAACTTACAAGAGAATTACCTTTTGTAAGTTTTAATTTCTTATCACCATCAAATGTCTCAAGGCAGTCAGTAAAAGTTCTCTATGATTATATTGCGACTTTACCTGATGATGATTTGGTTTATGTATTAGAAGATGATTATCTCCATGAACCCGATGCATTTGAGAAACTTTTAAAGGCATGGGGTTATCTGAATGCAATCACAGCATCGTCTATAGATGTTGGAATATTTCCTCAATGTTTTGTTCAGTTATTTCCCTATCCAGAAAATCCACTTGCAGATTTTTATGACCGAGGATGTTCTGTTGTTCCGACACCAGTTGGTTTTTATCGCACAACATGGTATACTAATGAGACATACATAATTCAATCAAAGGTTTTTAAGAAGTATAAAAACATTTTTGAGATGTTGCAGACCACAGATACAAATGATGCATTATGGGAGGGAAATACAATATCTCAAATTTGGACAAGAGATGACTTTAAGATGTTTATGCCTTTAAGTCCTTCTGTTGTTCACATGGCTACTGCAAAAGATAAACCTTTTTATTGGTCCAATCAGAAACTTATAGACCTTTGGAATTCTAATCAGACACTTTATTCATCACCCGAAAACTCCTGGATTAATTTAACAACATGAACAATCCTTATCACAACTTTGATGCATCCAAATATCCACTGAATGTAACTGGATTTTGGGAAAAATGGCCAGCAGATGAAAATCCATTGGACTTTTATCCTCCTGTTTTTGAGCAACTTATTCAAGAACTACGTCCAAATGTAATTCTGGAAATTGGTTCTTATAAAGGAAAGAGTGCAATTCAGTTTGCAAATCTCTGCAACAAATATAATCTACCAACTAAAATCTTCTGTGTAGATACTTGGTTGGGTTCTGCTGAACATGCTGATAGTGATGACCTGATGAAGGTTAATGGATGGCCAACAATGTTCTATCAGTTTCTTGCGAATGTTGTTCATACGGGTCACCAGGACCGTATTGTTCCTGTGCCGATGGATAGTATGAGTAATTATCGTGTGATGAAGGCAAATAATGTTAAAGTCCCGATGATTTATATTGATGCTGGACATTTTTATGAGAGTGTTTATGCAGATATTAAATTTTACTGGGATGTTCTTGAGGATGGTGGAGTAATGATTGGTGATGATTATGACCCCGATAAATGGCCTGATGTTGTAAAAGCAGTAAAAGATTTTTTTGGAGATAATTTTTCAGTCATTCAAGAAAGTAAAGGTTCTAACTGCAATTGGATTGCAACAAAGGGAATAAATCAACCTCAATCTCAACCACAAACCACATCATCAACTGCATTCTATAAGTCCTGGTAAGATGAGAAAACTACTTCATGTTGTAAACATTAATGATTTCTTTCCAGAACTCTTTGCACTTTGCTTTCCGACAATTCAAGCATATGCAAGAAGAAATGGATATGCAATCAATATGATTACAGAACGAAAGTTTCCTGATTATCCAATCAACTATGAGAAGATGCAGGTCTATGAAGATGGAAAGGGATATGACTTAAATCTTCTGGTGGATGCTGATATGCTTATTCATCCAGGCTTTCCTGATGTTGCACAGATCGTTCCACCTCATCGTGTTGGGTTTAACGACAACTACAATATTAGCTCTAAGTTCCACACAGACCGCCTAGATTACTTTCTAAGAGACGGGAGGGACATTGGTATCGCAACCAACTTTGTGGTGTCTTACAGGTCCACACACGATGTCTGGGAACCACTTCCATACACTGCATCAGAGATTGAAGAACTATCCATCAAAGGACTGAACCATCGTGGTTGGGGACACTACGCCGATGAGTTCTGTCTGTCTCATAATCTAGCAAAGTATGGATTGAAGTATTCTGGAATTACCTGGGAAGATTGGATGAGACCTTTTCTTATTCATACTGGAACTGGTGATAAACAAGAAGCACTTGCAATTGCACAGCAAACATTGGAACTTTGGAAAAAACTATGAAAGTTATTGATGCATTTTCTTTTTTCAATGAGTTTGAAATATTAAAGTTAAGATTGAATTATCTTAAGGATGTTGTTGATTATTTTTTAATTTGTGAAGGAAAGTATACTTATTCTGGAGAGGAAAAAATTTATTATTTGGAGGCGATTAAACATGAATTACCAGAAGAAATCTTAAATAAGATTATTTCTATTCATTATGAACCTGATATTAGTCAGTATAATTTTCCGTATAAGGTAGAACAATTTAATCCAGACAACGATAATTGGAAATTTGAAAAAGACCAAAGAGATTATATTAGTCATTCTTTATCAACATTTGCAAAGAATGATTTGTTTATCTATAGTGATGTAGATGAAATCCCAAACAAAGAACTCATTCAACACATTAAATCTCATCAAGTACCAGAAGATTTTTGTGCTTCAGTAGACCAGGAAGTTTTCTATTATAACTTTCATACAAAAACTGATGAGAGTTGGAAAGGAACGATTATCTCCACAGTATCAAATGCTGTTCAGTATGGTTGCGATTATTTCAGAGCAAATCGGTATCAGTTTAGACCCTATCAAAAAGGAGGATGGCATTTTTCTTTCTTTGGAAATGAGAACAAAATCAAACATAAGATAAAGTCATTCTCTCATCAAGAATACAATCAAGACAGATACACTCAAAATATCAGCAATCTTATTAATTCCAAACAAGATTTGTTTCATAGAGACATTCAGTTCAACTCTTATAATTTTAATGATTTTCCAAAAGAACTTCAGGATGTGATTATCTCAATCTTTCCTAAACATTATATTGTAAAATGAAAACACAGTTTCGTAAGAACTTAATTGTTGTTGATAACTTCTACTCCAATCCCGATGCAGTTCGTGAGTTTGCACTGAATGCAGAGTATGAGGAACGTGGAGGAAAGAACTGGCCAGGAAGAGATAGTTTATATGAGCACGGGAAAGAAGAACTTACAAAGATGTGTTCTCAAATTGTAGGAGAACAACTGACCACAAAACCATGTAACAAGTGCTCTTATTTCCGTATGACCAAAGAGGGTGAATATGGAACTCAAGACATTCACTTTGACCCAAATCCAGGACTAGTTTGGGCAGGAGTGATTTATCTTACTCCAACCACTCATCCTACAGGTGGTACAAAGTTCTGGAAACATAAACAAACTGGATGGGAATTTGCACCAACTCAGGAGGAAGCAGCACAACATGGTGTACATTCTCATGGAGATATGGTAAAATTCTTTAATACTGATGGGAAAGATAGAAGTAAGTGGATAGAAACTGATAATATTAGTTTTAAACACAATCGTCTCGTATTGTTCAATCCATTTATGTTTCATTCCAATGGTGATTGGTTCGGTACAACAAATCATGATGCACGTTTAGTTCAATTGCTATTTTTCCATGGAGTATAAAACAAGAGAGTGTGGAGAGTGCAATCTCTGCTGTAAGTGGCTCAGTCACGAAGTTTATGGGCAATGGGTTACTCCTGATAATCCATGTCGGTTTGTAAGAGATTGCTGCACAATTTATGAAGACCGACCATTGCAATGTAGAACCTATCACTGTGCATGGTTACAAGGATTACTTCCAGAGTGGATGTATCCTCACCTAATTGGTATCATCGTAAGCGTAAAGAACTGGCCAGGTGGTCAGTATCTTGAAGTGAGTGAAGCGGGAAAACCATTAACGATTGAAGTTCTTTCTTGGATATTAAAGATGAATGTGCCTGTTAAATATCAACTACATAGAACGTGGAATTTAGTCGGTCCTGAAGAATTTAAACAATTTATTGCAAAACAAAATGAAACTATCTGAAGTTTATTATTCTCATACTGGTCGTATCAGTGATAAATGGAAACACTACTTTGATTATTATGATCGGCACCTTGGACGATTTGTAGGAAAACAATTTACTCTTCTTGAGATTGGAGTTCAGTGTGGTGGTTCACTGCAAGTCTGGAAGAAGTATTTTGGTCCTGGGGTAAAGATTGTTGGTATTGATATCGACCCTCGAACCAAATTTGAAGAACCACAAATTCAAGTAGAAATTGGAAGTCAAAGTGACCATGAGTTTCTTAAGATGGTTGCTCAAAAGCACGGACCTTTTGATGTAATTATTGATGATGGTTCTCATATTCAAACTGATATAATGGCGTCTTTTGTTAGTCTTTATTCGCAACTTAAAGACCGTGGTGTTTATGTGGTTGAAGATACTCATACATCTCTTTGGGGTAATTTTAATGGTGGTATCAAAAATCCAAACAACTTTGTAGAGATTGCAAGTCGTTTTGCGATGGATGTAAACCGTGAGTTTGCTGAAGAGCATTATCCAATCTCAATTCCAGACCTAAAAGAGATTTGTTTTTACAACTCAATGATTTTTATTGAGAAAGAAAACACACCAAAAGCAGAACCATGCAGAGTGGGAACTCAATCACACTAATGAACAATTGGTTTTTAATTACATCATCCATTAATGTTCAGCATGGAGTGTTTGATGAGCAAAAAAGATTTCAACAAACACTTGTAACAATTGCAAGTATTCGTAAGAGATGTGAGAATTCTAAAATTGTTCTCATAGAAGGTGCTCCAAATTCACTCACACCAGAACAATTAAAAGTATTTGAGAATACTTGTGATATTGTAATGGACTTATCCAACACAGAGTTTATTCAGTTTGCTCATAGAACTCAAGATATAGAAACACTAAAGCATCCTGGCGAATTATATCTGTTGGGTTCTTTTATGAGCCAACAGAATATGATTTCAGAGAACGATAGAGTTTATAAAATCAGTGGTCGCTATTATCTCAACTCAAACTTCAATTTTCATCTGCACACTGCTGCAAAGAATAAAATCGTGATGGGGCATAAGAAGAAATCTTATGGTTATTATGATATAAAATCAGGGGAACAAATGCCTGCGATTACTGACTATAACTATAAGACAAGATTATATTCTTTCTGTGGTTCATTAGCAGATTATATGAAGAATAAGTACCAGGAGATGTTTGATTTTATTCTACCATTTTATGATACTGGTGGATTTACTGATATTGAACACATCATGTATAAGTTTTTAGACCACGATAAAGTGATTGAGATGGAACCTCTTGGAGTGAGTGGTATTTTTGCAAATGGTAGAGATGGAGACAAAGAAGTCAATGACTAAGATTGCAATTTTTTATCATCTGTATCAAACAGATACTGCACAATTCATTTACCAACAACAGATGCATCGGTTGTATACATCTGGATTGGTTGATGCGGCAGAGTTTATTCATATCGGAATTAGTGGAGAACATGAGTTGTTCTCTAAGCCAAGAAATGCAATCGTTCAGTACAATGATTTTAAAGGTGATGAAGGTGGAACAATGGTTTCCATGATGGAATTCATTATGAAAAACCCCGACTATAAAGTTCTATTCTTTCATGGAAAAGGTGCAAGTAAGAATGATATGTACCATCCACAACTCCAAGCATGGCGATTGTTCATGGAGTATTATGTGATTGATAAGTGGAAGCAGTGTTTGTTTCACTTGAATGAATACAACTGCGTGAGTGTAAAGGTGAGAGAAAAACCACTTCCGCACTTTAGTGGTAATTTCTGGTGGGCAAATGCAGATTATCTACAAACACTTAATCATGATTTGTTATTCACTCGTGGATTTGAAAGTAAAGTAGACCGTGAACTTTGGATTGGAACTGGTGACTTCAGACCAAAAGATTTGCATCCTGTTGATATCAATCTAAGTATGCACTCAACAATCTACACTGAAGATAATTATCTATGATTAATGTTCTTGATTATTCTAGATTGAATTCAGAATTCATTAACGCAAAGCCTTTTCATCATGCGGTGATGGATAATTTCTTTGATGAAGAAACTGCACTTGCAATTAGTCATGAGTTTCCTGATTACAATTCGGATGTTTGGTATGTTTATGATAATCCATTAGAGAAGAAAAGAACCTGTAATTCTTGGGAGACATTTTCTAAAAATACTTACTCTGTGTTTTGCTATTTGAACTCACCAGAGTTCATTGCAAAACTCAAAAAGATTACTGGAATTAAAAAACTTTATCCAGACATTGGATTGCATGGTGGTGGTATGCACATTCATGGTCAAGGGGATAAGTTAAATGTTCATCTTGATTATTCTATTCATCCAAAACTTAAACTTCAAAGAAAGTTAAATCTTATCATTTATCTTGGAGAAAACTGGAATCCAGAATGGGGTGGGCAGTTAGAGTTTTGGTCATCAGATAAAAAACAATGTGTGACTTCTATTGATACATTGTTCAATCGTGCGGTCATCTTTGATACAACACAGAATTCTTATCATGGACTACCAAGCCCTTTAAAATGCCCAGATAATTATTATCGTAAAAGTATTGCAGTCTATTATCTTACGGAACCAGAAAAGAACTGTCCGACACATTCAAAAGCAATCTATATTCCAACAGAAGAACAAAAGAACAATCCAGAAATTCAAGACATTATTCGTAAGAGAGCGAGTATGATTACTGTAAAAGAGGTTTATAAACTATGAAAGTTTTTGTAAATGGGACATTTGATGTTCTTCACCGTGGGCATTTAGAGTTACTCAACTATGCAAAGTCATTAGGTGATTATTTGTATGTTGCAATTGATAATGATTTGCGAATACAAGAAAAGAAAGGACCATCAAGACCAGTTCATTCTTTAGAGGAAAGAACGTTTCACTTAGAAAATCTCAAAGCAGTTGATGCTGTTCTTTCTTTTGGAAGTGATGAACAACTTGAGGGTCTTGTAAAAATCATAGAACCTGATATAATGGTAGTAGGTAGTGATTGGAAAGGAAAACCAGTTATTGGTTCTCAATATGCAAAAGAACTTAAGTTTTTTGATAGAATAGATGGATACTCAACAACAAAAATCATTCAAAGTATTATTAATCGGTGATAGTTGCACCGACCTTTATATCTACGGAGAAGTCAGGCGATTAAATCCAGAAGCACCAGTTCCCATTCTCAACTATAAGAGAACAGAAACACGTCAGGGAATGGCGTGGAATGTTTATAATAATCTTAAAGCATTTGGTCTTGAAGTTTATATGATGACCAATGAAGAAAAGATTACAAAGACAAGATACATTGATGAAAAGACCAATCAACAAATTCTTCGTGTAGATGATGAAGTTTTTTGTAAACCAATGGAATATCTTATTCCAGATGAGACCTATGATGCAGTCGTCATTAGTGATTACAGTAAAGGGTTTGTAAAAAGTAGTTCAATGTTTGAGATTGCACATGGAACCAAGTGCCCCGTCTTCATTGATACTAAACGAACTATTGTTCCTTCTTATGGTTGCTATGTGAAGGTTAATGATTTAGAATATAGCAAACTGACGGAGAAGCATGATAATCTCATCATCACTCGTGGAGGTGAAGGTGCAGAGTATGATGGAGTTCTGTATCCAGCAGAAAAAGTAAATGTCTATGATGTAGTCGGTGCAGGTGATACATTTCTTGCTGCACTGACTTATGGTTACTTAAAGTATGGCTCAATTCAAGAAGCAATTCCACTTGCAAATAAAGCTGCAGCAATTGCAGTATCAAACCCAGGAACTTATGTACTGACGGAAGATGACGTTAAAAACTTATGTGATTGATATTGATGGGACCATCTGTGATAAAGATGTGTGCCGTGAAGATGGTGACTATGAAACCAGTATTGCAAAACCAGAAAGAATTGCAATGATTAACTCATTGTATGATGAAGGGCATACAATTAAATACTTCACTGCCCGTGGAATGGGAAGATACAATTCCAGAATACGTGCTCATAAGACCTTTTATGACTTAACTTATAATCAACTTAGGTCCTGGGGATGTAAGTTTCATGAGTTAATTCTAGGTAAACCCAGCGGGGATATATACATTGATGATAAAGGTGTGAATGCTGATGACTTCTTCAATTGATTGGGTGCCTAAGGGTTGGGGCGGAGAAAAAATCATCTGTAATGGTGAAGAATACTGCGGTAAACTTTTATACTTTGTAAAAGGCAAGAAGTGCTCCTTTCATTATCATAAACTCAAGGACGAAACCTTTTACATTCAATCAGGTAAAATTCTTCTCAAATACAGTGATGAAGATGACCTTGCAAATGCACTTGAAGTTGTTCTAAACCCAGGTGATAAGTTTCATATCTATCGTGGATTGAGACACCAAATGATTGCATTGCAAGACACAGAGCTCTTTGAGTTCTCTACTCAACACTTTGATGATGATAGTTATAGATTAATTCATGGCGACTGAACATTTACTTGTAATTCTTCAATCACACTCAAGAAGTAATGCTCTTCCAGGAGCAAAGGAAGAGTTGAGATTTCCTGGTGTTCCAAAAATAGAAGTATCAAAACGTTGTATTCTTTCTTTGGTTAACTCATTGAATTATGCACGATATAAAAATCCAAATCTAGATATTCATCTGCAGGTCTTTGATGATAATTCCAGTGAGGATTTTTTGATTATATTAGAAAGAATTTTAAAACTGTCCCACTTTAAGGTAACCTTCACTCAACTTGGTGGTGTGGGAATTATGAAGTCCATTCTTGCATGTTATTCTTATGCTAGAGACCATGGACAACAGCATGTCTACTGCGTTCAAGATGATTTCTTACACCATGAGACAGCAGTTCATTATATGCACGAGAACTATAAGAACTTCGCAGAGAAAGTAGGAAAAGACATAACTCTCACTGGAAATCATGATATGCGATATTTGATGTATCCAGATAATATTGCAGTGGGATGTAAAGTTGTTCCTGGAATAGACCAGTGCTGGAGAACAACTCATGCAAGCCAATTTACATCCATGATGACTGTAAAATTAATCAGAGACAACTGGGATTTGTTTGAAAAATTTGGAAATGTTGAATATGATGATGGATGCTGTGAAGATAAGAGCATCAATCATCTGTATTTCTATCGTGGATATGTAGAATTCTGTCCAATTAGTTCTTTGGTTCTACAAATTCAATGGGATATTCATAAGGACTTTTATATCACTTGGGAAGAGTGGTGGAAGAAGTATGAACTCTCAAGATTTAAGATAGTCAGCGACTGATAGAAACTCATAATCAAACTTGTTATCAGCACAAGTATAAGTTTGATACTTACCTTGAAGGTGTTCTGGAAATGGAATGTATTCTATTTCTCCACCTTCTTTTTTTACGACTAATTCTGCAACTTCTTGAAAACTGATAGGATTACCAGTACCTAAATCATAAATTCCCGATGGTGCTTCATTGTTCAATACAATGTTCACAATATCATCCACACATACAAAATCACGAAGAAACTTATCAGAACCTTCAAAGAGTTTGAGTTTACCAGTTTCTTTGATTTGCTTAGTGAACTTAGAGATAGGTGATGCCTGGTCTCCTTTATGGTCTTCACCTTCACCGTATACATTGAAATAGCGGAATGATTGAAGTGAAGAAAACTTATCTAGATTATCCTGAATGAAATAATCAATCTGCAGTTTGGTAATTGCATAATAGTTCAGTGGATTAATCTGTCCGTTAGTATTTCCATAAACCGATGCAGAAGATGCAAACTTCACTGGAATTTGGTATTGGATTGCATAATCAAACAACTGCAAAGTAAACGCCACATTATGATGATGTAGAGTAGCAATGTTGCGTTCTGTTGTTGATGAAATTGCACCCTGATGAAGAATGAGTGATACTTTATCCCAATCTTGAAAGGACGATAAGAACTTAAAGCAGTTATCTTTTTCAACTTGAATGACTGGTTCTGAAAGTTGTTTGAGAAAGTTTTTCCCAATAAAACCTGATGAACCTGTAAGAATAATCATATCAGTTTTTGGTTATTATAACTTGGATAAATAAGAAAAGCAAGTAGTATTGTAGTTATAATGGCTCAAAGTCGGGCACAATTAGTATCACCCATAGGAAACGTAGATGTTAATGGTGGTATTATAGTATCTGGAGTAACAACTGCTGGGACTTTTAGTGGAAACTTTACAGGAACTGCAACGGGGCTTTCTGGAACCCCAAATCTAAATGTTGGGGTGATTACTGCAACCAGTTATGTTGGAGATGGAAGTAATCTCACTGGTATTGCTGCAACACCTTTTGTTGGACAGAACGTAACATCACAATCAGGAACTACTACAATTGATTTAAGTCAAGGTAATGTAATTTACTTCACTCATAATACTGATACCACTGTTGCTTTTGCAAATACAAGTACAGTACAGTCATTAACATTTATAAGAACCAAAGACGATACAACAACGGCAAGAAATCTTACATGGCCCTCTAGTGTTCTTTGGAATAACGGAACAACACCACTATTGCTTAATAATCAAAGGAGCACTGATGCTCAACAGTTTAACTTATTAACAAGAGATAGTGGAGTAACTTGGTATGGACATGAAGAAGTTAATTATAATATTGGTGATAGCTTATGGTCATGGGGTTATAATAACCTTGGGTCATTAGGACAAAATGATACAACACGACGTTCATCACCAGTACAAATACCAGGAACTAATTGGAACTCTATTGCTGGTGGTAGTCAATGGTTTCTTGCTTCTAAGACTGATGGAACTTTATGGTCATGGGGTTCTAATAGTAATGGACATCTAGGACAAAATAATACAACAAATATTTCATCACCAGTACAAATACCAGGAACCACATGGAGTTCTGTTGGTGGTGGTAGTTTATTTTCATTAGCAACCAAAACTGATGGAACTCTATGGGCATGGGGAAGGAATGCTCAAGGACAACTAGGACAAAGTACTAGTGGGAGTTATGCTTCTCATTCATCACCTGTGCAAATACCAGGAACTACATGGAGTTCTAATATTATCAAAAATCCAAACGCTAGTCATGTATTAGCAACCAAGACTGATGGAACACTATGGGCATGGGGTTTTGGTACTTTTGGAAGATTAGGACAAAATGCTACAACATCACAATCATCACCAGTACAAATACTCGGAACGTCTTGGAGTTCCGTTGGTAACACCTATGATGCATCGGCAACCAAAACTGATGGAACTTTATGGATGTGGGGAAGAAATATCAGAGGACAACTAGGACAAAATAATACAACAACCTATTCATCACCAGTACAAATTCCAGGAACCACATGGAGTTCTATTGCTGGTGGTGAACAACATACATTAGCAACCAAAACTGATGGAACCTTATGGTCATGGGGTTATAATGCTAAAGGACAATTAGGACAAAATAATAGAACAGATTATTCATCACCAGTTCAAATTCCAGGAACCGCATGGAGTTCTATTGGTGGTGGAGGTGATATATCAGCCGCAACTAAAACTAATGGAACTTTATGGATGTTTGGAACAAATATTGGTGGACAACTTGGACAAAATAGCGGAGGGTCTTATCAAGGATTTTCATCACCAGTGCAAGTACCGGGAACTTCATGGAATTTTGCTGTTGGAAATACCAGCACATTAGCAACCAAATCCTCATCATAAATACCTAAAAACATCCAATGTCTCAACAAAAGGCACAAATCATTTCACCAATTGATACATTTACTACTCCAGGTCTCAACGTAACTGGTGTAGTAACTTCAACGTCTTTTGTTGGTTCTGCAACTGGAACTGCAACAGGTCTTGCAAGTACAACTCTTAATATCAGTGCTGGTATCGTAACTGCAACAACACTTTATGGTTCTGGTGCAAGTTTAACTGGTGTTGCTCAAACTGCTTTTGTTGGTCAAAGTACAACTTCACAATCACCTACAACAACCATTAACTTATCATTAGGTAATGTAATTTATTTCACTCATAATACTGATACTACTGTTGCTTTTGCGAGTACTGATACAGTAGAGAAAGTCAAGTTTATTAGAATTAAAGACGCAACAACAACTGCAAGAAATATTACATGGCCTACAAATGTTTATTGGAATAATGGAACTGCTCCAACGTTAATTAATAATCCAAGAACCACAGCAGCACAAACATTCAATCTTACAACCAGAGATGGTGGAGTGACTTGGTATGCTTATCAGGAAGTGAATAGTAATCCACAGACATTGAGTTTGTTCTCATGGGGATATAATGGTTATGGACAACTAGGACAAAGTAATCTAACACAATATTCATCACCAGTTCAGATACAAGGAACTACATGGAGTTCTATAAGTAGTGGTCGAAGTCATTCATTAGCAATCAAAACTGATGGAACTTTATGGGGATGGAGTCTCAATACTGGGGGACAACTAGGACAAAATAATATAACACTATATTCATCACCAGTACAAATACCAGGAACCACATGGAGTTCTATAAGTTTATCAAAAAGTAATCAATGGAGCATGGCGACCAAAACTGATGGAACTTTATGGGTATGGGGACTAAATGGTTTTGGACAACTAGGACAAAATAACGTAACATATTATTCATCACCAGTACAAATACCAGGAACCACATGGAGTTCTATCAGTAGTGGTAACGTTCATTCATTAGCAACCAAAACTGACGGTACTTTATGGTCATGGGGTTATAATGCTCAAGGACAACTAGGACAAAACAACAGAACACATCGTTCATCACCAGTACAAATACCAGGAACCACATGGAGTTCTATCAATAGTAATAACTTTCATTCATTAGCAACCAAGACTGATGGAACATTATGGTCATGGGGTTATAATTTTTATGGACAACTAGGACAAAATAATAGAACATATCGTTCATCACCGGTACAAATACCAGGAACTACATGGAGTTCTATAAGTGGTGGTAACGTTTATTCATTAGCATCTAAAACTGACGGAACTTTATGGTCATGGGGTTTTAATAGTGATGGAAGATTAGGACAAAATAATACAACACAATATTCATCACCAGCACAAATACCAGGAACCACATGGAGTTCTATCAGTGGTGGTTCTAATTTTTCATTAGCAATGAAAACTGATAATACCTTATGGGCATGGGGGCAAAATACTAATGGAAGATTAGGACAAAATAGTACAACATATTATTCATCACCAGTTCAAATTCCAGGAACTACATGGAATTCTATTAGCGGTGGTGAACAACATTCATTAGCACTCAAACAAGAATAAATACTTCTAAAAATGTCCCAAACGAAAGCACAATTAGTACAACCAGTAGGAATATTCACAGCACCAGGAGTGAATGTCTCTGGAGTATTAACTGCTTCATCGTTCTCTGGAAATCTTACAGGTACAGTCACAGGACTTACAACAACTGCAAATATTACTGTTGGAGTACTGACTGCTACAAGTTTCTTTGGTTCTGGTGCAAATCTTACTGGTATTCCTGCTGGTGCTTATGTTGGTCAAAGTACAACATCACAATCACCAACAACCACAATTGATTTGAGTTTAGGTAATGTAATTTACTTTACACATAATACGAATACTACTGTTGCTTTTGCAAACACAAGCACAACACAGGAAGTTCGTTTTATTCGTACAAAGGACGATACTGGAACAATAAGAACAATTACATGGCCCTCAAGTATTATTTGGGATGGTGGAAGTGCTCCTGTTTTAAGAAATAATGCAAAGAGTACTGATGCTCAAATCTTTAATCTAACGACTAGAGATACTGGAGTAACTTGGTATGGTTATCAAGAGTTTGTTTATAGTCCTGGTGATGTTTTGTTCTCGTGGGGAGTTGGTACTTCGGGACAACTAGGACAAAACACTGCAGTATCCACATCATCACCAGTACAAATACCTGGTACTACATGGAGTTCTATAAGTGGTGCTATTTTTCATTCATTAGCAACCAAAACTGATGGAACTTTATGGTCATGGGGTGATAATACTTATGGGCAAGTAGGTCAAAATAATAGAACATATTATTCATCACCAGTACAAATACCAGGAAATACATGGAGTTTAATATCTTCTGTGCAAACTCATTCATTAGCAAGAAAAACTGATGGAACTTTATGGTCATGGGGATATAATTCTTATGGAGCACTAGGACAAAATAATACAACACAATATTCATCACCAGTACAAATACCAGGAACCACCTGGAGTTCTATCAGTGGTGGTAATAGTTTTTCATTATCAACCAAAACTGATGGAACTTTATGGTCATGGGGTACTGGTGCTAGTGGAAGATTGGGACAAAATGATACAACATACTATTCATCACCAGTACAAATACCAGGAACCACCTGGAGTTCTATAAGTGCTAGTGGTAATAGTTTTTCATTAGCAACCAAAACTGATGGAACTCTATGGTCATGGGGTCAAAATGGTAATGGAGCATTAGGACAAAATAATAGAACATATTATTCATCACCAGTACAAATACCAGGAACTACATGGAGTTCTATAAGTAGTGGTGGTGGTACTCATTCATTAGCAACCAAGACTGATGGAACTTTATGGACATGGGGTAATAATAGTGCTGGACAACTAGCACAAAATAATAGAACACAATATTCATCACCAGTACAAATACCAGGAACCACATGGAGTTCTGTAAGTGGTGGTGGTCAACATTCATTATCAACCAAAACTGATGGAACTTTATGGTCATGGGGTACTGGTGCTAGTGGAAGATTGGGACAAAATGATACAACACAATATTCATCACCAGTACAAATACCAGGAACCACATGGAGTTCTATCAGTGGTGGTACTCAGTACTCATCAGCACTCAGATCATCCTGATATAAATACTCAAAAAGTATACAGATAATGGCTCTCAATTTTCCAGACAGTCCATCACTTAATCAAATCTATACAGATAATACTTCTGGGTTCTCTTATCAATGGAACGGAACTGTATGGATTAGTTATTCTGCAGCATCATCAAATAACATCAAAACTCTTGATGATATCAGTGCTTCATTCAACAGTTCAACAACCATTTTTTCATTAACATCTGGTGGTACTGCAGTTACACCAGCATCTCCACAACAACTGATTATCAGCGTTGGTGGTGTAATGCAAAGTCCAAACACTGACTATTCAGTGTCTGGTTCTAATATTATCTTCACAACTGCACCACAATCTGGATTAACATTCTTCGGAACTCTGATTGGACCTGCAGTTCCTGTTGGTGTTTCAACGGTTGGTGAAGTTTATCGTCGTCAATCTTATGCAGTCACTGGTGTACAAACATCATTCTCATTCCCTGCTGGTTATACTGTTGGATATCTGGAAGTTTATCGTAATGGTGTAAAACTGATTTCTGGTGATGACTTTACTGCGACTGATGGAAGTTCATTTAGTTTAACAACACCAGCACAGAATGGTGATGATGTAGAAGCAACAGGATACATCACATCAGCAATTGCAGTTACGAATGGAAATCTTACTGACCTTTTAGTTAATAATAATGCTAGAGTTCTTGGTATCACAACTCTTGGTATTAATGTTGGTGCAGGACAAACCGCATTAACTGTCCAAGGAAACGCAAGAGTTACTGGTATTCTGACTGTTGGTTCTTCTAGTTTAACTTTAAATGGAGACACCAATCAAATTAATGGAGTTACAATCAGTGCTGGTGTTGTAACTGCTACAAGTTTTTCTGGTAGCGGTTCAGGATTAACTGGTATTGTAACCAGTGTAAATCCTGTTGGTCAATCAACAACATCTCAAGCAGGAACTACTACAATTAATCTAAGTTTAGGTAGTGTAATCTACTTTACTCATAATACTGATACCACTGTTGCTTTTGCAAATACCGCAACAACTCAAGAAATTACATTTATTAGAACAAAAGATAATACAACAACTGCTAGAGCAATTACATGGCCATCTAACATTTATTGGGATAATATTGATGCACCTACACTACAAAACGAAGGAGCAACAAGAAATGCACAAACTTTTAGTTTCACAACTCGTGATGGTGGAGTAAGTTGGGTTGGTTATGAAGTTCAAAGAAATGCTGGTATCGGTACTTATATGTATGTTTGGGGGAATGGGGCATCAGCACGATTAGGACAAAATAACACCACCACATCTTTCAATTTACCAAAGTTATTTGAAAACTCAACTATATGGTCCAATATATCATTTCTAACGACTACAAATGCATCATTAGCAACTAAAACTGACGGAACTTTATGGGCATGGGGAGCTAATACTTCTGGAGTATTGGGACAAAATACTACAACAAGTTTTTCATCACCAATACAAATACCGGGAACCACATGGAGTTCTATAAGTGGTGGTACAACTCATTCATTAGCAACCAAGACTGATGGAACTTTATGGTCATGGGGTACTAATAGTGGTGGACAACTAGGACAAAATACTACAACAAGTTTTTCATCACCAATACAAATACCGGGAACCACATGGAGTTCTATAGATGGCGGCAATGCTTTTTCATTAGCAACCAAAACTGATGGAACTTTATGGTCATGGGGTACTAATACTAATGGACAACTAGGTCAAAATGCTATAACATCACAGTCATCACCAGTACAAATACCAGGGACCACATGGAGTTCTATATCTATTGGTTATAATCATTCATTAGCAACCAAGACTGATGGAACTTTATGGACATGGGGTTTTGGTAATAGCGGAAGATTAGGACAAAGTGCTACAACATCACAATCATCACCAGTACAAATACCAGGAACAACGTGGAGTTCTATAAGTAATATCGGACCATTAGCAATTAAAACTGATGGAACACTATGGTCATGGGGTTATAATGCTCAAGGACAATTAGCACAAAACAATAGAACACAATATTCATCACCAGTACAAATACCAGGATCCACATGGAGTTCTGTAAGTAGTACTGTTGGTAGTGTAACTGGTACTAACGTTTCAGTATTAGCAAAAAAAACTGATGGAACCTTATGGGCATGGGGAAATAATGGTAATGGAATATTAGGACAAGGTAATTCAACATACTATTCATCACCAGTTCAAATACCAGGAACCACATGGACTAGACCAATATCTGGTAGTGCAGCATTCAAAACTATCACATAATGTCCATCCATAACACTCTAGCAGGATTTGCAACATTTATCTCGCCAATCAACAACTTAAGTGTTGGTGTGGTGACTGCTACTCAACTTTATGGAGATGGGTCATCAATCACCAATGTTGGTCTTGGAACAACCTCAAGTATCAACACTTCAGGTATTGTAACGGCTTCAAGATTTTCTGGTGATGGTTCTGGTCTGACTGATGTTGGTGGTTATCTTGCTGGGTTGATTTATTCTCCAGCAGTTGGAGAAACAAACGTAGGTCTTTCAAGCAATATTTCAATTACATTCAATAAACACATCATTGCAGGTGTTGGTACAATCACTCTAAGAACTGGAAGTGCATCAGGAACGATTGTTGAAAGTTTTAATGTTGGAACCAGTAGTTCAATCAGCATCAGTGGAGCAACACTTACAGTTAATCCAACAAATAACTTAAGTGGATTAACAACTTACTATCTTGTAGTTCCTGCAAATACAGTTGAAGATACTTTTGGTACTGGCGGAAATCTTGGTATTACAAGTTATTCTTTTACTACACAAAATTTTATCTATCCTTTGTTTAGTTGGGGTCGTAATAATTTTGGTGAATTAGCACAAAATAATACAACACAATATTCATCACCAGTACAAATACCAGGAACCACCTGGAGTTCTATCAGCGCCGGTGGTGGTAATACATTAGCAACCAAAACTGATGGAACCTTATGGTCGTGGGGTCGTAATGATGCTGGTCAACTAGGTCAAAATAATAGAACACAATATTCATCACCAGTACAAATACCAGGAACCACATGGAGTTCTATAAGTGGTAGTAGTCAATCTTCATTAGGAACCAAAACTGATGGAACTTTATGGTCATGGGGTGCTAACGGTAGTGGACAACTAGGACAAAACGCTGTAGCAAACCGATCATCACCAGTACAAATACCCGGAACTACATGGAGTTCTATCAGTGGTAGTGGTGTTTTTTCATTAGCAACCAAAACTGACGGAACTTTATGGTCATGGGGATCTAATAATAACGGACAACTAGGACAAAATAATGGAACGCAATATTCATCACCAGTACAAATACCAGGAACCACATGGAGTTCTATAAGCGGTATAGCAGCAACTAAAACTGATGGAACTTTATGGGCATGGGGTTATAATCTTTATGGACAACTAGGACAAAATAATAGAACATATTATTCATCACCAGTACAAATACCAGGAACCACATGGAGTTCTGTAAGTTATTCCGTTGCAACCAAAACTGACGGAACTTTATGGTCATGGGGGCAAAATGGTCAAGGACAATTAGGACAAAATAATAGAACATATTATTCATCACCAGTACAAATACCAGGAACTACATGGAATTCCATTAGTGCTGGTGGAAATTTTTCATTAGCAACCAAAACTGATGGAACTTTATGGTCATGGGGTTATAATGCTCAAGGGCAACTGGGGCAAAGTGACGCAACAACACAATATTCATCACCAACCCAAATACCAGGAACTACATGGAATTTTGTAGATGCTAATGCCTTTTATTCATTAGCAACCAAAGCCGAATAAATACTTAAAAAAATGTCCAAAGCTTCCAATCTTGCTGGATTTATTACAAGCATTGTTCCATCAAACAATCTCAATCTTGGAGTTGCAACAGCATTCAGTTGGGTTGGAAGTGGACTTAACTTAACTGGTGTTGGTTTTGGAACCACAGGAAGCATCAACACCACAGGAATTATCACAGCAACTAAGTTTGTTGGAAGTGGAATAGGACTTACAAACATTGGAGATGGTGGACTTGCTCCAATCACTTATAGCCCAGGAATTGCAGTAACGAATATAGATTTACCAACGAATATTGTTCTCACCTTTAACAAACCAATTCAGGCAGGTGTTGGAACTATTACAATCAGGTCTGGAAGTGCATCAGGGACGATTATTGAAAGTTATGATGTTGGTATTAGTACTCGTTTAAGTATCAGTGGTGGAGTATTAACAATCGATCCCGTAAATAATTTGAGTGTGGGAACAACTTATTATGTTGTATTTCCAGAAGGTGCATATAAGGACATTCTGAATAGTTCTTCAAGTGTTGGTATTAGTACTTATTATTTTGTTACAAGAGGGTACACTTATTCTTTGTTTACTTGGGGTCTTAATCAATATGGAGAATTAGGTCAAAACAATAGAGTATCACAATCATCACCAGTACAAATACCAGGAATCACGTGGAGTTCTATCAATGCTGGTGGTGCTCATTCATTAGTAACCAAAACTGATGGAACTTTATGGTCATGGGGATATAATGGTAGAGGACAACTAGGACAACTAAACAGAGCAAATTATTCATCACCAGTTCAAATACCAGGAACCACATGGAACATTGCAAGTGGAGGAAATGAACATTCATTAGCAACCAAAACTGATGGAACCTTATGGGCATGGGGAGATAATTCTCAATCAAATGATCAGGGACAGTTGGGCCAAAATAATACAACAAATTATTCATCGCCAGTACAAATACCAGGAACTACATGGAGTTCTCCTCATGCTTGTACTTTTGATAGTTTAGTAAAAAAAACTGATGGAACTCTATGGGCATTTGGTGGAAATGCTTATGGACAATTAGGACAAAATAATAGAGTAAAATATTCATCACCAGTACAAATACCAGGAACCACATGGAGTTCTATCAGCGGTTCATATCACATATTAGCAACTAAAACCGATGGAACTTTATGGGCATGGGGACGTAATCATAGAGGACAATTAGGACAAAATAATAGAACATACTATTCATCACCAGTACAGATACCAGGAACCACATGGAGTTCTATTAATTCTTGTCTTTATCATTCAATAGGGAAAAAGACTGATGGAACTTTATGGGGATGGGGTAATAATAATGATGGAAATCTTGGACAAAATGATGTAACACAATATTCATCGCCCGTGCAAATACCGGGAACCACATGGAGTTCTGTCGGTGGGGGCAAAGGAGGCAATTATTCATTAGCAACAAAAACTGACGGAACCTTATGGTCATGGGGTATTGGTTCTAATGGAAGATTGGGACAAAATGCAACAACAAGCAGTTCATCACCAACACAAATACCAGGGACAACATGGAGTGCTATAAGTGGCGGTACTAATCATATACTAGCAACCAAAGCCGAATAAATACTTAAAAAAATGTCTAAGGCATCCAATCTTGCAGGATTTGTTACTAGTATTGTTCCAATCAATAACTTAAATGCAGGTATCATCACTGCAACAAGTCTTGTAGGAGACGGAACAAATCTTACAGGAATACAAAAAGGACTTGGAGCAACTGCAAATTATACAACATCAGGTATCATCACTGCAGGAACTTTTTATGGTGATGGTGGAGGACTTACAAATATTGGTGGAGTATTAGAACCAATTACTTATAGTCCTGGTATTGCACAAACAAATGTAGGAATATCATCGAATATTGTTCTTACATTTAATAAGCCAATCAAAGCAAATACGGGTACAATTACTTTAAGAACTGGAAGTGCATCAGGAACGATTGTTGAGAGTTATGATGTAACTTCAAGCAATAGATTAACGATTAGTGCTGGTGTTTTAACGATAGACCCCACTAGTTCTTTTGCAGATGGAACAACTTATTATGTTGTTTTACCTGCTGATGTGTTGAAAGATACGTTTAACACATCATCAAGTGTTGGTATTAGCACTTATTATTTTACTACCAAATTAACTTTATATTCATTATTTGAGTGGGGTAGCAATTCTTATGGGCAATTGGGGCAAAATAATACAACATACTATTCATCACCTGTCCAAATACCAGGAACCACATGGAGTTCTATAGGTGGTGGTGGTTCTCACACATTAGCGACCAAAACTGATGGGACTTTATGGTCATGGGGGATTAATAGTTTTGGTACATTAGGTCAAAATGATAGAATAAATCGGTCATCACCAGTACAAATACCAGGAACCACATGGAATGCAATAAGTGCTAAGAGAAGTGAACATTCACTAGCAACCAAAACCGATGGAACATTATGGTCATGGGGTTATAATTCTAATGGACAACTAGGACAAAATAATGGAACACAATATTCATCACCAGTACAAATTGCAGGAACCACTTGGAGTTCTATTGCGGCAACATTAAATCAATCATTAGCAACCAAAACCGATGGGACATTATGGTCATGGGGTCGTAATGTTGTTGGTCAACTAGGACTTAATGATATAATACCACGTTCATCACCAGTACAAATACCAGGAACCACATGGAGTTCTATTAGTAATGGTGGTGCTTTTTCACTAGCAACCAAAACCGATGGAACATTATGGTCATGGGGTTATAATAATTCTGGACGACTAGGACAAAACAATATAACACAATATTCATCACCAGTACAAATACCAGGAACCACATGGAGTTCTATTAGTAGTGGTGGTGCTTTTTCATTAGCAACAAAAACTGATGGAACTTTATGGTCATGGGGGTTTAATTTTCAAGGTCAGTTAGGGCAAAATAATACAACATACTATTCATCACCAATACAAATTCCAGGAACCACATGGAATTCTATAAGTAATGGTGGTGCTTTTTCACTAGCAACCAAAACAGATGGAACTTTATGGGGATGGGGAAGAGGATCATCTGGTCAATTGGGACAAAATAATACAACATACTATTCATCACCTGTCCAAATACCAGGAACCACATGGAGTTCTATTAATAGTGGTAGTTATCATTCACTAGCAATCCAACAACAATAAATACTTAAAAAACCATGTCGGTTCCAGCAGTAAATCTAACGATTGATAAAGGCACTACGTTTGAAGCAACCTTTAACGTCACAAATTCTGATGGTTCTGTGTTTTCATTAACAAACTACAGTGCAACTGCAAAGATTAGAAAGTATCCAACTGATGTGAATTCCAAGTCTTTCCAAACATCAATTACAGTTGCTACTGGTGAAATCAAAATCTCAATGGGTTCCACAGTCACTACAGATTTAACGGCAGGTCGGAATTATTATGATGTGATTATAACTCAAGCAGGAAGTGGAAAAGTACAAAAAGTTTTTGAAGGTACAGCAATCGTCAGCGATACGGTATCCGTATGACTATCAACGTAAGTCAAAGCACTAGTTCTTACAGTGTAAAACTTAAAACAACACCAAAGTTTAAAGTTACAGTTTCAGCGGAGGCAAGTTCAGTGGCTGGAAATTTATCAGACCTTGATGATTTTAATGGAACTGGTGTTCAAAATGGATATGTGGTGATGTATGACGCAGCAACTCAGAAATATATTACAGTAGACCCAGACACTGTTCTTTCAAATGCAGTCACTGGTGGGTTACCAAGTAATTTTGTTGATAAATTAGATGTAGATTTAGATGATAAGATTGATTTAGATGCTGGGAGTTTTTGATTAATAAATAATAAAAAATAGTATAGAAAAAGATGGCTGCTCCTGTTTTACAGTTTAAGAGAGGTCTTCTTGCTAATCTCCCTGGACTAAGGGCAGGTGAACCCGCCTTAACAACTGATAGTTACGACCTTTACGTTGGTATTGATAGTACCACAAACAATAATAAGTTCTTTGGTTCTCATAGATATTGGACAAAGGAAACTACCACAGTAGGTAGTTCTGTTAAAGTTGTAGAGGGAACCAATAACGGCAGTAACTTTATTGCATTAAAAGCACCGAATAGTCTTGCATCTGATGTAACCTTTACTCTTCCTTCAGCAGATGGAAGTGCAAACCAAGTCCTAAAAACTGACGGTAGCGGAAATCTTTCTTTTGCTTCAGTATCATCAAACTTTAGTATTGCAGGTGATACTGGAACTGATACGGTTGTAGTAGGAACTGATACTCTTACATTTGCTGGTACTGCAAGTGAAATTGAAACAACAGTTACTAATAATCAAGTTCAAATTGGTCTTCCTAATAACGTAGTTGTTGGTGGAGCACTGACTGTTACAACTGGTGCAGTCATTGATGGAGTACAGATTGGTATCAATGGTGCAAATGTAATTGATACTGTATCTGGAAATCTAACCATTAATTCTGCTGGTGGGCAGACAATCATTGATGACCTTGTTACCATTCAAAATAATCTAACGGTAAATGGTAATGTAACTGTAGGTGGAACAACAGTTACTCTTCGTGGTACAGACGTTTATATTGAAAACAAAGACATTATTCTTGGATATACAACATCAGTCACGCCAAATGATGATACCGCAAATCATGCTGGTGTTGCAATTGCATCAACAGTAGGAAGTCCATTAGTAAGTTTTGAAGCTTCTGGAATTAATACTCTTCCAAACACTTATAAGCAATTAATGTGGTTCAAGAGTGGAACTCTTGGATTTAGCACTGATGCCTTTGCTTTTAACTATGGTGTAGCGATTGGAACCACAACAATGGCGAATGGTGATCGCCTTGCTGTTGGTACTGGTATCAGAATGACTGATACTGCAATTACTGCGACAACCTTTAATGGTGCTTTATCGGGTAATGCATCATCTGCAGACCAAGTTAAAACAGTCACTGCAGGCAATAATAACGCAACGTATCATATTACCTTTGTTGATGCAAATAATGGTTCTGCAACCAACGAAAGTGTTTATACCGATGATGGTATTTACTACAATCCTGGTACAAATACCTTTACAACTCAACACGCATTATTTACTGGTAACGTAGAGGTTCAGGGAACACTAACTGGTACTGCAACTACCGCAACCAGAGCAACAACTGTTGATACAACTTCAACATCAACAAACGCAACGTATTATGTTCCTTTTGTTGATACACTTGCAGGACAAAACGGAGAAACAATCCGTGTAGGTGCTGGTTTATCACTCAATCCATCAGATGGTTCTGTTGCATCTCACGGTATCTTAAGTGTTGGAAATCCAGCAGCTCTGACTTCTTACATCAAAGCAGGTGGTGGTTCCAATGCAATGTACATGTATTCAAATGGTGATGTTTCTTTCCAAGCAAAGGTAATCACAAACAGCATTCGTAGCTCTGGTGACCCAAGCGATGCACTTACACTTTCTAATCGTGACGTAACGTTTGGAAATAACATTATAGTCACTGGTATTACAACAGTAGGAACTGGTGTAGGTATTACTCAGTTCTCTGGTTCAGTATCTACAGGAACTTCAACATCATCTGTTCCAACTTCATCCGCAGTCATTAATTATGTTGGAACTCAAATCTCAAACATTGATTTAACAACAAGCACTGCTGGTGATACTGGAACTGGTTCTGTTTCCACATCACAAACACTTACGATTGCTGGTACTGCTGGAGAGATTGAAACTTCTGCATCAGGTCAAACAATCACTGTTGGACTTCCTGATACTGTTATCGTTGGAACTGCATTAAGCGTACCTACCGTTAAGACTGCTACAGTTCAGCATTCAAACGGAACACAAGCAGCAACGATTGATACTTCAGGCAACATCACTGCATCACAGAACCTGACCGTTTCTGGAAACCTTTATGTAAATGGTTCCACAACTCAAGTCAATACATCTTCAATGACTGTTGAAGATAGAACGATTGAACTGGGACAGGTTGATGGTTCTGCTCCTTCTTCTGCAACCACCTGGGACCTTGGAGTTCTCTTTAACTACAACTCTTCGGGCGCGAAGAAGTCTGCTGTTATCTGGGAACATGCTGACGGAAGATTTAAGTTTGGTTCACAAGTATCTGATGGTGGTGGTACTGATAACGATAGTCCACAAATCACAGTTTCAAACTATGCAGCAATTGAAATTGGTTCACTATGGGTCAATGACTGTGCTGGACAATCACAAGTCATTAATTGTTCTGGATCCACAAGAACATTAGAGAACATTACGATTGATGCTGGAACTTTTTGAGACTTAAATCCATAATCTAAATAGGGGGAGTTTATGTCTCCCCCTTTTTTATGACTGATAATGACCTAAAAGCAGTTCTTGCAAAATATCAGCAAAAAGCATTTGAATTGTTTAATCAAAACATTGTATTAGAAACTCAAATAGAGACTTTGCAGAAACAAGTCCAGTCTTTAACACAAGAGTTAGAAAAATTAAAATCAAAAAGACCGCCTAAGACATCATCAAGTGAGTTTTGATAAATAATAAAAACTCTTATATAAGAGTTAAGCACGGTATATACCAAATATGAGGTTGAATGGCTAGTCCTATAATTAAAATCAAACGGTCTTCCGTTCAGGGAAAACAACCAGGAGTTGCAGATTTACCCCTTGGTGAATTAGCCCTGAACACCTATGATGGTCGTCTTTATGTGTCCAAATCCACAGACAGTGGAGTAACGACGAGCATCGTAAATGTATCAGGAATACAAATACAAGATGAAGGTAGTGCAGTTGGTTATGCAAATACTATTAATTTTGTAGGTTCTGGTGTTACCGTATTAAGTATATCAAATGGTGTTGGAATTGTAAGCGTAAGTTCCGGTGGCGGTGGAGGTGGCGGAGCATCAGTATCTATTAGTACAGTAGCACCATCAACACCAACAGCAGGAGATCTTTGGTATAATAGTAATTTAGGAAGAACCTTCATTTATTATTATGATGGTTCTTCATCTCAATGGGTTGATGCTGCACCATTTAATGTTGGTATCATCACTTCGCTGACGAATGTATCTTTTAATGCAGGTACAGCAACATCTCCTTCAATGTATTTTACAGGAGATACGCAAACTGGTTTCTTTTCGCCCGCATCAGGAAATCTAACAGTTGTATCTTCTGGGTCTTCTATTCTGAATGTTAATTCGCGTGGTGTTATCGTAACAGGAATTGTAACTTGTACGGATTTAAACTCAACATCTGACCTTAAACTTAAACAGAATGTTCAAACAGTAGAAAATGCTATAGGCATTGTAAAAGAACTTCGCGGTGTTAAGTTTGAATGGAAAGAAAACAACAAATCATCATTTGGTGTGGTCGCTCAAGAAGTTGAAGAAGTCTTACCAGATCTTGTTACTAATACTGACCCCAAAACGGTTAATTATAATGGTATTATAGGTGTTCTAATTGAAGCTATCAAGGAACAACAGGTACAAATAGAAGAACTTAAAGCACAAATCAACAATCAGTAGACACTTTCCAAACCGTCCACCAACCGTCACACACCCATCCAAAAAGTCCTATAATGACCGCATAGACAACAAAGACCTATGCGGTTTTCTTCTACGGACAGATTACTTTTCGTCACATCGTTCATCTGGTTCACCCATTGGGGTGTTAAAGTGACTGAAGTTGCAATCAACGCACTCCTCTGATGCTATACCTTGATATTACTGGTTATGGAGCACGTAGAAGGCGCTGTAGCAGTGTTGTAGAGTGGTTTCTAACCAAGTACTTACCCAGACATCATATCACCGTAGAAGTCCATCACAGAGGTCTTCGTAGGGAGCAATCTTATGGTTATTGTTCTGTTGCTGGTGATATCTATCGTCCCCGTGAGTTTCTGATTGAAATTGATCCAAAACTTGATTTGGAACTTTATACAAAAACTTTAATTCACGAGTGCGTACATATTCGGCAATGGGTTAAAGGTCTTCTTAAAGAACGCAGAGGTAAAATGTATTACAAAGATAAAACTTTTGAAGACTTGGATTACTGGGAGTATCCACACGAAGTAGAAGCACATTATCTTGAAGAAATTCTTTACGAAGATTACCTCACAGAGACTGGACAAACATCATAAATATTGATGCCTGACTGACTGCAATCTTCAGGTTGGAGAGTAGAAATACTCTCCTTCTTTATA
>Ga0129336_10000015_pt1 | contig 68757 bp, 57 predicted proteins | sample CPB6_02_DNA_FD_96878 | JGI IMG/M metagenome (GOLD analysis project Ga0129336, IMG submission 96878) | Freshwater to marine salinity gradient microbial communities from Chesapeake Bay, USA - CPBay_Sum_0.6_0.2_DNA | ecosystem: Environmental > Aquatic > Marine > Coastal | place: USA: Chesapeake...
CCCAAGAGTTTAATTTTGCGTCTCCTTCGGTGTATCCAGTAGAGGGGTTTATGCCATCACTTGGGGAAGCGGGGATGCCCCCTAGTGTTCCTCCAGGGCCAAATATCTGATCGCTACCATCTGTAGGAGTTCCTAGTCCCCGGCTGGTGTAAGATACCGGAGTTTGGCTTGTATAGGTACTGCTTCCTCCCACTCTAACAGTTGTAACTGAAGCGCTAGGATTCTTAGATCCTAGATGCTCGCAGCCGGAGGTCCAATTATTTAAAGAGTCGCCGGGAGAAGAACATTTATCCATACTAGACTTTAAACTGGGTCATCGGCGTGGTTGCTGCTCCATTCGATGGCGTTCATGACAACGCTCTTAGCATCCCAGTCCCAGTCAGCGAAGTAAGGATTCTTCTCGATGCTCTCGATCATCCACTGGTACACAGCACTTCCGACAACTTCCGGCATACGAGACAGTCTACTTGCATTACGCCATACGCACTCGTACCTAGAACCCTTGGCCCCATCAAATGTCTCAACGTCTTTCAGAATCCCGAGAACTTTGCGTTTCACGTACGCTCTCTTGGAGGCGGAGAGACCTGCAAGGATGGAACGCTGTACTTTAGCATCCCCCCACTCGGTGCTGTCCGGCTTGGAGATATTGCGCTCTCCCTTGACTAGAAACTTCTCTGCCTCAACGGACTTAGCGATCTTCTCCAGAGTGGCGATTTTTACCATCGAGTCGGAACTCACCGTGACGATGGAATCGGCACGTGAGCCGAAGTAAAGCCGAGCCACATCAATGCACTGCTTATCCGCCCCTTCAAACGCGTGCGCTAGGGCCGTGGAGTACAACCTAGCCTTCTCAAAATCAACGATCTCCTTCTCCACGAAGAGGATCCCGCGAAGCTTGGGATGGTCGGGAGCGGACGAGAACGAGTGGTGGATGAGATTGAATTGGAGACCGAGTGTTTTGGCCTGCTCGGTGACTTGATCTACGCTCTCGCCATTGTCGAAGTCCAGGGCAAATACCTGGCAGCTCTTGAAGAGGGCTTCGATACGACGCGGTCTTCTCCACTGAGGACACTCATTGAACACGAACGGGCTCCAAGTCTGCCCCCTGGAGACGAAACGGGCGAGGGATTTAGGATTTACCTCCTCGATTTCCGATCCGAGGCGGGCGCCGATGACGCGGACTTCGGATCGAGGGTTACCGAATTTATCCACCTGGTCCTTGTACTGGAGTTTGGTGGAGGGTTTATGGTCCCACTGCTCGTGGTCGAGAGAGATTAGGGCGGATGGTTTCATGGAACAATTATACGATAGGACCGAGTAAAGTACGTACCCCCTTCACATTTTTCACAAACACAAACTGTGACAATGTGTGAGAAGGGTAAAACTATGTGTTTTTTCTAGTTGCGGATCTCCCGGCGTAAAATCCTTCAGGGCATTCTCTAGCAAAGGTATCTTTAGTTCCATTGGTCCACCATTTTCTGCCCCTGTTATTTCTTGAAGCCTTCTTTGACATTACTTTTAAAGACTCCTCCGTATGCACCTTACCGAAAAATGGATTTTTATCTCCAGTTTTGCCAAACATTGGATGTTTTTCTCCCCTCCTAGACCTTCCAATCTTCTCCTTTGACTCTTCTGTGTGTTGTTGACCAAATCGAGGATGATTTGATCCGAATTTGCCATACATCGGATTTTTGTCTCCAATTAAACGGCCACTATTAGCCATTCCAATTTTTAACTTTGTTTGTTCTGAGTGTTTTTTACCAAGAAGCGGATGATTTTCAATAAAAGCATTTTTTGCCATCCTGTATAAAATAGATTCTGTGGATTTTTTGCCCTCGATGCGAATTTTTGCAGTATTTATTCTCCAGAGAGCATAGGCCATCTTTGCAGTGCGATGGTGGGTTGCTCCGTATCTAGTCTTTAAAGCCTTATATAACAGTAGGTGGGCTATATAATGCTCTCTGGAGCTTAGTTTTACTGTGTAACTATTTTTGCCATAGATAGATTCTGGAAAAATGTGGTGTTCCTCAAAGAACTCTGGAGCGATTTCTCTCGATTGAGCGTTTCTTATTAGTTTTATGTACTTGCTTAAGTAGTTCATTTATCAAGTCCCTAGATTTCAATATATAATTAAACACTTGTCGGATCGTATGAAGGATCATAGATCCAAGACGGATCGGTTCTTAGGTCGCCGTTAAAAAGAACCTCTTGGTCTTCTTGCGGAAGTTGGTCAAGAATTTGCTTGCCTAGTCGATAGATTTTAGACTTTTCCCCTTTTACAGATTCCCAAGTTCGCACGATATATGACATTTTTTTCGAGATTGAAAATCCGTCTCGGAGTCTTAGTACTTCAAAGGCATGTTCAGTTGCAATTGAGACGTCTCTATCAGCTTTATACGTGTTAAATATCTCGTAGGACTTGTCGACGCTCGTGATTAGGAGCTTACGTTGGGCCCAGTAGGGATGAGAATCTGGGCGATGCTTGCTCTCCCAGTCTTCTTTGAGGGCCGTACGAAAACTATCCGCACGCTTATCAATCATTAAAAACCGAATATGATTAATTACATCGGCCATGCTATTCAAAGTAAGCTCCGGTAACCAGTCTCCCTCTAAATTTCGCTGACGAATAGCATATGCTAGAAATCCAAATCGAATAAAGCATTCCAAGGCATTCTTATGAAGTTGGATTCGCAGATAAGGCATCAATTGCTCTGAGTAAAAATGTACGTCTCTCCCTTCTGAACATTTTTCAAGAAAAAAGTCAGTACAGTCACGGAGCACACGCAGAAAAAGAGACATAGGATCAGTATCATACTTCTCGCATAGCCAAGCAATATGCGAGCCGGGATGGATGTCATGGCCTTCTTCCTCACTCATTTCTTCTAGTTCAAAAAGCCTATAAGTAGCAATAGGAGCCAAGCGACTCACAGCGCCAGAGTCCAATCCGTAGATCATAGACGGGGCCCATTCATTACAATTAGCTAAGATAACCGTGTTAGCAACTACTTCAATTGCATCTACTCCTTTCTGCTCAACTTTTTCGCAACCGCCGGTGACTACGGACTTGAAACTATGAGCCTTTAGCATCCTCTCCAAACTATCCAAGGTAAGATCATCGTTGTAGGCGAGGTGGGAGGTGACTACGCTTCCTTGGTTAAATCTAGATCCGAAATCTCCCATAGCTGAGACATCGTAGCCGACGTACTTCATAGCGTTGAGAATGCCATTGAGGGTCAGTGTTTTACCCACTCCAGGTTCACCGATAACCACACCAGCTTTACGGAAGCCATGCTCGAGGACTTTGTGGGTGCCAGGATGGACAGCACCCGTCCGACCGACACATGCCCGGCCGATGATCAGCTTCATCATCTGGGCCTCGTGGTAGGGGAAGATGCGAATGATGTCCTCAAAACTAAGCCCCTGAAGCTCCTCTGTAAACCACTCCTTCTCAGGGACGTAAGCGTAGGTCTCGCGAACGGAATCCTTGCGGCCCTGCGTAGTTGCGGGCGAGTGAGCGATACCGAGCTGGTACTGGCCTCCTCCGAGTTTCTTATGCCTCATCGCCTTGAGGTTCTCGACGCCGAGCACGTGGTCAGTGATCTCGCTACTACGACCTGAACGATAGACGAATAGGGGAATGGCGAATTCCTGCTCGTCGGCGGACATCTCGTGGAGTACGTCCTCGTCCAGAATAGTCTCCTGAGCGGTTTCCAGACGGATCTCTGATGCCGGGACGAGGAACTGAAACCACTCGGGGAACTTGACGGACTTGGGGGCCATGGGGTCCTTGGCCGGGTTATGCTCCTCGTAAAGGGAGTGATAGCCAGTCAACTTGGCGTCGTAGTTGAACCGAAGATAGTAACCACGATTCTCGGCCCAGGCAAGAATCTTCTTGTACATCCGAGAGGGACCGATCGCATCCGAGGCGAGTGTGTCCTTCGCTGAGGAGTGTCCTTGATTCTTCGATTCTGCCATACAATAAAAAAGTCCCATGCTAGATGGGACTATTATAGATCAGTGGAGGGCCCGAGTCAAGAGCTTGTAACCAGTTGAGAAAGTTGCTCCTTGATGGAGGAACGAAGATCCTTGAGGCCACGGAGCAGAGCGCGGAGCTCCTTAACGCACTTCTTATCCTCGGCCTCGCGGCACTGCCGCAGATTCTCCGTCTCCCGTTTTATCTCCGTGTGAGTCTTGGAATCCTCAAGAGCGAGTTCTTTGCACTTCTCAAAAATCTCAATGTCGGAGACTTTTCCCATGCAAAGAGTCCTATTACGACCCGTGAGATCGGGGTGGGAGTTCTCGATACGGGATTTTCTAGCCCTGATAAAGTAGGAGTCCTTGTCCTCGTGCCAGGTGGGAGGGATCTCTGGCAGGAAGAGTCCTTTGCGAAGCAGGAAGACTCTCGCGGATTCCATGTGATCTGGCCGGTTGGATGGAGTTGTGCTGTTAAGTACTTTGAGTAGGCTTTTGGAATCCTGTTCCGTAAAATGCCATTCAGCGTCCTCGTCATATAAGTCAAAAAATCGTAGTGGTGTACCAGGATATAAGTTGTCGCCGAGGTCGCCATATTCGACCTTGAAGTCGTAGCATCCTCGGGCGGAAGTGATGTGCATCCCCTCCTTGCGAAGGTAGTAGTCGCAGACTTCGCGCTCCGAGCGGAGACGCGGTAGCCAGGGGCCGGTGTTGGCCCAGATGATACCGTCAGGGTCGGAGACTAGTCCCTGCCAGTCGCCATCCAGAGTTCCTAAAAAGATCTGGCGCTTGGCCAGTTTGGAGTTCTTACGGGATTTGCGTTTCAGTCTGCATACGTGTCCCGCAATATCATCAGCTTCGAAGAACTCCTTCGCGAAGTAACTGAACGTGGAGCCGGGTGAGTTGATGTACTTGTACCCCTCGTCCTGAACCATGTCAAAGAACGCGGTCTTTTCCCCCCGGCCTCCCTTATACTCCGCCATGGAGAGCTTGTGGGCTTCGATATGCCTCCAGTACCCCTTGCCACTCACCGAGGCTTCGGAGAAGTTGGTTGGGAGCTGGCCCTTAAGATCGTCGGCGATGAGACCGACGAAGGGCATAGGCTTGAGCATGTCGGGTCCGCGGTTGAGACGGTAGGCCCACATGGCCTTGAGAATCTTTCTCAGTTCCTCCTCAGAGCCATTCGCAACGTCCTCAGCCGCCTCCGCGTAATTACATATGAAGTGCGCACAAACCTTGAAATCGATGACGTAGACCGGACAATAAGGATCGAGGACGGGCTCAAATACATCTTCTAGGAGCGTGGTGGTGTGGTCGTATTCTGGTAGGGACATCAGTTAGCAACGTCCATCTTCACAGCGGCGTGGGATTCGTAGCCGATGAGCTCGAAGTCAGTCTCCGGATCGAGGTCGAAGATGGGCTTCTCGTTATTGATCCAGACGTCGCATGGATGCAGAGGCTGGTTGATGATGATCGACTTGATCGCCAACTCGTTCTGGGAGTAGATGTGGTTGTTGGCGGAAGCGAACATCACGTAGCGTGGGGTCAGCGAGGCATCCTGCGCCATCTTCGTGGTGAGGAGGCCGTACCTGAACATATCCAGCGGAACTCCTGTAGCCATGTCATTACTCCGGGCGGTAACGAGCAGGTCGAGGAACTGACCATCGGAACTGAATACGAGACAGGGATGGCAACCTGGACAGTGAAGAGACTCGTAAGCTGGATTCACGGTTTGAAGAACCAACTGGCGGTTGGTTGGATTGGTGCGAAGCTGCTCCCAAATCCACTTAAGTTGATCAAAAGGCTCTTTGCGGAAGTTTTCCCATTCCATGCTCTCTTCTGGACAGACTTTAGGCCAAGAACGCCAGGAACGCCCATAGGATCCAGCGAGACGACCTTCAGAATCAGCAAGAAAATCCCAAAAATGTTTTGCGGGACCGAGGTTACTTACGCGATAATCTCCAGAAATATCCCACATGAATTCGCGGAAGAGATTGCGCACAGGCATCTTACGCAGAGTCATCGCAGGGAACCCATCTCGCAGGTCAATCTTAATAGTTTGACCGAAGATCTGCTTATAGCGAAGATTATTACGGCCTACAATTTCGACTCCTTCATTAAGGATCTCGCGAGCAATTTTGATGTATTGAAAATCAAACGGAAGACAAGACATAGACTTTCTGGTAAAAACTATGAGAGTATTCTATCATAGGATCAGCTGGATTGCGTCAGCTGTAACCACTCTTCATCCTGGCTAGGGACCCAGCCACTGTCGATCAATCTGATCATGTTTCTAAGTATCTTTAGCTTACTCACCGGTAAGTCAATCTTTCCGCAGATATAGGAATGCATCTGCTTATCTGGATACTTTTTATTGATGTACAAATCGTATACAACATCGGCCTTCTTCCAGAAAATCAAGTTATCTTTCTTTACATTGAAATTTTTCCAAGGCCGATTCTGAAGCAGAGAATTATTCCTATGAATCCGTGGGAGCACTCTAGAGTAATCTAGCTCTGTTCTGTTTTTCAGAGACCTCCATTCAGAAGTTTTCTGTCTAGCTAGGGAATATAGCCTAGAGTTATAAACGCTAGGCTTATTCATTCTAGTTATCGCTAACCATAGTTTTGGGTGTTGCTTCCCTAAAAACTTGGCAAGGAGCAGATGCGCAACGTAATGTTCTCTTCGTGTTAATTTAACCACGAAAGAATTTTTTCCGTAAACGCATTGAGGAAATACGTGGTGTTTCTCAACACGCTCAGAGATGTCGTGTCTGGACAGAGCCCTATTCATGAGGGCCCAATACCACCTCTCGTATTTATTCGTGATAATCACGCTAGGCTCCGAAATACTTCTCAACGAGGATCCGTTGAAGCTTCACGAACCGGCGGAGCGGGTAGTCGTACTCCATGGCCCACTGGAGCAGGGAGCGACTACCCATCTCCACTAGCTCCATCTCGGGGTCTTCCGCGATTACATCTTCCTTGGCGACGAAGAATTTCTCTCCGTCATGGGCTACTACGAGCCATGGCACATCCTTATCGAAGCGGATGGGCTTTGTGATACGTTCGATCATTTTTTACTTTGTTTCTTATGGGCTTTGATGATATCCTCGGTGGACTGGGCTTTGGAAAGAGCTTGAACTTGAGCCTGTGATAGTCCACCTAAATCGGTCTGTTTGTACCCGGCGCCTTTCGGCGTGGCTGAGGCGCCAGGGATGCACGTCTTGCCCGCGCGCGTAGTCCCTGCCGGGCAACGCCCCAGCACTTTACCCCTATAGAATACCATGGAATCGGCGTAATTGGCACCCTCTTTAAGCTTCTTTCTTCTTAGTATCTCAAGGTAGTCGGCTTCTGTTAAATTAAGTTTCTGAGGCTTATTTTGGGACAATTTGTGGTGTTGTTTTATGAACGACTCTAGTTCGTTCGTGTTAAATTTATACTTTTTGGCGTAAGCGTAGAGTTCGTCGGAGGAGAGTCCAAGTTCCTCAAGCGTTGTATCCAGCTTATATAGGGTATTTTCTATAATTCCGGAAAACCTATCGTTCATGATTGATTACCACCCGTTATTTGATCGAGTACTGACTTGATTTTTAGTACTTTTGTTCTCTCAGCTTTTCTTTTAATTAGTTCGGGATTGTCAAGTTGTTCTTTGCTAACCCCATGATAGTCTAAAGCGGCGGAAACGTAAAGACTAGCAAGATCTCCCCTTACAGGCCTTGTTGGTGGAAATGTCCCGATGTAATTTTCTATTGTTCTTGAAAGGTCTCTGGTGTTAATTTTTCGGTTTTTTATCCACTCTGGAGAAGAGTCACTTAATCCGCATATTGTCATCAGGGACTGGCCAAGAGTCTCATGAAATTCCGCAAAATCTCCTCCACCTTGCTCGATTAGGGAGTTTCTGGCGTTTCTTATATCATCGTGAGCTTTGGATACGGATGATAATCCAGCTTGGTATTCTTCTGGAGTTACGGATTCTGGTCTGCCTAGGAGCCTGTTTTCCAGAAACTGCAAAGGGGCCGGTGCTCCATTAGTACCACCTCTACCAGCCACAATTGTGCCATCAGATTTTATAGACTGTATTCTATTACCGTCGTGGTAATTGTTGAATACAGATCTCCCTATGTATTCCTTTACTTTATCTGAATCAGCTCCAAACTCCTCCATTGAGGATAGAAGCTGGTTCATCTGCGGGGCGCTAAGGTCAGAAATCTTGGTGTTGGGGTCGGTTATAGAATTTATGCTATCGGCAAACTTATTAAAATCATCTGCGGATGGCCGAAGGTTTTCCGGCAACGACTCGGAGTTCTTTTGTATTAGCTTGAAGAATTCTGGACTGGAAAGTGAAGAGATGGATCCCATTAGAGGATTGGAACTATCACTCAATGAGTCATGTATTCCTCTCTGCTGAAGCGCTTTGAGCCTTGTTTGTAAAAATTCTCCGCTAGGATCGGCAAGATTCTTCTGTACTTCTTTTGCTCTTCTAGAAGCCTGGTCTACAAAAGTAGGAAGCGGTAAACTGGACCTAGGCTCATTAACTCTCTTGAGTAACATCACAAAATTAGATGCGGTATCTTTACCTCCAGAGGACAGATCTTGTACGTGCTCTACCTGAAACTCTCCAGGGGACCTTTGCATGCCCGATAGGGAATACCCATCTCTTCCACCTTGTTTAGCCCACATAAATAGAGCTAGCCTTCCTCGAAGATCAGTTGGATTCTTGCTCTGTCCGTCTGGAGATAGAGGATCGTAGTATTTATCTGGTGATCCACTCTTCTTCAGCGACGTCTGAGCCCCGGTCGGGAGAAGATGGAAAGCAAGATCTATCTCATCAGGGGACATATCAGCCCAGGAGGAAGAGTCGTCAAAGTCGGCTCCCACAGAAAAGGCTTTTACTCTCAAATCCGACGGAGACGTACTCGAGTCGGCCATATCCGCTCTGTGCTGAATGTGTTCCGCCTCAAAAAATCCCAATCCTTCGGACAGAGAATGCACGGGGGACGTTTTCCAGTTTCCGTCAGGACCTAGGTGTGAGTTGAGCCCTTGAAGCAAAGACTGAAATTTCTTTACTCTTTCAGGATTATTTACATCAAGGCCCGCTTGCTGAAGAATATCGCGAGGAGTTACGAATGTCTTCTTTTTGATTTCTACCTGCTGATCTAGATCGAAATCTTTCAGTAGAGCCGTCATTATCTTATTACCAAAGCCACCTTTACCCGACAATCTTGACAAAGCTTCATCGTTAGGAGACTGCTTGGAGTAGTGCTCATCTATCTGCTTGAATGCCACTTGTCCAGATTTAAACGCGGGATCCGTTGCTGGAATGGAGCTAAGATTTTTTACTCTGGATATTGATTGAGAAGTCGACTGATCTATTGCGTAGGGGTTTTGAGAAGTGCTTTGCTCCTGAGATTTTTCAGGAGGTGGCTCTTGCTGTTTTTGTGTAACCCGCTCCTTGGGAGGCTGAGGTGGTTTTGTGCTGGGAGCGGGCGCTGGCGCTGGCGCTGGCGTCTCTTTTTTCTTAGGCGCGGGCTTAGGCAGAGGTTTTTCCTCGGACTTAGGCTCTGGTCTTCTATCCTGCTGCCCTTGAGTATCTAGTCTTTTCTGAAGGTCCTTCTTTCCAGACTGGTCGATATGATACCAAGACTTCGTAGAAGGATTGAATCTTACTGGCCTACCCCCCTCATCGGTCCACTGCTGAGCATTTGGAGGCTTGCCTGGAGCCAACTTAATAGCAAAATCTACACTCTCGCTAAATCCCACAATATCTCTACCCTCAAGAGCGGGCATAACGGCCTCGCCGGAGAGGGGTCTATCCGCCACCCACTCGTCCTTACTAGCTACGCCCCAATCCTCGGGCTTTAAAACCTCGTCTAACATGCGTACAAACGCCTAATCATTAGTCTTTAAACCTTAGAGTTTCAGTCTAAGGTCCCTGTATACAAGACATCTTACCATGACCACTTACACCCACGGACACATCATCCCTCTTGTTGGAGGCAGCACCGTAGGAGCGACTCTGGCACTGGAGAAGGAGCCCGAGTGGATCGCGTCCTGGAGCAATAGCTTCGGTGCCAATGATCAGTACTGCCTGAAGTACTTCGACAAAGTACCTTTCCATAACCTCGATGAGGGTAATTATCCCTCCAAGTACGTAGATATTGTAACCTGCCTGCCGCCATGCGCTGGTCTCTCCATGGCCAATACCACCTCTGGCGACAAGGTGAACAACCCACGTGGTTGCTCGGCACCTAGCAACATGCACATGTACCACGCGTCAGAGTTTGCCATGTCCAAGATCAAACCCAAGGCCATCATGGTGGAGAATGCTCCCGCTCTGTACTCGAAGATGGGAGAGGAGTTTGCCGAACGAATCAACGCTCTTGCGGCCAAGTACGACTACTCCATGAGTCTGATTAAGACCACCTCGATCAACCATGGCGTACCCCAGGAGCGGACCAGATCGTTCTTTTTCCTGTGGCAGGGAAGCAAAGTCCCCGTACTGGCTCCTATCAAGCGGGACTTTAAGCCCTTCCATAAGTTCCTCAAGGAGGGAAGATTCGCCCCGTCGGAACCCGTGAATACCAAGGGTACGCCGAGCGCCGATCCCCTATGGCAGTTTATCGAGGAGAAGTACGCCGGCTACACCAAGCAGGACATCCTCTCCAAGGTGGCTTCGGAGCGCATGACCTCCACCTGGAATGTTATCTACGACTCTGGATGGTTGGAAGAGGCGGCCCGAGTCATCAAAGACGAGAAGGCTAAGCGTTGGCTCAATTACACTCTTGAGAAGAAAAAGGCCGGGAAGAACATCATGGACGGAAGCATGAAACTGGCCTGGTTCAGGACGCAGTCCCTGATGTGGAAGTCGCTGCCGTACCTCATGCATCCCTACGAGGACCGCTGGCTCACCGTTGCAGAGGGCCTTGGGCTCATGGGTTTCCCAGATGACTACGCGGCGAAAGTCTCCATCCCCACCAAGCACAGCAACGTGGTGTGTCAGAACGTGCCCGCGTGCACGGCTAGGGACTGGGTGGAGGAGATTGTTTCGGCTCTCGACGGCGATCGGGAGTGGGTGGATAGGCCCAATGGAGCGATTCTGCGCCAGAACAACACTGCCTCCAAGGACACGATGAAGCCCATCTGGGCGCTATGAGCGCTCAGTATATAAGCTTATTCTTAATCTGCATCATCCCACCGAGAAGGGCTTGAGCTTCGCTCCCGTCCGGCTCGTGGAAGATGATCTCCGCGGTACTGGCCACAAACTCCTCTGGGGTTAGTGGCCTTTCTTCGTATTTCTTCTGATAAAGCTCTATGGCCTCGTCAACTGTTGCCACCACCCTCGCCTCGATGACCTCGTCTGTTTGCGTAAAAGTCTTCTTCAGAGCTTCCTGAGGTACCCACTTGCGCTGGATGAAGTCTACAATGGCGAGTAGTTCCTGGCGGGTGAGTTGGCCATCAGCTGTAGCCCTTACTATCATAGCGATGATGAGCCGGACTTGTGATTCGTCGTACTCCCTGGAGGAGTTGTTTCTAAGCCAGAAGATATCCAACTCGTCGAAGACGGTTTTTAGCGCTTTACCGTCAACTTTAGCAAGTACTTTACGGTTTACAAAATCCAGCACCCAGTCGATAAGAGGCTCGAGTATTGTCCAGAGAACCGCTGCTTGAAACACCGTCTCCCTTTGAGAAGGCTTTTGCTTACCAAAAGAAAAGTAAAAACTCATAACATTAAAAAGGAGGGAAGATTCCTCCCCTCCGAGCTTTAATCTACCTGGATTGAATCAGGTGGGCGATGGACGCTTTGTGGCGCCTATCTTGTTTTTGCTTCTGCTCCTTGATGAGCTGGAGGACGTTGATGGATCTCATTCCTTCTCCCCCTCTTTCTTTACAAACTTCACACCACGGTAGATCTCATTATACTGCTGTGGTTGCTGTTGCATCTGTTGCTGGTACTGAAGACGCTTTTCAGTGTCATACTCAACACCGCGGTAAACTACTTTGGACATTAGGTTTGCTCCGTTACTTGTTAGGGTACTGGTGCGTTCCTTCAGTCGGCTTTTGCGTTCTCTATTTCCGAATAGAGAATGAACGACTACGTTCCGAGTCGGCCTACTTCCGTCGGAGAAGTACAGATATTTCCCCGATGAACGATCTATGTGTCTTTAACCGAATGCGTACTGAAGCCACTCGGGAGAGTCGGAGTCGATAAGACTCAGCAAGAATCGGTTGGCTGGAGCGAAGGGTTTTCTCGCCAACTTCATCCCCGTCTGCTCGAGAAGAGTGTCACCCTTCTTTGTATTACATGATGAGCAGGCTACCACCATATTCTCCCATGTGTCCCCGCCACCACGACTCCTCGGAACCACGTGGTCGATAGTTAGCCTTCTCGTAGCTCCGCAGTACTGGCACTTATGCCCGTCTCTCTTATAGATGAGAGCCCGTGATGGTTTGACGGAATTGATCCTCGCGAACGGAATCCGGATGTACTCGGTTAGGCGAATGACTTTGGCTGAGACTACAAGCGCCTTCTCCTTCAGCAGGAGGATGATAGCTCTCTTCCAGCTTGTGATATGGAGGGGTTCGTACGAGGCGTTAAGTACAAGTACTCTGGTCTCAGGCCTGATCTGTTTTACGTTTTCCGGTACCATCGCAGACTCCGCATTCTATAATTTCGTTGGGTAATACGATTCCGCCAGGACGGTTTCGTTCTATGATTAGAAATCCCCGCCCAGCGCAATTTCTGCAAGCGGAATCGTCGATTTTGGAGATGAGACGCTGACGGGGAAAGGGTGACATGGCAGTTAGAAGGAAGCGGATTCGCAGTTGCCCTGTAGCTCTTCGGAGGGGCTAGAGGTAACCTCAGCGGTTCCGTTGATATTGTGGTCTGGGCGGACCTGATTGTAGGCTTGCTTTTGAGCGGCGATCTCGGCGAACTCTTCTCCGGTCACGCCGGCGTAGGCGAGAATGGCTCGGAAAAATAGAGTAATATCGTACATCTCAGCGATAAACTCTCGGCGAAGTTCGGGAGAGTCCATATAGCTTTTTTCCTTATTCTTCCAAGAGCGTCGAGGGACATACACCCGAGCTTCGATTGCCTCTTCCATGAGATGGCCGAAGTACTCGATGACCTTCTCGTAGCGGTAGGTGAGCAGGTCCTCGCTAAGATAGCCGTGTTTCTCCTCGTACTTCATCAGCATTGTGGGACCTACGCTACCAATCTTCTCGGCGTATTTTTCTTGGGATTCGAAGCCTTCGTTGATAAATTTTACAAAATCCATTAATTTACTGCGATTTTTTAGGTCTCCCCAGAGTATATCCTGGAGGTAGAGGAGTTCCCTTCTTTAGCATTCTACCACATCCTTCTAAATCTGTCACCCAAAATCGGCCAGTTGCATCTCTGGATCTTTTAAGTTTGAACTCTTCGCTCATTTTTGTTCCAGTTCTGGATTTAGAGATGTTATTTCTATGCTCTTTTGTAAAGAAGCGGCCCTTATTTGATTCAGAGATTCTATTACGTTCTTCTTGCGGTCTTTTTCTACCAAAAGCTGGATGAAGAGAGCCTTTCCTTCCCCACATCCCATTTTTTGCCCCTCTTTTTGATTCTCCGCGCCCTTGAGCAAGTTTGTTACCTTTCATCCTGTTAGAAATTTCTTTTCTAACTGCTTCTTTAAGATCTTCTGGAAGTAGTTTCCATCCGGGTTGTCTGCAATCAAAAGACGGAGAAGAACTAAATAAAACAAAATCCAGAGCATGCTCATACGCATGCTCATAAGCGTTTAATTCTATCAAATTCCATGTTTCGTTCCCACCCCCTCTACTCTGAGGTATTTTGTGATGTAAAAATTTTTTCATTTTTAACCCTCGCAGGCCGCGCACTCCCCGTATGTTTTCTCGCCCTGACCAAGCTTCTCGGAGAGATTGGTGTAACCTCCCACATGCTGGCCGTTAAGCCAGATCTGAGGCACGGTCTTCCACACCCACTCGGAGTTGGGAACGTCCGCTCTATCCACATCGTTGATGGTCCAGCCTTGGCTACGGAGCAGTGATTTGGCCATGGAGCAGTATGGGCAATCGGATTTGGTAATAATTTTGGCCTCTTTGATCGCCCCTGGTTTCTTCTTCTTAACGAGCAATGACGAGCTCTTAAGATAGTAGAGGGACTTGAGTCCTCCCTTCCAGGCGCTGAGGTGCAACCTGAAGAGGTACTCTGGAGTGGCCTCAGGATCGACGAAGAGATTGATAGACTGGCCCTGACAGATGAACTTCTGGCGGTCTGAGGCCTGGCGGATAATCTCGAACTGATCGACTTCACGAGCAGTCTTAAATACGTCTTTGGCCTCGGCATCCAGGAAGTCAAGATGCTGCACCGATCCCCTGAACTCCAGAATAGATTCCCACGTCTCGTCGGTGTTACGGCCGATCTTCTCCAGGTAATCAACAAGGTACTTATTCTTCCTGACGAAGGTACCCTTGGCCTGTTTGGCAACGTAGTAGTTGGCGTCGATGGGCTCGATGCCCTCGCTCCCAGCTCCGCAGATTACGGAGTTGGACTTGGTGGGGGCGATGGCCATGAGGTGGGTATGACGTAGGCCGGTGCCCTGGCACCACTCTGGCTCGCCGTAGGTAGCGGCCATGTCCCGCGAAGCTTTAATGGCTTTTTCCTTGATGAACTTGTGGACTTCTGCGTTGAGCTGACGTGCTCCGTCGGACGCGAAGGGGAGATGTTTGGACTGGTAGAGAGCGTGGAGGCCCATGGTGCCCAGGCCAAGAGCCCGGGATTTGCGAGCAAAACGAACAGCTCTGCCCATCGAGGTGATCCTATCGGCCTTATGGCAGAACTCCTCAACAACCGCGTCCAGTAGGTACACAGCCAGCTCCGGCGCGGTTTTGCCAGTTGCGGGGCCTGTCCAGTCCTTCCACTCCTCCCAGCGCGATAGATTAAGCGAGGAGAGAACACAGACGAAGGTGTGATTCTCGTCAGTGTGGAGGAAGATTTCCGAGCAGAGGTTGCTAAGCTTGACGCTTAGCCCACGCTGAGTATAGCATTCAGGATTGGCTCTGTTGGCATTGTCTACAAACACGATGTAAGGAGACCCGGACACAAGCCGCGCTTTGAGCACCTCGCCGAAGAGTTTCTGCTTCTCACGATCACCCGAGAGCAGACTTTCCACCCACTCATCGGTAACCGTAACGGCGATATTGCTGTCGATGAAATCACGTGGATCGCCCTGGGAGTGGTCCTTGGAGCGTAGGACCTCAGGGAGGTCGGGGTGGTCGATGGGGAGGTAAAGAGCGAAGCTACCTCTCCTAACACCACCCTGGGAGACTACCGCCGCGCACTGGTCAAACTGTCTCATCCACGGCACCACTCCGGTACTCTTACCACCCGAGGAGATTGGTGCTCCGGCAGGACGGATATCCCCGAAGTAGGTACCAACCCCACCGCCATGCTGGGAGAGGGCGGCCGATTCCTTGAGGTGGGAGTAGATCGAAGGAACCGAATCGGCGATGTGATTAGAGTAGCAGCTGATAGGCAAGCCACGGGAGGTTCCGAAATTACTAGCCACTGGAGTGGCGAGTCCGAGGTACCCCTTCCACAGCATCTCGAAGATGTCCTGGGAGATCTCAGGATAGTTTAGTAGTTTGGCTGCCTGATTGGCTACACGCTCGTACAACCCCCGTGGTGTCTCCCCCTGATACAGATACCCCTTGGACAGGGTGCTGATGGCTTCTCTGGACATCCAGATGGGGACTTGTGGCTGGGACATAGTAATAGACTTTCCGGTGGTTTATTATATCAAGTTTAAGCCCTTGTTAGTAGCTCGTTAGTTATTAGTTTACCAACTAACGTAGGTTATTTTTTGCGCTTAATCAGACCGTCATCGTGGGCCTGCTGCACGTTCTCGGATCTAGTCCCCCACTCCAGATTGGAGATGGAGTTGTTGGTTCCGTCGTTATCCTTGTGGAGAATGACGATATTCTTGCCCGCTGGTTTTGGAGGGCCAAAAAGCTCCATGACCATCTGGTGGATGGGAGGTTCTTCCCTCTTCCCGTCCCACGTCAGGTTCATTCTCTGGTGCTTACGGTCATCATCGCGCGGCTTACGGTGGGAGTCATCGCCTTTACGGCGAACCTTGCCTCCGCTGCTTACCTCGTAGGGGGAGTCTTTCCACTGCTTCCAGCGTTCTCCCCCGTCGGCGTAGTCGCGGCCTCCCTGCTCTCGACCTTTGACCCTCCAGCCCTCGGGCCTTACGAGATCACTCATGCCATCTCTCCACGAAATCGTCGAATCCCCCAGGCCCGCCACACGGCCTGGAGAATCGATCCTGCGGAGGAGCGAACGCTTTCTTCCTGTATTTTTTGATGTAGAGATCGGCTCTGGGATCGGTAATCAGGCATACTGTGCCATGATCAGCGACCATCAGCTCCTCTGCTCTATCAGGGTTTGGATGGATTGCCATTGGGTTTTTGCTGTTCTCTGTGCTTATTTATCAAGTAGAAGTCGTAAGCCGTCTCTCCGTCGGAGAAAATTTTTGGTCCGTTCGATGTCTGCACTAACCATTTTCCGTCTTTTAGGCTGATTGGTTCTGAGATTGGCATAGGACCTCCGGGTGTACGTTAGGTGTAGGAGAGGCAGGAGACTAGATCCAGGGTCGAGAGATCGACGCTCATATAGTCCTGAGTAGGCTTCGCAACGTAGTTATCTCCGGACTTGCTCTGAGCGAAGAAATCCGAGCTACTAGCTCCTTTGATAGTCGGATCAAACCACGAGCTGATAGACTTTGCCTTAGATAGCTCCTCGGTTGAGAGGTGGAAGATCTGCTCGAGGCCGAGAGTAAGAAGCCTTTCATTAGCACGGTTTGTTATGTAAGCCTTCAACTCATCGGAGTCGATCGAAGAAATATGTGCAGAATTAAAAATGTGGTCAATAAAAGCGAACTCCTTGTCCACCACAAGGCGGAACCCTTCGTAAATAGCCTGCTCCTCGGATGGAGTGAGGCCCGTCTCATTAACCAACTGGCGGAATAGCGCGCAGCCGGCTTCCGAGTGAATCTGCTCGTCGATCGCTGACCACGAGATGATCTGCGCCAGGCCCTTGTAACGTCCATCTTTATTGAAGCTGAGTAGTACTGCGAAGGAGCTGAATAGCGATACGCCCTCACCGGCTCCAGAGAACACCGCTAGGGAGACTTTGTCGTCGTAGCTCTGGAAGAAAGTGTCGATCTTAGAGCAGGCGATCGGATCGTTGATGAACTCCTCGTACTCCTTGAGACCCAGAACGTCATTCAGGTAGGAGTAGGCAGCGGCGTGGATAGTCTCGAAGAACGAGAAAGCACGGGCCATGGCCTGGATCTCCGGCTTGGGGAAAATACTGCAGACCTTATCTGCCCAGTAGCAACCAATCCCCAACTCTGCGCTTACAAAGCCCTTTAAAATCCCGGCTATAACCGCTCTTTCGTCCGGTGTTGAGTTAAATTGCCAGTCTCTAAGGTCTCCCTCCATGGCAACTTCCTGGTGGCGCCATACGCTCGCCACAGTACGCTCGTAGTAGTCGTAGAACTCAGGATAGTCAAATCCATCATCCTTCTTAAATACCATTTTGTTGTGTTCAAGAATACCGGTCATTTGTTTTCGTGGATTGTAAGACTATGGTTGTTGCAATCGAATACACCCAGAGTTCCGTCAGTGGCTTCTCCTCCGGGATCATTGACTACGCAATTGTCCTCGACAAGGACTCTTGCCCAGTGACCTGAGCAAAGAACATCCGAGCCAGTAGCACCCCAACGAGTAGGGTTGCGCCAGAACCCGGTACGTTTAGTTATTTTACGACCCTGATATAACCAGGAGGACTCACGGCCGCGAAGAGTCAGATCGATCTCTTGTTGAGTAAGTCCTCCCTCGGAGTATTTAGCTTCCACATCCTTCTGGTAGAAAGCGTGAGCTGCTTTGTATGTTTTTCCGTTTCCGGAATTATAAGTATAAGTAAGAGGCCTCGAATCTAACCACAGGATCATTTCCTCCCGAGTAGGTCCGTCCAAAGTCTCGAGTTCTTCTAGAGTACGTTTGAATCCAACGATTCCCTTCCTAACGTCCCTCCGATTTAGGTACAGATCCGTGAGGTTCTGCGCGTGATTGGAGTGGATGAGGGTGGCGTATCCTTCGTCGCAAAGCTGGCGTACCAGCTTATAGACCTTCAAAAAGGAGCAGGTGGGCCTGTACAGCTTATCCCGGCAATCCGATAGATCACCAAGGAACACGAGGTGAGATCCGGAGTTGATCTCTCCAGATAGCCTATCAACGAGACGTTCCAGAGCATCATCACGAGAGTGAACATCGGAGATTAGCAGAACGTTGTGCACGGAGACTCTAGCCTAATTACTCTTATTCTATCATGAGTTGGTCCCATCGGCCGAAGGCCGTGGTCACATATGCTGCTGGCCGGCAGTGGAACGGACAGAGATCTCCGACTCCGGATACGTATAGTGCATCTGGTCGGATACGGACTCCGGAAGGGTGGCGTTGAGTACCTTATACGCCATCTCCAGTGCCTCGGAGCGTGTACGCTTCCTAGGACTCCGGTATTCCTCAGCTGTGCTTTTCACTTTGGGAACCACGGAGTAGAAGTACTCCTCATCGGGATGGGTGACGAGGTAGTAGGGACGGCGATGCTGCACTCCCTGCTCCACGACAATCTCACCAGGTTCCACATGGAGCTGACCGATGTCATAGGAGGGCTTACCCTCCGGGTTGAGGTCCTTGTCATGGGGACCCTCGTAGGAGCGAGTTTCTCCTCCGCCTACTTTCGCCGCTCCGAACTCTCCTTCTGGATCAACGTACTGAGAGTGGTAGTCATCTTCACCGGACTGAGGTCCCGGCTCGACTAACTCTAGGTTCTTCTTGGTCTTGCCCGTATCGGCTCCGGGTTCGGCGTATGACGCCAACGTCCAGCCTTCGGGGATCTTTATTTCGTGATCCATGGGAGAGATTAAATACCGTAATAGGTCTTTAAACCCAAAAGAAAAGCTCCCTTGGCAGAGCCGAGGGAGCAATCTCTCTATGTCTGGGAGCCTCAGAAGTCCAGGTTCAGGTCTTCTTCGCTTGCCTCCTGGCGAGACAGAAGCAAAGTGGAGCGAATCCGGATCTTGTTGTTATCCAGCTCCTCCTTGGAGCGCAGAGTCAGAGTCGCGGGTTTTTCGCGAGTGATCTCGGGCTTGGTGGAGAGCAGAGGACGGATGGAGGAGTGGGCCCATGCACCGGCAACCTGACCCTCCTCAGGGTAGTTGGCGATCATGATGCGATAGGTCAGACCATAGGAGGTCTTACACGGGTAGTAGTTGATCACTTCGTAGGGGACATTAACGTCCAGGTCACGGAAGTCGACTTCGCTATCGGCCTCGATACGAGGGCCGCTGGATCCGGAGCCCTTGGCGGCAACTTTCTGGATAAGAGCGATCACATCCTCGGGCTTCTTCTTGAGGAGGGCGTTGAGGGCCTTAGGCTCGGTGGGATTTTCCCAGTCGCTGAAGCGGACAGCCACGGGAAGGACCAGTTGGCCATCCTCAACGTCGACGCTCAGGAACAGAGCGGGATCCTCCCCACGACCGGAAAAGTTGTAGGAGCCAAACTCGGCTTCGATGGCGGTACCATCGGGCTTGGTGAAACCACCCTTGACTGCGCTCAGAGGCAGGTAACGTGGACCCCACTGAATATAGAGTTGGCCATCGGAGGTTCCTTCGACGCCTTCAGCACCGGCTTTCAGCACAGGACCGAAGAGGCGGAAGTAGATCCCGTCGCGGGATTTGATCAGGAAAGTGTTCTCATCGAGTGGGAGGTCCTCCCCTGTCAGGAACTGGAAGACGGTATCCAAGTCCTTACGCAGACCCTTAGGAAGGTTGGCGTTAGGAAGCGAGGTATACTCGGAGGTGTATTCACGACCACTCAGAGGAGCAAGTTGCGGAGCGTTGGTGCTCAGATCGATGGTCGTAACGGAAAAAGTAGCTGCGGACATTGTGTTTCTCACTTAGTAGGTGTCTCTTTGGAGCAAAAGATCTCTCTTTGACTCTTCTAGTATTATACCACAACCGGGTCCATATCGGTCGGTGCAGGTATGTCAGTCTTTAAACTGACTACTAGAGGTTTGTAGGCGGGCCAGGTAGGTCTGGGCTTCGAGGCGGATATCGTATAGCTGGGAGGAGAGCGGGTTGAGCGGGCAGAGAGGCGGCACGTACAGGAGCAGTGTATCACCCCACCAGAGCTGGCGCTCGAAGGGGCACTTTGCTGGGATCGAGTCCACCCATTTCTGGGCGAGTTCGGGCGTCCAGGACTTTGGCCGTATGGCGGGCACGTAGAACTTTGGAAGCCCCTCTAGCATCCTCCCCCACCATTTAGGTGCGCGCGCTCTAGCTCCAGACGCCGACCTGGAGAAACTGAATCTCATCTACCTATTCAAAGAACCCTTCGTAGCGCTTCTTCACGATCTCTTGGCCTTCCTCATCGGGGATCCAGATGTACATCTCGGGATTGGAGGAATACGCTTCCTTTTGGAGATGGTATTCTGCGCGAACTTCATCGATAAAAGAGATCATATCGTTGAACGCTTGAGTCCTATTCTCCTCTGGGAGCGTGGTTTTTAACTGATCACATATAATCTTGATCTGGTCAATAAAGAAGTATTTAGAGAAGATCTTCTTAATTGCGTTATCGCGAAGAGTTGTCTGTGTAACTACACGAGTCTCTCCTTCTTTATACACACGACCAGTCTCGTAATCACCGTACCAGAACTCACCTTCTTTCAGCTCTAACTCCTTATAGAGAAAGGCATCGGGATTAATTCCATCTTTATTAAATCCTTCCGCTTCAAAAGAACTGAAGAACACTCCAGTTTGAGCGTTAAAAAGCAGAATTTTTTTCATTTTACTTGTTTCCATGTGGATCTTTCAACTTGATTACTTCCAGACGAAGACCATGCTGTATTTATCCTCTTCATCGGGACCGATCTCTGTGCTTTCATGGACGATGTGCAAAGGCATCTCCAGTCCTCGGCCTGGAATTTCCTCGACAAGATGGGGGTTATCGTCCCTATCGTACCACGTAAAGTGGGATCTAGTGGACTTGAGGAATATAAGCTGAAACTTCCAATACCCTCCGGCTCCGTCTCTATGCTTGCCAAGATAAGAGCCTCTGGGGTAGCGGTTTATTGCTATCTCCGTGGGCCTAGGAAATCTTCCAAAATCGACTGTTTTTACGCAAAGCTCCTTGAGCCTAGGAGAGAATGAGTCGTACATCATCGTGTACATTGACGCACCTCTTCCGCAAATTGTGTCAAATTTATAAAAATGAGATTTCCCGGATCTGTCTTTGAATGCCGAGGAGGGGTGAATATACACCTCCTCTAGTATCTCATCTACGTTTGTTACGTAGTTATCTATTAGGTTTACTCTATATAGAGAATCAACGTTCATCTGTTACGGGATCGGGCGATTTCCTTGGAGCACGAAGGCCGTGCCGTTATTGACGTAGGTCCAAACGAGAGCAGAGGCGTCGTAAAGGCTGGCAAAGTCTATGCTTAGGCTTCCTGCGCTAAAAGAAACATCGCTAACATAGTTGATCGAGATATAGTTACTCTTGTACTCAAATAGCGACGGAGCCACATAACTGATGTTAAGAGACCTTCTTACAACTTTAAGGACCTGGCCAATGGGATAGGCCGAGGCACTAACGACGTTATTAACCACAAAATCAACGATGTGCTCATACCCAGTGCCGGGGGCTGATCCACCACCATCTGCTCCTGTGGGTACCACAAGAACTAGCGGTTGTGCTTTTAGGTAATCAACAACAGCTTTCTCAGTAACGAGCTTGGTATCCTGAGGGCTGTTTTTGCTAATACCGACGGTACTGTTAACAACATCCGTTACAAGTTGCCCGGTGGAAGGATCTCCAAGACGCATACCGGCAAAGGCGACATTATCGGTACTAAGAGGAAGACCGATATTCACCATAAATTGAGTGATATTATCTGAAGAGTCGGTAGGATCACCTCCGGGTAGCTCGATAGGCGATTCCGTAATTGCTACTCCGGTGCCTGATGCCAGGCTATTATCGAATCTTACGTTGAGTTCTCTTGCGAGTGCTGCCGCCGTAACCGCGGTTCTGTCGGAGATACCCTGGCTACCAGATCCTAGGGCCCCTCTGATAACGGAGTCATCGGCAAGTTGCACCAGACCGGCTTTGGACGTGGTAGCGTAAACCTCCGGAAGAGGACTCTGCCCTGCGGTGATAGGACCGGTTGTAGTGTTAAATGTTGTCGACGAGTCGAAGTAGAGGCTCGTGTCATTACCGAAGTACATTGCCGCGCCGTCATTCAGCGCGAGTGTGGATTTGATAACAACGCTATTGAATACTTGGTTGGTAACCGATCCTGGCTCGTTATCCGCTTCGAGCGGGATGGCGAACTGCTCACCGGTTCTAAGGTCGAAGACTGTGGTTCCGATGTAGAAGCTACCCTCCTCATTCATTCCGGTGGCGTACACCTTACCACCGTTTGTTTCAACGATGATCTTGCCGAGCGCAAAGTCCTGCTCTAGTGACTCCCCCTGGAAAGTCGGGAAAGCGGTATCGTAGTTGAGATAACCGGTCCATTCCCACGTATGGCCGGAGGCCCTGATGACGGAAGGTCTGCGGAGGCCAACAAGGATTCCCGAGGTGGAGGAGCTTGATCTCACTTTGAGGGAGATGGGATCAACGCTGGGCTCGATACTCCTGCTCAGATTTACTCCGGGGCGATTAGCCATCTCAACGATGGCCTGGCGGGTGATAGAGTTGACGGGATCGATAGTCTTTTCGGGCTCGTCATAGTCCAGAGCGGGGTAGAGCTCCCCAGCAGCAACTTTACGAGCCTGGGTTGCTTGTGTAAGATAAGCCACAAACCTACCATCGGAAGGCAGTTTCTCTGCACGTCTTCTACGATAGGCTTCTGGCTCGAAGACCTCATCGTAGTCTCGAATCTGCGAGATGGTAAGTGGGTCGGTAGCGAGAGTAGAACTGCCGTTTAGCGGATAGCCACTCACACCAAGTTGCTTTTCCAGAATGTAGTAGTTCTGTGGCCTTCTCATTCCTTGATCGCGGATGAAGCCCTCAAGCACGATCCTGTACACACGATCGTCGGATTTTCTCTTATCAATTCCCCTGATGGTTGTTAGAGCCGCTCTCTGGAACATGAAGTCCAGGGTAGAGTAGAACACCTGAGAACCTACGGGATTAGACAGAATCTTATATCTGAATGCGTAATCAAACTTCTTCAGGAGGTACCCGTCACCGTCGGTATCTACGGTCTCTTCTACAATAAGAGATGTAGAGAGGTTCACGTACCAGCAGGATTGCTGAGCATCCCACACAAAGATCTTGGAAGAGTCGTCTAGGAACTCGTATCCTGGAGACGAAGCCGATTCAACCAGTTGGATATCACCGGTGTAAAGGATGGAGTCCCCGTTCTCGTTGAATCCCTTGATATAAAATCTCTTTCTGTTGGCTCTGGACGTACCTCCTGAGAGTTCGTAGGTTCCGTCACCCTTCTTCCTTGTGTACGTAAATTGACCAAATCCCATCTTTGCAGCAGATGGTACATTAGTACTAGCCGTAAATGGAGATCCAGCGTTGGTATTAGAGAAATATATACGGATGAGGTTTGGAGGAACACCGTTGGAAGAGTTTGCAACATACCAGTTCTTTGTCTTAGTGTACTCGAGAACCAGACCGGTGTTAATCTCCGTATCCACTAGAGTCGGATTGGCTCCGGAGGAAAGTACACCATACGACAGAGGCTTAGGAGGAACGATCTCTATGATCTTTGTTCCACCGTAGGTTCCCGAAGGAACCCCTTCGTCCTGGCTAAATGACCTTGTCTTATATCCCACAGAGTGCAGTGAGATGTCACCGAAGTCGGAGCAGGAGTTCGTAATCGAGAGATCAGCGCCGCTCTCCGCGATGAAGTGATCCGCGTTACCGATGACAAAGCAGCTTACGATCTGGATGGTTGCGTTGTTGCTACCTTTAAAGCCGAAATGGCGATATTTAAACTGATCAGCAGGGCAAGGCCTGTACTGCTTGCCAGAACCCCGGTCCTTATTAGTCGGCGGATCGAGGTAGTAGGATCCGTCAGTGTAGCAAGTGGGATCAGTCTGTAGGGATACCTGGGTAAAGTTAGCGGTCACCATGGACTTAAATCCAGCAACCAGCGCGCCGTCGGCGTGAAGACCGTTAAGACCAAAGATGGATCTTACCGAGCAGTTGAAAACGTACGGAGACGAAGATCTTGTGGAGTTGATGTCCGGAAGATCGAAGGTGCGCTGATCACCTGAGCCTTGGTTTCTAATTCTGGAGGCGCCTGGATAAACAACCGAAGAATCCACTCTGGAGTCGGGAAGCGGAATCCCTGTTTGGTTCTCCTCTGAGTCGGTCTGACGAAGATCCTTGGAGTCGTAGATGGGAGCAACGATTGTGGTCTCAGCGGTGATGGCCTCGAGGCCTTGCGATCCCCAATTATCGTACTGACCAAAGAGGCTGTTAAGTTTGGAGTAGTAGGACGTCTCCACGGACCCACCGGCGATCTCGCCCTGCGAGGCGAATCCGACTGAGGTAACTGTGTTGTGGCTTCTGGGGATCTGAGGGTTATCGGTGAAGGTGATGAGCGAAATATAACTACCGCCGGTAACCTTGAAGATGCAAGTTCTCTCGCGCTGTGGCTCTTCCTGAACCGGATTGAGCTCGGGAACGTACATCGGACGAACCCGAACTTTACGAAGATCCACACCATTGATAGAGATACCGCGCGGAACGATCAGACCACCACCGGTGGGGTTGATGAGGGACAGATTGTCGTAGAAGAGATCGTCGTTGACTGAAAAGTTACCACGGACATACTCCAGAGTCACTTTCCAGATGGATGAGTTCAGACTCTCCTTCTCGATTTTGGCGATATTGCCCACACCACCACTCTGAGAGTACAGAATCCTTCCTAGATTAAGAGATCCCGGAGGTTGGGCGGAAGAAGGGTTAAGAGAGTCTACCTGAATGACTATGGCACGATCCAGATCCTCGCGAGCAAAAATCTTAAATCCTGAGGGGGCTCGTTGGATGAGCCCCGTGTTAGCTGTTAGGCCAGGAATACTTCCCGCTCCAGGAGAGTTATCGACGTAATAATCACCCGGAGACAGCTCGATGACCACTCTGTCATAGCGATCGTTATACTGACCCGATCTGCGGCTCTCCCTAACGGCCTCGATCAGCGCCCTCTCGATGGAGCGGAATGGCTTGGCCTGGGTAAATCCATTATTGGAGATGGAGTCGTCGCCAGTAGCCGGGTCAACGTAGATGATATTTTTTACCGTAGGATCCGCAGTGACTCCTACGCGATCACAGCGTGGAGCATCTTGGACTCTGATAAGCCCACCCTGACCATCGGCGTACACAGCAACCGACTGGTAGAATTCCTTATAGCACTTGGAGGTTGACGGCTCATAGCGATACACCCCTTCCGGAGGATTGGGGTAGATCGCGGGTACAACTTGCCCGTCGGGGCACTCGGTTGCGAGTCGCTGACCAATGAACTCTCTTCCACCACAGCTCAGGAACGTTCCAAGAACCGGCGAGCAGTCACCACCTGGAGTTTCCTCAAACTTCCACTCGGAGGTAGCCGCGTGATAGAACAGTTCAATGTGAGCGTCTCTGATGTTGATAATCCAATCATCAACAGAGTTGGAGATCTTGGTATCGCCACCTGGCCTGATAACGATGGGGAATCGGTCGAATGTCCCGGAGATGTCGACAATCGCGATCCTATCGGAGTCGGTTGGAGTGGAGGGAAGTGAGACGATTAGCGAACCGTTAGAGGTGTCGGCGATTACTCTCTCCCAGCTCTTAGCCGAGTACGAGTCACTTACCATCTCCGTGTTGCGGAGGATCCGAGGATACGTGTTCAGATTACCCACGTAGAGGTTGGGTCTTAGATCTACGTAACCCGCCCCTACGACGCTACCATCTTCGTCTGTAGCTAGTGAAGTGCCTCCGGCGTTAAGAGTTAGTTTGGCGAGAGGGACATGAGGGCGAGAAGGGGATGGCAACGCTGAGCCAATGGCTAGTTCTACGGGATTCCCAGCAGTAATATCCGCTTTGGCAGACGCTTCGTCTAGATAGATATAATTAGTACTGATACCACTGAGGAGGCTAACAAACTGCACGCCCCAGGAGATGGGTTGCCCATCGCTGGATACGATGCTACCAGCCTCCACCCAAACGCCATAGCTTCCTGCCCCCACACCCGAACTGATAAGGGTCGGAGGACCCCACTCTTTAATCCCTGTTTGTGGATCGTAGGACTTAAGAACAATGCCGTCATGCGCGAGTCTACCAACAGCGGTCTCGTTATCCTCACGAGGATCGGCGATCTCCCAATCCTTGAGGCTATCCCGCTGGCCCATCTTCCAGCCACCGTGCTCGGCGTCGGTGGGTTCGGAGTAGTAGTTTGCACGCGAGGTCGTAGCAGAGAAGCTCGAGCCTTTCTGCGTCTCGTTAAGATATGTTTCAGGTACGATAGTCCCATTCTGGAACTGAATCTTATCTAGCATGGTAAAAAGCTATGTCACTATAGTGAACTAACCCAAAGTAGCCTTCCGGTCCATTCTGCGCTAGGGCCGAAAGAGCTCAACTCTACGAGGATCTTTCTCCCCTGGGCTCTGTAGAAATCTATGGGGTTATCAGCCTGAAAATCGAGATCTTCAACATCTCCTCCCCACGTCATAACGGATGTGCCAAATTTCCAGCTCGCTTCAACGCCCCAGTTGACAGGGTAATCGAAGTAAGTCTGAAGGCTCTGAGGTGGTGTCTGGGTAAATCTCAGAAGGATGCGATGCTCCCGGTAAAATCCTGGAGGTACGTCCAGAGGATTCGTATTGGCGATCGGGAGATTGTCTGCAGATGTTACGTCTACGTCCAGGTAATTGGAAGCGAGTAACGGTCCTATGGGAGCGTTTTTAACCGCACCTCCGAGCTCCACGGGAACGCTTATCGCGTCTCCCGCCCAGATCCTGCCATCAGCAACGTTAATGCAGATCTCACCCTCGTCGAGATCGCCGATAAACGGCTCCTCTCCAGGTAACGAGGTGGTTATCTGCTGGTGTGTTGCTTCAGCCATTGACAACTAGTATTGTGTCTGATAACCTTTAACCTACCTTCCGCGGTTTAAATTATAAATAGAGATGCGGTGTTTAGGTTTTGAAAACAGGATACGTTACCGACAGCTTTAGCACCTTGGGTGGATTGGCTTCCGTCGCCTATGGCGATCCGGAGTATTTTAGAGAGGTGCAGAATCAGATCTACGCCCAGTCGCCTACAAGGTTCTTGGATTCACAGAGACCATCCGACATCTTCTCGAGTTTTGTATCGTCGAGGAGTAGACTATCGGAGATATTTCTGAACTCTCTGAATCTGCAGTACTCCACCGACCCCGGATTCGCCAATTACGTCGATATTACGTTCGGGCCAACATGGAGGGAGGAGTTGGTGCGTCGCATAGATTCGGCTTTCTTCGAGGTACTGGACTCCGAGGAGAATTATGGACTTTCCTTTAGAGACTACGTAGGCCTAGCGGTATCCAGATTTATACTGGACCAGGATATCTCCGAGGGAGTAACTGATAGCATATATCAGAGAGCGACTCAGGATCACCTGATTGGCCCCGACATCTCCCTGATGTCCAGGGTCGTATCCAACAACCCTCAGACAAAACTATCCGTCCCGCCACTAAACTCCAGGGTCGATCTCAGTAACACAGTGGACCTCGGATACGATTTCAGGGGAGTGAGCGTGCCCACCGGGTACATCTCCCCGCAGGACTACTGGACCGATATCGCAATTCCTGGACTCACCACCTCTTCCCTCCCACCCGACATACAGGATTACGTCTCCGATGGGTACGTTGGGTATCTGTCGAAAACTCCACTTGAGGGGCTATATAACCCTGTCGGGGCTCTGTCAGTATCCGACGCTCCCGGCGTGGCGACCTCGGCCTTCGAGTACGACCAATTTGCCGACGAACTTCAGGGGGATAGAGATGTGTTCTCCATCTCGCTGATGGGGGAGAAGCTCAATGGCTACACGACATTCGACCCGGCTACAATGTCAAATGGGGACCTACTGGATACTTCACAGGTTCCTAACTTCGAAGAGGATAACAGAGATCCTCAAGGTGGGCTTAATCCCGCCGCTCGCAACTTCACCCCAGCATTCTAATGGCGAACATCTACGGTCCGATACTGCCTCTACAATTGGACAGTCGTAACACGGAGGCTCTGGTAAGAGCGCTTCAGACACGGATCTACCTCGAGTCAGGAGGGGAGTTGAACGACTTCACCCCGGCTTCGCCACTAGCGGCGATTACAGAGGGGCAAGCATTTGCTCAAGCAGAACTCCTCTACTACTTAAATAATCTCCCAGAGGCTTTTAGTCTTCAGTGGCTTAGGCAGTTAGGCATCCAGAGAAAGATCGGTAGCCGAGCACTTGTCGACGTAACTTTCTACAAAGTACCGGGTTATCAGAGGGTTCTAGTCATCCCCAAAGGGACCAAGGTTATAGCGAATGGTGGTCAGGTATTTGTCACGTTGGCTGAGGCACGAGTGGTGGAGACCGCCTCGTCAGTGACCGTTTCCTGCCAATCCGAGAAGTGGGGATCTGGCTACAATGTCACGCGCGGTGAGATAAATAAGATAGAGAAGAATTTTGCGGGATTGGAATTCTTAAGCAATGAGGTGGCTGCGGTTGGAGGTACCGATACGGAGTCCGTCTCGCAGATGAAAGCACGGGCCTTTGAAGTCCTTACGAGGCGCAATCTCACCACATCTGGGGACTTCGAGAATGAGGTAAGGGCCCTAGTCCCTGACACCAACATCGTCAAGGTACTAACCTACGAGGAGAGATTTGCTCTTTCGGAGGCCTTCTCGGGTAACGTTGTTATATGCGTAGGAGATAAGGACGGCAACGAGCTTAGCGCCTCCAACCTATCCTATCTGATTAGCTCTATGAAATCGAGAGTGGCGATAGGAACTAACGTATCTTTTGTGAGTCCGGATGTAGTGCCGGTGGATCTTGTACTGGAGGTGATGTACGATCCCACTACGATTGGGGTAGGGGTAGACTCCCTTGCTTCTCAGTTACTAGCCGCTGTGAAGGAGTACATTGATCCGACAAACCTGGGATTAGGATCCGACCTCGAGTACCAGGAGATGTTAAAGGCGATCTACGATTTTGATTTTGTCAAGTCGGTTAATAATCTCAGCGCTAAGAGCATGCTTAAAAACAGTTCCGTGGTTGAGGGACTATGCGCTGGATTCTCAGGAGAGGAGACAGATACCGGATGCAATTACACCTACCTTGGAGTGGTTAACTCGGACAGCCAAGTGCAGAAAGCGCTATCTCCGATCAGCTCGTATAAGCTTTACAGAGCGCAGATAGGGTTTACGTCGGTAAACGATTTCACCCCACTCACTTTCTACTACGAGGCCCTGTACACACCATGAACTACTCAGCGTGGAATAGCTTAAGCCTCAGAAGACGTAACCCGGCCCTATCTCCAGGGCATATCTCTGTGCTATCTGAGGGCACACAGAGAGGAAAGATATTCGCCCACAAGCTCGGGAGAGTGGACTTCTCTGCTAGAAGAGACGTAAACGCGGAGAGACAGAATGTTATCGACACCGAGATAGGAAATCTCGATCTTAACGGATTCAAGTACAAGAATGTCGGGCACGTCTACTCCCAGGATGTAGTATCGCCTCAGTCGACCGGTGCCCAGTCATATCCCATCTACGCCCACGGCCATCCTCTTGGAGGAACCGAGCATGGAGGAATGGAGAGTTGCTCAAGAAGCGGACTGCAGTGTAAGAACGGAGAGGGGACTGACTCGCTGTGTAATCCTGGAAAGTGCGTTATAGGATCCGTAGAGAGGATCAACGAGGGCAAGTGGAAGTACGTATCAGCAAACATCTACGGTTCTCCTGCTCGTCCAGTTATCTATTACTTCAAGGCAGACACCTCTGTGGTTCTAAAAACTGTTCTGAGAGGCCACTTTATTACTTATGCCTCCGATGGCAGTTCGTATAAGATCCCGGTAGATAAGCCCGCAAGCGTCGCATCAAGAATCTATCTACCCCCAAAATTCTACTACTCTGACGACTTTATCGACTCCGCGATAATTAGAGTGGACGAGAGACTTAGAAGTAGCGGTGTAAGTGGGCTTCGCCCCGACGTCATAGGACTTGAGGATAGAAAGGAAGCTTTCATACGCAGCACCGTTATCTTCGCCTATCCAGGCAGATCGGAGAGGTACCTCAATGAGGTTCTCTATACGTCAGCATCGGACGAACTAAGGCTGGCCTTGACAGAGGGGTTTGCGGGCTTGGACAAGAAATGGCGCGATATGTGTAATAGCATAATCGAAGAGATTTTTGCGTACAGACTAGCGTTATCGTACAATGGCCTGGAATTTATCTCCGCGGTTTACGATGAGATCAAACAGCTTTTCGGGAGCATAATCCAGGAGGTATCGAGTTCTCTCTCCATGCCCTCCATCTCTTATGGTAAAGAGAAGATATCCAGACCCGTATACTCCAGACTTCCGGGATTGGCCGAGTCCTACAGATCCGATCCCGCCTTCTCCGATGTGGAAACGCCGGCGCAATGGCTGACAAGCGGAGTCGATGAGTTTCTATCCTCCAAGAAGGATTCCGTAGCAAGATTTTACGCGGAGTATCTTGACCCTGACACTTGCAATCCGGCTCTTCTGGATTGGTTGGCTCAGCATGTCGGGCTCTTCGGTGAGTTGTGGAATCCACTCTGGAGCAATGACATCAAGAGGGCGCTTATCAGAAACTCCTTTGGATGGTGGGACAGAGAACTAACAACCGAACTCCCCTCTCTTGGTGAGATCCTTACGCCTAAAGGTGGGGCTCTAGAGCAGTTTCCATTCACCCAGTCTGAATGGGTGACGAGTTCCCCCAACCTACTAAGTCTTAAGCTAGATGAGGTGGAGGAAATTAATGTAACCTCGGGATCCGTGGTGCCGGGTCCTCGCCTAAAAACAAAATCCTACTCAAGCGTAACACAAAGAGTATCTCTGGTCCCTGTGAGCAACGTACGAGTCGATAAGTCCCAGTGGAATGGGATGGTGGAGGCCAAGGGTAGCCTTTTAGGAAGCGTGTTTCTATGTTCGGCGTTCGGGCTTAAAGGCCATTCTTCGGAGGAGTTAAGTCTTGTGGACCAGGAGAGAAGCATATTCAAAGTCCGGAGCGGGCTGAGAAGCGCGGAGGTGTCAGCTCCGCTCCTGGTTCCTTACAAGCAAGATGTGCTGCAGGTCGGCGGAACCATTGACGCCTCGGTAAATAACTACACCAATCAGCTTATTGCGGGGGTTAGTAGGGTCGTTACTAGAGACGACAGTCGCAATGTCTTCTTCCGCGTGCCCTACTACTATAATAGAGATGGTAAGTCCTGGGACAGGGTCTCTTACATCGCAAAGAACTGGATGCCATCGAACCTCAACGTTCGTGTTCAGTACGCCCACCTTGCCGCTGGGCTCTGGGCCGTAGGAGACGCATTCTTTGAACCAAAAGTAACAACGGTGTGATATGGGATTTTTTAACGAGCTCCAGCAGATAAAAGAACTCGGATCAAGAACCTCGGAGGCCATCGGCGGAGTCTACGCTGATCCATTCAACGAGGTAGCCTCCGTAATATCCGTATCCGACCCCAAGAAACTTGGTAGGGTGAAGGTCGAGTACCAGGACGGAACAACGAGCGACTGGGTGTACGTTCTTGGAAGTGGCAAGGGGTTGCTCAGTGCTCAACTTATAGGCTCTAGTTGCCTCGTGGGTAAGGCCCATGGCAACTCAGGAGACGCGTTTGTTCTTGGATTTTTCAATAAGAACCCCAATGTCGGATCGGGTGGGGCGCCGGTACAGATCCCCACCCTCGACGAGCAAGCCGGAGCATACCGCTCCCCGCAATCTCCTGGCGACCAGGGTATGAGGTGCAACGAGGGTAACTCGGGAAGAGTCTACCTTATGCGAAACGAAGTCAACGAAGACCTCGTGATATGTATGAGGCGCAATAACCTACAGGAGGGAGGGGAGGAGATCTGGAACTGGAAGTCCCTAACCGCCTCAAAATGGGTGGAGAAGGGCTTTGATCCCGGCCTGCAGAATCAAGCGGCGACCGACTACTCGGAGAAGAAGGGGATCCCCGAGTGCAGTGAAGCGACAGAGGGGGATGTTCGGGATTTCACCGAGGATAGGAAGTTCAGAACATTCCAGATAAAGTGTGGTAGGGACGAGAACGGGGACTACAACTGGAGACCGGTAGGTGCAACCCCACTACATACTAGGAGCACGTTGCCTGAGTGCACTGAAAAGATGCACGGAGTCGATGCGGTTGATGACGATGGTCTTAACTCTCAGCGGGTGATCTGCCTTAGGTACCAGGGGCAGATGAAGTGGATCAATGCGGGTAAGCGGGAGCCGATCCAGTTCCACAAGCAAGATCCACCGATAACAAAGACGCAACTGCTCGATAGTAAGAAACCTGTAAAAGCCTTAGAGAAGAAGGGGTCGGGTATGGGCTCCGGAGACTTCGTTGGCAACTCGGCCTCTCAAGTGCTGCAGATGGCCGCTAAGGCGATTCCCGCCGCGCTGCCCACCACTCCGCTCGGAGCCGCTCTTAAAGCCGCTAATGTACTCTCGGGAAGCTTTGATGGGGCAAAATTGCTAAGCGATATCGCCGGAACGGTCATAGCCAACAACGGAACCATTCCCGTAGGTAGTCTAGTCTCCCAGATCTCCTCGTCTCTGCAATCCGCTGAAGTGATCGATCAGACGACCCTCTCCGTGCTGACATCACTGGGAGGTGTTGGTGACCAATTACTTCGCGGAGTCGAGAACGGGACCGTGGACTCGACCCTCCAGAACATCGGGCAAAGAGCTCTCAATCAGAGCATCAGTGCCCTATCCCCAGAGGCCTCGTCTGTGTATTTTGCGTATATGGCCGGAGGAATTGCAGGGGCACTGGACGCCGCATCCGCCCTGAAGCTCTCGCGCATTCCTCCAGAGATCAATGACATCATCAAGCCTGCTCTTGCCATCGGAGCTAGCGTTGTACGCTCTCAGCCTCAGGCTATTAACAAGGTAATAGGAAGCGCTACAGGTGAGGCGAACTCCGCTCCGCTTCCAGAGGTAGTTTCGTCACTGCAGAAGATCGTGCCCGTTACTCCAGGTGTTGCCGCTGAGATAACATCTAAGATCAACTCTGGGTCCCTGGGAGAGGTGGCCTCAACATTGGCGTCCTTCTCCACCCTTCCTACAATGCCAAAATTCGAGGGCATTGACAGTATACCCCAGATCGCCTCCACCGCGCTCCAGGCCCTAGACCTCGGCAAACAACTCCTCGATACTTTCAAAGGTGGTATCTCTCTGGAGTCGGTGGGAAAGCTCTTGGGTGTTAATCCTGTGGCCGGGTTGCTAGGAGGACTGACCAAAGGATTATTTGGTGCTGGAGGAAGCGAATGCCCATGCGATCCGAAATGTCGCAAGACGAAGCACTTTGAGGATTCTGATGGTAATAACTTACTCGAGAAGTGCGGTAATGTTGTGGCAAATACCGCGAGCTCCTACAATCCTGACGGAGACCCGACAAAGAACAACGAGAATATTGTGGCCAAGGCTCTGGACCTGATCCCCACAAAACTAGGAGACGATCTATGTATACCCAACCAGCTTGATTTAACGCAGCTTATCCAGAACGTAAAGAGACTCGGCGAGATGGCGGACAGGCTTGACAGCGCGAAAAACGCCGACTGGCCCGAGCTCTGGACGGAGATGATGTACACATTCGAGACAATCGAGAAGACGTTCAAGCAAGCCGATAATAACATAACCAAGATCGAGTCTGTAGAGAGAAAGCTTCTTGACGCGCAGTACCGTCTCGTGAATAAGCTTATGATGGGTAACGGATCGTTTATGTCCCAAACCTACATAGCCATCCGAGAGGCGTTTAAGGCTATTAGAGACGTCTATAACTACACCAGAAGACTCGACGCTGTAAAACACGGCGGAAGCGCTGGGGTGTTTATAACTGAACCACTAGCAACCACGTTTAGCAACATCAAGTACATCTCTGTGCTTAACGGCCTATCGAAGAAAGAAGCTACGTACATCAGCCGGGAGTTTCTAAAGAAAGCCGATAAAGAGTGGAAGTCCATGGAACCGGGCGGAGGGCTTGTGGATCTCACGAGTTTCATTCTAGGACTAATACCTACAGACGTTCCTATTGCTTTTGATAAGTGCCTCACCAAACGAGACAAGAATAAAGCTCTTCGGGATTCTCTGGAATCCAGGATAAACTCTCCAACACCTCCCGATCCCGAATCGTTGTTACTTGCCAAACTCCCTTCCGCGATCTCGGAAAACCCCCCCTACACATCCCTACTGGATCAGATCACTTATGAACAAGGCCGAGCTCAAAGCGGAGAAGCAAACTGTTAAGGAGATGGAGAAGAGCCTCAAAGCTCTCTCCGCATCCGACAAGCAGGAGCTGCTCAGACTTAAGTGCAGAACAGACTTCTTGACTTTCGCGCGTTACATCACAAGTGAGGTGCCTATCGCGGGAAAATTTACCCCATTCAAAGTCCATAATATCATCGGAAATTTCCTGCAGAATATCGGGGATGGTAAACCCGCGTATAAGCAATCGGCCATCTCCCTACCTCCTCGTACGGGAAAATCGCTTCTCATCTCCAAGATCTTTCCAGCTTGGCAGATGGGCCGGAGCCCCACCGCTCAGTTTATCATGAGCTCCTACGCTCTCCAGCTGACCAACGAGAACTCAAGAGCGGTTATCGAGTATATCTCCCACGAGCAGTTTAAGTGGATCTTTCCCGAGTGCGAGATAGATCGCGAGAAATGCAATCTGAGCGCGATCAGAAATAACAACGGTGGGCTTATTAAGATCGCCTCCGCCGGTGGTAACGTTACGGGTTTTGGTTTTGGAGTCATCAGCGACGAAGACCTACCGGGTGTAGGTCTGCTGGATGACCTTCTCGCGGACGGTAACTCGGCGACTATCATGGAGAGCACGTTTGCTTGGACGCAGGCGCAGTTCCTGACTCGTGGTCTACCCAACCACGCTATTATCTCCATGGGAACCAGGTTTCACGTGGACGATGTGATCGGCAGGTTGCTCAAGGCTGACCCCGAAGGCTGGAGAGAGCTCAACGTGCCCGCTCTGTGCGTCGATGAGGAAAACGACGTTCTTGGCAGAAAGCTCGGCGAGTCGCACTGGCCTGAGTTCTTCCCCGTTCAGAACCTGCAGGCTATCAAAAAGTCCATCGGGGATAAGGACTTTAACTCACTGTACCAGGGTCGACCCGCTGGCGAGCAAGGCGCTATCTTCAAGGAGGTGTGGTTTGATTACCACTCGAAGAATCTCGGGAAGTACGGATTTATTTACGCGACTATCGACACCGCGTACAAAGCCGATAGGATGAATGACTTTACCGCGATATGTATATGGGGGTACGATCGCAAGAACACCAAGCTCCACCTCATCCACTACATTCTGGAGCGACTGGAGTTTCCGGATCTTGAGAAGATATTCCCCCAGCTCATCAAGCAGTGGAAGATACGATGCATTTACATCGAAGGTAGAGCGCAAGGTGTCCCACTTATCCAGACACTAAAACGCACCGTGAATATCTCCATCAAGGAGCTGGTGCCCAACAAGGATAAGGTACTAAGGGCCAACGCTATCGCCCCCATTGTCGAGGACGGAGCCGTCTCACTCTACGAGAATCTCCCCAACCTAGCAGAGCGTATTGCCGAGCTGACCTCCTTCCCATTCATCAAAAACGACGACTTTGTCGATGCTTTTGTGTACGGAGTCACCGTGTACCGTGATGAGATCATGGGTGGTAGAGCCGTGCACGGAGGAGACAGAGGTAGGCTTCCGCGTCTTGTCCACGACCCCTACTACCAAGGAGGGAGCCGGCGCATCTCCAGCGACATCGGGCTGATAGGAGCGGGCCATGGACGCTCCTCCACGACAACACGGTACCTGTAACGTTAGTTTATATGGTATAATACGTAACGTATTACTTGCAAGTATACAAACTATGACAGATCAGCAATTCAAACACCGCGTAGTCTTCTTTCAGCAGCCGGGGTGCGTTGCCTGTAACACGATGAAACCCGTATGGGCAGAAGCTGCTAACGAACTCGCGGAAGAGTATCCGCACTACGCAATTGGGTTTGGCGAATGGGACGTAACTTCTGACGATTGGAAGTTTTGCGATCAGATCGAGTGCGATGGTACTCCTAACTTTGCCGTTTTTGACGAGGACTCCGATCTTCTAGGTATAAATACCGAGGGGATCTTGGCTAAGACTCAGCTCAAGGACTTCATCATCGGTGCTATAGAATCCCCTGGCAAATGAATCTTAACTTTAACGCCGAGACCCGCAGAGGGTCCAGAAGAGAGACGGAGCGGGATAAGCAGATTATCTCCCAGATGTGGAAGGCCAACCAAGTAGCTCGCAAGATCTCGAGCTTTACAGGGCTGCCTTACGAGGAGCTCAGGGACGCCGCGCTGGAGTACATTGTTCGTATCTACGATTCCTGGGACCAGAGCAAGGGCGCCAACTTCTCCACCTGGGTGAATAGATGCCTGCAGTTTCACATGCTTAACTACCTACGCGATAATAGTCGCCTGGTAAAAATCCCCCGTTCCTACTCCGATCTCTATCTGAAGATCAGGAAGTACCTTCTGCAGGATCCTAGCATAACCGACGACGAGATCGCGGAAAAGATCCAGGTCCCAGTTAAGAAGGTCCGGGCAGTACGCCAAGCTTTCTCCATGAGCTTCTCTCAGATTACGGAGTACTCCAACGTGATCGAGCCTGACTACGAGACGAATCTCACCATGGGGGATCTGATGACATCCCATAAGGATCTGTTGTGTAAGATCACGGACCTGGATCCTGAGGACGAGACGTTCCTCACCGACTACCTCGTGAAGAAGAGAAGCGTCTCCACTATTGTTCGTAAGAACCCCCACCTTAGAAACGCCGATGATATCCGGCGGTATTCGGACCAGCTAATAGAGTTTATTTTATGCGACGGACCATTGCCATCAAAGGAGATTCCTACACCAAAAGCGGCTTCGAGAAAAAGTGGAGCGAAGTAACAAACGCGACAGAGTGTAACTACTTTGTCAGGGGAGACGACGAGGAGTTCATCAGCTCCGTCATAGACCTGATTCCTAAGTGGAAGCTGGTAAAGGATCGTGGACCGGTACGGTACAAGATACGCAGCAAGAAGTTTCAGGGCAAAGCGGTGAGGGGCGTTGTGATGGTCACCTCTAAATCCAAGAGGGAGATCTGGCTGGGGAAGGGCAAAGTCGTGGATGAACTGTTCCCGCGAGAGGTTGCGGTACCCGAGTACAAGCAAAATAAAAAGGACGCTCTTGTGGCGATGAGGCAGATCATCGATCCGCAGATCAAAACGTTCCGTCTGAGTGTCAACCGCCAGCTCAAAAAGAAACCACTAAAGTGCGCCGTAAGTGGCGAGTTTATCAACTCTGGAGAGTTTCACATCGATCACCGGTATCCTTTCAAGAACCTTGTCGAGGAGTGGTGCAGGGAGATGAAGGTGGATCTGGAGAGAGTCGATGTATACTGTAGGGGAACAAAATGCTACATGAGAGACACCGATCTCGCCGAGTCGTGGTTCGATTACCATATGATGAACGCTCAGCTCCAGGCGCTTAGCGCCAAAGCCAATCTGGAGAAGGGTTCAAAATACTACGGTTAGCGTTTCTTCTTCTTACGCGAGGACTTGGGACGCGAGCGCTCCGGCGCGGCAAACCCCGCCCCGCTATTCTCAGCGAGTTGGTCTCCAACGCCGGTGAATTTAAGCCCAGCGAGTTCGGAGCTGAGATCTACGTCATCAAACATCACTTCAAATATCTCCACAGCGGCGTTGGTGATTATATTCTCTATGCCCTCGGTTGTCTTTGGCCCTGTCAACCAGGGCTTTTTCTTATCAACTGCTGCAGCGTAGCCCATACGATTGGCCACCTCGTAGATTCCTTGAGAACGCCTGTTGACGTAGTGGCCGGCATAAAGCCTACCGGAAACGATGCGAACACCCTCCTCCTTGTACCTACGCTTGAGGAATTGGATCACTGCCCCGTCGGGATTCTGGGCTTCTATGTACCCCTCGAGCTCCTTCACGGCGCTTTCGGCACGCATGATAAGCGCTTCGCCGGGCTTTCCCTTAAACTCGATCTCGACGCTCGATTCGCCCAGAGCCCTGATGTACTGAGAGAGATTATACTCCACCTCCTCTGTGTACTTTTCGGCAACGTGAGCCAGCATCGCCTTCCTCGCTCCCTCCATCTGGGATTGCATGACCTGCCTCTTGGCGATCTCCATGACCTCCTTCTTGGAGTTGGAGAGCACAGCTCCCATTATAGCGCTAGCGATGGCTCTGTAGATCATAAAGGTTTAGAGCATTTGATTTGCTTTACGATTTGCTCGGCAAACTGCTGCCTCTTTGCGATGCCGCCACTCGCCACCTCGTACTTACGTCTCCAGATCTCAGCTGCTGCCGATGCGGAGCTTGCCGCGTTCATTTCCTCAACCAGCCCACCACCACGCTGTTTTATCTCCTGTACAACAAACTCGAGCTGACATTGCAGTGTGCTTGTTTGGCCACATTTTGCTACGGCTCTAACTTTTCGGCTCCCGCCCCACTGAACAAGTCCATAGCATTTCTCCGGTACCCCAGAGTCGGTAACACAAGTAACACCTTGCCTTGGCGTATTATGGACATTAGGGTCAAATCCGCTCTCCTCCTGGAGGTTACCAAGCGCCCCAGCAAAAGCATTGGGGGTTTTTAGACCCGCCGAGTACAAAGCATTGATAATAGAATCTTTTGTGGCATCCCCAGTTCTACAGTCTCCTTGCGGGTACGAGCCTTGCGTGTTTGACGGAGAGGTGGAGTCGCCTCCCTGGCTGAGAGCCTGGCTAAGTTGCTGGGCCTCGGGACAGTACACCTCAGTGGAGTCCTTTCCGTCAGGAAGTTTCCAGTTGAGATCACCGATCGATCTGATATAGTCGTAGTAGTTTCTGGAGATTTTGGCATCGCCCGACTTCCTCATGCCTTCGAGATAAGCATCGAAGGTCGGAGATGAGACTTTTGTAAATCCCCACGCATTGATCGCTTCTAGCTGTATTCTGAGATCACCATCTCTCCACTTATAGTCGCACTCGTTAACAAACCAGTTCTTGAAACGGTCGGGTATCCACACTCCGGGGTCCATGGACACGGGCCTACCCTGCTCCACCCACTCATCGTAGTTGGTGATGAAGGACAGGATGGTGCGACCTGGGATGATACGTAGGGCTCTGGGCACGCCCTTGAAGCTGGTCTCGAGCGTCAGGCCCTGCACCGATGGCGAGCTCTGTATGGCCTGCCCTGGCTTCCCTCCGCCCGACGAGACGGACATTCCCGCGATGTTGGGAGGTATGGAGTTGTCCTTAAGGTGGCAGATTAGGAGCTCGGGTCCTTCGGGAGGTTGGAAGGCTAAGCCGTTGCCGCAACCGCTGCCTCCGACGTTTGGTCCCGCGGCGATGATCTTGCCTGTTACTCCGATAGGCTCCCCCTCTTTAATCGGGTAGTCAAGCCCAGCGTGGCCTCTCCCGGCCCCAAATCCATCCCCCTGAGAATACGAGGTGAGGGACTTTCCCGCAACTGTTACGTACTTTCCGGCCAATTGGCGAAGCTGCGCTTCCGACAGGGTGCGCCCTGTGGATTCCTGAATGTGAACATGGGGGCCGGAGGAGTTCCCTGTGGAACCAACTCTGCCCACAACAGTGCCCGGGGTCACGGGTGCTGCCTGAGTGGGCTGTGAGGAGACCACGGGTTGTTCGGGCTTAGGCACCTCCTCTTCGGGAAACGCCCAGTTCCACACCAGTTTTGGATTGAGAGTGGTGAACGCTCCATTATGCCCAAGGATATAGAACCTTGTAAACTCTGGCTTATCGGACGTTGAGGCCCCGATCTCCTGAGAGATCTCGAGCTTATCTTTTGCTTTCACCTTAACCGACGAGAGGCTCGTAGACTCCTGAAGGATCGGCCGAAAGAAGCACTTCTGGCTCCCCTCCTTCTCGCAGATCTGCAGGGAGAATTTTGTCTTAACCACCACCCTTCCCTGCCTCTCATCGGCCTCCTGGACTTCGCCGCTAAGAAACGAGATGGCCGTGGTGCCGTTGGGTGCTATGCCAAACAAGTTCAGGCCTTCCTTCTGGATTTTAGACGCCTCCTCGTTGATCACCTGGATACCCTTTGTGTTACCGGACGCGGACTGCTCATCGCGCCACACGTACCCAGTGGCTGTGGGAGTTTTTTTGATGTGCTTGGGTACGGGTTTGAATAACTCAGGAAAAGCTACCTTCTTAACCTTCTCCATGGCCTTTTTGCGCTTATTCGGAGTGACATCCCCGATGAGATACGTTGAGGCTTTAAAGGCCTCGGAGGCGTACGGATCCGCGTTATTTCCTTTTGATCCCTGCTCGTAGTTCTTACCGAGCAGTGTAAGCTCTGGAGATCCAGAGATCTCGTATCCTTCGTATAGGCCCTTACCGAGATAGAATACGGAGCAACCCTGATTGACTTCGCCACGAGTACACATCGAGATCCGGTTTGCGTACTCCCGTGTGGGAAGGGAGAGCATGTTACCCCCGACAGAATTCAGTACCTTCTTGATGGCCTCATCGGTTGTTATTCCGGTGTATCTTACAGCGCGAGGGAGCAAGCGTTTCTTGTCGGGTTCGGTGTTGGTGTTAGCACAGAATGAGACGGAGTAGCCCAGCTTCTCCGCCATGTCCTTGAGCGCCTTCTCGATCTCCACGCCCTCCTCGAGTGTCATATTTGCGAGGGACTGATTGAATAGAACAGAGCGCGCCTCGACCCCTCGCACTGTTACGCTGGGGTACTTCGTGCCGTGAGATACAGAGAAGCCATTTACCCTGAAGTAGAAGTCAGTGCCGAATGAGGTGCCCTTGACGTCGTACCATAGTGATATGAGTAGGAAGGCGAAATTCTGTGTTCCCAGTCCTGCTGTCTCATCGGTTTCCGTATCGACGTACTTAAAGCATTTGTCAACATACGGGTCCTGGCCCTCGGCGCAAGGTGGTAGGATTATGTTGTTAGCCGCGGAGATGGTCGACTGACTATATAGGCTCGCGGAATCGAATAGAGCGGGCCACGCTAGCCCTGTCAGGTATGGATCGGAGATCGTCACCGAGCAGGTGGACTGAGACAGCACGTTAGTGGCAACCGAGGCCTCTGTGGAACGATCAGCGTTACCCCTGATGAGGCCGGGCTGCCACTTGAGTTTTACATTAAGCTCCTGTATCTGCTTTTCGTCGAACAGGATAAGCTTATCGGACCCGAATGGCCGATAGCCTACACGGGCCCTGCAGCGATACAGACTTGACACATCGGATACTTATCAGGCAACGGCAGTGACTTTGGCCAGAGCCGCGGTCTTTTGTGTGGCTCCGGCAGAATTTGCGGTGTCCACATTAATAGCTACAATCTGACCGACCTCGAATCCATCTCCGGCGAGAGTAATGGCTCCAATCGCTGTGACTTTACCCGATGTGAGAGTGGCAGTGGCCTCAGCAGCGGCGTAACCGGCTGGATTGGTTGTCTCAGTCGACTCGATCAGGATCGATACCGTGCCGGAGGTAGCCGTGCCATCAGTCGTATAGCCACTTCCCTGCTTCTCAAGAGTCAGAGTTACCAGGCCGCCGGTGGGTGCCTGAGGAGCGGGTACTACCTCAGCGATGACTCCGGAGATCACTTCGGCCAGGTTGAAGGTGGCAACCATGAAGTGAAAATCCTCCTCGCCCTCCATGCCAACATAGCGAGTCACATCGCCCAGCAGATCGGTCAGAGTCGTCTTGTCAGCGGCGGGGACGTCGGCGCTGGCGTTCAGAGCAGCGACAATATAGTTGAGAAGGTTATAAGCGGCTTTCTTGGCCTCGAAGCCCATAGTGGGTCCCGCCTTAACGAAGCTGTTGTAGAGCGCCAGGCGAGCGGCCGCTGTGTTGGATCCGGATGTGTATGAGGATACCAGCGAGTCGGTACGGGCCTCGTTCAGAAATTCCTGAAGTTTAATCTTGTACTCGAACTGGATCCCGAGAGTGCGGTACAGACCTTCGTTAAGGATATTAGCCATAGTGAAGTAATACTTCTAAGTGGGATGGGAAGCCCACCGAAGTGGGGTCTAGTCGATTATCTTTAAACACCGATAAGCTGATCGACCAAATTATAATCAATGTCGGAATCACGGATCACTGTGTGCGGGAGAAGTGAGTAGTGGTTGAGGTAGTTATGCATGTAATCGTAGTAGGCGTGATGCTCGGCCTCTCTCGCCTTCATCTGATTCTTCACCCACCAAGCCGTGGCATCTGGATACTGCTCAAGGACCTCTGCGAGGTGGTGGGGTTCGCTCCACTCCCAGTCCCTCTCCACGAGGAATACATGGAGGCGACTGCTCCGTTCTAGAAAGTACGATTCAGCGGACTGAGCCCACTGGGGGCTGATGGTGGTGTGGCGACGAAACTCGTCGTAGAAGCAGACCTCGGAAAAGCCCCTGTCGCAGATTACAAACTCTGGCATCATCTCGAGCACAGATTCAAAAGGCTCGATGTACTGCTGGATAGGGGAGGAGTGGTGGGGTTGAGGACCGGAGAAGTGCAGAGTAATGGCATCTACGTCCTTATGCCCGAACCTATCAATCGTATTTTTTACGATTGTGGATTTTCCGACTCTATCGGCTCCTAGAAGAACAGCTGTGACTGGACGGGACATGCGAAGGGCTATCATAGTAGCTCTATTATATCATACGCTCGCAAGCTGTCAAGGCTGCGCTCACGAGCGCTAGCGCCCGCGCCCATGCACCGTAACTTTTTAACTATTACTTTTCACTAACGTACTAGAGTTTAAAGTACATATACAGATATTCGCACAGAGCAGGAACATGCCCGCCACCCCCCAACCTCCCTATCATCGCTGGGGAGTAAGATTCACGAACGATACGACTCACAATCTGGCGTACCTTCAGACCCAGCACAATGAGGATGCCACTAACGCCTACAGGGGCGAGCTCTTCCTCAACGAGGCTCTCGACGAGATGTACTACGTCGACTCCACGGGAGTGGCTAGGAGGTTCGGGGACAGAGCAGCCGTGCCCTTCTCACGGATCAGTTTTACGGGGCTTAGGGAGTTCGCCGATGACACCGCAGCCGCGGCAGCAACTCCACCTGTGGCAGTGGGAGGAATGTACCGTACCGGAAGCGTACTTAAGGTAAGAGTGGTTTAAAGTATGTCAGGATGCGAAAACATTAGCGCATGTCCAGACTACTGATCGGCGTTACATGACCTGAAGACCCCGGAGCTCTCGTGCTCTTGGGTCTTTTTTCGTATCAACTTCCTAGACGCAAATTCTATCATGGCTAGAAAATCAACACGGAAACAGCGCCAGCTCGAGGAGAACCACCTTCTCTCCATGGAAAATACGGGATCGCAGCCTAAATTCCAGGAGAGCAAGACCCTGATGCCCCGCAATCCTAACCAGGTCGATGCCATGAATTATCTGAGAACGAAGACACTTACCCTGCTCTCTGGTCCTCCTGGCACCGCCAAGACTCTCCTGGCAACTTACATCGCTTGTGAGAAGCTTTCCAAGCGTGAGATCGACAAGATCTACTACGTAAAGCCTGTTGTCAACGTTCCAGGCGAGCAGGGTCTCGGCTTTCTGCCTGGCAACCTCGACGAGAAGATCGCCCCGCATATCAGCCCGGTCCGCGACGCTCTGGAGGTATTTATGGCCAAAGGAAAAGCAGAGTACCTTCTCTCAAAGAAGCATATCGAGTTTCTTCCCATCGAGCACCTCAGGGGGCGTTCACTGCACAGGTGCATGATTATCGCCGACGAGATGCAGAACGCTACTACTCACAGCGTGATGACGATCCTGACAAGGCTTGGCGAGGGATCCAGCGTGGCGGTGCTCGGGGACGTAGTTCAGCGGGACCTGGCCAATCGTTTTGGCGGAGATGGGCTTTCGGACGCTCTTGCCCGCCTCCGGCCTCTGAAAGATGTTGGTCATGTGGAGTTTGGCTTTGATGATATCACCCGCTCCGAGTTTGTTCAGTCTGTGATCAGGGCCTACGCGGATCTTTACACCTCTAAGTGATCTTGGAGGTTTAAAGTATACTATACGTAGTGCCTTGAGAAGATGCCTAAGTCAAAAAGCGGTGGGAGACTAAGAACTTCCAGAACCCAGCCCCAACCCTTCGCGCAAAGAGACAGTGCTGAGACCGAGGTAAAGTACTTCGGCTTAGTTCGAGATGAGGCCCTGGGTGACTTAGAGTCTAACAATAAGGCTCTTGCCGAGGTGCTTAAGGACATCCAGGATCCTGCGGAGGCTTCAACCTCAGGTTCATTTAGACCGACCGACCTCCAAGTTCTTGATGGGGTTGTTAGATTTGACCTCAAGAAGGAGGATTTTGAGATCCTTCAAGGCGCTTCGATCAATGCCGAAGATAGTACCGGAGCTTCCGCTGCGCTTGTTAATCCTCGCCAGCGGATCTCCGATCGCATTGCTCAATCAGAACGTTTTGCTGGTAGAGGAACAGTATACCAGGGGCAGGGGACTGTACTTTACAAGTACTACGTACCGGAAACCCAACCTACGGGCTCCACAAATAAATACTCGCACACGAACCCACCTCCATTCTTCACTGAGGCCATCACCTCCACCATGGAGAACTCAGCGGACTTTCTTCCCACTACGTCCGCCCAGATCGCTAATACGCACCGGATAGGATATATTCAGAACGGAGCTTTTACTCCAGAGTCGGAGAGCGAATACTGGTGGAGTGGGGAGTACGACCATTATATGAACGATGTGGATGAGTACGGTAATCCTACTCAGTCCGCCCTTACCAATCCCAAGTTCCCCATTGTACGTGATGGGAATATGAAGTTCGATCAGATCCTGCCGCGTGGGATCAATACCCGCTATAACTGGGGTCTCAGATTCGATACCTGGGTGAGACGGGGTGATGTCAGCTCCAGCTCAACGATGATGAGATGGGCTGCCCAGGTTAACGGGCACTTACGCGTCGACTATTTCGAGAAGAGCGGTTACAACTCTACCACTGGAGCTATTGAAGGCACTTGGAGAACCGCCCTTAACACGGCTGATCCGAGCACTTACTACACTCAGCTTTCAAAGGAAAACGCCGTTCCGAACGCTTTAGGCGGCAGATTGTACTACGTTCAGGGCGGTCCAACGATGGCCATCGGGGCGGGTGACGGGACCGTGCCTTCGCAGAGATCTCTGGTAAATGGTGGGGCATGGGATCTAAGCGATGCCTACTCGGATAGAGAAGGAAATACTATTAAAAACTTCACAGATGACTACGTTCCCGTAGTTATCAGATTCTGGTACGGTCAGCCTTCCACAGATCCGACTCAGACAAATAACGCAACAAGGCAGCCCCTGGGCACTGCGAGCTTCTTCATTCAGATGCTGGACACAAACCTGCCGACAGCGGATCTGTCCAAGTGGAACGATTACTCCTCTCAGCTTAGGCTGACTTGGAACTCTGCGCAAAGCGCTTGGGCTGTCGATACTTCCGCTGGCGGAAGCGCTGCCGGCGAGGCGAACTTCGACGATTATAATTCGGTTTTTGAGATCGTAGGATACACTCCGGTCAATGCCTCCAAACCCTCCGCTATTACCGGATTTACGCTGCCCTCTACCACCATAATCGCCAGAAAGGGAGACCCTGTGTCTGGCGTAACCTACGCAACTTTCTCTATATCTGGAATCAGCCCCTCCAATGGTCAGACTATATGGGTGATCGCGAGAAATCGTCCGTTTAACGTGATTCCAGGACCCTCCTCTCGCGAGGAGAGATCTTTATGGCAAAAGTACCTCTTCAATCCTAACCCCTACGGGGCTTACAAGCGCGTAACTGATCTCCTTGAAAATGTCGGGGTTAATTACGCTGAGCCTAATCCTGCTCGGGTACCATTCGAAGAGAATCTCGATCTCTATAAGGCTATCTATGGAAGCCTTCCCGCTCTAAACACTTACACGCCAACCCGGTACGATGGAACGCTCCTAAACTCGATCACCACGTCTAGCACTGAAAGAGACTACGACTATAATCACTCGAAGCTCTTGATGATCGGAAGGCAGAAGAAGGGCACCGTGGCGGAGATCGGCACTATAGCTCCGTATTTTGGTAGAAACTTAGCCCCGGATGAGATAAGAAAGAAAGGCGAGAATTATACTTTTATCGAGGTGGTGGAAAACGCTGCGGGATTTGGCGGAAATGTTATTATTAACGCGTACCCGTCCAATGACCTAGGAGTCGTTTCCACAACCTCCACAACAACATATGGAAAAGCCCTCCATATGCTGGATAATACAACCACCTTCTCTAGATCCACAAGGCAGAATATCTCTACGGTGCAGGTAAATAGGCTCCCTTCGGATGCTAATTATGCCTCCACTTCGCGAGTTCTTTACGAGGAGGTTGATGGGGTTGGCAGATTGAGCGTTGGCACATGGAACGGTACGACCTTCACCTACGATAACACAGGCATAATCGCGCAGTTAACACTAGGAGCCACGAGCAGAAACCACTCGTCCAAGTCGATGTTCTGGGCCGAGTTTGACAAAGGTGGGGCGAATTACGACTTCTACGGGCTCATCGGCGCCCAGCGTCCCTCTTTCTCCAGCGCCACCCTAACGGTTAATGCCGGAGGGACCACGATAACCTCGTCCGGTGGTATTTTCACTCCCGACTCCACAAACTCAAATAATAACCAGTACATCGGATCCGAAATCATCTTCCAGGGAGACGCGACTGTAAGGAGAGTTACATCGTACAACGCCTCTACAGGCACTGTTACCTTCTCCCCATCTATTGCCGCCGGGCAGTACACAAACTGCCAGGTGTACTACAATCACTTCCAGCTTGGTGGTATCCTTCCTTCTAACATTGTTGACTCCTCAGGAGCTAAGGTTGCAAGATTGGCCATCATTCCAGCTCCAAGTGGCGGAAACGTTAACAGCAGACTCATCCAAATCCGCTTCGTATTCAGCTCTGCGTACCAGTTCCTCAGGGCGGACAACGGAGCCGGATTAAGCTTTGGAGAGACTCTGTACGTTAAAGCCGGATCCTCGCCCACGGAGGCCCAGCCCTTTACCTCGGATACTGAGCTCCCGGCTCCTCCGGCGGATATCGTGGTTCCATTTGGCTACGATAATTCGACCGGGGCATCTGATCCCGGCTTAGGAGGCCTATGCTATCCTCCCTACTCTATTCAGAACATCGAACTGCAAGGCCTGGCTAAAACGGACGACTCCCTCTACGCCTCCACCGAGGGGCAGTTCGATGTATGGTGGGGTGGAAGGATCAGCGATGTTAGTGACATGGGACAGAAGTCCCTCTATGTTACCGATAAGCTGATGTTTGATTTTGCAGCTTCGGAGCGTACTAACCTGCTATCATCGCTAACAACAGCGCAAAAGCCGGTGTTTACCGGCTCGGAATATACACATAAGCTGGAGGTAGAACTGAACATAGGTCTACCAACCAACTCATCAACTGCTATTAATTCCAAAATCTACAACGATGTTCGACTGCACTCGAACAATAAGCCTGTAAAGGACAAGTACTACCTCTTCATCCGCAAGCAGACCGGGGGAAGTCAGTTGAGTGTTCTCTCAGCCAACAACCCCTCCTGGACTTAAACTAAAGTAAATAGAGGAACGGCGTAGATTGTAGCAGCTGCGCCATTTCTTATAACAGATACGTTTGCTACTGAAGGTGCAGTTGGTCTGTGGAAGTAGAAAGCTCCGTCCCTGCCATTGGTGTGAATACGCTGCGCCAATTCTGAAATCGTGGTGTTATACGAGTACCAGTTTGTGGCGGCCGGATTTGTAGTGGTCATCGTACCCTCTGCGCTAAGAGCACCGTAACTTTGCCCCGTAAAACTTGCCCCACTTCCACTGATTGTCGGATTGGCAAAAGCCCCGGCTCCGGCGGAGTCCGTTATCTGCTGGAAGAAAGGCTTATCGGTGGTGGAGAACGCTCTGCGGTAGACATTACCGACTTTAATGAAGAGCCCTGGTACTCTGATCTGGAAGTTAGGATCCGGGATGATCAGGTTGAGCGTTCCGGTACTGGCAGTAGTCGAGCTAACCGTTATGGAGAAGGACGACGCGTTAATGTACGTAGCTGTGTAGGCCCCCTCCGAGAATCCAGAACCAGTTGTCACAGAGATGTTGGATACTCTTACAGTATCTCCGGTCTGTACGGAATGTCCATTAAGCGGAATGGTTACCACTCCAGAGGTGGTGGATGACCAGGACACAATTGGTCCCATAACAAATTCGGAGACCGCGGTACGAAGTCTGTCCCCGGTTATAGATCCAGATCCCAGAGTGGTATCCAACGGATCTATCACGTAGTCCTGGTCACGTAGAACGACCCTCTGCCAGATAACAACGTCGCGACCCGCAAAAGAGTTATAGGTGTAGCCGAGTATGTTCTCCTCTGATGTTGCTGGGGTCGGTCTCTTCGTGTTTTGTATGGAGAGCCTCGATCTGGACTTTAGATTGGAGGCCAAGTTACTGATACTATTGATCGCCCCAGAGATGGAGCTACCCATCGAAAATATATCACCTGTGTAACTTCTGAGGTAGATCGGCGACTGGGCGAATTTGAACTGAAGAATATTATTTACATTAACTCCGTCAAATCTTCTCAGCTCTATCTCCTGGGAGGATGTCAGCCCGGTTCCAGGAGTGTTTTTGTCCAGGAACAAGTATTCTCTTCTCTCCTCGTCGTAAAGGAAGAAACCCTCCTCTGTGGCATTTTTGACTGTGTACGTAAAAACCTCGGTCCTGATAATCTCAGGCATACCCTCAAACAGAGGGCCTCTTTGCTTCCTTAGCTTTATAACTTGCCCCGAGTTGCTCTCGTTAACGGTGCTTTCTACGATCTCGAGCTCCTCTGGGATAACGTACCCGCTGCCGGGGTCAGTGATGGTTATCGACTTGACAAAGTACCTTGAGCCGTTATTAGGAGTAAATCTCGTGAGTTCATCAACATAGCATACTTCACAAGTTTGGTTTGTGTTGGCGGATGTTGCCGGGAGAACTACATTGAATGTACTATCGGATGTTTTTGTTACCGAGCTCACAAACCCGCTCTGTAACGTGCCTGATGTAACGCGGATGTAAACACTTTGACCGGTGGAAAGTCCGTGGTTCGTGAGAGTAATAGCTGTAGAAGCCGTGCTTCCTAACTCTGTTCCAAAGTTCGTGTTAGAGTAAGTAGCTGCAACTCCAGCAAGGTAATCAAAGCCTTGCTTACCGAAGGTAACGTTAGCCCTAAGGGTTGTTCTTCCACTGGTTTTACCACGTAACTGGACATTGGAGAGTCTGACATCAGAGCTAGATACGATGGCGTTTCCAGACCCTGATATGACACCTCCGATATTGGTAACGGTGAAACTATTGGTTTCAACGCTAGTAATGGCGTACTCGCCGAATGTAGCGTTAGTACCTCCTCCAGTATTATCGAATCTGATATTTAGTCCCTGTCCCTCTTGAAACCCGTGGTTATTTAGAGTGATTGTGAGAGTGGAGGTGGCCGTAGCGGACCAGGTAGTGGAGAAATTCTCCAGTGCTGCCACGGAATCCTGAGAGTCAAGAAAGTAGAAACCACCTCCACCGGAGACTAGCCTGATAGAGGGTACCGATCCGTTATCGGAATAACGTGGGGCTCTAGCGAGGGTGCTGTTACCGATGCCCGCAGTGTACTTTGTAAAGTACACCTTATTTTCGTCGGTAAACGTAAAATACCTGGTGCTGAATTTGGTTCTGTTTACGAAGTCCCCAGTGAGAGTACTTAGTCTTTCTGTGGTGAGACGGAAGATCTGAGAGTCTTGGTTATTTGCCAGGCCGGAAAAGCATATCGACTCGACAGAGGAGGATAGCGAGTATAGCTCGATATCATCTTCAATTCCAGGAGCATACAGCTTCTGTAAGGCCGTTTTAAGATTGAGGTTAGATTCAGATAGATTTTTGGATCTAGTTAAACCGATTGCCATGTTTCAGAATGCTCCTGGTGTATTAAAAGAGTTGGATCACGATTCCGCGGTAGGTATTTCCTGTACCGAGCTGATCGAATTTTGTTTCCAGTGGGTCGGGAATAGTTATAGTCTCCCCGGCAGCGTTTGTTGTGGTGGATGACTGGTCGAAGATCTCCGCTCTCGTCCAGTTCTGATACTCTTTGTTCGCAGGGTCGTACTTGGTAGAGTACAGCCCTATGATAAAGTTAGGATCTATCCTTCTCGATCTAAAGTACACTGCTATATCATGGACATCATTAATGATGTTCTTGATGGATTGCTTGGTAAGAGCATTACTCTCAAGATAGAATCTTCTTAACCGCGGAGTGGTAGAAGAGCCCGTACTCATCCCAGTGATGTTTTTAAGCGTACCGGTTTGATACGTCGTGAGAAGATTGTTGTTTAGGTACACAAACCGAAGGTTTCTGCAATTAGTAAACTGAGGAACCGCACCTGTAGCTTTTACGCTCTGAAGATACACCTGATCGAGGCTGGTGTGGTTATTGAAGAAAGAGCTGATATCCTGACCCGCCCTTCTGAACTTCAGAGTGGCGGAGCTTAACGACGCGGGAGTGCTGATGTAAATAAACTGATTACCTCGGTCGATCTGAGTTACCCTGCCTATCTCTGTGATTCCGTTAAAAACTATATCTCCAACCATCACCTGAGAATCGATCTGGAAGCCACCGGCGTTACTTTGATACAGTTTTTCTGACGTTTCGTTCGCGGTATTGTTGTTGTTTCTCGACGTCCAGGTAACCGAAGGGGTGGTTTCCTCCACAGAGCCACTGATGAGCGGGTCTATCAGCTTTCCTCTGTTGGCCACAACGGACCAATTGCCCGAGTACCTTGATGGGAGAGTACCGTCTAGATTGACGTACTCTAGTACGGTGTTATTAGCGGATGTAGAGAAGTTAGGAAGCAGCGACCCTCCGACCCCAGTACCATTAGACGGACCATAAATCGACTGCACCCTTCCGGTTTGAGATGAGCCCAGTGCCGATAAATCCCTGAATCTGCAACTGTGGAACCAGGTACTAAAGTTAACCCCAGAAGTATTTGTAGCCGTGTACACGGTGGGGAATTTGCCAGTGATATACGAGTCTCCGATGTAGAACGTGGAGATTCTAGGGAGGTTTCTTAGATCATCCTGCCTAAATTCCAGATCTCTGGATGACGAATTGAATAGGTTGTGTAAGTACAGATTCCTCAGATTGTGGTACGAAGAAGCCGTAGCCTCGTTGGCAAAATTAGTTGGCAGAAGGTACTGTCTCCCGTCTGTAGTGGTGTACCCGCTCCAGTTGTTTGCACCGAAGTTAAATGTAGTAAGATCAGGAGCTCCTGCGATTGAAAAGAGTTTTCCGTACCATCCAGAGTACCAGGCGTCTATATTTGCAAGCTGCGGAGCCTGAAGTACATCGGTTGCTTGCTCTGTCCCTGTTCCAACACTAGCGTTATACTGTACTTTGTTGGATGTTTCCCAAACGCCGCAGTAGTTACAATTTACGTTGTTTAATTTTGTCCAGGTGAGATTGTTGCCCGAAGCGATTCTTAGGGCAATGTCTCGGTAGTAAATTCCAAGGTACTGAGTCTCAGCCAACCAGCCGCTCCAGGCTTCGGATGCTGATCCAGTAGCCACAAAACTGTACTTAGAAAGCCCATCTACGGTGGTGGAGGGGATGCTCGTGCCTAGCTCGGCGTTTGTAGTGCAGATTCCACCAAACCACCCCGATATATCGCCTCCGCCATTGTTAATGTTAAAGGAAGAGAACTTGAACTGACCAATAAACTGCTGTTTTACAGAAGAAGAGTCAGCGGAATTCCAAGTTGTAGTGTTTCCTAAGTATCGAACAGATCCGCCCACATCACCAAAATGGTCCGTGAGATTTAGTGACATTAAAGCGTTATTATTTCTCAGCTTGGGAATAAGCCCGAAGTACACTCTGGGGGAATTACCCCCAGTATCTATGCTTAGAGTCCTCAGGTTGGGGAATAGCGTAGAGAAATCGGGGTTAGCTACCCTGACGCTTGGTCCTAGGTTAAGCTCCTCTAGAACAGTGAATGGTCTAAATCCGTTGGCGATGTCGACTGTAGGCGGAGTGCCTCCGTTGATAGAGATATTTCTCTGGTTTCTATAGAGCCGACCCTCTGAGTCCTGAGCGGTTGCGTATGTTCCGTCGTAGGCTGTTATAGAATCTAAATCGGTCCAACCGCTGTACCCTAGCACCTGCGCTAACGTGATGTTAGGTCTTCCGCCGGCATTACTCGCTCCAGTGATTCCGGTGGGAGGCTCCTGCCAGTCGAAGAATGAAACGATGCCGTTGTTCCAGAACGAATTTCCTCTTATATTGAGTCGTTTCAGAGTCCCGTGGAGAGTCTTTAGCCACACCGGCAGAGTAGAAAGATTATTTCTAGAGATATCCAGATCCTCTAGCAGATCGAAACCTACAAGTCCGATATCTCTACCAGCCTGCTCTGTCATACCGAGCCCCGCCAACGTGGCGGAAGTTATGACAGTGGGGTCTAGATAGATGTATAAAAGACTATCTACACCATTGCATATAGTCCCAGATGTATTGACGGTTATATTGACCGTGTTAACAGCTCCCGATGATGATACGGTTGCTGTTCTGGCAGTTTGCAGATCCGACTGTCTCTTCAGCTCCCACCCGTACACAAAAGCCGGGGAGCTAGAAGTGGCATTTTTTCTTGAAAACGAGATCGAAGCGGAACCAAAAATCTTGACAGGAAGGATCAGAGGCGAATTCTTAGTGGCGTAACACTGCAGATTAACAACACTCGGAGTCGTGTTGCTAGAGGTACGCATGTACGTGGGGATCTTAAGAGTGTCGGTCGGCGACTCAACAATAGATCCCTTCTCTATAAGGAGTTTGGAGGCGAGTCTAAGTTCGTAGAGATGGGAACGACGACGAATTCTAAAAAGGCTAGGATATGACGCTGACGTGTACTCACCAGCTATATTCTTCGAGGAGTTAAAAAGACTTTCCCTGGAGGTAGGGACAGTAGTAGTTCTTACTTCTCCATTCTCGTCCAGGAAGTTGTACTCGATTTTCTTAGCGGCAAGGCCGCCCTGCATAACTATGATGTTATCAGAGAACTCCGCAGTGGAGAAGGAGTGTTTTCCAGGTTGACCTACCGCTTTATCGGTGGTGATCTGCTGGCTCAGAGAGAACGAGATGTCACTCAACGTCCAAGCCGAGATACCAAGGGAGTGGATAACAGGCTTATCCAAACCTCCCATGGTTCTGATATCCTCTTTTGTCAGACCACCTCTGGCCAGACCATAGATCTGATCGAGGCCATCTGGATTGAGAAGGAGGTTATTTAGAGCTAAACGCTCGTCGGAATCGTAGATTTCGCTCAGGTCAAATCTATCAACCAGACCCGTATCGGGTCGATTCTGCCGTAGGAATTTGAAGAAATCTGACATTACTGTTCCTTGTAGTTGAGCGTTACGGACATCGTCCCATTCACCCCGGTGGAGAGATTGCGAGCGATCATGAATAGGGCTTTATTGCCCCAGAAGCTGGGACCGATAGACTCGGTGTTGATGTTGAAGATGTCGGAGAGATCGATCTCTGTAGGTTTGTTAGCCGATACAAAGAACGATGCGATAGGATCTCCTGATTCTTTAAACTCCAGCCAACGTACCGGGTAGTCTCCAGTGCCGGAGAATCCAGCTCCAGAGAGGATATTATTGCTGATAAAGCTAGAGCACTTCTTGCGCCTATCGAGTCCTGTAGCACCACTTACATCGTAGTACGAGTACTCGGCGGAGGTAAGAGTACCAGGATGACTGTAGGCAATCATCGATTTCTTCGCCGAGTTGGTCTCGTCTGAAGCTCCTCCGTCGTGGCGATCGGGCTCGTCGTCAATGTTATTGACGCTAAGAGTACAACCGTGGGGAGTAAATGGGGACTGGATAATGCCGTTGGGAGTCACTTGACCCACGCTCATACCGCCGATCTTAGCTCCCTCTCTCATCCTAACAAAGAAGCGGATGGGGAAGAGATTCTGGCCAACAATCTTCTGTGTAATCAGCCTTCCGTCAGGCCGGAGCAGATTGGGAACATATAGAGCAATGGCTCTATATTTTGCGGTGATCTGGGTATCGTTACTAAGCGCGGAGCCCGTAACGATTACAACTGGAAGTAGGAAGAGCCTTACGTTAGTTCCTGAGGGAGTATAGGACTGCTGAGCAACACCCGCAGTTGTTCTTACCGTTATACTCGCTCCATCAGAGTCTCTCTCAACAAAAATTGTATTGGACGATGACCACAGATCCTGTGGCCAGGGGGAGGTTTTGGACAAATAGTAAGTGCCTGAAACCACTTCTCCGTCAGCTCCAGTGTTAGTAAATGAGGCTAGCTCCTTAATCTCACCCGCTCTGCCATACAACGCGTGGCAACTACCTCCCTCTGCTCCTGGGACTGACGGAAGTTGGTGATCAATAAGACCCATGGAATCCCAGAGTCCTTCTCCGACCTCAAGACCACCGTCTCCAACGTGTAACCAGGCGGCCTGATTAACGGCGAGAACGTTATTTCTGATCTCATCGGAATCGAAGTTTACAGGAAGGCCTTCATAGTAGCGATAATTCGTGCTATTTGGCACGGTTTTATCTACTACGTAGTAATTTCCCGAGTCCTCAAGCACTCTAACATCAAAACTGTCGGCGCTTAACCCAGAACGATCCGTGGCGTTCTTGGGATCGATAATTCCGAAGTTAGGGCCAACTCTTGATCTAGAGACGAGAGAGTTAGGATACGTGTAGGAAGCGGGATTCTCCTGCGGCCACACAATACCTATCTGCATCTCTCCAAAGTGGTTGCCATCACAACCAAACTCAACGTTGTCGACCCCGCAGGTTAGCGAGTAGGAGTCCGCCGATTGTGGAGTGACGCGAGTAAATAGTAAGTAGAACTCGTCTGTTGTGATATCAATAGTGGAGAGAAGTGTGGTATCTCTGCGGAACCTGGATAGTTTTAGAGAGACATTCTCCGTGAATCTGAAAAGAAGCTCCGCGCTTGACCAGGGACGATTTTTAAATTGCCCAGAGTAAAAGTCGTCCCTAATGTCCCTTTGGATAACAACCTCGGGCCCACTTATACCTGTAGGTGCGGAACTGTACTCCTGAGTTGGATTCACGTAGGAGGCATAGACTTTATTACCCACAAGGTGGGCCCCCATCAGCGAATTTTGGTATGCCCCCCAACCGATGAAAGAGCCCCCACTTACGAGATTGCTAGAGGCCTCAGGGTACGTCGGATCGGCTCCAACGTAAGTCAGTGTTGGAACAGGAGACTCTTTATCACGGCCAAGCGCGATAAGAGTGGACTCATTTTTCTGAAGCTTGTTAATGCTGAATATTCCGCGCAGTCTCTGTTCCTCTGGAAGGACACATGTATATCCTTCCTGGAAGGTAAATGCATTTTCCCTACATCCGTACTGATTGATGAATTTCACCTCTACATCCGTTGTGGATGTCACGGACATGGACACCGGGAACACTTCTTTCTTATTAGGGAAGGAATTACCCTCGGTATTAACGATATACTGTTTGGGCTTTAGTCCTAGAACACTGGACCAGTCGTAGATAGGAACTTCGACAGCGTCCGAGCTGATAGAGGGCACAAGACGATTAGTTGCTTTACCACTGGAAAGGGAGACAGTGCCCTCGTCACCGCCATCGATGTAGTACGAAGCACCGTACTTCTCCACAAACTGAGGAAGTCTCAATCTGCTTGGGCTGTCAACGTACACTCGGTACTTGAAGAAGAAGAACGGATCCTCAAGGCAAGGCTGGCCGATCTGGTTCTCGATTATGAGCGTGTGCACAGTCACCCAGCGGGCTTCGCCATTCTCCTGAGGAATATACATGTAGAACCGAGCGCCGATAGCACCGTACCATCCGAACTCGATCTTGTACATGGTTACGGTGTCCGGGTTGAAAATGTAACCACTCTCGCCCTGGCCATTTAGGCCATCACCATTCATCTGGTTCTGCTGAATGACCGTCTCGTAGACCTTGGTGGTATCTCCATTGCGTACCTCCTGTTCTAAGCGAAGTACTTCGGAGTCGGTTAGAAGGTCTTTGTATCTAACAACGCCGGTAAGTTGGGAAATATAAGCTTCGCGCTCGTTGTATTGAGCTTCGATAAAAAGGTCGGTCTGGCCAAGAGGGACCGTGGAGCGTCTCACTACAGAGAAGTCCGTTCCGTCCTGAAGCCTAAAGAAATAACCGTCAGTGTAATTCTCAACACCCCACTCGAGAAGCGAACCAGGACCCGCACCCTCTTCGGAGATACGAACGCCGTAAGTGAAAGCGCTAATACGGCCTGGTTGATAACGGAATGCTCTGATGGAGGTTAGGGTGATAACCGCGTAGTTTGACTCCCGCCCACCGATAAGGTTTCCGTCGGCAAGAGGCGAGGATATCTGCGGAACAGAGACATCGGAGTATCTCTGAGGCCAGCTCTGGCCAAAAAGCAGAGATTCGGATGGCGTTGTTGAGGTGATTAAGAAGTACGGTAGCTTGTAGTCTGTAACAAATTGCGGTACTTGGCTCTGGGACGTGTAAACTTGGAACTCCCAGTTTCTCAAGTTTTCTGGCAATGAGTTATAGTCTATCCCCCAGTACTCGCTCCAGAGCTCTGGATTAGAGTTGGTGGCAATGCGGTAGTGCCCCTGATCCGGCTCGCGCCACGTGTATCTTGTAGAAGCAAAGAAGAACTTATTGAAGTTTACGGAAACGCTAGCTTCTTCGGCGGGAAGATTGGCCCCGAACAGGGTAACTAGGTTGATGGTATCCTGCCCAGGCTCAGGGGCAAAATTCACTAGAGTGCCCCGAGGAATTATAGGTATATTACCGGCTGATTCAAATCGACCTTGATTTATATCGAGCCAGATCTGATCCCAGTATAGTCTGTCAAACTTCCCATCGGACCTCTTGGGATACTTACGCTCTAGGAAATTAAGGCGGAAGGCGTTCTTCTGCTCCTGTGTAAAATTATTGACCATGTACTCGATAATGTACATAGCCACAAGTGACTGAATATAGCGACCCCAACCTGGACCGGGGTTGCTAGTAATACCGGCGATTCGATTAGATACCGGAGGATTTCCAGGGTTCGTGTACGGTGTGGGGTAGGAGTCGATGATAATCGAGGATCCTTCAGAGTAGTCCCTGTCTCTAACAGCGATGTAACGGCCGGCTGGGGAGTTTTTACTATCCCAGTGGTCCTCTTGCTCCCACTCTGTCCATCCAGAGTACACAACCCAGTCCTTACGATCCAGACCGTACGAACTAACATCGTCAAAAATACCCTGCTGCGTTTCTCCGCGGTCTATACCGAGCAGCGAGCGGCTAACAGCGCTTTGCTCGGCAAACTGCTCCTCGATGGGAAGAGCCGCTGGCCGGCCCTTGCTGTAGATGTTCTGGATTGACAGACCGTCTTTCTTATAAGATTCGGGATCCGCAACCACCGCAACCGATCCCTTGGAGAGGTAATCGGGTGGGTAGTATACATCCTTTCTTGAGATCAGTGTGTTACCCTCATCGGAGAAGAGCGCACTTCCCCGATAGCTGATCATCTGTAGCTCTTTCTCGTAGGTCCTAACGCCCGTCTTCTGGGCTTTGATGCGGTACTGAGCCATGAGGAATCACTGCTCCTCCCAGGTCAGGGCATTATTGACTTTAAATGGAGAGGAACCCGGAGTGGCGGAGCCTAGGGCCTGGGCGGAGATGTCGTAGTGCCCCTGGAGGTTGATGATGTCCACCTCGTCGGTGAGAGGAAAGGAGAGGTACTCTTTGTTGTAGGCGAAGTAGTCCTGAAGGTCGAACTGGTAGCCTCCGGCATTGGCGTAGTAGGAGAGGATCTCGTTGCCGGTATCGGCGATGGGGGTCAGGTCTAAGTCCTGGGCGATCTGAACTCCGGAGAGGCGAGTGATGTCCTCCCAGGTAGCGAGGCCATCGGTCTCCAGGCGATTCCACTTGGTCTGGTCAGTGGAGGCGGATGAGCCAAGGACACCGGAGCCTGCGCTGAGGGTCTGCTCGGAAAACACTCCTGCCGAGCTAATTGTAAGGTGACGCTCTGGGATAAACAGTCCTACGATATAGGTATCCTCAGGATAGGAGAAGAACTTCTCGAAGAAGTATCCGGCTGAAGTCCTGAAGAGCTTGCCGAGGATCGGAGTGTAGGCGGATGGGGAAGTGGTTCCCACGGTCCAGCCGGTGGAAGCGGTGGATTGGGAGGTTGTTCCTAGGAAATATCCGTAACGGTACTTACCGATATCAAGAGCGGGAGGAGTGGCAAAACCAACTTGCACGGGAAGGGTGGAGTTTTTGGTGTTTACGTACTGGTTGGTAGTGGTTACGGGATCGCGAACGATAGTCGCTCCCGTGTACGCCACGCTTGTTCCCAGGCTTGTAGAGGTATTAGTTACGATGAAGAGCGGGTTCTTTACGGCTCTCAGGGTAAGAAGCTCGCCGGAAGTACCTCCGGTTACACCAGCACCGTACTTGATAGGATAGATCTGCAAGCGGTTACGAACCGGCTTACCGTCTCTGTTATAGATGAAGTCCTTGGCGCGAACCGTGAGCAGGGAGCGCTGAGCCCTCGGGATCACAAGTCTCACACCCGTGGCCGCGGAAGCCGGAAGGGATGATGTGGAGAAGTGAAGAGTGATATTATCACCACTCTGAGTCACCCACTTAACCTTGGCGGTGGAGTCAGAGGCGAGATAGGCTCCCATCAGACCAACGGCCACCCCACCAGCTACATTAGGATGAGTCGTGACCGAATAGGTCAGCTCTGACGCCGAGGTTCTCACCCAGTTATTAGCGGTGAAATCATAGAAACCTTTGGGGACCTCGCGGGGGAAATCGGAGGCCTTGGAGAGCAGGCGAACGGTACCTTTGTCTCCACCATCGATGTAGTAGGAAGCACCGTACTTAACAAGAGTGTTTCCAATATCTGTAGACTCCAGGCCACTCTCTGGACCACCGTGTGTGAGGTAGGTGATGGGGAGGGTGGCGTTACCAAGCGAAGCCACCGAGTGCTGATTCGAGGCTCGGATATGGTGGACTCGTACCCAGCGGGCCTCATTGTTGCCTACGGGGACGTAGCAGAGGAAGATAGCACCAACGGCACCGTACCAAGAGAACTCGATCTTCCACATGGTCACCTTTGTAAAGTCGATGTCGTAGGCGGAGACGGTGGTCAGGTCCTCATTATTCGCGGTTTTGATCTTCTGGCCGGGGAGGTTGATTACGGAACCACCACCCACGGTGGTGTCTTCGGCGGCAGTGTTCACATCGCTCCAGCGTACCACGGACTCAGCGCCGTCAAGTTTGTCGCCTGAGAACATTGCTCTACACGGCCTCCACTCGTACACCATACGGTAGGGCTTGGGAACGCAGATGTTAAACCACTCCTTGAGCGTTACATTACCATTGGACACAGTGCGTGCCTTAACCCCGGAAGGGAGATTAGGAGATGCGTTATGTTGTGCGTCGGTGATTCTGTACCCTGAAGCTGTGCCCTGAGTATTAACCATCAGGTGCCAGACTTTCTTCTCTTGATTTGCTGTTGATGGAGTGGTGTCCCAGGTATTCGCAACAATATTGGAGTCGTAGGAGCTGATAGAGCTACCAGCTACTCCCCACTGGGAGGATTCCAGAGAGGTTTTATCTGACGGAAAAGTGCTGTAAGAGGCTTTACGGTTGAGGTTGGAGATGATCTGGTAGAAGTTACAGTGGGCGTCCATGCGGATATACCCGCGCTCCAGAGAAGTGTTCTCAGGGCTCAGGGAGACAGTCTTGGACTGGTCGAAGGGGAACTGGAACTTACGATCGGTCATCACTTCCGACCAGGTTGTTCCATCGTAGGTTGCCAGTCTAACAGCATACCCAGAGTCGGGTTGGTAATTCTTCAGAGCTCCAGAGGGGTCATTAGCGGAGTCAATAGTAGCAACGTCGGCTGGCGCGTACACAAGTGAAGGATCGTAGATCGCTGCAGCGGTATACACTAGACCATCTCTAACAATTACTGGATCCACACCAGCTACACCGAAATTGGTGGCGGTATTGAATGTATTGTCGTCGCCGTTAGTGAACCAGCTTAGGGAGCCGGAGTAGCCGGAAGGCTCGGAGGGGATAATAGCCTGGGTACGACGAACGCAACGAAAGTCGTTACCCTTTCCAGCGTTTACGATCTCGAAGTAGTAACCATCGAACTTATCGAAGATACCCCACTTCTTGATGGAGGGGGCACCTTTCATCTTGGCTTGGAGAGCCGCGGCTTGGGCCTCCGGATCGCGGGTGGTGTTCATCTTCACACCCATAGTGGAGGCGGAAACACGTCCAGGCTGGTAGCGGAAGAATCGCTTCGACGTTAGCACTGCGGTCTTACCGTCTGGAGCAACCAATCTAGCACCCGCTTCGTCGGGGACGTGCTCGACGCCGTAGTCAATGCCCTCTCCGCTTGCGTCGGGAGTGTTCTCCAGAGGGAACTGCGCCCACTCTGATGGGTTTACATCGTAAGTGTTAACGTCTGCAAATATACCGAGTGCAACTTCGGAACGGGGGATACCGAGAAGGCTTAGAGCCACCTCCGATTGAATCTTATTCTGTTCCTCAACAGGAATCGGGGCCTGGTCTTCCGCAAATACAACAGGAAGAGAGTTTGCCGCTGGTTGTTGACCTAGAGGTACCGGAGAAGTTTTTCCGACGCTGACTTTTGATGCCATTGTAAACGCATGCTCTATATGTATGTACTTTAAACACGCCTTGGCCAAACAACAAAAAAGCCAGGAAGGAATCCCCTTCCTGGCCTAGAGATTATGTTAGAGTCCCATCACTCCGAGACGTAGATGTTACCGTCAGCGATGAAGTAGTTGTTCTTTACGAGGCCGAGATATCCAGTCGGAGTGGAATACACGTCGCTGCTGGATGTGAATTTGTTCGCCACTGTGGAGGGGGTAGCGATCACAATTGCAGAGTTACTTGTGTCGACGTCCGTAACCGTGAGATTTGTATTGTCCGCCCAGTTAGCAAGATCAGCGCCCGTTACTCCGATACCGGTCGTTTTGATAGAATCATTGGACGCGTTCCCAGCCGCGAAGAAGAGCAGCGAGAGGATATCGGAGGAGTTGCGGAAGAAAATCTTAACAGTGGAAGCGGAGGCGTAGGCGATACGGTCTATGGCGTATCTTCCTAGGGTCACTGTAGCTGTGATTCTATATCCGTAACCGTAGTTCGCGGTGCCTGACCCATCGGGTTTCAGGAGATCGTAGGAACCGGTTCCTCTGATGGCTCTACCCTGGTTGGAATTACCGGATCCAGTAATAGATGTTACTGGAGCGGTGATACCAAAGATACCAGCCTCGAGCTGAGGACGATTCTCAACAACCTGGAGATAGGAAGCTGTGGCTGTGGTATTGTACTGGTACGATGAGTTGAGTGGGTACACACGGGCTGTAATCGAGCCAGGAGAGATCGCCACTGGGAATCCGCCATCAGTTACGGTGAAGTACATAGGCGTCATAGCGACTCCGCGTTTAACATCCAGGCTAACTCGGCTGTACTCGTTCTGGTACAAGTCGACTGTGCGGATAATCGACCCCGACTCGTTGAAGGTCAAGTTACCCTGAGCGTTCCAGGTGTCGGAAGCATTGAGTTGAAGGCCCGTCTCTCCGCAGTTATCGATGATATTGTTGTTGATAAGAGAGGCATCGATACCGGTGAAATCCACCGCACCGGAGCAGTTCTGGAAGAGGTTGCCCTGGGCAATGATTCGACTCGATTCGCGGATCTTGATAGGTGGAATGTTGAGCTCGTAGGGCTTGGAGAGCTCGAATACGCGGTTGTCCGTGAAATTGATCTTATCCGAATCCAGAGAGTATACCGCTGCTCCTGCTCCGTTGTAGAATGCACAGTTAGAGATGCGGATACCATCAGCGTACTCAAGGGCGAGAGAGTCGTGGTATTTGTCGCCCACTCCGTAGGTATCGTTCTCCGGAAGGTTGATGGGGAATGTTTCGGTTTTGTTCCCGTCGAAGGCGAGATCGCGAACCGTTACTCCGGAGATACGATTGGTCACTCCGGAGCCTAGAATACCAATCAACCCAAATTCTCCCTCTGGGCTAACATGCGTGGGCATGCGCTTAAGAACCGAGGAATCGCCGGAGCCTCTAATAACAATGCCACTATATTGGCTGGCCGGGATGAGAGAACTGTAGAGGGTTACGTTACGTATCTGATAGGTGCCTGCTGGAACAAAAACATCCTTTACGTTGTTCGTAGCGGCAAAATCCAGAGCTTTCTGGAAAGGTGCGGTATCGTCAAATTTGAACTTCACTTTGATCGAAGTGCTGTCCAGACCCGTGAAAACTCCGGTTGGCGATGCGGCGTCCGAGCACTCCAGAATCCCGGAGATGCTTCGGCTTAGGATCTTGAGCCTTCTCTTCACGATGATGGTCTTAGAGCTAACAATTCCGGACGACACCGAGATGATTCCGTTTAGAAACTCCGGGCTAAATTCTCCACCGTTGATACGCGCCTCGTCCCACGAGGGGATCTGAGTCGATCCGCGGTCATTGAATGTGATGGAGGAATTACTGCCAAAGATATTATTGCTCGGAGCTCCAAGGAATTTAGGAGATTCCGTTCCCCACTGCCTGTAGATGACGGGAATCCACTCTGGCGTAGCACGGTTGAGAGTGAATCTTACGTAATTATCCTCGTCGAATTGAGTCTGAGGGTTACGGTAAACATCCGGAAGGGTGAATGTTTTAACATATGGGGAAAAACGCCCGCTAACAACGTTGAAGGCGTAAACGTAATACCGAAGTGTCTTACTAGTGGCGGTACCCGCCTGGACAACAGTACCCACGCCCTCGGGAGTTCCTACGTTAGTGAAGATGCCATCGTACTCGCCGACGGGAGGAGTGGACGTATCGAGGTAGAAGAAGACGTATAGTTCCTGACCAAGCTGAAAGTAATCCCGCTCATACTGCGAGTAGTTCGGGATATCACCGATACTGATAACCCCTCCGTTGCCGTTCAGTCCCCGCACCCGTCCCTCAAAGTACTCGTCCAAGCCCGCAGCCCCAAATGACTTTACGTTAACATAGGAGTTCCTATCTGGATCCACCTGGACCAAAGTGGATGTCTGTGTACGACCTATATATCTCATTTTTTAACCTCAGCTCGCTGGAGTGTAGATGACGTAGGACACCACGATGTCCACGGAGTTAGCTCCACTGGAATCCGCCCAAGCACGCAGGGTGTCATTACGCTGAAGCACAAATTTATTCCCGTCGATAACCTCGAATGAGGTCTGTGAGGGAACCGCTACGTCGTACAGAAGATGGGCGGAAGTGGCACTACCTGACTTCTGGAGGGTTACATTCAAACCACGAGTGGTCTGGGACTTATTGGCAACGATCACGGAGAGAATCATAGCGTAACCGTTGGCCGGAATGAGAGAACTATCGAAGATAGTCGTGGCCGACGCAGCGTTCGCGGAGACGTTGCTGTATGTCGATGAGTAGAAATTATTTACTGGGTAGGTCATAATCAGCCGAGGATTAGGGAAGCAGTCTGGAAGTAGGTGATACCCTCAAGAATCTCCTGCTTACGAACGAGGGACTGAGGGCTCTGCGGAACCGCGGTGGATTCCACGGCGGATCTGGAAAGGTAGAGAGGGGAGGAGTTCCCCAGGCCATCCTGAAGCTGGGCTTGAGTGCGACGTGCCGTTGTGCTCAGATCGAATGGGATTCCGTCCGTATCCGGTTGAATGTCGATATTCGAGAGCAGAACGTTCGCGAACGTTTTCGAGATCTCGAAGTCCTTGATGTTCGAGGCCATGAGGCGATAAACTCCGGGGTTTCAGTTTATAGAACTATGATTACTTTAAACAATTTTGCAAGGATGACCAAAGCCGAATTAGCGAGCATGATCGATGCCTACGCCGACGCCAAAGCGTCTGGGAATAAGTACCTTGTGCAGAAGATGATCGAGGAGCTTGAGCAAGCTCTGACTGAGGTCTGTGATAGTGTGGACATGCCTCCCATGGAGATTCCAAAGCCACCTCAGGATCTTCCACCACTCACCCCACCAGCACCTCCGGAGAGGGAGGCTGTTAGCGCAGAGTACTGATGAAAATCACGAGGCTTCGGGGAGGTAATGCCCAATTCCCCGAGGATAAGGACATCGGGGATGTGGTGGTTCTCGCTCTTGGCGATATATTCTGCTGGGATGGAGGGATCTGGCAACTCGTAGGGGGGAGATTCATCCCTCAGGGAATGAGAGATCTCTTCCTGTCCTATGTGTCCACGGGTTGGCCGGATGAGGAGAGCGCTCGGTTCGATCTACCGACTCTGTTAGATCTCGATATCTTCGTGGACTATGGCCCATATGACACTGTTCCGGCCGATCCTAAAATGATCGATAGGTTCATTAAGCGAGTTGCGGAGGTTGGAGCGAGATGCGAGAAGAATCTCCTAGCTCTAAGATCAGAGTAGTTGCGGAACACGTTGACCTTCCCTCTCTGGATGTCAAGTGCCTAACCAATGACGTCTACGCCGTGCACTACACAGACGACGAGGGAGAGTGGGTGGATCTGGTGAGGGGGAGGATGGTCGATGTCTTCGATGCCTACTACGACGCCGGGTTTGTTATAAAAAGAATCAAGCACGCGGACGGAAGGAGAAATCCCAAGCTCCAGGAGTGCGAGGTAAGGGTAAAAAACTAAGCCTTAAAAAAAGGCGGGCTAGGGAACATGGTTCCCTTCCCGCTTTCTTATTATGAGTTGGGATCGGGCGCGCTCTTACGGAGCGTAGCCCGCCTTTATCAGACTGCGCCGGTTGCCGGTTCTCCAGGCACCACTTCTGCCACGGCTTCGGTAACTGCCTCGGCGTCTTCGACGCCAGTAGAGCCCGGCTCTTCACCAAGTTGAAGTTGCATTGCCTCAATCGCCCCTTGGAGTTTGATGGCGAGTTCTTGACGTTGGGCAAGGGCGGTGCGGAGTTGACCGATTTCTTTTTCAAGCTTTTCCAGTTGGGCTGTAAAATTTTCTTTGAGTGAAGTGGGTTCCATAAATTAAATAGTTAATAATCAAAGAGCGCGAATGGCAGCGGTTGCTTCGTCAATTTTTGTCTGTGCTTCAGACTCTTTTGTTGAAGCAGTTGCCTCATCGCCTTGCTGTCTTGCCTCCATTGCCTCAGAGTATAGTGTCTGAGCAGCAAAATAAGGAGTTGCTACACTATTATACTCTGCTTCGGTTAAAACTTGAATCTGTTTTTTTCCACAATCTGGGTCTACCATAGTGGAAACTGACGTTGTATCTGGAAGTTCTGCGAGACAAACATCCACACCCTCAGCATCGGTCAACCATACTTTCACATCCAGACCGGGATATTCTTTCCAAGGGTGTCTCTTATATTTTGGTGCAGGTGGTTCTTCACAACAAAAAGTGTTGTGGTCATCATCGACATAATAGTGCTTAACGTATTGCATTGCTATCGTGAGAGTTTCTCTAGTTATTTATATTTAAACCATATTTTTGGGAAAGTTCCCTATTTTGTTGTTCCATCGTTTGAAATCCTTTCACAGTCGCCCAACATACTATGCTATACCTCTGTCCTTTAGTGACTGGTTCAACTCCATGGCGATAGTGGTGGTTGGAGGGGAAACAGACTAACATTCCAGGTTCTGGTCGGACACGGATTTTAAGATCTGGAAATACAAAATCCCCACCTTCATAATCATCGTTGAGATAAAACACCATGGATATATCTCTGTCAGTTGATTTTTTCCATATCAACTCACCATCTGGAGTTTGCCATAAAGACTCCCCATCAACATGAGGAGAATAGTGTCCACCAATCCCATAGGAGAGGATTTGTGGAACTTCACTCTCAAGTATCTCAATACCATAAAATGGATTGATGACTTCTTTTACTGTGCTTTTGAGAAGGTCTACAATTTTTGGGAATAATGGACCTGCCTCAACATGTTGAGTGTCACGGACTTGTTTATTCACAACCCACTCTTTCCCTCCAGTTTGATTAGATTTTTGTGGGTCAAAGACAGATAAATCGGTTTTACTTGTCCGTTCAATGTGCTCTCTTAGTTCTCTAAGACCATATTCATTGATGATGTTTGGACGGATAAGAACATAAGATAAAGGATTATCAATCATACTAAATGTTTTCTTATATTATACTACTACTTATACGTAGACTGGGGTAGGTAATAATGCTGTTGATGGAAGACCATTTGCTAAAGCACTTGATGCGGCAAGATTACTACGTGCCACAGTTAAGTTTGCTCCAGGAACTGCTGCTGTGGTATCTGATGAGTAGGTTACCTTATCCATTAATGATGTGTTACTTGGAGTTTCACCACCACCAAAATAACCATGAGTTGAGTTACCTGTAGCAGCAAGAAAACCACGTGCCACAGTTAAGTTTGCTCCAGGAACTGCTGCTGTGGTGTCTGTTGAATAAGTTACCTTATCCATTGTTGATTTCTTTTGTGGAGTGCTAGGAGATTCACCACCACCAAAATACCCATGTGTGGCATTACCTGTAGCACCAAGACCATAACGTGCCAGAGTTAAGTTTGCTCCAGGAACTGCTACTGTGGTATCTGATGAATAAGTTACCTTATCCATTGTTGATCTTGAACCAGGATCACCACCACCAAAATACCCATGAGTGGTATTACCTGTAGCAGCAAAAAAACCACGTGCCAGAGTTAAGTTTGCACCAGGAACTGCTGCTGTGGTATCTGTTGAATAAGTTACCTTATCCATTAATGCTGTTACAGCAGGAGTAGTCCCTCCACCAAAATACCCACTTATTCCACTTCCAGTGGCAGCAAGACGACTACGTGCTACAGTTAAGTTTGCACCAGGAACTGCTGCTGTGGTATCAGATGAGTATGTGACTTTATCCATTAATGATGAGCTAATACCACCACCACCAAAATAACCAGTGTTTGGTGCTGGAGTAGGAATGGGATATGTTTGAGGTGTTGGTGTTGCGTCGGGTGGTACTATAGGTGTTAGACCATTTGCTCTGGCACTTGATGCAGCAAGAAAACCACGTGCCACAGTTAAGTTTGCACCAGGAACAGCACCTATAGTTTCACCTGAGTAACTTAACTTATACATGATTGATGTTATGGGATCAGCACCTCCAAAATATCCATGAGTTGAGTTACCTGTTGCTGCAAGACCACTACGTTCTATACCTAAACTAGCACCAGGAATGGCAGTGGATGTGGTTGTTGAGTAAGTTATTTTATCCATTTGTCCAGACGGACTAGGATTACCTCCTCCAAAATAACCATGAGTTGAGTTTCCTGTTGCTGCAAGAGACCTACGTGCCACACTTAAACCAGGACTTACTGATCTGGTATCTATTGAATAAGTTATTCTATCTACAGTTGTCCTTTCAGGAAATGCTCCGCCGCCAAAATACCCATGTGTGGTATTACCTGTTGCAGCAAGATAACTACGTGCCACACTTAAGTTTGCACCAGGAACTGCAGCAGTCGTGTCTGATGAATAAGTTACCTTATCCACCAAAGAAGAGTAAGTAGCACCGTATCCCCCACCAAAATAACCGTGTGTTGAGTTTCCTGTAGCAGCAAGACCATTACGTGCCACACTTAAGTTTGCTCCAGGAACAGCAGCAGTAGTATCTGATGAGTAGGTCACTTTATCCATCAATGATGTGGTAACACCACCACCAAAATAACCATGAGTTAAGTTACCTGTAGCAGCAAGATTGTAACGTGCCACAGTTAAGTTTGCTCCAGGAACTGCAGCAGTGGTATCAGATGCATAAGTGACCTTATCCATTGTTGAATATGTACCAAAAGCATAACCACCACCAAAATAACCAGTGTTTGGAGTTTCTGGAGTTGAATCTGAAAATCTTATGGCAGGAGAACTAGGTGATGGTGCCACCCAAACCTCATCCAGAGGAACCCATTGGTCTTCGATTTTTAACTCGTAAAGTTCTCTAAGAGAAAATACGCCTCTGGTATCAGACATAATTTACAAATATTTTTTGATACTTAATATCACTATTTAGATTATAAGAGTGCCATTGATTACCTTTCAACATTACTAACCGATTATATCTTGCTGGAACACACCCATACTCTTTCCATAAATCCAAGTCAGAACTAAAAATATTCTCTAAGTTTCTCTCATCAAGTTGTAGAGATCTCATCTCATCTTGAGTTGGAAATGCCTCCAGTCCAGTTTGCTTATGGGAGTAAAATTTAATCCCCATCTCACCAAAGACCTCTAGAGGTAAGGACATATAAATCACGGCAATCCAATCACACCTAAGATGTGCCACAACTCCAGAACTTGTTCCTTGCTCATTAGTTGCTTCTGTGATGCTAATTGGTC
>Ga0129336_10000016_pt1 | contig 66448 bp, 99 predicted proteins | sample CPB6_02_DNA_FD_96878 | JGI IMG/M metagenome (GOLD analysis project Ga0129336, IMG submission 96878) | Freshwater to marine salinity gradient microbial communities from Chesapeake Bay, USA - CPBay_Sum_0.6_0.2_DNA | ecosystem: Environmental > Aquatic > Marine > Coastal | place: USA: Chesapeake...
CTCGTTGAGTTTTGTCTCCATTTCATCAAGTTTTTCTACCATGCTCTCAAGCACATCATATTTATCTTCAGGGATTGATACATAATGTTCTTCAAAAAGTCCTTTCAGACCAGTCATGAAGGATTCGGTTAACTCTTCCTTCAGACCATTTTCAACTGCAAGTGAGTTCTCATTGAACCACTCATCAGCAACATACTCAAGATAAGAATCTACGCGCTCTGATAGAGCTTCTGCAATTTCTTTTACTTCTTCTACGAGTCTTTCTTCGTAGACTGCTTCAATTTCTTCTTTAATTTGATTTACTCTTGAAGTAATTGCAGCTTCAAAGATGGTTTTTGCCTTTTCTTTGAATTCTTCTGAAAGATCCTCACCCTCGATTAGGGCATTGACATCTTCTTCAATGTCAAACTCTTCTTCAACTACTTCCTCTTCTTCCTCTTCGCCACCATCTTCAGCAGCATCTTCATCTTCTAATGCACCTTCAATCTCTTCTTCACCTTCTTCTTCAATCAGGTCCTCATCATCGAGTTCTTCTTCTTCTTTCATTGCTTCAGCTGGTTTAGCATTTTGATTTACAACATCCTTAACTTGCTTAAGAGTTGCGCCTGGAGTCTTAAGCTTTGCAGAATCATCATCAGACTTATAATTCTCTGGAGTAGGACCACCAAGATCTTCCCAACCACCAGTTTGACCAGGTGGAATATTGCCTGAAAGCGTTGGCATTGCTTCTGCTGGTTTTGCACCGGCATTAACAGCAGTCCTGGATTGCTTTGTGCCTACTTCCATTTCTTGTAATTGTTTACCACGAGACATTTGAACTCTCCGATTTTCCTGTATGAAATCTATATTTATTTATAAATTAATAAATTACAATGAGTTTAAGAACTCATTGAATAAACTCAACTTATAGTCTTCCAAAAGTCTTTGGTCAACTAAAGTGTTAATTTTACGTCTAGTATTTTCTGCAATTTTTTCTCTTAAGATGCCACCATCCCATACCCACTCCTTTCCTTCCATGATTCCTTGAACAAAAGCATCTGGTGCGGAAGGATCTGCTACAATATCTGCAGCAGTTGCAAGCATGAAGTCTTCACCAACTTCTTTATATCCTTTGTTATTTTCTCTTAAAGATCCAATACCACGAGAAGAAACTCCAAGAGTCACTCCATCCTTAAGAAGAGATTCTGCAATTTTTCCCATTGGAGTTGATAAAATTTGTGCCTTACCAATGAAGTTATTTCCTTCACGGCAAAGATCCACAATTTTATGTGATACTCTGTCTAGGTTTACGGTTGGACCATCTGGGTGCCCAAGTTCTCCAAGAGCACGTCCTTTTTGAACATACTGTTCAGTGTAACGCTTTACTTCACGCTCCATAATTTGCATTGGATACATGCGCCCATTACGGTTAACGCATTCTGCTTGAAGAAAAGGACCCTTAATATAAAGTTTTGTCTGATTGCCTACCTTTTCGGTAAGAACTTCAACCTTTTCGATCTCCTCTCTGATTAGTTTCATCATGCTTGTCCTGAAATTTGTACTTGTTGGAAATGAAGTATTCCTGAACCTAACCCATATGCGGAAACTTTATTTGAAAGAGTAACGGAAGCATCTCTTGAAGAAAATGCTGTTACAATTCCAGAAGAATTATAATTAACCGTCATTCTTGTTTGATAGTATCCATCAATTCCAGAAGAAGTGTTAACAGATAATACTTCTTGATGTGTAAAATTATAATATGTTTGAGCCGCAGAAACTAAAGAAACATAATCACCAACTCCAAAGGGAACTTGAGTTCCTTCTGGAACAGTGACAATTGTTGTTGTTCCTGTTGTAACACCAACAACTCTGTTTGATGCTTTAGTTAAACCCAGTGTTACAGATTCTCCGGGTGCAACATAATAATCAGTATTTGTTGCAGTAGGAGTTGCTCCTACTGCAACATGTGCCGATGCACCAACGGCAACAACTCGCAGAACACTTGATTGTACAGAAAAAGCAGATGATGTAGTGGCAGCACCTGCTACAAAACTAAATGAGGAACCTGCCCCAACTGGTCTATGAGCCATTATTTTAAAAAAACACTTTTAGTTATTTATTAAATTAATTATTCCTCTTCTCCAATTTCTTCTTCATCTTCAATATCTTCTTGACCAAACATGTTCTGTGATACCATTGGTCTAAAAGAATCAATACGTTCTGCAGATTTTGCAAAAAGAATTTCTTTGATTTTATCACTGATTTGGGATGGTGATTCATCAGCAATAATCATATCCATGAGATCATCCATTTCTTTAATACCTAGAAATAATCGTTTTTATTTATATTTCTCCACCCTTGGGCATTTTTGTAATGCCAGGTGCTTCAGTTGCTTGACCTTGTGATTCAAGGTCTGGCTCCATAACTGGAGCACCCAAATCCATAGTGGATTGTGATCCATCTTGTTCTAGTGGAACTTCTTCTCCACCCATACCCATTGCTTGTGCGCTCGGGTCGGGAATTACACCATCTTCAATTTCTTTTTCAATGAGTGCATCTTGTTCTAGAATCTCAACATCTGTTTGGCGAAGAATCTTTCTTCTCACATAATCTTGTGAGAAATACTTACCAACATATGGTTCTGCAACGGCAACCATATTTAACCTTTCATTCAACAACTCGGAGTCTTTGAGTTCTGAGAAGTGGTTATCATATAAGAAATCATACTGAATATGCTCACTCATAATCTCCCAGTCTTCTGGGGTTACAATGTTTTTAAGAATGAGTTGAGTTCTCAACATGTCATTAAACATGTTTGAAAATCTTTTTCTTAGACGACCAACAAATTTTGTGAACTTAAGTTCATCTCTAAGAATTTCTGATGAACGACCAAGATTAAATCCACCTTCTCCATCCATTCTTGATGGTGGAACGTTTAGTGAGCGATATAGCTTCTTCTTAAAATATTCAATATCTGTAATCTCCCCAAGATTTTGACCCCCTGGAAGAGTGGAGATTTCAGTTCCTCTGCCACCTTCACGGCGTGGAAGCCAAAAGTCTTCAAGCATTGCCATGTATTTTTTATCATCGCGAATTTCTCCAGTTGATGCATCATAAACTAACTTATTACGATACCGCATCATAACGTCACGGAGATATTGTTCTGCCTTAACTTTTGGTAGGTTTCCTACATCAATATAAAAAATTCTTCTTTCTGGTGCTCTTGAAAGTCTGTAAATAACAAGAGAATCTTCAATCATGCGGAGTTGATTGAGAGATTTGATTGCCTTATGTAGATATGATAGAGTAGTTCCTTTATTTCTATCTACTAAACCCGAAGTGCAGTATGTAACTGCATCCTTTGCAATTTTTATACCCTGACTTGATCCAGTTGCATTTAAATTTCCAGTTGGATATTGTGATTTTGGATTGTAAATGAAATACTCCTCAATTTCTGGAAAGTCATAATCCATTGGATTATCACTTTGTACTACAGAAACTTTATACTTATCTTTGTTTTTCTTTTTATCTTGCCTAATATAACGCATTTTCATTGCGTCAATATACCTCAATTCCTGAATACCATCATTTGGATTCTTAAGATCAATTACTTTATGATAGTAAATTCTTCCATCAATATACCAATTTCTATAAATTTCATGAGACTTTTTATCAAAATCTAATAGATTTAAAATATGTTTAAATTCTTGACGAATTTTTTTCTTGATTCCATCACTAGCATTTAGATTATCTAGATCAATTTGTACTGGAGTATCATTTGTATCCGAAACAATTGCTTCGTTTACAATGTCTTCAATTGCACTATCAACTTCAGGGTGAAGTGCCATTTCGCGATATCTTTTAATTAACTCAAATTCTGTTCTATAAACTCCCTCAATATCAACGTACGAACCAAAAAAACCACCACTTAAATAATGGTCAACCCCGTCCTCATTGTTAGGGGGGACGGGGGAAACCACATTGGGTGATAATGGTTCAGTATCCTCAATAGAGAATCCAAATAATTTTGCCATAATTTATTAGTTTTAGAATAACCTTTAGACTATTTATTAACCGTTTGGACCACCAGCACCAGTTACGTTAATGCTTTGAACTTGGAATTCAACCGTAAATTCCTCAATTGTCCCACTGCTATCATATGAAAGATCAATAGCACTTACTGCAGTTGGGAAAATATCAATAAATTCATACTCCTTAAGAACTGCATTTGCCGATCCTGTGTTATCTTGGCTACTTGCGGTAGATCCTCTTCCAAGTTGATAAACTTTTGCATTTACCATGTATGCAGATGGATCCGTGGCACCAATGTTGGTATCAAGTTTTGCAATTAGTTCGGTCCAAGCTTCAAATGCATTTCTTAAGACAAATCCCTCATCGTTAATGATTGTTACTGTCCATGCATCGATAGTTCTGTCACCAGCAACTTTAAATACTCTTCCTCTAAATGGAACATCAATTGCCCCAATTGTTTGACCAGGAAGTTGTGCTGCTTTGCACATGAATCTGAAATTATCAGAATCCCAATCAATATTACCTGGAAGTGTTGCTAGTTCTACTTCAAACAGGTTGGGGCGGGCGCCGCCGCCAACTAGTGCAGATTTAAACTGGGAAATCGTTTTGTTTTCTCTAGTTGATGCCATTGTTTAGGTCCTCCTTTTGTTATTTAGATCTAAAAATTAAACTCTACCAACTACTTCTTCAAAACTTACACCAGTGCGTGTAGCAACAAATGTGAGTGTTATGAAGTTAATAGACTTGGCTGGTTTCAAGAAGATGTCAGCTCTAAACTCATTGTTATCAATAACATCAGGAGTGTTGTTTGTGCTATCGCAAACAACTAAGAATCCATAAAGACCTCTCTTTGCCTGAACATCACGCAGATATGGTTCAACAATGTTTCTAAAGTTTGCTCTTGTGAGCTCATCGTTCAATTCAAATAGTTGAGCTTGTGCAGCTCTTTGCAATGCCTGCTCAATTGTCAGGAACAAGCGGCGAACATTGATTCTATCAAATGCCGATGCATAGCCAAGTGCAGTCTTATCACCAAAGAGGAGAGTTCCTATTCCAGGTTGAGTAACGATTGCGTTGATTCTTTGTGGATAGAGTTGATCTCTCTGTGCTTTATTTGGATTGTATGCCAGTTTAACTGCATTGTTGATAATTCCTCTTTGCTGACCTGCAGGAGAGAACCATGGATAAGCAACAATGTTTGTGCGGCACATTAAACCAGCAACATCAGCATTACATGGGATGTAACGGAATTTATTATTGAATCTATCATAGGTATACTTGTATCCACTATCAAACACAGCATATGAAGATGATGGTAGTGAACTAAAGTACTTAACCAGGTTTGTTGTCTGAGTTGTGGTATTTGTTACGCCAATTAAGTTTGCTCTATGAGCTCCAATTGTAGCAACACAATCCTTTCTTTGCTCAGCAAGAGAAATTAGATAACTTGCTTTTGCCTGAGAATCTGATTCGTTATCAAATCCAGGACCCATGATTAAATAATCAACCTGAATTTCATCTTTATTTGAGAATAATCCATATGATGTAATGAGGCTTCCAAGCTCTGGCTTCATTCCACCAGATGCACTATAATCTACTCCACCTCTAAGTGTATATGTCTTATTGCCAATTACATTGAATTGAACATCTTGTGTATTCAGACCCCATGTTCCATCTGAAGTTGAAACTGGATTGAATGATACGGAACCAACTCCAGAATATGTTGTAAATCCTGTTGCTCTTGGAGATGTTCCATGGACAGAATCTGCGGTTGATCCTGGATTTCCTCCAGCATAAATTTGTGATGAATAGTCTGCAAGGAACTGCTCATACCAAATTTTTTGTGGTGAGTTAACTGCAGATACGGCATCAAGTGCTTTGGATAATCCAACGTGCTTCTCTAAGAGAGTTCCTTGGTTTCCAGTAATGGTTCCCAGATCATCAACAACAACTACGTGAAGTTCATCATTATATGAATTTCTTTCAGATGCATATCTTGTTGTTCCTGGCTTAGGTGCAATTGACTTCCAATAAATTGTTGAGTTTGCCAGATTTAAAGTTTGATTATCATACCAATCTGAAATTGAAGCTGCGGTTGCTGATCCTGCTTGTGCTCCAGAGCTATTGATAAATTTCAGAGCATCGCTAGCACTAAACGCTGCAAAATTAGTTCCCTCGGCATAACTGATTCTAGTTTCAGTTCCGGCAGTTGATACTCTTGATAGAATCTTAACATCAATTGTTGAACTTGTTGATCCTGAAGTAGCAGTTGTTACTCCAGTGATAATACCCTTCAAATAACCACTGAATACTGAGGTTGAACCAGCACCTGGCAAAACAACATTACTTAATGCTACAGTTACACCATATCCAACTGTAGCGCCAAGTCCCGCTAAACTAGTAGTTGTAATTCCAATGGTTTGATCTGCATAATCATCAATAAAGCAAACTTTAAGATTGTTTGCCCATGATCCAGGATTCTTAGCGGCAAATGTGAAATTATTACCGTCAGAATGATTGGTCATGTAATCATCATAATTATCGATATCCAGTATCGTTGTAAATGCAACACCAACACCAGCATTTGCATTGTTAAGTGTTGATCCACCAGTTCTTACAACCTTAAGAACACCACCATATGAAAGATATGATGACGCACTCATCCAATATTCGTATTGGGAATCTGTAGAGAGTGGTTTTCCAAATACGTTAATTAACTCTTGCTCTGTAGTGATGTCAATTGGGTAATCAACTGGTCCAATTGGAAAGGGTCCCGCAATTGCACCAATGTTATCTAAAACATTATCAGCTCTTCCTACCGTTAAATCAACCTCTCTGACGAGTACGCCTGGAGATAATTGAGGAGTCGCCATGTTTTTCTCCGTAAAGTCTCAGTTTATCTAAAAAATATTTATTAAAAACTTACTTTTCACGGGGGAAATGAGACGTGAAATCTTTACCAGTCAGGATACTCCCATTTATTGAGATTAGTCTTTTTATTTTTATCTTTTATTCTTTGTATTGTACAATCTCTACACTCATAAGAATATGAGGATGCAACTGCACCCCTATCTTTACGTGTTCTATAAAAACCATCTATTAAATTTTTAGTCTCACTACACACTCTACATTTTCTGTCGACAAGCAATAAATGACCGAGTTTTATTTGCTTATCTAGTTCCATTATCTATATTCCCACATATATGCCATATCACCATATTCGTCGGTAAACCAACGATCACCACTATTATCAACAAAACTAGAATCATCTATACCATCGACAATAAATCCAAATGGTGCCATATCTTGTTCTATCTGATTCTTTTGCTCTTCATATATTCTTTTTCTTACATCCTGATCAGTTAGTTCTTTAAAGTAATCTTGAGCAACTAACCAGGCATAGATGACTAAGCACATTGCTAAGTCATCATTACACCCCTCTTCTGCCTCAAATGAATTATGCTTCTGTACAAAAGTTGTTAATTCTGAAATTATCTCATAGTCATTAAATATTAATTTATTTTCTTCTATAAGAGTTTTAAGATTAAGAGATCCAATCTTTTTAACTGTTTTGGACATTTTTACGCCAAGTTGGGTTTTCTTTCCAGAAAAACCTTGACCAACTATTTGTCCTGCTCTACCTCTCATTGAACACATCAAAACGTTCTGATACTCTAAGTCGTAATGAAGAAGAGATGCTACCTGATCTCCAATATCATTTACTTCACATAGGATATACGCCGAGTTATAATTTTTTGCCACCTCAAAAATAATATTTGGGAATAGCATTGGTTTAATTTCATTATTTCTATACTTCGCCACAATTTTATGTGGAAAGTTTGTTATATCTGTGACAACAAATGCAGAATAGTCTTCACTTACTCCTCTGGCAACGTCAACTGTCATTACATAATCATGTTCTTCTTGAACTTCTTCATATACATCTAAACCAGCATTTCTCTTTAATGGGTGATCATAAACTAAACTTCGTAGTTTACTTGGTGCAATAAGAGTATCTACGGATCCTAAAAACTCACATTCAAACTCAACTTTAAACTGCTGCTCCGAAGTGTTTGCAATTGTTTGTGCTTTCCATGCTTCATCTCTTCCCGGAACTTCCGACCAATGAACATCTGTGTAGATGTATTCATTTTTACCGCGTTCTGCATCATGCCACATGCGGTAAAAATGATTCATACCCTTAGGGGTGGAAACAATAATTACCTTCGTTGATTTACCCGAAGAAATCGTTGGATATACTGAACTAAAGAAGTCGTCTGCAATATGATTTGGGACGAATGCAAATTCGTCCAAAAATATAATATTGAATGACATACCACGAACTGCAGAAGCAGAAGTAGAAGCAGCCAAGATTTTACTTCCGTTCTCCAATTCCAAAGAACCTTTGTTCCAGGAGATAATTCCTTGTTGCATCCACTTTGGTAGGTTTTCATAAGCTGTCTGTAACCTGTCTAGGAGCTCTCTTGCGGTTGCTGCTTTGTTTGCTAGGATACCTATATTAACGTTGTCATTAAACACCGCGTAGTGGAGTAGGAAGGACACTACTGTGGTCGATTTACCTGTCTGTCTAGGCATCTTACAGATGTTAAATCTGTTTTGGTGAAACCTATTGACAAGTTTCTCTTGAAATGGATACATCCTAAATGGTTGTAATCCATGATCAAGAGTTACAATTTTTACATAATTTTTAGCAAAATACACAGGATCATCTTTACACTTAACAAACTCAATAATTTGTTCTTGAGTAAATTCAATCGGAGTATTTGCTTTTTTTAGTAACGGATTGCCAAGATAAACATCATTAGAATTTGCCATAAATTAGTAAATCTCTCTCCACTGAATTGCTGCTGCCACGTTAGCACCTGCACCTACACTAGTCGATAATGTTCTTACAATAATGGCGTAGATTTCGGAATCAGTTGAATCAATGTTTTGAACAATAATATTTTTCTTTGCTGCAGTAAGAGATCCAGAAGAAACTGGAGATAACGAGTTTTGTGATGCACCGGATGGAACATAACCTGAAGCAAACTCATCGCCATCATCATATACTGTTGCATTTTCACAATATTCAACCCCACTGTTATTAGAAGCAGAAGTCCAAATAGTGCCTTGCCCTAAAGTTGTCAATCCAATATAAGCAGATCCTGGCAACTTAACTATTTTAAAAACAACGCTATTTGTTTCTGCATACATTGATAATTGATTTAATCTAACAGACATTCTATTAGGATATCCTTGATAACTATTTTTAAGACGAATTGCAATTAATGGGAGTTCTGTTCCTCCGGGAGTGGGAACTACCCTTGTGCTCAACATTGTGTGAGAAAAATCAACACCACTTTCTGTATATCCTCCCTCACTTGCAACTGTAGAACAAATTTGGTCAAATGATGCTCCGACACCTACTGCAGTATTTCTTATTTCACAACGAACCGGAAGGTTTGGATTTGAAATATAAACTTTTGAATTATTATTGGAATGTAAAAATTCGTGAGCAGAAATTAATTTTCCGTCGTGAGCAAAACCGCAACGAACTCTACCTACACCTAACCATTGAAAATCAATGAACATAAGTTGAGTTTTTGTGAAATCAATATTAAATCCTGATTCTCCAGTTCCATCACATTTATCTTTGTTCCACTGAGATTGTGGAATTCTGGTTTCTGTTGCAATTCCACTTGTGAATGTTCTGATAACCCAGTTATACGTACCTATACCAGCATTTATACCATCGGAGGTGCTTAATCCAACTTGTTCTAGGTATATTCCATCTCTATCATCAAAGTATCCAGTTCTTTTAGTTGCATTTTGTTGAGGTGCATAGAAATTAAAAGAACTAAAAATCAGTTGGGACTTTCCTGGTTGGTAGTGATGATATGCCTTTGTTTGATGAACACAATATGCAGTGCTTCCAATACCTGTTTGCAATCTTGCTGCTGCTTGGTTTGATATAAATGATAATGTAGAACCTGCACCAGAAACGCTGTCTATAAAGTTAGTATCAATTGCATAAAGATGCTTATAATCCCCAAGAGTAAATGGTTCTGAAATTCTTTGCCTACCAAAAGCATCCAGTGCTGTTGTATCTGGATTAATCGTTACATAAGTTCCAGTTTGTATTCCAATATTTCCAGTAACTGGAAATGGATTTTGATCACTAATTATTTGACCATCACTTGATGCAACACCAACAACTTCAAATAAACTCCTCTCTTGATTTAAATAATCTTGAGTGGTTATATTCCACTGAGCCATAAATTAATCACCCCATGTTAAACTTTCTGGTCTATATCTTTGAGCACTTTTAATCTTTAAAGAATTTTGTGCCAATGGATAAACGTTGTGGACAATTGCTCCAGGATATTCTGATTGCAACTGCTCCGCTAACTCATTTTTTGATAGCATAACCCCCTCAACTTCCATTCTATATAATTTTCCTTCCCAAACCACATCAGCAATAAAGGATTCTTTAACTGGTTCGCATTGAATATCAGAACTATTTACATAAAGATTTCCATTGAAATCTCCGGAAATATTGATATTTTCTGAAAGAAACTGTTTAAAGGATTTCATTATCTGCACCTCCAACGACGTAGTGCTTTATTAATTCTTGAATCTGGATCTCTTGCAGTCTTTTCCGAAGTCAGTTTAGACTTCATTCCTTTCATTCTACGGCAGAAATTAGCACGACGCTTTGCTCCTTTTCCTTTTGGTTTTTTCTCAGTTACTGCGGTCTGAAGTTTTGAACCTGGATTTTCGCGGCGATATGCTTTAACTGCAGCAGGACTTAATCCATCAGTTTTATCTTGACGATTGACTTTTTGCCAATCTTCTTCAAGTTCTACTTCTTCTCCCATTGGTTTAATGTATTTGTTACTTGGACCAGGTTTTGCCGCAGACCCTCCAGCATATAGAAATGATTGTCCAGGTTCACATTCGGAAACTTTAGAATAAACTAGTTTGGCACCTGGATAAATTTTTTGAATTTGATCTTCAATTTCTTTTCTGTTTGGTAGTTTTACTTGTGGGAAAAATATCTTGAGTGCATAAGTTTTTCCTCTCCACATGGCAACAACCATCATTAAGTTTCCATTTTTAGAGTCAACTCTTGCCATTTCTTCAATTTGAGATTTAAATCCCTTAATTGGTTCTGGTTTGATAATATCAATAACTTCGGCAAAAGTATTTCCATTTAAGTCTTCAATAGTCTGCTCACTTACAGACTTCCATCCGCCACCTTTTGACTTGTACCATTTTGATGCCCATCCATTTGCATATGCACTTGGATACACATCAAATTTTTGCTTAGCAAGTGCTTTTGCTCTAGACCACAGTTTTGGATTTGTTGGTTGATTTTTTTCTTCAATGTATTCTGTTTCCTCAGGAACACAGTTTGGAACCATTCTATTACCTTTTTTCTTTAGACCAACTTGCTTATACTTTTTCCAACATGCTTCATCAACTTTATGCTCTCCACTTTCAACATAATCTGCGGCAGTATCAAGATAATCTGCTGCCTTGGTAATTTTTGATTGAACCCATGCTTCAATATTACCTTCTCCCTTCATTTTCTTTTTGAGTCTTCTAGCTGCGTTCACAATTGTGGAAATTTCCGAACGTGCCATTGAAAACTCATGATCCTTCTCTTCATTTGTTGGGGCAATATTTGCAAGATCTGCTTTTCCTTGTTCGGATGATGGACCAATTGGGGATGAATATAGTGCCCAATATTTTGGACCATATCTACATTCTTTTTGATATTCCATTTTTGCACATTTTGGACAATATCTTTTTTCCCCACTGTATATGTGTCCTTCCCAATCGGGTAAAGAATTTTCAAAATTTTCACCAATTTTATTTGAAGACATAATTGGTTTTCCTCCTTTACCTTGACGATCTGCTACTGGATCTTTTCCTCGCTTTCTTTTTACTGCTGCAGCAATTTGTGATTTGGACATACTTGCTGCTTTTTCATTTGATAAGCATTTTGGTTTAGGTTCTCCTGGTTCACGGGCACATGGACCAACTGCTTCTCCTTTAGTATTAAATCTTTTCCAATTACCTTCTGGATGATCTTTATCAAACCAGTTTCTCAAATCTTCATATGCTATACCTCTTTTAGTATGTTTTATTTCACCCTTTTGTTTTGAAATTAATTTTTTAGATACTGTTCCAAAGTCTGCTTGGGGATTTTCATCTGGAACTAATTTTGGTTTTTTATCATATTCATCAACATCACCATCATTATCCCAATCAACATACTGAATTGACGCATGTTTAATTGATTGTTTGAGATCAAGATTAGGATCCAACTGATGTTGTTTTCCTTTTAAATGTGGTGTTAAGTGGGAAAATTTTGGTGTTTTCATTCAACTGGTTTAGACTTAGTTTCTTCACCTCTTGCTCTTTTTCTTTTTGCGGCACAATGGGCACGCTGAGAAAATCCTTTTGGATTCGAACAATCGATACTCTTTTTATATTTATTAGTCCACTCTTCTTGAAACTGTTTAAACGTTTTCATCTTTAGATTGTTGTTTGAGAATCTTTGATAATTCTGCGGTAGAACCTATGAAAAGAGCATTTGTAACGTTTGTTGGTCCTTTTGATTGTTTTTCTTCTTCAACTTCTTTCAATTTTTTTTGTAAATCCATTAATTTGTCTGTAGCATCGGCAACATTTTTTATAAGTTGCCCAGCTACTTCATATGCTCTTGGCATTTCACTTTCTTGAGCAAGTTCAAGAATTCCGTTGATTGCTTCTTGTCCCTTTTCAATAATTGAATACAAATTTCCCCTTGTATACTCATAATCTTTTTTAATATCATCCATACTCGATGATATTTTTTCTATTTTTTCTATAGCATCAGTATTTTCTACGGGTACTATTTCACCTTCAACGTTGAACGTGTTGTTTAAATCATCGAATTTTTTAGTCATCTTCATGATATAGTTCCACTAAAACCAAAATCATCACCTTCTTGTATAAGTTCATTATCTGCGGTTGTTATTGATTTAATCTCAGCACCTGTTAAATGTGATGTTATTGCAGTGCCATCTCTTCCTCTATCTACAGTTAAATTGTTACCAGACTTTAATCTCACATAAACTTCTTCACCATCAAGATCAAGGTATGTGTTTACTGATATTGCTGATGCATCATTTACTGTAATTATTGTATCCGTTGTTGATATATCACTGGATAATGTTGTTAAAACAGTTCCAGTGTAATTTTTAATCGCTCTTGGTTCTGCGGAATATATAACTTCTCTCGTATTATTATCTCTACTAGCCCCAGTAAGATAATTGAGAGTAACTTTTTTGACAATATCTTTGGTAGCGGAAGAAACAGGACCAAACAGATAAGTTTTTGCGGTAAATCTTAATGTGTATAAAAGAACTCTTCTTGTTGTGAAATTTCCCTCATAATCATCCTGCATTGTAATGTTTTCGAGAACAATGGGAATATCTCTTTTTTCATTAATTGAATCTACCAATTCAACCGTCAAATTGTAAGATGGTTGAAAATATGGTAAAATTTGTTCCACAATTTGTAGTGCGTCATCATTTAATTTTGACATAATGCTCAGTTCAAATTGCATATTGTATGGAACTGGCATATATGCCTTTTTAGTTTCAGATCCATTTGTTGGATCTTTTGTAGTAAAAGTTTGAGTTGTTGTAACTTTTCTAGAAGCATCATAAACTAACCCAGTGAATTCAAAAGACATTCTGGGTAAAGTTATTGCCGTAGATTTGTTTAAGTCTGGGGACTGCTCTAATCTTGCAAGAAATTTTTGAGTAGGACCATATGCAAGAGGAACCTTTAATATGCTTGTAACCTGACCAGAACTATTAGTGTGTTGTATTGATATATTATTGAATAATGTACCAAATGCAATAACAGTTCTTCTTAGGATTTCGTGATAAAAATATTCAAACATTTGTCTACCCAGTTTATGGTTTTTTAATCCTTGTTAATTTATATTTAGGGATTTCCGAAAGGATTGAACTCACTGAAATCTAAAATACTATCTGCTTCAGTTTCAATTTCCACATTATCCGTATAACCATCTTCATTTATATTTGTATCAACAAATCTAATTTGATAAGATGCACTTGATGCTGTACCAACAACTGTTTCTCCGGGAATAAATGCTCCGTCAATATTTGAAACTTCTAATTGATTTGTTGGGGCATTCCATTTTCTTACCTTAGCAGTTACACCACTAGTGCTTCCAACGATTGTTTCATTGAATTGGAATGTTCCAATTCCACTACTATATGGAGATGATATTACTATTGTTGGTGCTACACTGTAACCAAGTCCAGCATTTGTGATGCGAATTGCTGTTATTGATCCTGCAGCACTTACAATTGCGGTTGCAGCAGCTGCTACTGTAGTAACACCGCTTTGGAAAATTTGATTTGTAAAAGTAATATTTGGTGGTGATGAATATCCAGATCCATTATAACTTAGATTTATTAACCCAATAATTCCACTTCCTATAGATGCAGTTGCAGCAGCTCCACTTCCTCCCCCACCAATGAAGCGAATTCCTGGTACTACAGTATATCCAGCACCTGCATTGATAATTTGAACTGCTTGAACTGATTTTGCTGATGGGTTAACGTTATCATTACATGCAACAACTCCTCCTATCATTATTGCTGTTGCAATTCCAGTTACACCTCCAGCTGGTGCAGAGGATATTGCAACTGTTGGAGTGCTAGTATATCCACCTCCTCTGTTAGTTACAAATATTTGTCTTATACCACCATTTACTATAGATGCTGTAGCAGTTGCTGTAGATCCAACTCCAACCAGTGTTAATGTTTGTGTTCTTCCAATAAAAATTTCTTCACCGTCTGCAGAACTTAATTGACTTAAAGTATCATCAATTTCATCAATACTAGTATTAATAATTTCATCTTCGTAACGAAATAGTTCACATCTTAATTCATACACGTAATTTTTTTGGAGTTGATAAAAAGGTTTTTCATGTTCAACAAATTTTACTTCAAATAATCTATCTCCGAGTGGAAAATAAATTAAATCACCTTCTTTTGGTCTAGATGATAATTTTATATTTGGTTTATCCTTTATTAGTGGTGCAATATAAAGATCAAAACGTTCTCTTGAAATAATTAATGAAATCTCATTTGTTGCTTGAATTCCAAATTTTGAAAGTATGGTAGTATTATCCGCATATCCTTCATAATTTTGAACATATGCTTCTATTGGATAAGCATCATCAAATTTTGATTCAATGACTTCTCTTATAACACTTTTTTCCGTTATATACTTTCTTGGTAAATAATGCACTTCAACTCCATACATTCTCAACTGTTCGTTGATTAAGTCTTGTATGAGACTTTGTTCTGTTGATGATCCTTGTTGAAAAAATGGATTTAACATTTGAATTATCCGATCATATCTAGTGGTGGAAGTTCATATGTATTTGACATTTTTTCCATAATAACGTCAATTTCTCTTTGTGCATCATCATATATTTGTCTACCATTAAGTTCAACTCCACCTGGGAGTTTTACTCCCTGAAACTTAATTAAATTTTGTCCCCACTGTTTTTTAATCAGCGAAGTTAAATACATCTTTAAAAATGAATCGTTCCAAACTCTAGAATAATCATTTGGATCTAAAGTTCTATAACAATCAATAATAATATAATCACCAACAGACACACTTCCCCAATCTATGTCCAAATATAACCTATCTTGTCTTTTATTAAATCTAATTTGTTTTTGTGTAGTTAAAAGAAATTCTATATCTTCAAGGTAAGTCTTTGTCATTGCATAAGTTAAAATTTCAGTTGATCCCCAATAATAAATGTCGTTGAGGAATAACTGATATTTAACACTAAACATGTTATTTGTAGTTGTATTAGTGCCGTCAAAATGATATATTTTAGTTACACCAATTACTGATGGTGGTATTTGTAAATAGTTGCTATTTTCTTTATATGTGAATGTAGTTGCTGTGCCTACAATATTTGCTGTTGCTGATGTTGATGCTATTCCTGCAGTTGGGGATTTTCCATTAGGTGCTTGCCCCCTATTAATATCATCTTGTGTTATTTGATATTTTAAAAATACTTGCCCAACTCCATCAAAATGTCTTTCTTGGAAAAATTGAATAGCGTCATCAACTAAATCATCTACTTGTTCTTCCGCAACATTAATTTCCAATACTGGCGCACCAAGTTTTCTCTTGCAGTAATCTATTAATTCTTGTCTAGATGCTGGTTGCGCCATTTTTGTTTCCTCTCAAAATATTTAGGTTTTACTTAACATTGTAGAAAGAACTTCTTGCTGCTTCATATAAAGTTTCATATATGCTTTAGATATATTTCTAAGGTCTTCAATATCATCTATAGCATCTATTTCCATACATGCTTTAACATATTCAAAATTTTTGGTTAGATTTTCTAACTCAATATCATTTGGATTCATTTATAAGACTCCTAAGTAAAAATTTAATTTCATTCAAATCATCCTTTATATTAGCAACATCACTTTCCAAATTTTGTATTTTTTGATGCTCCTCACCTTTCATTTTTTTTCTTGAAACATATTCTTGATATTCTGACATGTTTGTGTTAATTATTGAGTTTGTTTTTGGATCACGAACTAAATTATCGTGACCAGTTACTTTCATGAAATCCATATCATGCCAGAGCAATAACTCTCAAATCTTTAATTCTTGGAACATAGACTTGATTTGTTGATGTTGCAACAAGTTTAATTCTATAATTTCTGAATGATGGTAAGTTGTCCGCAGTAAATGTATATTCTTTAAAATCAAGTAGTTCAGAATTAAATTCTAATGCCGAAGATGGTGTTACATAAGAATCTGATTTTCCATTACTATCTTCAAAAGAAATTATTTGAGATTTTGTATCTAGATTGTCATATCCAGGGAATGGTGTGAATATTGGATCAAAACCTGGATTTTCGCTAATTGAATAGAAACCTCTTAGATCGCAGTAAGAATTTACGTATGCATTTAGAATAATTTTAATAGAAGTTGCTGGAGTTTCTAAAGAAATTTCTTTAGAAATATATTGGAATGCCGTTGGATCCTCCAGGATTGAATTTACTCTACCATCTGTTGCATAATCTGTAATCACACTGTTAACTCTATTTGTTGTTAAAATAGTGCTTACCCTTTGAATATCAACAACAGGAGATAAGTAAGAATTTGTTGTTTCCAGTCTTAATCTCATATTTAAAGATTTATTTTCTGGAACATTTGTAAGATTTGCAATTTCATTTACTTCAGAACAAATTAATCTTGGTGATGGTAGATAATTTGGATTGTTTATTGAGATAGTTTCAAATCCGGCATCTGTAAATGGAATTTCTGTTCCACTAATACTTGTTCCAGTAACTGTTCTAACTTCTGCACTAAGTGCAGTACCCTGAACAGTAACATTTTGAATTATTGGTGTAATAATTTCAAACGGAATATTTTGAGATGCCTTGATAGAATAACCGCCACTGGACTTTGTTTGATTTTGATATAGTTTTTTGTATCCAGTTCCAGAAGATCTATCTATTCCATCAGTAGACATATCCAGTTTTATGTGATAATGATCAAAACCTACTACATTATCAATATCTGCATCATTAAGATTGTGGGTTTTATTGATTCTTCTTAGAGAAACTCCATTACTTTCATATTTGTAAACTTGAGAACCTAAAGGATATGAAACTGGATTTGATCCTCTTATAATGTCACCACCAATTACATTACCCGAAACTGAAGTATATTCAATAATTTCATTACCAATCTTCAAATATCCTGGATTTGTAGTTCCAACTCCAACTCCCTCAAAAATTGAAAACTCACTAGCATCATCAACGGAAATTGGACCTATAGAATCTGATGCATATGCAACTGATAATTTTGTTGGTTTAATATCAGATTCCACATCAGAAAGTACAACAAAATTATTGTCTGCATACATTCCGTGATTTTTATGATTTACTTTAATATGTAAACCATCGCTTTCTGTGATAACCTCACTGAGAGTAACACCAATAGTAACACCAGCACCAATAGTAGATGTGAGAGTTGTTATTCCAGAACTAGTTACATATCTAATAGTATTTGCAGATCCAACTGCAAAATCTCCTTGAACATTATCAATTATAAGTTGATTTGTATTTGCAATAGAAACTATTGTAAATTTAACATCTCTACCAACAGATACTGATCCCAACGTTGTTATTCCTACAACATCGCCAGTTTTATATCCATTTCCTCCACTGACAATTGTTGCTGCAATAGCAACTCCATTATTAATGGTTACATTTGCTAAAGCTCCAGATCCATTTCCAGTGATTCTCGAGAGAATCACGTTATTGTATACTAATTGACCTGATGATGGAGTATATCCAATTCCTGGATTGGTAATAGTTAAATTGCCAGTAGCAATTCCTGCACTACCAACATAATTTCCTGTAGCACCTGTTCCAACTTGAGTAATTGTATAACCAAGTTTTAAATTAGGATCGTTTATAGTCGATGCAAGACTTACTCTTACCCTCTTAGAATTAAATCCTAAAGAATTTGGTAATAGTTTAGCAACTTGACCATTTCCTTCTGTTAGGTTTGGGTTGTAAAATTCGACAGATCCACTATCAATAAAATCAGCTCTGTATAGGGTAAATTTCAAATCTTCCCATTGACTTGCTTCCCAAGTAGATGCATTTTGTGACTTGAACAATGAACCTAAGTATGGTTGATTGGAAATAAATGTTTGACTAATTATATCGTTTTCACCTATTCTGGAAATATAAACACTATACTTAGTTGAATTAGATGCTAAACAGATACAATACTCTTTACCACCTTCTAAGTAAATTGGTGCTTTAAATTGAATATTTGTTGCAACACTTCCATCCCCAGAAGTATTAATTTCGGATGGTTCCAAAACAATTTCTGATAAAGGTATCACGTTTTGTGTTGGGAAACCACCTTGCATGGTTCTTAATTGGAAAGTTACTGGTATATCGGTATCATCTTTTGTTCTAAAAAACACATCACAACTTGTTAAAAATACACCAGTTTCGTTGTCGACTAAGAATGATTGTGCTAATGGATCATACCAACCGACAATACCTTGTCTTTGAGTTTGTGCAATAACTCTACTACTGACCAGTTGACTTCCGGTTGTTCTGGAAACTGCTCTTTCTTCAAATACTTGCTTATTTTCAACTCTAGCATTTCTAACAGAAATAATATTTTCTTGTACAGTTTCTAAAGTTCCACTTGAAGTGAAAGACTCTTCAGCAATTGTTGATGCAACATCCTGGTTATTTGCGGTGTCATTAACTAAAGTGAATACTTTAGTTCCAGCTTCAAATCTAGGATGAATATTTAAATTTGGATTTGGGATATAAAAACTACCTATTAAAGTTGCAGACAAATCGGATATCAAACGTACATTTGTAATTGATGCCTGTGCTTGACTGGTTCTACCAACAAGCAACATACCAGATTCTACCCATCCACTATACTCACCTTGAGTTGCATTTGATAATGAAAATGTGTCGACATTTAATATCGTTGATGTTGATGAATATGATGCAGATAAAGACTGTGAATTATATGGATTTTGGGTGTATACCGAAGATGGAGCATTATATGGACCTTCTTTATGATTTGTTTGTGCAACTCTAAATGTTATTTTAGCAGAAACGTTTTCAGTTCCTTGTCCCAATCCAGTTTGTTGTACATATCCAACTACGGTCTCTCCAACTTGGAAAGAACCAGATAGCATTGAAATTTCTAGTAACTTCGGAACACAATACTTTGTTACATTAACTCCATCAAAAAATGCATATAGTTGTGTTAGAGGTTTTACTTTTTTAGATACAAATTGTACGTTTCTAGATCTCATGTATGGAACAAGATCTCTACGAACAACTCTGTCTCCAACTGAAGTTCTATCAAACTGCTCAGTAACTACAGTTCTAACACCATTTCTTGTTTGAACTCCAGTATCTCTAACTTCTCTGAATGTATCTTCAATCGTTGAATCTGTGACTGTTCCCCATAACGCTCTCCCCCACCATGATGTGGAGGACTCATTAGTTGTTCTTCTAATTGCTGTAGTATTAACAACAGATTGACCAGTCCAATTAGTAACCCAAGCGTTCCAAATAGTTGGAGCAAATCCAGTTTGTGGATCAACATTTAAAGTTCTTGCTGCATTTGCAAGTGTTTCTGCGTAGTTTCCTTCAGTATTGATAATCTTTGCTTCAAGTCTTGTTGTATCAATCCAAGTATCTGATGCTGGTGTTAACTCTACTGTTCCCTGCCAGAAACTAATTAGAAATGGTGTCACACTTTCCGATCTAGTTGCAAAAGATTGCTTTAACCATTCAACTTCAGAATAATCGAGTGTTAAGATATCATTATTTTTTCTAACATTAATTCCTTCTACAGGTTCAAATGCAAGATCTGTTGTTGGATCTAAACCAACAACTGGACCTTCTATCAAATCAATTGCAGTTGTATAATGTCTTGGTCTCAGTTCTTTAGTTTGAAGGTCTACACTATTTTTTACATCTAATCTAGATTCTTGTGGTAAAAATGATGAGAAGTTATCAACAAAAAATCCGGACTTAAATCTATTCAATCCATCAGAATCGGGAACAAATAGGTTTGCTGTATTTGTTTCTAAAAGAGATAATGTTGTGTAATACTCTAAATTTTTAATTCTGTTCTCAAGTTGTTTAATATCAACCATTCTATATCTTTTATGCTCTAAAAATTCTATAGAAGCTTGTGATGGCGAATAAAGATATGGTGGTAATGATACTATTCCAATTTCTAATGCATCATCAACAGAAACTGGTTTTTCTGGATTTTCTGCAGGAGTTCCATATTTAACTTGCAATTTCCCATCTTTTGTTAGATAAATTCTATCAATTCTTCCTAAGTAGAATGAAAATGTAGTAATTAACTCTTCATCAGATGAAAGAGTGCTTGTTGATGAATTTCCAGTAGAATCAAAATTTCTTCCATAAAATTCTAATGGAGAGCGACTTCCCTCAGAAACAGAGTAGTCTTTAACTCTTGGTCTAATATCAATTAAATCTGTTACACGATAATTATCAACTACCGGTATTTCATAGTTATAATCAAAAGTGCTGTATGATGATGCTGTAGTTATATCACCATCATCAGTTGATTCGTAATATCCAGTAGTAAAATAAATTTTTATCTTTCTAACAGGTTCAAATACATCAGATTTTCTAGTAATATGTCCATGCCCATAGTGAGTTCCAGATTGTCCATTATTAAACGTATAATTAAATGATATATCAAAACTTGGTGTATCTAAAGTAACAACCTGAGCTTGAATTGCACTTTCTCTGAATAGAAGAGTCTCCCCTTCGTTGAAAGTGTTTTGGTTCTTATATATAAATGAAATTTGAGATGCTGTTAATTTTTCAGCAACTATTGCTATTGCACCGCTGGTTTGTCCAACTATTTCTTCACCAATAATTAATTCTGAAGTTGAAGAGGATGGACTTGTTATTGACGCAAGAACCACTTTTGGTGGAGATGGGTCACTAGTATCTGCAGATTCGTATATTCCTTGTATTTCTATAATGTCTGGACTATTGAGCGAAATAATTTCATCTTGAACTCTTGTTCCATATGGGTAATTTCCATATGTTAGACCATCATTAAATGTTGTTGCACCAATACCCGATGCTTCATATTTTGATGCATCTACTAAAATTGATTTTACTCTATTTTTTCTTTTTACTTTCGATTTTGGATTAATTTTATCTAAAGTTGCTGTTAGTGTTGCACCAGTATCATTAGATCCTAGATTATAAATTTGAAGTTGTGTTCCACCTGCAATAAATGCAAATCTGTCCGAGGTTAATGTCTCATAAGTTCCATCGGATCTGACCAAAGAATATCTTTCTGGAGTAAATTGTGCAAATGTTTCATTTGCACCAGCAGTTACATTTGCAGATAGTTGATTTCCAGAAATATTAACAGTAAATCTCTTTCTGATTGATAAAACTGTGTTTGTAATTTCTACATTTGAAATATTATTTTTTGGTAACTTTGTGTATAATGTATTGTCTAAAGATGATTCTAAATTTGTTTTAAGAACTTTTAGATCAGTTACACTTAATGTTGAAGATGGTAGAGTTCCATTTGCAACTCCAGTTACTGTAGTAACTCCAGTAACTGCTATTGATGTTGTTCCTATGCCAGTTACTTTTGCATAAATCGGATCTACAGATCTTGATGTATCTGTATATTGAACAATATCATTAACTTTTATATTTCCTGGGAGAAGCGAACTTAAACTTCTTATTGTACTCACTCCGCTAGAAGAAGAGCTAATCGTTGCAATTCCAATATTTAATGAAGGAGTTTGAATAGTATCTGCGTTAAAAGTTGAACCTGCACTTACTAGTCCATATACAGATTTTACATTTGGTATTCCATATGAAGTTACTGCAACACCAATTAATCCGGATTCAACTCCATTGAATAGTAGTGATTCATTTGGAATAAATGATCCTTTTACATCATACAATGTTAAAGCTGCACCAACAGTAACAGGATCTTTTAAGAAAGCCGATGACCCACTATTACTACCTTTAACATAAGTAGGTGTCGTTAAGGACGTTGTATTATTTAAGGTTATTTCTGTAAATGTTTGAACATCATATAAAGATACGTGCCATTCATTCAAATTCTTGTTTGATGCATTATATGCACCAGATTCTAGTTTAAAATCATAAACTCTCGCCAAACCTATTTCTTTTCCTGCAGCAGATGCGGTATTTACTCCAACGCGCTCATCACGCAAACTTAGAACAAATGTATTACCTAGACCAACTTGAGGAGCACCATAAACTCTATTGAGTCTTAAAGTTGGACCAGTGTTGTAAATTAATGACTGATTTGTTAAAGTTTTTGTGGTTCTTGGTTTTTCTACATCCAAAAATGAAGTTGATACTAAATCAACTTCATATCCTCTTACAAAAGCTTTACCGGGAGATATTTGATATAATGCTAGATTATCACTTGGTGTTGCTCCACCATAAGTAAATTGTCCTCTTTCAAAGACTCCTCTATTTCCTTTTCTATTGTTTAAAGATTCTTTTACTGAAATATCAAAAGGTGAAACGACATAATCACCAGATTCTGCATAAGTTCTTCTTGCTAGTTCATCAGTAATTAAACTATAAGTTGTTGTATTTTGTTTTGATCTAATAACTCCATTTTCAATTGTTGCAAGTTCAACAAAATTATTGTCATCAAAATCGGTTAAACTTTTCTTAAATAGGAATGTTGATATTTTTAATCTATCTGCACCAGGAGCTCCATAATTATTGTTTCCTTGAGAATTATCAGTCAGTGCCTCGTCAGTATCTGAAGTAACTATTTCTTCACTAATAAACAATCCAACTCTATAGTTTGGTGTATTTGAATACTGGTCTAATATTAATGTTTCTGTGTTTACATTTACAAAGTTTCCACGAATAAAATATACACCTTCCGATATATTAAAGCAAGATCCAACAGATGCCGCATTAGTATCCAAAGTAACTGCAAATGGTTCTCCGGATGGTATAGTTGTATTTCCTAAAAGACCCGAACTAATAGTAATATTTGATACTAATAATTCTCCATCAGAAAACTGTTGGGTTGAATTATTTTGGGTGTTTGAACTTAAATAATTTACATATAAAGTTAAATTACCTCTCTCGGAGTCCTGAGGTAAAAGAACCTTGTCTACAACTGCAGTAACTCCAGAAGTTCTTCCTGTTATTTTTGATCCTACTAATTGATCAACATAAGCTGCAACAGGAACTCCAAGATAACTATTTTGAATTTGAATTGCATAATAAAGTGCATTATATCCAGTATTTCCTGGTATTACTTTTGCACCTTCTTTAAAAAAATGTTGCCCAAATCTTTCAATTTGATTCTGTAAAATTGACTGTAAAGTTGTTAATTCTCTAGCTTGGACTGGATATCCAGGTTTAAAAAGAACTCGGTGATAATCATTGTTTGGATTAAAGTCATCAAAATACGGTGCTACATTGAGATTTGTTTGTTGGGCCATAATTCTTTAGAACTGCAAAATGACTTTAATATCTTCTTTTTGGTTTGATGACCTTGTAATTGCGGGTCTATTGTCAACGTAAATAATATTTCCCGAGTGTCTTTTTACTTCTGGAACAGAAAGACCATTGGTAAATGACTGTCCAAGGTAGTATGTTCTATTATTTATTACTGTTGATATACCAGTAAATGCAGTATCAATTGAAAGATTGACTGTTCCGCCCAATATTGTTAAATTACCACCACTTCCTGGTGATGAAGTAAACTCGGTCAAATCAAATCCATATGCTGGTGTAGATTGTGCAATACCAACCGTACTAAATCCAGATAGAGATCTGTCTTGCCAATACTTTAGAACCCCTGTTATTTGATTATAGCTGATTACTCTACCAACAGCAGTTGTCCCAGTAGACACGGTTTGTGTAATATATGCATCTGAAGTAAAAGATGCCGTACTATAACCAGTTCCCGTTAAGCGAAGTGCGTTAACTGCACTTGCTTGAGATGAAGTTAATACTGTGCCTGAAGAAACTTCTGGATTTTCTATAATTCCAACTCTTGCTACCTGATTTCCTGTAATAAAATCTGGATTTTCGTTATTGTTTTCAATTCTAGAGTATAATAAGACATTATATGCACCAAGTTCTCTATAAATGTCTCTACCATGACCACCCTTTGGTGGAATAATAACATCAAAAGTTGGTCTTGTTGTTCCAGTTGGCACATTTCCACCAACCAAATCAACATTTGCGTAAGTATATCCAGAACCTTGACTTGAAACCACCACAGTTTCTACTTCTTGATCACCGTTAACAACAATTGTACATTCTGCTCCAGTTCCATCTCCTCTGATTGGAACGCGAGTATATGTAGTATTTGCAGTTCCTATACCAACTCCCCTATTTTTTATAGTTACTATTTTTATAGATCCATCTACTGCATTGCTTCTTACCGCAGAATTATCGGACGAAGTTTCCCAATCCTGAGGCACTGGAATAAATTCTGTAGATTCAAATTTTACAACATCTGTCGGTTTAATAGTATATAAGTATTTCCAAATATATCCATCTCCACTTGATCCTGCTACCCTTGGTTCTAAATCAGTGAAAAGAGGTTCATCTAGTGATGGTTTTCCATTTGGAGTTTCTGGATTTGTTCCATTTTGTAGACAGATATAAACTCTATACTCACTGTTCATTACAAAATAGAACGAAGAATATAAATTAGTTGATCCCGAAACTTTGGCTACATTTGATCTACTATAATCATGGCGATACATATCATAAGTTGTTCCAGATGTCCAAACTCTTTTTGGCACAACCTGTCTAACATCTGAAGAATTAATTTTCTTCAGAGCAATCATAGTATCCCAATAATTATTTTCATCATCAAAACTATCTTTTGGTGGTGGCGGACTTTCATCCCAATTTGTTTGATAATCTGTGGGATTTGGTAGGCCAATAAAAGAATAGTAAGAATTTGCTGCATTGGTTACACCAGCAACAAAATTTTTTGCGTTTAATATTCTAATCTGATCAGTTATAATTGCGGACATTTTTGAGTTTTTTATCTATTTATGGAATATAATTAAAATACTTCAGAGACTTCGATCTTCTGACCAGCGTTCCTGTTGATATTCCTATATATGCCGATCTGGTGTATGCATTGAAAGAATTTTCAGCAGATCTTGAATCGAGATCAATTCTTCCCCAACTATAGTTACCGAAGAATGAACTATATCCGAGTCCAGTTAAACTATTGTAACCAGAAACACTAACAGTAACTCTAGCAACATAGGTGATACCAAGTCCAGGAGCACCTGTTTGTGCTATGGAAACTGCAGCAACTCTGTAGATGTTATCCAAACAAGTTGATCCAATACCTATGATTTGACCGCTTTCATTTAATGAAGTAACACCATGCCCAACATTTGTGTTAAACACTGCAAAATAATCTCCGGTTGTTATTCCACTGATGGTTGTTACTCCAGTTATTGAGGCATTTCTTAGGAAAGAATTTTTTTCAATAGCAAGGTTAAAAACAATACCTGTTACTGCAACTCCAACAGAAGTTGTCGAAATTCCAACTATAAAACCAAAGTCTCCTTTATATTGAGAAACAGTATTTGTTTCTGACACAGATTTTGGTGGTTCAATAAAGACTATTGGAGGATTTTCTTGAGAATATCCAGTTCCCATTCCAACAATGGAGATTGATGTTACTATTCCTGCCGAAGAAATAGTAGCAATACCAGAAGCTCTGTAAGTTGTTCCCAAACCAACTGGATTTTCAAATATTACTGTTGGGGCAACAGAATATCCAAAACCACCATCACTAACAACCACTGAGGTTATTGTTCCTGCGGTAGAAACTATTGCAGTTGCTGCTGCTGATGTCTTAGTATCTTGGGAGATAAATGTGATCTCTTTTTGGAAGGTTAAACTAGTGCTGCTTTCATTGATTTGGTTGAAGAATGGTCTGAGATTATCGACATAAACAATAGTAGATCCGATACCAACAGTTTTTGTCAAATATGCGACAGGATTTATAGCAGGTTCGTATAGCATTCTATCTTTAGATATCTCTTTTTCATCAATTATTTTGTCTTCAGTTTGACGACACCAAGTTATGGTTCTAGCAATAGATTCATCTTCAGTGTTTCCTGGTCCAAAGTATGGATTGGTATTAACCAAATCAGTTGCTACTATTGATGTAACCGTTCTTTCCTCTTCCTGTAAAGAAGATGGTTGTCCAGTTGAAGAATCATACCCAAAAGTTAATTTATCACCAACTTTGACAGTTTCAAGAACATCTTTTTCAACAACATCGACAGATCCACTTCCTTTGTAGAAGATAATCTTACATTTATCATTTGTTCCAGGAATTCCTAAACTATTTCCTTTTGGTGCCTCAGTAAATGTAATTATACTACCACCATTAAAAATATACCCTTCTCCTGGAACTTGTAGTACATCATTAACGAACACTAGTAATAAATCTTGAACATTAATGTTTGATCCTTTAGATGCCTTAATTGATACTAGATTTCCAGAAACTTTTAGTGGGAACGCTCTAGTTTCCCCATCAAACAAGTCTGATATATCATCCATCAATTGAAGTTCTCCAATTGACCATCCAGTAAATTTATCTGCAAAAATGTTTTGTATTGTCAGTTGAAACTCTTTAAATGATGATTCAGTTGGAATTCCAGTTCTTCCACCAATTGGAACTGTTAGAACTTCACCTTCTTTATATCCATAACCAGTATTTTTAATTTCAAAACTAATAACACTAGATCCTTGACCAACAACAATATCCACAGTTGCTGCAGTTCCAAACCCAGATGATGAAGAACTATAAACTAAAGGTATATCCGAGTATGATAGTGGAGTATCAATAACGACTTTTGGTGGATTTGATGAAGTATATCCAACGCCAGGATTAGTAATACCAATGCTCACAATATTTCCATTACTTACAACTGCAGTTCCAATGAACTTGAGGTAGAATCCATTATTATCTGAAGTTTGTACACCAACCCTTACCGTCTGTACTCCAACTCTATATCCAGATCCACTATTTGCAATGCTTACTGATGAAATAGTTCCTAGTCCAGAAACTATAGCAGTTCCTCCAGCCGCAACAAGTGGTTGATATCCAAATCCCTCTGTAGAACCAACCGAGAGTATTATTCCCCCTATTGGAAGATTGGAACTATTCACGTCATACGAAACTGATGATGCAGTCCCTGCAAATCTAACAGATGTTATTCCGGAAGATTCGATCAGTGTATAATCTGCACTTATTCCTGGTCCTTGGAATACGTCATTTATTAAAATGACTGCATGTTCGTTTGAAATTCCTGAAACATTTGAACCAGAATTTTTAAGTGTAAATGTTCTATTTAACCCATTAAATGAATTTGATACATTATCAAAAATATAATTTTTGTAATAAGATTCGTTTGAGCTATTAGTTATTCCAGATCTCATGAAAGATCTTCCTTGGAAGTGAGATCCTGTTGCTATGCCGGTCCAATCTCTTTCATCTGGTCTGTTTGTTGTTGATGATAAAGGTACATTTCCATATGGAGCCTCTACAAAGTTAATATTACTTCCAATAATATTATAAGTTCCAGTAACTTTTGTTACAAGATCTCCAGTTGCATATCCGGCAACAACTGTACCAAGCCATGGTCTTCTTACCCGTATTGCATTTGTGCTACCAACACCAACAGAATCAATTTTCATGATCTCATTGCCGAGACGTATTAAATCTCCACCAAAGAATGATGTTATTCCACTGAAGAATAGTATATCATCTGTAGTAAATACATTTTTAGACAAAGTAGTTGTTTGAGATGTTGCAACAACTGGTGATTGTATGATATTATCTAAAGCAACTATTACTTTAGCATTCTGATTGTGTGCAGTAAATCTATGTGAAGTTCCAATCCCAACAGAAGATAAATCTAAAATATTTGGAATTGATTTTAGTGCATCAGTTGCTGATGCAGCAACTTTTACCTTATTTTCAGTTATTTTTACAATATAAAGTTCAGTTGGAAGTTTATCTGTAGATCCCAATCCAGTTATAGTTGTAGTTGCAATTCCAATAGCTTGCGTTGTTCCTGCACCTGCGTAATTATATGTTACTTTTTCTCCAGTCACAAAGAAATGACTTGGAAGTTCAATAGTATTTTCATCAACATTAATTACAGAAGAACTGAATCCAGCAAAATATCTTTCAAAAATTGGATAAGTTTTATGCTTTAGATCAAATGATCTTCTTAAATCTCTTTCTGTTCCGTAATAAACACCATTGTTTGTTTCTATTGTTCCATTATTTAAATCAACTACATCTTTAGTGTCATCTTGAATTCTCAAAATATTTGCATAAACTTTTACTTGGGTCTGAATATTTGGTAATGGTTTAAAAATTAACTGTGTGGTTTGACCCAATCCAGTAACTGATCCACCAATAGTTCCAAGTCCAGCATAAGTTTCAATGTTTGCAAATTCAGTGATATATGCATCTTCAACAGTATCATCATTGATTAATACAACTTCAGAGAACTGATGTCTATTATTTGTCAGATCTGATACTTGTACCAAACAATATGCTGCACTATATTCACCAGAATAACTTAAAACTGTAGTAATTCCTGGCGATGCTGAAGATGGGATGTTTAGTGTTCTTGCTTCTAAGCGTGCATGTTTAATATCGAGAGTACCGATACCAGTTATCGAAGTTCCAGCAAGAGAAACTTTTATGGTATTAATAGTTGTTGCAGACCCTACACTTGAATTTGGAATAAAGTCTATTTTTACATTTGATCCAGAAATATATGGATAATATGTTCCAAATCCGCTTGATGATAAAAGTGATGGTGAAGATGTTAACTGCCCATATTCAATCATTTCAATATTTGTTCCATCATGAACAATACTTATTTCATCTATTTCATACTCACTATCACTTGCAATTTCTATAAAAATCTTTGATGAAGTAAAACTCGTTTTAGCAAAACTCACAATCGTTGTAGTTGCAATACCAACTGTAGTTACATTAGATGTATCAATAGTAACTGCAGAACTGATAGATGTGCTACCAATACCTGCCATATCATCTTTTATATTATATGATATTGTTGCAACATCATAGTCATTAATAGTAAACCTTGTTGGATAATATTGTAAAATTCCTTCAGATCCATCTATTGCAAAATCAAAAGAACCCAAGTCATATGTGGTTTCCACTCTCCCATATTGATTTAAATAACCAACTGCGTCGTCATGAAGCAATGTAACAAGCATTGCCTGCCTTTGCCCAGTATATCTCCTGTCCTTTATAAAAGTGAGATATTTTTGAGCTCTTATAGAACGTAAATCAAATCTATGAACATCACTATAATTTGTTGGACGTGGATTACTATTAAATTCTGAGCTAAAATCGTCAATTGATAACACTCTGTTACCAAAAGATTCAAAGTAATCTGTGAGAATTCTATTCTCAAAGGATATTTGATTTGAAAATACTCTTGAATTAATTTTTAAAGAATTTTCTTTTGCAACATCAAAATCAGAAACACAATTTATATCTCCATATCCAACCATATCGACTATGGTTTCAACACTTGTATTTTCAGTTGAAACACCAACGGTTAATGAAGTATTGGATTCTTCCGATATTTTGGATTCTATTTGCAAATCTGAGAATTTTTTAAATCCTACAGTATGATTTAATGTACTTACCGCATCATTCCATGTGTCAAAAGGTATCTTTGATTTTATAGCATATGAGAAATTTTGATAGTAAAAACTATCTTGCATTCTCTGTTGATCTCCATTTAAAAATCCAACATCAGTTTTCCACCCAGTTTTAAATCTTGATGTTGAATCAAGAACTGCATAAGAATCAAATTCTGTAACTGATGAAGCGATTCCTTGAGTTTTTGATGAGAGACCTTCTATTCTATCATCAACAAAGAAACTGTCTTTTGTTGATACCTTAAGATAGTTTGTGAATGAATCCCAATTTTCAACAACACCCTCAGAATTGCCAGACTTTACAATTTCTCCAATTTTATAATCATTTGTTGATAATACAGTTGAAAATACTGGGAAGAATTTTTCTGGTATTATTCTACCAGCAGAATTTGATGGATCAAAAGATCCTGGGAATTCAGATTCGAGTAAATATCCATCCAAACTGTAAGTAACAGAACCAATACCACCAATATTTTCATCAACTTCAGTTAATGTAAACAATTGATAATCATAATTCTCAGAGTTGTATCCTTTTCCGGAGGAATTAATTCCAACGCTTATATTTTCAATTAGAACCCTATCATTAACTTGGAATGGGAAAGATCCTGGAATACTAAACCCTGTTGATAATCCAACAGTTACTTTTTTAGAGGAACTATTGTAAGATATGGTTTTTATTCCAACTCCATTTGAATTTTCAACTGGTAGTATTGTTGGGGGAGTATTATAAATTCCATAAGTATTATTTTTAATTTCTACGTTTTGCTTCCCTAAAGTATATTTCAAATCAACTTCTGGGACTAACTTTTTAGTTTTTCCGTCAAAAACTAAAAGTTTTGGTGGAGAAATATAACCTCTACCAAATGAAGTTATACCTATTGATTCTATGGATGCTAAACCATCAATTTTAATTATTTTTGGTAAAGAAATTTTTGGTTTTAAAGTATAATCTGATGGATAATCAAATCCAACATCAATTATTCTTGTTTTTTTAATTTTTCCAATAGAATTGCTCTTTACTTCAAGAACAGCATTACTTCCATTGAGAGAAGATACTGTGGAAATTGAAGGTAATGAATAATAATTTACCCCCTTATTCAATATTTTTATATCTTTAATTGGTCCAAAAGCAGTTAATGAATTTGTATAATATTTCAAAATTGAAGTTGATGATGCATATGAAACTGCTTCTGGTTCCTTTTCAAGAAAATATCTAAATGTAGTTGATGATGGGGTTGTTATTTCGTGGAGTCCATTGTATATACTTTGTTCTATCTGAATTTCATTGTATGAAATTACAGAGTTATCTGATGATATTTCTTTCTTTTCTTGTGGTAAAACACTATCGTATACTGGAACTAAGTTATAATATAAAACTTTTGGAAGATATTCATTTACAATGAATCTAACTTTTGCATCACTTGAAATGCCAACTGTTCCATCTCTATGTACATTAAATATTCTACTAACTTGTGAACTATCAAAAACATTTAAAAAATTACTATCTTTATAGATCTCAAATCTAAATGCGGGGTATCTAGTTGATTGATAATTATATGATAGCGATGGATCTGATAAATCAAATTCAATTAATGAATTTTTATAAAGCTTTAATGGTGGATTTACCAACGATAAAAATCCAGAAGAAGCACTCGTAATATCAATTGCATATGGATTTATTTTTGTTGAATTGTAATAACTATCGGAAAGTCTAATAGTGTTCTTGTCTACAAAGATTATATAATAAATTTCTTCATTTAAAAGACCACCAGATGGTAGTGATGAAGTATGAATTACCTTATCACCACTTTTAAAGTTGTGATCATTTATTATAATTGAATTTGTATCAATATTCACATTGGGGGATGAGAATGATTTTGGATTTATTACCAGTTTTCTATTATGATCATCATATTTGACAATTATAGATGTAGTTAATTCTGGATTTACATCAATTTCTACATAATCGCCATTGGAAAGACCATGAGTTTCTGCAGTAGAAACGGTTACAACATTTTTTGAAACTTTTCCAGTTATCACTGAGTAGTTGGTTGTAAAACTGTGATAAACTCCTGTTCCAAATCCAGTAAAGAATAGTGGTCTAATATTGCTGGTTGTTGTTCCAATTCCCGCAAAGAATCCAGTTGTTCCCAATCCAACTTTTACCGTCGAAATTCCAATAAAGTCTTTATCAAATCTTGCAACATATACATTCGTATTTGTGAATAGTGATGTTGTGCCAACACCAACAGACCAAACAGATATTGGAGTTCCTCCATTTGTTTTGTATGTTAACAAATCTCCTGTGTTTAAATTATGGTTTGGTAGATAAATCAAACTATTTCCAATAAAAACTTCTGTTAGTCCAGCTCCTGGATTTGAAAATCTAACTGTTGATCCAATGCCAATTGATGAATTTGTTCCAATAGCAACAGATTCAACTGGATTAAAATAGATTTCCTTATTGATTGTATATGAATAATCCGTTTTAAATCCAGAATTTATTTTCAATTTTCTTGGATCTTCATATAAGACGGATGTTACACTGTGAGAAGCACCAATAGTACCATCAATTTGTCTTAAAATTCTTAATCTTGATGATACATTGTCAATATTTAATACTTTAATCTTCTCTCCGTTTAATCCAAAAATATCATTCTCTCTTATATTTAAAAATCCTAAAGAACCTTTTACTGAAATAAAAGTAACTATTCCAGTCGCACCTACAGTACCAATTCCTATAGTCGTTGTTCCAATCCCAGAAAGAGATAATTTACTTGTTTCTATTCCTGCAATGTAATTTCCTTCTATTAAAGAAGAAGTTGTGCTCAATCCTGTTATAGAAACTAAATCAAAATTGGTGAATCCATGTGGAGAATCTGTGTACAGTACATATTCGCCTTTATTACCAATTGGGTAGAATTCTACATTATTCAATGTACTACTAGAAACACTTATGTTAGAAATTGTTTTTCCAGAAACTTTTGATACTATTGCTGAAGCAGAGTAACCTCTAATATTTTGATTTGAATCAATATTATTGAATACTATACGATCATTTACTTTATAATTATTTCCTCCAGTTAAAATACCAACACTGTCAATTGATCCTGGAGATACACCAACAACATCTATTGTTTGATTTAGTTTGTTTGGAATTGTAATGTAGTCATAAGTTGACTCATTCTCTATAATATTATATGGATAAGTATTCCTAATCCAATTTGTTTTATTTAAATTGATTATATCTTGATTAGAGAATCTATTGAAATTAAATTCATTAGGAATTGCCTTGTATGCATCACCAATTAAATATGGGAATATTGGTTTTTTATATCCAGAGAATGGACCAGACGATTCTACACTTGAATCATCAATTGTTGCAAAATATGCATATGTTCCATTTGGATAATCTGGTGTTACACAAAATCTTCCATTTTTCTCATCAAGAACAGTCTCGTCATTAGATTTATAGAAAACATAATCTTCAATAAAAAATCCTTCTGGGAAGTGATTTAAAGAGGGTCTAGATGGATTTACTTCTAGTCTATAACCACTCTTCATCTGGGAAACAACCCCTCCAGATTTTGAAGAATAACCATATGGACCATAAATTGGATTGCCATCATATGCCCATCCAATTATTGGTGAGTGATCTTTAGAGTTGATTTCTGCTGAGTTGGAAATTCTTAAATCAGAATTCGAATATAATATTTTTCCAGATTGATCTCTAGAAAAAAGTAATTCCCTTAGCTTTCTTGGGGCATAAATGTGGGCATATTGTAATCCAAAATCTTTTCCAGTGCCTAAAGTCAGGAATCCATCATCCTCTGTAATTTTATTAATATACTTTTGGTAAAGATTAACAGTCCAAGATTTTATTTTTGCTCTAAATGCTGCACCTAAACCAGGATCTACAGCACTAATACTTGTAGAATTTTGAGAATATCCACTACCACCATCAATAACTTTAACTTCAGTAAGTTTATTATTTGATATGACTGGAGTTAAAATAGCTCCATTACCAAGACCAGATACTACTAAATTTGGCAGGGAAGTATAATTTTTTCCTGTATTATTTACTAAAACCTGAACTATTTTACCGTTAGAAATTACTGGTTGGATTTCAGACCCAGATCCATTCAAAATAGTGATATTTGGTTGCCTATCAATATTAAAAATATCTTCAACACCGTATGAAGATCCACCAGAAGAGAGATGCACTGAGCGTATAGAACCCCTAAACACTGGTTGTACCTGTGCTTTGTATTCTGAAGAAACTCCAAGATTTCCTATTAATTCTACACTTATCTGTGGATAATTGAATGTATGTAAACTATCATTAGTTGATGTAATATCTACAAATTGTTTTGTTCTGTAGTAAAAATCTTCAGAAACATTTCCACTACCAACTTCAGAAATTCTAAAATTATCATTATCAATTTTTGTCACAAAATAATTTGAATTATTTGTGAGCCCACCAACTGAAACACCTGTTGTTGAATAAGTTATAATTTCTCCGGAAGAAAAATCATGGTTTTTAATATAAAATGAATCTGTCGTCGTATTAATTCCAGAAGAAGAAACTGATCTCTTTTTATTTTGATATCCAAATCCAGAGTTTTCAATTACTATTGATGCCAAAACTGATTTTTTGTTTGTACATTCAAATGCATGATTTCCAATTCCATAATCACCAAGAACTATGGTGTTTATGCCACTTATTGCATCATTGAATGATCTATGTAATTTTACTACTGTTGGTGAAATGGATGAAACGTAATATTTTGAATTGGTTGATAAACCGGAAATAGACTTTTGCCCAAATGTTCTATAAATTACTTCTTCACCATTTCTAAACTTGTGTGATGTTGAAAAACCAATAGTTGATACTGTACTACCAACTCCAACTTTTGCTGACTTAAATTCTGAATTGAATGAAACTTCGTGAGTTATTAACTTCATATTTGCCCTTGCTTGGGCACCAACTCCGTTTCCTCCAGTTATTTTAACTGTTGGAACATTTATGTAATCAAATCCTGGATCAAGAACTCTGATTTCTGAAAGAGATCCAAAAACAGAGCAATATCCAGTAGCACCAACTCCAGTAGAATCAGATATTGATAGTTGTGGTGGATTAATGATGTCATAATTAGATCCTTCAGATAAAACTTCAATTTCTTCTATGGGTCCATAGAAAATTTTATCTTTACTCTTATAATTTAATATTTCTACACCATTAACTAAAATTCCAGTGAATCCTGGTAATGTTTTTTTATGTGAATTTGATAAAACTGGTGGAGAAATCTCTCTTAAAAGTTTTTGAGATTCTAATGTTTTACCAACAAAATCATAAGGTTCTAAAATATTATCATTAATTGTAGTTTCACCAATTAATGATAAAAATTTATTATTTAAAATATCCGATTTGCTTTTTGCAAACTTTACATTATTTGCATCAACTCTCTTTATAAAATAAATTCCCTCATCAAATAGGGATGAGGATATTACTGTGGACGTTAATTCATTTCCATCAACGTCAATTGAAGTTGATGTTACTTTTTCTGGTGTATAATAAACTGCATCACCAGTGTAAAAACCATGATCTTCTAATTTTGTAATTGCAAATGTATCATTATTTGCTGCAAATACTCCTGAGAACTTTAATGATCGGTTATTTGCATTTAATTTTTGATTTACATAATTTGGTAATGATGGAGAAGCAACTAAAATCTTATTCCCATCTCTATAAACATTTTGTACATTCGCTGCTAAAATATTGGCATCCGAAAACTTTAATGAATCTACTTTTAAAATTTTTCTTCTAACCTTGAATCCATTTCCAATTAAAACACCCTGCTGACTTATTGATATTGTTTTTTCGGATAAAACATCCAAAACAATTGAAGATGCAATAACATTCCCAAGTTCTATTATATCTAATTTATCTCCTATTTGGAATGAGTGTCTATTTTTTAATGTTAAACTATAAGTTTTGTCTGAAGAATCGATAATCTCATATGATTCAACATCATAAGTTGCTGCAGTATTAAAAATCCAATCGTTATCTGCGGAAGTTTTTCCTTGATATCCAAGTGTTGGTATAGTTGCAGTATCATCTTTACTATAAAAATAATTATCAGCATCAATTGAAACGTCACTTAAGATAGAATTAATTCTAACCCTGATTTCTGTTCCAAATCCAGTAACTGCTGATGCGTATGTGTTGATTCCTATTCTGGAGTTATTGGATATTTGGTAACTAATATTACTACATTCCAAAAATTGATTCAAGGTCTTTGATCTATATGAAACAATTCCTGTAGTTTGATTTGCAAATTCTACAAATAGTTCTCCCTGATTTGGAAAACCAACTGTGGAATCTACATCAATTGCAGTTGATCCTTCCTCAAAAATTCCAATAGATCTTGTTTTTGGGTGTACTGAGAATCTACCATAAATTGCTCCATCAAAAGCTGGATCTCCATTATATCCACCATCAATTTTTAATTTATAAAAAGATCTTCCATCATCTGCAATAATACTTTCAATTTCAGATACTGTTCCGTATGATTTTGAAATATCTTGATATTCATTTTGGAATAATGTAAGATTTGGTATATCTTCAATTGGTCCAGAAATTAATTCAACAACTAAATCATTTGTGATTTTATATTGTGCATCAGATGGTCTGAAAAGAAAATCTCTTGGTCTTATGATTTTTACTTCATCACCATACAATGCTTTAAATAAAATTTCAAAAGATCTATCAGTTCCTTTACTTCTATAAAAATCCTTTATTTGCTTTAATAGGGTAGCTTCATTTACCTTTTCTGTGAAAGATCTATTTTCAAACCCTGGAGATATTTGATACTTTGTTTTGATTAAAAATTCCTTTAAGAAAAGATCACTTAAATTGAATATTTCTGCACCTTCTAAGTGTGAGTCTGCATTAGACTCTTTAAAAACTAATTGATCGGAGGATTTTAACTTAAATGTTGATCCAATACCAATGTTAGTGTTTTTATATGCTACAACTCCGCTGAATCCTCTGTAACAATTATTGAATCCAGTAGAAGTCTTGTACTCATAAACAATTAATTCATTATCAATTGAGATTAGTCCATACTTATCAGGAAATCCCTCAGTACCTGTTTCTGAGTCTAGAAGACTTATTGAAATATTTGTATCTACCGCAGATATATTAGATCCTAATAATGTAGACGATTTTAAATTCGTCATATTATCAAGTTTTACATATTGATCAATATTTTGCAATAGATCAGCGGGAGCACCTTGAAATTCTTGTGCAAGATAATATTGAGTTAAAAACTCCTGAACAAGAGGAAAATCCTCTTTAACATATTGAGGAATTTGGCTCTTTACAATATCTTTAATTTGAATTCTTTTTTCTGTCATTTTATTATGATCTTACTAGGTTCCCGTTGTTGTAGCTTGAAGAAACAATGTAGTTTGATGCTGAAGGATCTAATCCAGACGCAATTTCATCAATAACCATTTCAAAATTGCTGTTATTAATATCTAGTTGCAAATAAAGATCCTGTTTTCCAACGACATCATTTGATTTAGGTACAGCAGATATTTCAACAATTGCTTGTCCGTCTTTAGTTTTTCCAGATAAGATGTTAATGGGATTAATAGTTATGATACCATTTTTATAATCTATTGTACCAACATTTCTTCTTAAAATTGTTGGATTTCTGGAGTTTGTACTCGAAACTGTAAATAGGAACAAAGATCCAGTTTCTCTATTAGTATTTGGAAGATCACCAAGATATACGGTTTGAGCAACTCCCGCTATTTGAAATCCCGTTGATTTAATATTATATCCATTCATATTGGATATATGAAACTCATTACCAAATCCAATTTGATATTCTGCAAAAGTGTTTAATAAAACTCTTAAATCTCTTCTCATTTGAAGAGTTGTAATGTTTGAAGTCACAGATTCATGACTGTCATCAATTAACTTCAAGAATTTGCTATACTTGAACCTAGCACCATAACGGTTTAATTCCGTAGATTCTGAATATTTCAATGCATTTGTTTGGACAATACTTGATACAAACGCTGATGATGGGGCAAGATTTGTGTTATAATATACTTTTGAATCTACCTCGACATAGAGATATTTTAAGTCTAAAATTTCTGGAACTATTCCAGCAACAGCATATTTTTTTAATTTTAACTTAATACTTTCTTTTTCTAGGTTTGGTAGAAAATCTCCAAATCTTGGTTTTATACTAATAAAAACCTTTCCATATTGTGGAGGTATTAATTCTTCTCCACCAAAAACAGAAATAGCCTCAGTTTCTGGATAAATTTTAGATGGAATTAAAGTTTCAAAGTCATTTGCAGTAAGTGCTCTATTTTGTGAAGCATAGATTCTTGGTGCATATTTTTTGATAGACTCTACACTCTCAATGTTTTCTCCACCTCTAGCAGATACTTGCGTAGTCAATAATGATATTCCAGAAGTAACAGTGTATTCAATTGAATTTCTTGTATATGTTAATCTTCCTGAAAATGTAAAACTATTCACTCCATTAGCACTATCGCCATTGGTTGTGATGTAGTTTACTGTAATAAAATTACCTTCTTCCAGTTTTCTACCAAAAATTCCATCACCAAAAATTAATTCATATCTCTCGTCTTCTATTTCTTGTAAAAAATATACATTTGAAGATCCATTTATATCAAATAAACTATCTTGATATGCATATTTTACTGAAGTATTTGCATTTTCGTTGTTTCTAACAGTTACTGATATTAAACCGCTGTCAACACCAGAATTTGGTAAAATAAATCTTTGATTTGGATTTCTTGATGAATATGTAAAGTTATTTGTGAGTAGTATTCCCTCACTAATTTTTATATTATCAAACCTTGCTATACCATTAAAAACTGGAACTGTAATATCATCTAGTATTGAAAACGCAAAAGATTGATTACCAAAGTTTCCAGAGGAGGTTGCTACAATTCCTTTCTTTAAAGTTAAAGATGCTGGAGAAGGAGTAACGTTGGACAGATCTACAAAAAAGGATATTGAAGCAGTAGATGCTTTTTTTGATCTTGGTATATATCCAATGTTTCTTGCTAAGGAAACAACGTTCTCTCTTAAGGTTGCACTGTCAATAAACACCTCATTTGCAACCATGTTTGCATTATATGAGGTAATGTAGGTATTATATGCCAAAACATCAAGAATTGTTGAAAGATTAGATCCTTCAAAATCATAATCAGTGAAATTAGAATTTGCTTTTAAGTAATCTCTAAGTGTTGTTTTAACTTGGTCAAAATCCAAGTTAGAAAAATTTACTAGTGGCATTTTACCTAGTTGGCTGCAAAACGAATTGTAATTGTTGTGCTGGAACGCTAATTCCTATAATTTGATATTGAATAATCACATCAAGAGAATTGTTATCGTAGTCTGGTATAACTATGACATCTATCAATTCAACTCTTGGCTCATAATTTATAATTGATGTTGCAATTTCATCTCTAACATTTGATGCTACAATCTCATCAACATTCTCAAAGAGCATTCTTGTTACTCTTGATCCAAAATCTGAATTGAAAAACTTCTCACCAGGAAGGGTAAATACAATGTTTCTGATAGAACGAGAAATTGCGCTTTCATTTTTAAGCGCAATCAAGTCACTGTTCAGAGGATTACTCTGAAAAGTCATACTAATATCTTTGAAACCTTGACTTACCCTTTCTAGAGGCATTGAATATTATGATTCTATCTTATTTATTATGGATTTTTTGATTCATAAAGAGGTTCTGTGCCATATTCCCAGTCATCATAGTCATTATCATTTCGAATTTTTGCATGAATTTCATTTTGATGGAAGAAATCGTGCTTTTTAGGGGTTAATTCATCGTTTGCAATCTCACGAAGCATCTTTTGTTTGTCAATTTTCTCTTCCCAACCATATTCGCTTGCTAGAAATTCGGTTCCCCATTGATTTTTCATGAAATTTTGGTCTTTATCGACTTGTTTGGTCATTTTTTTGCTCCTGATTTGTTAAATCAGAACTTTTTACGGGGTTGCTATCCCGAATTTCTTTGACCTCGTACATAAAATCGTCTGATGTCTCAATTTTACGACGATTTTCAACGGAATATTCTGTTAGATCAATTTCGTATCCTGGATTTTTGGTAATTCTGTTGCGAGTCCATGCATCATCGTACCATAAAATCTTATTATTTGGGTATGCATAGAAATTTCCGTTATCCATCTTAAAAAAATGAGCACATTTATGCTCAGGAGTCTCACTAAAGTTAGTATTCAGAGTTGATTTTGACTCCCATGACCAATCAAGAGTGAACATGTAAGTTCCTTCGTTTTTTTCTCCACGATAATTAACTAGTTCAGCACGTAAGTTAGCCAATCTTGAACGTACTTGTATATCAATATAAGGAGAAAAGCAATCCCACCACATACACTCCTCTAATTCAGGAACTGGTGCATCTGGTTTCCAGCAAAATGCATGAATTGGTCTACGTGTCCAGTTGACCCCATTCTCTAAAAACGCCTCAAAGAGGGGTACGTGCTTCTCTAAGGACGCTACAGAATGTACGTCACATAAAGTTACCTCTCTATGACCTTTTTTGTGATTGTAGAGAAATTCATTTCGAATATAACAAGTAATTGTTGGAAGATTATGATTAAGATATGCCATAAAGTGCTAATAAAAAAGCAGGGATTTCTCCCTGCTCTATCTATATTATTAACCTCTACCTTGTCCACGATACTTTTTCTTACGTCCATTACGAGACGTCGCGCTTAGTAGTGTACGAGCGGAACGCCCTTGACGAGTTTTCTTAGGTGCTCCAGGTTCAAAAAGAGTCTTGTTACTTCCACCACCTTTAGCCATCTTTAATTTCCTCCAGTTCAATCAAATTAGGATCAACATCTTCACCCGAGAAAAAACGCTCGGAGAAGTCTTGAAGAACCTCACTACATTCCTCTGCAGTGAGGTTCATATAAATTTTACGTCCTTTATAAAGTACGTTATAGATCATCAGATAATACGAGTTTTTTCGTGCCCGACGCGAATACGAGGATCACACCAGATCTCAAAGCCTGCTTCTTTTGCATCAAGACAGAAGGAAACATCCTCTCCACACATATCCTGAACATTTCCAGACTCAAAGACTTGCATCTTTGGAGCAAACCAAGGATACTCAAGATTCTCAAAGACTCCATTTTTAATCAGAACCCAACCAAATCCAGTGTAATCCACTGTGAAGGGCTTTCTGCGCTTGGAGATTGATTCCACGGTTTCATGATTCATCACACCACCGTTCTTACGGAAATCATCTTCTTCTAACCAGTGTGCGACAGAAGTTGTGTGACCATCCTCAGTTGCATACCAACCTGCGACAACTTCACGCTCAGTACCATCTTCACTGAGAGCTAGATCACAGAGTTGCCAGAACTTGTTAGTATCAAAAACAATATCACTATCAATCCACAGTTGATAATCATATTGCAGTTTACCATCCCAAGGAATCTGCTTTGGTCCACGAAGTACATTTGCTCCAAGACACTTACAACGTGCAAAGTTAACCATTGAAGAGTAGTCTTGTGAGATCTGAATACTCATACCATTCTGTACCATATCAAAGCACAGTTGTACAAAGTTCTTCAGAAAAATAAAAGAGCATCCTCTACCAGGTAGACAGAATACAATACTCTTTCCTTTCATTCTTTCTTTAATTGCATCAATATCCCATTCTTCAGTTTTGGGTTTTGGTGCAGTTGCTTTAACAGTGAATCCTTTTGCCATAAAATTAACAAACCTTTCAGTTCAATTTTAACAGTCTATATATGCATTGTCAATATGATGGACTTCCTTGTGGATCTGTTGACCCATTATTTCCACCACCTCCAATATTATTAAAGAGTTCCACAAAGTTTAAATCTTCTACACTATAATCAGTCTTCATTACTCCAACCATTTGGTGTAAGGTACTCCAAGTCTTCTTAAACTCTTCTTCCTTCAAAGAATGAAATAAACACTGATCTTTTGCATATATGTGATAAATCTTTTCCATTTAAAAAATATTTCCGGAATTTTTTCAAGTGAACTTATTTCACTATTGCATTATATATCAGTATTATCAAAAATCCAAGGGGAATGAATACAATTCTTCCCATTTGCTTTGGATATCTGATTATCCAACCTGCAAGTATAACTCTCCAAAAATTCCAGTATGGTTTTCTGCGGCGCTTATTTGATGCTTTCATACTTCTGGAAAAATTTTTTTTATGAGAGCGATAGAAAGGTCGAAAAAGACATACAGTGTAGGTTAGGGTAGTTTCGCTTTTTTATACGGGGCGCAACGCCGCGCGGCGCCTATAACAAACCGCCAGAAAACACTGCCGATAAGCATCACTGACCTAGCATAACATAAGCGCCCTCCAGTGTCAACCAGAGGGCGCTCAGTTAGTATCAGAACTCGATCGGATTCAGCGTCCCCAGAGTATCAGCATCATCAGAAACATTATCAGCAATGAGTGCATCCAGAATGGACAGAATCTCATCGCCAGTGTTACCTTGTGCCAGCAGGGAAAGCATCACGTTCTTGGACATAATAAAGAAGAAAAGTGTAGTGAACTGTGTGTTGAGTGAGGGTGCCCCTAGTTCCCTCGTTGTAGCAGTGGTGCTACTTCTTGGAGCGTGCCTAGTTTATACTCTTGTGACAGGAGTTGAGTATATCAGACTGCTACATCTTCAGGCAGCAAATTCACAACAGCATCCACACCAGCAAGATGCAGAGACTGTACAAATACCATCGCTTGATTGATATTGGAGAACTCGGCAGTACGCTCTACATTGTCCTGAACGTTGGTGTAGGTGACGGTACGAACTTGAGTCATTTGAGTGTTAATGAAGAATGAACGGTAAGTGTCTTTATAGGGCGCATCTTATTCCCATTCACTGATGCTTACTGATCAGGAGTTAGCAACAGCACGGATGCGAAGTTCTTGCTCAATGCCATTCCTACCCTTACCAGTAGCAGCATAGAATCGGGTGCCACATCCACCAACCCGTGTCATCACAAGTTCGGATTTACGGGGTTTACGTGTTGCCAACCGTGTGACCTTAACTTTACCTTGTGCCTCAGCAATTGCCATGTCCAGGTTAGTCATCTTGGTGATGTTCATGACGCAGTGTAATTTAAGGACTGAAGAAGTGAGTGTTACTTAAGCGGGCAAATCAGCGCCCATCCCATACAGAACTCGTCCATCCGTCACGTTCAGCAGCACGGCGATCATAGTCCTCTGCAGTATAGTAATCGTCAAAGTCCTGATCATAAGCGGGAGTCTGCAGATACTCAGGCAGAGGTTCATATTGACCAGTCTGGAAGTTGTAACGGAGTTGAGACATTTGAAGAAAAAGTGAAGTGAACTGTGTGGTCCTTAAGTATAACTCAGAAGTCAAACACGTCAGAGTTAATCTCAATCACATTTACCTTGGGGTCATCATAACGCACCCCATCAAGAGTTTGTGCATCAGAACCAATGCAATCGCAGAAGGTTTGATAATCACCACACTCACGGGCAAGGTGATACAGACCCTCATCATTGCCAATCCAGAGTGCAACATTCCAGGTCTCATAATTCGTCCAACCGTTATAGGTTTGGTCGAGAACATTGGACTGGTAAGTGGTAGTCATTTGGGGAAAAAGTGTAGGAGGAAAAGTGTAACTCAACCGATGACGTATACGCACTCGGGGTGATGATCTTCGTACCAATATGTGGCAGGATAACCATTCTGAGCACAGTGATCATTCATCCGATCAACCTCATTCTGTGCTTGATCTTCAGTCAGGTGAGAGTAATGAACTCGGACTTGATGGTTGTACTTGGAGAATACTGCGAATGTCATTTGTTGGGAATTTGGGGAAAAGTGTAGAGGAAAAGTGTAACGAATTGGTGTCAGAGTACAACCTTAGAGGTATAAGGTTGAGGACGCACTTCCCAACGCTTTGCTGTAGGGAATTGGTAGACAACTTTCTGTGCTTTGTTATCAACGAACTTGGAATACTTTTTATAATCACCAAGCGGTTGATTCATCAGGAGAATGTTACCTTCCGCGTCTTGAATTTGTAGAAACCAGGTGGAGGATTGAGTGCTCATACTATAGGGACACTTTGGACGATCGTAACTTTAATACCCAGAAACTTACCAGCGGTCAGGTGTACTTAGATCCTCAACGTAAGCATCACACTTCTCTGCAGGTTCCAACTTGAATAACTTCTCCCAGTCTATCTGATGTGGATCGAAGTCACCAAACACTGATAGATCCAGAGTGATCCTATAACGCTGCTTCTGCGCTTGTTGATATGCAACTGACATAAGTACGCTCCGTGGGTGTATGTGAAATACTCTAAGATGCCTGGGAGAACTTGTCAAGTCCTGTGGGGGTATTTATGCGGTCCTGGTGGATTTTGGCGCGGGGATTGTGAGGATTTTGTGACCCCGGAGTTGACAAAAGTGCGGTTCTTATGTTATGCTCGCTTAGATCACAAACACCCAGCACATTTATAAGGTATTCACACACTTTTTCCACAGAGATAACACCTTTTTCCACACATTTAACATACTTTTCCACAGGCATGTTAAAAAGACAACTATATTTTTTAATACATTTTTAATCGTTTTTAATACCTTTTTAACGTTATTTCATGCTTTTAGGCATAAAAAAAGACCCTTTACATAGGGTCTTTGTCTTATATCAATCAAGTGCTAATCTGTACCTTGCATAATCTTCTGCATCCTTTCTTTGCTTGAAACGTGCTTCCTCTCCTTCAAATCTGAGAGGTAGATAACGATACTTTTTCCCTTCCTTTGTGATAACAGTACGGGAGAATAGATGCAATGAGTAACAACCTTCTTCAGTATATTCTTTCTCTTTCTTAACAATGAAAGGCAGAACTTTTGAATCGTTGAATGATGTTTTGGAGAGAAGCATTTTGTATCACAAGTTGAAGGATTTGTTCATCAGTAAATGTCTTTAACTCTTCATCAGTTAAAGTATCAATGACAGAGAGAACTTCGGACATCAAACTAACTGACAAGGTGAACCACAAGAGCGATAGAAATCAACCATTCTTTTTGCTTCTTCAAGTGTATGAAATGATTGAACTCTCCACTCTTGAGTATAAGGAGTTTGGTAACGAATGAGAAACATTTTGTGTGAATTAGTTTGCGTTGTTAGAGTGAAGAATGTCTAGCATTTGTTGATGAAACTTGTCTGCCTCACGAACTACATTTGATGCTTCTGACACATCATCAATCACATGATGTGTCATTTCCAGAGAGAAAATCACATCGCAGAGAAGATCAGTTAGTGCTTCAATCTTTTGTGCGTCAGTCATCCCAATTTCCTCAACATTTCATAGTAAATGTTTAACTCTCTCCGCACACTATTCAATTCACTATTCGTTGCACCTTGCGATTGGAGAGTGTTAAACTGTTCGTGCAATTTATCAAGTTTGGACTGAATTGTTTTTTTGTCAGTCATCACTTAAGCACCATACCTTCAGTGAAGGGAATCGGATCATTGTTGTCTGTATCAATCACAACCCATTCAAAGTTACGTTGAAAGATACGGGCACCATTTCCGTGCTCTTGAAGAATAGCATTGAGACGAGACTTCGTGGTTTTTGTTTTATACCCACAAGTGTAAAGTTCAAGGGAAGTTTCAAGAATCGTAGCAATATGATTGCCGTGCAGATACACATAAGAGGCATCACGTTCGGGAGAATAGATGACCTCAGTGTTCGCAGATTTCCAATTCTCAGAGTTGAGAATTGCTTTGTTCATTTGACGTTCGATGATTCGCATGGTAGGAAGTGAAGTGGTGATACTATAGGTACAGTTTGGACGATCGTAACTTTAATCAGGCAACGATTGCAGATTCCATATAAACTTCTTTCGTTTCCATCAGTACATAATCACACTGATTTTGCAGTTCTTCCTTATACTTTTCTGCAGCAGATTTGCAATCAAAAAGTTTCAGAGAATTGAAATCTTCACCTTCATACTGATAACCACCGATGACAGCGTAAACTTTAGACATTTGGGACATTTGGGAAGTGCTCATACTATAGGTACACTTTGGACGATCGTAACTTTAATTCAATCAAACTTTCAACAAGTTACTGTTGAGAATTATCGGATGATAAAATGTCAGCAGTTGTATGAAGTACAGTGGCAGTAGCATACCTTACCGATGGTGAGAAAATAATACCAAGAACAAAAAGTAACGTGAGAAGTTTCACTTTATCAGGTGATTTGAATGTGAGACTTTTGCGTGCCATCAGTTGTTTACAGTAACCCAGTCACCTTGAATATCACAAAACTCAAGCAAAAAGTAGTCTACAGATACACCTTCAATCGCAGCATACTCTACAGATTCCTGATACTGTTCAGATGAAAGAATAAAGAAATCAGTCTCAATCATTGTCAAGATCAGCAACTTTATCGTAGAGAGCAGCAACATCAACTCCAAGATGTTCGCTCAATTCTTCCCAATCATCATGAAACGTAATTAGATCAAGAAGTGCTTGAATTTCGTCAGTTGAAAACATCATCAATAACCGTTCATGAAATTAGCAAGTGCTTCCTGATATTGTTCCTCAGTGTGATAGGTTCGGAGTCCAATCGTCAGAGGAAAGGTACGCTTTGAAGCAGAAGATTTGGGCAGATCACGACCCTTATCGAGGATCTGCTGTTTGTAAGGATTTGCGTTGTAGTTAGTGTTGCTCATACCATAGGTACACTTTGGACGATCGTAACTTTAATACCTACCAACTTCCACGCTGAATGTGTATCTTACGAATCTCCTGATAAATGAACTTTTTGAGTTTGTCGTCTGTGGTATTGTCAAACGCATAATACAAACGATTCAAATACTCATCTTGTGTGGGGCATTTGACTACATCAGCAGCAGTCATTCCAAGTTCATTAAGAGGCGAACCCGCTTTAGATTTTGGGCGACCAAAGTTGCCAGTGATGTTACCTTGTGTGCGAAGTTTAGGACGAATCTTGGAGAGGTTAGAGTAAGTCATACATTCTCATCTCCCATGTCAAGAGAACAATTTGAGTAACCTTCATCGTATCCTCTATCATAACCCTCATCATACATTGCTCGGGCAAACTCAAGAATAAGAGAAGGAATTACTTTCCAGTCTTTAATGTCATCTTCATCACGACAACAGAACTTGTAATTTTCAGCAAGTTGTAGGATTTGTTCGTTAGTCATCATCAAACCTCTTCACGCATTTTGAGAAGTTCTCTACGAAGTTCTCCACCTTCATAGGCAAGAAGACCCGTAGTTTCAATCATGTTATACCATCCTTCATCTTGATGATACTCAATCAGGGCAACTAGAGCATCAATTTGTGTGGTTGTTAAAGTCATTTCACAGATTCCTGATAGATTTCCATACCCTTACGCATACGAATGTAATCATCAATCATTTCACCAATCTGCTCATAAATGTAGGAAGAACCACCTACATCACAGAGCACATCTTCAGTGAGAACTTTAGAGAAACGCACTTCATTATCATTATCATCAAACTCAAAGACATCCTCTCCAGTATATACAAACGCAGCACAAGCAGCGTTCTCACCTTGTTGCTCAATCATTTGGTTGATAGAGTCACGAAGTTCAGAAAGTGTGCGGAACATAATCAGTTTTTGTTGCGAGGGTTAATGTCAATCAGTCGGTCAAGTGCATCACCAATAGTAGAGCGGGTTTGCTCATCCTTCAGTGATACTTTCTCATACACTTCGTAGAGTGAAGTGTAAATGTCGTCCCATTGAGTTTGTGTCATCATCAATCAACAACAGAGTAACAAGCAACCCAGGAAGGAACACCTGAGAGTGATAACGAATCATTGCGGGCATCGCAATAGTTTTGTGCGTCATCTTCAGAGTAGAAAGGTCCAATGTACTCTGGAGAATCCAGAGCGTTGGAGTCAAAGCGGACGGTGAAAGTGTTTCTCATACTATAGGTACACTTTGGACGATCGTAACTTTAATTACCTGAAACTTACGTTCACACCAACTACCCTAGCATGAGGATTTCGTGCTTGTGCAGTTTCACGGGCATCTTTAGGGTTGGTTGCTTGTACTTCTTCTTTGAAGACTTTGCCACCAACGTAGAGTTCAACGATGTACTTCATGAGTTTGTTTATACTTTAGAAAAAATTGACGTTTTTACTGCAGAGAATGACCTAGGGCACCTTTGCAGTAGAATTGCAGAAAAATCGGGTTTTTGATCTAGTGCTGGACAGGGTTCTCAGTGAGACGCAAGTGAGAATCATAGAGTCTGCCAGGGTTGTGCCTCTTTTACATCACTATCATAATACTTGCGGAAGATACTGTTAATAACTGGATACCACGGTTCGTTACAACTAGGATACCCACATTCTTCTGCTTGACGTAAGAAATGAAGAATACATGTTTCTTCATCCTTCGTCAGATTAACACGGTTGAGAGTATAACCAGAAGTCATTTGTTTGTGTTGTTTAGCGTATAGCAGTAATGTCAAGAGATTCTAACAGCATCATCGCAAGTTCCGTTTGATTGTACTCATCAACCACAGGAATGTTAGCATCAACAAACTCACTCGCGAGTTGCATTAAAAGTTCAGACATTCGCTCATCAGCATAAGCAAATCTGGCAAACTCATTCTTGAAACCATCACGCAGAAGTTTGAGGGACTTTGTTACAGTCACTTCTTTGTTAATGTCGTACATTGTGTTACTCATTTTGCGTACAGATAACCACCAGACCAATCACAATTCGCAAGAACATACTCGCGGTCAGTGATAACTCGCAGGTCGTATCTTACGCCCTTGGCAGGTGCTTTCCAACTGCTAGATTTATACATTTGACCCGTTTGTTTGTCGATGAAACAATGAACGGAGCGAGAACCTCCACCATCAACAAAGATAACTTTGTGATATTTTTTGCCAGTTTCAATCACATAATCAATGGGACATTCACCATTTTTGAGTTCATCAATCTTCTGCTGATGATATTGAGACTGAACCGAATCGGTAGTGTCGTAGGTATAGTTGAAGTTCTCAATCGCTCGCTGATGACCGCGAACAGAATACTGAATATAATTGTGCTTTAGTGCCTCAATCAGCATTTGAGTATGCTTCAGCACAGAATCTGCGATAGTTTGTTGTGCTTGTGCTTGCATGGTAAGAGTGCTCATACTATAGGTACACTTTGAACGATCGTAACTTTAATTGATAGAAAGTTTGTATTTGTCAATCATAATGTCTCGCACAAGTTCACGGTCAATACTATCACCACAGAACTTATGACCTTTAATCTTACAAATCCTGATAACATCGTTGGTTGCTTTACGCACTACTGTACGATTTGCGCCCATAGGATACAATCCATCAGGACCATAGAATGACATCACATAACCGATGAAATCGTTGATGAAATCTTTAGAGAAAGTTGCGGTCATTTCACAGAAAGATTGTTGAGAACATTGCGGGCAAACTTCATAAAATCATAGGAAGTGATTGTCTCAGTTTGCCCGTGGTCAAAGCAATAACCATCAAGCATATCAGTTTGATTGTAAGTATTCACAATCAGCAGGCAAGCATCATACAATGCTGCTTGATGTTCTTCTTCAGACTTAAAAGAAATGGCGCTATAAGTGGGCATTGTCATAATCAAACTCCTAACAGTTCGCGTTGTTCGGGGGTGAGAGATTCAATCAGTTCTTTACGCTTTTGTGCTTTGATTTCTTTCTCTTGTTGTTTCATAATCATTCCATCCAGAATGTCATCCATTGTGTAGAAATCATAGTCTCCTCCATTATTCCAAGTGGATTCACCTTTGTTGTCAATGAAAATAGATTGTTTATAGTTATTGCCATCATCGTGCCAATCCAAATACAGAGTGATTTTATAACCTTCATCTGTTTGACGAAAGGTTGCTCCACAAGGAGAAACTTTTTGTGCTTTGGTGAGAAAGTTGAGTAGTTCAGTTGCAGTAATCATTTGTAATCAAACCAGAGAAAGTTCGGAAGCAGGTTCTACCTTAAATGTACCAAGTCGGTTGCAAGTGATACTCACAGCATGAGCAGGAGCACCGAGTTCATCAACAACTTCCCACCAATCTTCACCCTCTTCAATGACAACATATCCGAAAGTTCCAGGTTGTGAGAGTTGCCGACGACCACACTGTTTTGCATCATTTACATCATCAAATCGTTGCTTACGATTAAACCAACCGTTTCGTGCAACATCATCAGAAGGACCGAAAGTAATGCAGAGAAAGTTAGACATTGTGGTTGTGCTTATACTATAGGGACACTTTGGACGATCGTAACTTTAATTCTCACCAATTCTTGGCAATGGTGAAGTTCAGTCTGCTAAACTCTTCACGGTTGACAATCTTGTAGGTGCCATAATCGTTGCTCATGACATAACCTTCGTGATCGCTCAGTTGACCATCAATTTCACACGAAATCTCAGTGTCGCACTCAATGAAGCAGAACAAATCCATCTTGATAGATTCAACCAACTTCCACAAACGCATCAGGTTGATGTCAACATCATAATTTTCTGCAATTTCATGCTCATCCACCTCTTTACCCTCACGGATATAAGAATTGATGATTTTTTTGAGTTCTGCTGCTTGCTTATCACTCACAAAGGTGCAGAGTGTGCTCATTTGTTTGGCAAACTTGCAGAAGTCCTCAACATCGTCCAGATGCGGACAGATTTCTGCTTCAGGTTGCACCCATTTCACATCCAGAGTATCAACAAACCGTGTGGTGGTAGGTTGTGCAATGGCATTGCGAAGATCATCCTCACAGATATACTCAGTGTGAGGTGCTACAATTACACTTTGCTCAATGATTTCAGGAAACTTATAGGTAATCGTGTTGGGGCGGTAGGTATCATCACCACCAAACCCAATAAAATCACCCTGATAGATGAAATGAGTACGGGGAAGACTATCAAAACAAGCGTGAAGGATAGATGCTACTTTACCCTCATGGTTTGCATCAATTTCTTCGTGAGAATGATTGATTTTGATTTTAACTTTGTTGAACACAGATTTGGTGCCCACAAAGAACTTACCATTGGCAGGATTGCGACCCCACACAATAGCAGGAGCACCATCAATCTTAACCGAAACCAGTGAAGGAGCAGTAAACCAATCCAGCACCGATAGATCACCAGTCAGGATAGAATCTTCGGGGTGTTCAATATGCTTGTTCTGCATTTGCTTGTTGCTCATACCATAGGTACAGTTTGGACGATCGTAACTTTAATTCAATAAAAAAGCACCCACTAAATTGTAGGTGCTCTCATGATATTCTTCAGACTGCTACGCGGCGTGCAATCAGTTGTTGATACTTTTCAGTAAGATAATCAACAGACTGCTTCACATAAGGAGCAACAGTTTGAGTAAACTTAGTCACATCTTCACGAAGTTTGTTGACTTCATATTGATGGATTTGCCAACGAACTTTGATGTCTACAATGTACTGCTGACGGGTGATGAGAACCTCAGGAACTTTCACTTCAGGAGTAACAACAACGGCATCAACAGTTTGCTTGCGTGCGCGAGGCATAAAGTGGTTTCAACTTACACCATAGGTACACTTTGGACGATCGTAACTTTAATTCAATGGAAGTTTACCAAGTGATTTACTCTTTCTGTGGTCATCAATGAACTTCCTCGCTGATGCTTCCGTCCTACACACTTTGAGTTGCTCTCCGTTATGAATGACCATCAGTTGTTTACCAAACGGAATGGCAGCATAGTTACCCTTACCCACAATAAATCCGTCCATAGCGTTACACTTTCAAAAAAATCGGTCATTTACCTGCGGCGAAGGTATCATAGCACCCCTGCAGCAGAATTGCAAGAAAATCGGGGTTTTGCTCTAGTGGTGGGCATGAGTCTACTGTGAGACTCAGCACCTCCCTGCCATGGGCACAAAAAAAGGGGGGCAGCGCCCCCGTAGGTATAAAGTTTGGAATCAAATCAGCGGCGCACCACACTCACAGCAGGTTCACCTTTCTGGAAGATGGTATCAACCACAGACTGCACAGCGCGGGCAGTAGCAATACCAACCTTGCTGTAGACAGGAACACACACAAGACCAAACGATTTGGTATATTGACTGAGGTTGCCAGGTTGGATACGTCCATCACGCAAACCTTTGGCGTCATCATGATGCAGACGGATGCAACGTCCAATGGTCTGACTGATACCAATGAAGTCCATGTTACGCAGGAAAAGTACCGCTTCCAGACCGCTCACATTGATACCCTCAGCAAGGATGCTATGGTGTAGAACAACGAATTTCTTATCGTTATCCTTACCCCATGCAGATAGGGTATCAAAGAATACCTCACGGTTGACCTTCTGACCATCAATCACAGCGCCAGTCTTGGCAGTAATATACATCCAAGAATAACCACGCTGCTCTAGTTCATGGCAGAAATCAGTTTCAGTCACCAGCGACACAATTTGCTTGGTTGCCTTAGCACAAATCAGAATCTTGCCGACCTGATTCTCATCGATGGTCTCCAGCAGATTCTCAGAGTCACGGTCAAAGTTGGTCTGCTTACCAGTCACCATTGCAAGTTGCTTGACAATCACTTTAGGCGGCACAATATAACCACCTTCAACCAACTCAGGAGCAGGAACTTTGCAGATAACCTGACCATAAACCGCAACATCATTCATCCCAGGTTTGCCAACTGCCAGGGAATGTTTGGGAGTTGCGGTAAAGAAGTAGCAACGACGTGCATTCGCAGCAAAGTGCTCAGTTGCAGGGAAAAAGTGACGTTGAACGCTGTTATGTGCCTCATCAAAGTAGATGGTATCCACATCAATCTCCGCAACAGCAAGACGCGACAGAGAGTTGTAGGTGGTTACAATCAGACGATGATTGTTGGTATTGGCATCAACCCAACGGCGAATCTCATACGGACGAGTAGAAGATTCGTGATGAGTTTCTCCACTGTGAACGTGGAAAACCTTTGCGTTGGTGATAAACTCCAGAAACTCAGCAGAGAGTTGTTCTGCCAGCAGAATACGCGGAGCAACTACAACAATGGTCTGTGGAGTTTCAGACTGCAACTCACGCAGAGCATCATAGATCATCTTCAGCGTCTTGCCGCCACCAGTAGGAACAATGATCTGACCTTTATCATGTTGTTGCATAGCAGCAACACCACGTTCTTGGTGCGGACGGAGTTGGATTTTCATGGATTGCATTATCTAGTATAGGGACACTTTGGACGATCGTAACTTTAATTGATTGACGATTTCCAGTAATTCAAGTCTTCAATCACGCTTTGCATCGTGGCGCGACTATATCCATTTGCATAACTTGGAGATTGCTCAGTAGTTTCTGCATAGTAATCTACATTATAGCATACATCAACACCCTGTTGAAGGGTTTTGAGAATACGCTCATAGACATAATCAGGGATTTGAATGTAATTCATTGTTCTCAGTGGTTTGGTATCTAAAGACTAAAATAGCACGCTTAGAGGTCAATCTGAGCGTGCTGGTGAGATTTAATCAACCTCCATAAACTTCTTCAGCAATAGGAGTATCACCAAACATTTCTTGGAACAACCAATCAGCAGGTTTGTTGAGGTTGGTTTCACACTCTTTCAGAAAAGCAATCTCACGAGTCCAAAACTCTACAGATTTCTTTGCCTTCAGATACTCATTGCGAGCATCATAGAGTTTGCGTTGGATTTCGATGCGGTCCATAATGAAGTTGTCCTTATACTACAGGTACACTTTGGACGATCGTAACTTTAATTCAAAGTCAAGTTGACATTCTTCGTTGTACGTGAGCAAGGATTTTGGTTCTTGCTTTACCTGTTGGTTTTTGACCTGTTGCCTTCTCATATTTCTCAGTTTCTTGCTGCTTCATTATACCTCTCAACATTGTCTCACCTTCTCTGGTTTGCTTGTTTCTTTCTTTTGTAGATAAACCAGATGCTTTTGGTGGAGTATATCCAGGAGCTGGTTCTGCTTTTGGTTTCTTTTTAGAAAGAAGTTTAGATGCTTCCTTAGATGCTTCTTTTGCTTTTGGTTTTGCTGATGCTGCTGGCGCTGCTCCACCTTTTCTAGCGGCAATTCTTGCTTGTGCTGCCTTTCTTCTTTCTTCTTTTGCTGCTGCTAATTGTGCTTCTCTTGCAGATCCACGCTCTTGTTCTGGTTGCTGTTCTCTTTCTGAACTCTGTCTTTGCTGCCCAATATCTTTGCGTGGTTTATACTCAACGGGTTCCATTTTACCGCCGCCGACTGCTTTCATACGACGTCTTTCAGGAGTTGTCTTTTTGCGTTCCGCGCCAATACGACCACCCGCTCTAGCACGTTTGATAGTTGCAGCAAATCCAAGTGCTTTGGACTTGTCTTCAACTTCTTCACAAAGTGACATAAACTCCTGAAATGTACGCATTGTTCTATCTAAACACTACTTTTTAGTATTTAGATACCGTCTTCCTTTGCTTTATAGGAACCCTTGAAGACTCGTCCTTCAGCATAAAATTGCTTCACACGTTCACGGCGGGTTGCAAGCAGCAAATCATATTCCTCTTGTTGTTGTTTAGTAAACACAAAATCTTGTTTGCGCCATGCTTCTTTCAGTTCGTTAATGTGAGGCAGCACGTTAGGGATTTGTTCAGTCATTTGTTCAGGATACAGGAGTTTCAGTTTCAGTGGTCGTTTCGGTGGGCACTTGTTTAGGTGTCACCCGAACATTGTAAGGACTATTGAAGAACCTGCGGAAAGAAGTAACAACAATAAGAAACGTTGAAACCACACCCACAAGACCAATGATGGTAACAGCATCACCACTGAAAGTGTAAGTATCAGGAGTCATAATCAGAAATCGTAGTTGGAGTTAATCAGACGTTGAAAAGATTTATCATCCTCGTTTTCATCAAAGAGTTCTTCATAAACTTCTTCAACAAAATCAGCAGGATAAAACTCCTCAACTTGAATGTCGTCGTAGTGATTCATCTTTTGGATTGAACGCTTACACTATAGAGACACTTCGGACGATCGTAACTTTAATTGTCAGTCAATTCTCTTAATCTTATCTGCTTTCTTCTTTGCTTTCTTGATAGCACCACCACCAATTCCACCTTGCTTATCTAATACTTTCTTGACTTTCTTTTCAGTATTAAGAGGTCCAGATGGCCCTTCATATGGAGCAAGAGTATAAGTCTTTACACCATCTACTTCTTTATAAGTTCCTGGAACTGCGTGAGGTGGTGTAGATGTTTCCTTCTCACAAACTAACAAAAACTCTCTAAAGGTAATCATTTCTTATTTCCACCCTTTTGAGGTTTTTACATTATATTCTTTCTTTCCAGGTCCAATATCAGCAATCTTATACTCTATTGGTTTTTGAGTATCAATCTTTACTTTCTTTCTTGCTTCAACAATACTCTCTCTCCAATCCTCACTCATATTCACCATAATCTTATGTGCTGCTTCTTCAGTTTCAGCATATCCTTCATCAAGAAGATGTGAGAGGATGATGTCGTAGAGGTCATACTCTTCCCTTTGAGTTTTTTCACCCCTATCCCTATTTTCCATTTCTCTAAATCTACTATCAACAGGGTCGTGAGTTCTTAACTTGGTTTTTATCTTTTTGATTTGGGATGCTTTCTTCGCAACTTTTTCTCTTTGCTTACTTTCTAAATCTTCAAGTCCTCTTTTAGTATAATCTTTTCTAAAACTATTGGCAGAATGTGCTGCTCCAGATTTTCTTACTATCTGCCCCAACATTTTTTCTCTTGGAAGTGGTTGGATGCTTTCACTCACTTCAGCACAAACTTCCATATATGCTTCTTGGATATTGCGAATATCTTTTGCGTCCATTTTTACAAATACTTTTTAGGTATTTATAAAATCACTCAAACTCAAGCACTCTATTTACCTTTCGTGCTGGTGGAGTTTGATACATTTCAGCACTTACACCATCAATATAAACTTCTACCTTTGTTTCATCATTCCAGTGTTTCACTACACCAGCAACAATGAAAGCATTGGTAATCAAATAAGTCGCAAAAATAAAAGTTCGGATAAGAGCAATCTTATCCGATTCCTTATCACATTTACTTGCTTTCTCCCCAATCGCTTTCGCCCACCAGCGCCACAGGGTTTTCTTCTTTTTCATGCTTTGATTTTCTTTTTCGTACATACTTCAACTCCTGCCATTGTTGGTGATAACAAACCACAAGTAATCGTTCATTTCTATGTAGAGAGCAGTGCTGATAGTTTTCTTTATCTTTAGGACGGACAGATACTTCAATGGTAACATAATCAGTACACTTAAAGTACACCCAACCTCTAATGTGCTTCTTCCACTTCACATAGTCATTTACTTGCGGTTCGTAAGTCATACAAAGAACGCTTCTACTCCCTGATATTTAATAGGCATCGCAGTATAGTTTCTTGTGTCATCAAAGTCAACTTCTTTACCGACAGTTGAACTATTTACAGGACTATAGAACTTACACTTTTTGTAGTCGTAGAACCCCCAAATTGTACGGGTAGGTTTACCCATATTGTAATCAAACTTGCGGTGGCAACGCAACCAAACAGAAAAGATATTACGTTTGAACTCTTCAACTTCATAAGAATAACCTTGGGGAGCTTTGTGCTTAAACTTGGGAATAAGGTCAACAGAAAGTTTCATCAGCAATCATAGAACTTTTCACGATTCAGGAGATTGATTTGCTCCTGTAGTTGTAGGATTTCTTTTTGTTGTTCTGTGATTTTGTCTTGCAGTTGTGAAATCCTGCCTTGATACTGTTGTTTCAAATCAAACACCATTTTGTTTGTGTGAGAGACGTGATGTGTCATAATCAAGTGGTAAAAGATTCAACAATACGGGACTCTTCTTCATCTACAAGAGCAAAACGAGGAGCAGCAACTACACGCTCCATAATCTTATTGTCATAGGTAGAATCGTAACAAATGTCACTATCTCGCAGAATGTCATGGCACTCAATGTCATCCTCAGCAATCACATTGATAAGTCCGCCATATTCCGAAGAAGGAAAAGGAACCCAGTAGTCAACAATGTACAGATACTTCATTTGTCTTTGTAAATTACCTCTCAAGTTTAGTTGTTAGTGTTTCAAATGTCAATAGAACTCAGCAAGATAGTAGTCAACTGTGACTTCAAGTTTTGCTGCTTCTCGTTCAACTTCTTTCCAAAACTCTTCTGCTACTTTATCCATTTCTGATTGTTTGATGAGATCACGAAGACTTTTTGGAATCATTTTGTTTGCTCCTGTTGTTTAAGTTGTGCTTCTTCCCTAGGATACATGACGCGGAAGTAATACTTCATCAATGCAGATACAAATGCAACTAATGCAAGATAAAGTCCTACTGCGAGAGTAATGCTCATTCTACATTACAATCGGGATGCCATTTTTCCTGAGATTGACAGAACTGTTCTTTGGGAGAATGTGCAATCTCAGAACTTGGCGGTCGTTTCAGATTTTCAATTGCTTGCTTACGATAATATACTTTATACATATCATCATCGCGTTTAATTAGAAATACGTTCCATCCAAGAATAGCAATGAAAGCAAGAAAGATGTAGGAAATGTGCTTGGAAGTCATACGGCAAGAGCACCAGAAGGGATTTCAACGATTTCAGGCATTTTGTTACCAAACTCATTACGATTATAGCACACCCATTCACCATTCAGAGTGTAAAGATAAGCATATTCTTCACCTTCTGCCAGATAATCATACTTGTTGGCATCAAGGCGAGGAGGGCAATCTTCACCACGTTGAGAGTAGTATTGAGGACCGTATTCTTGTGCCTTAGTCTCACTATCCCAACGTGATTCAGTCCAGCAGGAACTCATATCACCACCGTCAATCAGTTCAGCAACTTTATCATAGGTGTTGTAATGAGTCTTGAGAATACGACCCAACCACTCAGGATAACCGTCCCAGTGGTGATACACAGAGAGCACAGATTCGTCAGCGAGTTGAATACCGATGCGTGAGCGGGTTGCCATTTCAAGTTTGTTGCTTACACTATAGGGACACTTTGGACGATCGTAACTTTAATAGCAATTCACATTTGCTGCTCCAGTTCCAAGAACTGCTCCAAGAGGTATAGCCCAACTCCAAGCATTTTTCTTAGAAACTGCTGCTGCAATTCCACCACCTAACAATCCTCCAAGAATTGTTCTTGCTGGATTGCATCTAGGTTGTGCATAAACTGGTTCAACATAAGTTGGTTGATATGAAGTATATGCACATGGGATTCTTCTTCGGTCTGTTCTAACATATCCTCTAACATATTGCCCATAAGCATTGTAATATCCAGGGATATATTCTTCTACATTTTCATAACAAAAAGATTCAGTATAAACTCTTTGTTGTGCAAATGTAGATGTTGGTAACAACAATAAAGTTGAAAGTAAAAGTGCTTTGAGTTTCATATTCAGGTGCCCATTTCTTTCAAACTTCGAACCAAATACTCAGTGAACGCTTCCATTTTTTCAGGAACAACTGTTTGCGGATACTGGTTAATTGCTTTTCTAAGAGCATCCATTTCATTCCATTCCGCATCAGTAAGTTTGTCTTTTTTTCCCGGTGAAAGTGTCATAGGTTTTGCTCCCGCAATTATGTTCATATCCTAACATTATTTAAGGGAGAAGTACGATTCCTTAATATTCTCTTTAGAGTGTTGTAAAACTTCTTAATCATTAAAGAATGAGCCAAAAGATCCTTTACTTCCAGGGTTTCTATTGTCAAGCATATCCATAATTTCCTCAAATTTCTTACATTGCTCAATGTCAAGAAGAAGTTTTGAGAGTTGTTGAACTACAAGTGGTTTTTCATTTGTAGCAGCAGATTTAATTGCTGCACGAAGGTGAGATTCTGCTTCTAGCAAATGTTCAAGCGTTTGTTGAGAAAGTGCCATTAGTATTCGTTCCTATGTCTTGGTTGTTTTGTCACGGTTTTGTAAAAACAATAGTCTGGCAATTGTGCCTTTTGTTGCTCAAAATAAATGCAGAGTTGAGCAACATCTTTTGGATATCTGGATCCTACAATACTACTGCCAATATTGTCAAGATGGCAGAAGATATTATACCCACATATAAGAACTTCAAACATTAGGTCTTATCTACCTTACGGAGAGTGTAAGTGCCATTGTTATTATCTACCCACTCCACGGTGTCACCTTCTTTAAGATTTGCTGCCTCTAGAAGATCATCAGGGAACTGAATATAATAGTCATCAATACCCTCTTCAATTTTTTGTTGAACAGGAAGTTGCCACTTAACTACTTTATCTTTCTTTGTAACATAGTCAGGAATCCACACATCACCATCTTCACTTACATAAAGAGGATAACCATCTTTAGGTCCAACTGGAGTCCAATCATACCCACCTTCTTTTTTTATTTCCTCAATCTCTTTTTTGAGATCTGGTTGTTTATTGTAGTATTCTGCTTCTCTCAGACTATACTCCAAATCACTGTGACCCCAGGGGGGCATTGAGTCTTCCCAAAAATCATTCCATGCACCCTTACATTCGGGAGATGGATCATCTTTGTCACAACTCAAGATTTTATCTACACAATCATCATACTCTTTAACATGACCAATACCATTACCATTCAGTAATGCAAGGAGTTCATATGCTTCAGATGTTTTCTGTTTATATGCGTAGTAGTTTTCTTCTACTACCTTACGAATAGTATCGTAGATTTCCTGCGGAGTTGCTTCACCTGCAGACATTGCATCGTGCATCCAGTTCTCAAGATTTTCAAGAGAATACTTTTTATAATCAAAGTTCATAATCAATCTCTGAGTTTAGGTTTAGAACAATCATTGCAGTAGTAAGAAAATCCATCACGGAAGTATTTTACAACTTGATAGTGGTTAATGTCAAGCGGTTTTTCCACTCCACACTTATCACAAATCTTGGTCTTTTTTGAATGACTTGCGAACTCTTTTGAGTGATTTGAGTTCCTGTTTAATATTTTTGTAAGCAGTTTCAGCATCAATTCTTCCCCCCATTTCCATGGCACAAATAATATCTACTCTTGTTCCAAAATGTGCTAATGCTCTTTCAAAACTGTCAAGTTCTTCATACATTGTTATCAGTCCATTTTTCAACTGTTAGAATATCTATACGAGCATCTACAGCATCAATAGAATTCATAAGTTCATAAAGAGTATTTGTAGTTTCTATATTTTCCGCTTCAAGAGTTTCAATTCTTTGTTGAAGTTTTATCAACTTAGAATAAACATCAATATCTTCAGTAATTAGTTTCTGTGAAGGTGAAAGGAACCATTTAATAAATTTTTTAATCACTATCAAGAACTCCAACATATTCTAAGTACCTACGATATGCCATAAAACGTCTCAAAGATGGTTGCCCTGGAACGTCTAATTGATGACATATTTCACAATAACATAACCATTCATACCATGGAGTTGTTTTATCAAGAACATGATAATTTACAGAAGTTCTTTCCAAAACTGCTCTCCTTTTTGTAGTGCTAGAGTAACAGTTGTATGTTCTCTTGCATGACGATCTAAATCTTTTTCATGGAAATAGATGTTTGATCTTTCAACTGCACACTTGAATATATTTGCCCACATTTGCTGTTTAAGTGTTAGTCTCATTTTCATTTTTTAGACTTGGATGTGGTGCGTACAATGGACCAGAATAGTTACCAGCAAACTTTGACTCATTTACACTTTTTACAGTTGTATGAAGTTGCTTAAGTGACTCAATGGTTTCTGGTGTTTCTTCCCATTCCCACGAATTACCATTTTTATCAATAAAATTACGTGTTGTCATAGTTTTCCTCCAACGGTTCCATCGTAGGTCTTTGTTTCTTTTTTGTCAAATCCTTCTTGTTGTTGTTTCAAATACCAACGGGTTGCGCGGATACATTCTTCTTCAGTTAATGAAGTGATAATACCCTTTCCTTCAGGTTCATGCGATTGCCATAATCCATACTTTTTTTCTTCAACATAAAAAGCATCATCAATCAATTTTTTATCCATAATGACTTAATTGTCGTTTTAGTTCTACTTTCATACTAATTAAATGACTATACAAAAAGTCTTGATATTGATTATTCTCAAGAAGTTTTGAGAGATTATCTATCTGGATCAAAGCAAGAATGAGTTTAGTTTTATCATTCATTTTTTACGCTTTGTAGTGCGAGCAGTGTTTCCAGTGGTATCCACGCTGGGTTTTCGTTTGCGAACTGTACTTTTACTTCCGTTACTTTTTGGTTTAGACTTTTGCTCCACACTTCTCTTGTTCCTTTTACTGGGGACAGGGGGTTCATCACGACGATCAATCTTAATAGTTATCTTATCCAGTTTATACCGACTTAAGTATTTTTGCAAGTGCTCTTCACATTCAAACCAACAAATAGTTGTATTTTTTTTCTCCCCAAATTCAAGTCTGAACGCAAACTTTTCATAGGGAAACAATGGTGCTTCATTCATTCTGCTGCTCTCCATGCTTTACGCATCATAACATACTTTGAATCTTTTGCTGCTAAATCTCTGAAGTGTTTGAATATTGCTGCAGACTTTGCTTTTTCGCATGTAAGTGCATCTTTGTCCTGGGGTAATACCTTACCATCTTCAGAGTATTTTTTCCCACTACTGTGATTTGCATATCTTCTGGCGCGAGTAAATCCCATCTCAAGGAATTTTCGCGCCATGTCCATACCAATGAAGTCACCCTCCCGTGAATAATCCAGGAACATTTGGTATATTTTAAGAGCAGACTTCCGAGCAGTAGTCTCATCTTTGAACCTCCAATACTGGCAAATATCTTCAGTATATGGTCTGCAAAGGAGAACTCCTTGCTCACCTCTGCCAATTCTATATAGTTTTCTTATGTTAGAATTAGTGAAATCTAAAGTTTTGTAATCAAGTGAGTAATCAAACTCTTTCATGTTTTTAGATGTTTGATGAGTTCGGGGAAATTTGCTTTACCATGCCAGAATACTCCACCGATCACCAGTAGGTCAAGTGCTACCAGGACACTTAGCATAATGACCACTTTTGTTTTATCACTCATCGCCTAGTTACATGCTCATATTCCACTACTTTACCACACTTGAAGTGAATACAACAACGTGGCCAATCTTCCCACTCCCCTTTCCAATTTGATGGATAAATCTCAACGTATTTTGTAATCGGATGAACTCTATACTTTCCATGTTGTCCTGTAGGAATCCACTCATAGTTTAGAAACTGTCTATCTGGATCATAACGTGGGTCATCCTTTTCAATAATCTCAAAGGTATTTGTTCCCTTATAATCAGGACACCACAAATATCCAGCAGGATCTATCCAGAAATGAGACATTGTACCACTATAATGGTCTTCAATATCCTTAGTTTGACATTCTACATTTGTGAATTGTTCTCCCAGATCATAAGAAGATCTTAAATAATCAAACATACCCATGGTTATTCTCCAAGTGTATGAATGACTGGTTTCTCATGTGCAAGAATATGATATAATTCTTTATTTTTTGCTGCTGACACTGGAATAAACTCAGTTTCTGGATTAAATTCATCATCACGAATTGCTTGGTTAATAACAATCGATCCTTCTTCACCAGAATAAGAACGATGGAAAGTCATTTTAGGAATCACCAGAGCACCAGAAGAACGGTTAAGATGTACAATATGGTATGGATAACGCCATTCAGGATTTACCAATTCAAATGTTCTCATGCCAGATAGAACCCGATTGTGATCTATCTGATGATAGTGGATATAAAATTGTTTTGCTCCAACAATGTCATCAGGTGGAGAGATTGCAGCACCAGTATGACATACAAGGTCTTGGGCATTTGAATTTTCTACAGAGATGTCGTAAAAAACAACTGCTTCCGTCTCACGAAATACTCTGTGCTTCTTAAACTGTACTTCACTCATTAGTCGTAAATGTTTTGCTCTTGTTGTATCTTATCTAGGTAATGATAAATTGTCTCTTTAGAATATTGGAAGTCTTCAAACCTTTTTGGATTTCCCTTTTCCATTTTATGCAACATGTTGATCCAATCATAGCGTTTATCAACTACCCATCCATATCTACGCTCATCATGCATAATATCATAAATTGAAATCATCATCTAACTCCACATCTTTCACAAGGTCTTTCAATCGTTCCATATAAAGTTCATCCATAGGAATGACTTTCTCCTTACCAGTTCTCACATCTTCTGCAAGTTGCATCAAATGCTCCAGAAACTCTTTGGGATAAACTTCATCCTCACCCAAACTTCCCCAGAACCATTCAATACATTCCTGTTCTGGGTCATCATCTTTTAATAGACCATAATCCTCATAATTGGAGCACATCAAATCGCACCAAATACGAAAAGAAATACCAATACTCTGCCACCCTGTCATCCAAGCGTGACCAATCCAATATTCCCACCAGTTTAAGGTGGTTTTCTCCTTATCCGTTGATAATACTGCTGTAGAGAATATCATTTTAGATACTGCTGTTTTTCCGAATCAAATTCGTACCATTTCACATCTTTCATTTTAATACACATGAGAGCAGTTTCATGCTCTCTTTGTTCTCTTTCTGTTCCTTTATATAGATATCGCCTTTGATAGGCACAACACCATACATTGTAAAAGATCTTAGACTTTTCTGTGAGAGTCATATTCTATCACATATTTCTGATGTTCGGTGTTCTTGTCGCTACAAACATAATGCTCCAACTTACCACCAAGTTTCTTAGCAATCTCTTCCAGTTGCTTTCTACATTCTACTTCAGTTTCTTCAATCACTTTGTTACAAGCATCCATAATACATTTAGTAAAGTCCTCTTCAGACCAAGTGTTAAACACACTTTCTACTGGGTCATCAGGATCCCACGAAATATCAAACGACCCATCTTCTTTCTCTTTGACTTCAAGCATCTTCAATCTCCGTAGTAATACTATCAATCACATAGTCCCCTTGAGCAATCAGCATATTCGCAAAAGCAATTGCCATCTGCATACTATCATACCTCTTATATCGTTTCTCTAAATCGTTCTTGTAATAATATGAGACAAGGTATTTCATTTGGGGCATTTCATAAAGTATTTGTACTCGGCAAGCATACTATTCTCCCACCTGATTATATCACATCCTTGATAGTTTGCTACTACCTCAAAGTTAGTTTTAGGTTTCTGTGCTTCTGCTGGTTGCCTAAACCCATCAAGAATCCCAGGCAGCATAAAATACAGGGCAGCAATACAAAACCCTGTGAATAAACCAAGTGTGTAGTTAGGAAATTTCATCATCAAACAGTTATAGTTTTAATTTCAGATAAAGAAAGTTTATTACCAGTATAGATCACCTCAAGAGAGTTCCTATAAAAAATTTGAATATCTAATTCAGTTTTTGCAAATGTGAACTTAAAACCTTGAATATCAATCCTATCTTCAGTACCAATAGACTTAACAATATCTGGCTTCTTATCCCTCTTTACATAAATGAAATCAGTCTGTCCGTCAGCAGTACAATAGTAAGTGTTTTTACCCTTTGCACCATACAGTTTATCAGCACCACCACCATCAATCAAAGTATCATTACCCTGATAACCATAAATCACATCATTTAGATTTGTACCAGTAAGATAATCATTCTTACGGGTGCCGTAGATGTAGTTTGTGGTTGGATGTGGAGCAGGAGGAACTGGTGCAGGAGGATTGACAACCACATTTTCAATCACGGTATTGATAGTTGTAGATCTCTCAACAATCGTTGTGTTGTTAGTGATACTAACTTCTGGTTGATTAATAACAACTCTAACAATACTTTCTGCTGGAGTGGGAGTAGGAGTTGGGATTACATCATCATCGTCATCGTGATGCTCTTTGCGGTCATCATCGTCATCTTCATAATGATCGTCGTCATCATACTCATACTTACTCATTTTAGTCTCCCGTAAAGGTTTTATTTAGTGGTACTATTATAGCACATTAACGCAGGTTATCTCTCATCATCTTCAAACATTTCTCCCATCCATACCCATTTGTATCGTGAGAAGGTGGAATAAACTGCTTATCAATCCTATCTACAAGGTCGTGAATAGTGGCATCCTTTTGAAATGTAAAATGGTCGTCCCACCATTCATAAATCACATCATAAAGAGTTTGTCGTTTAGTAGATGAAACGACACCTTGCTTGACTGCTTCTCTAAATGCTTCTTTCAATCCATCAGCAACTTGTTCTGGTGTTTGAGGCTTCAAGCAATCTAATGGGTCTTTGTCGGGATTTTCTTCACACCATTTCACACTCTCACGGACAGCATCCCATTTTTGTTCTTCTTGAACTTTTTCCATTACTTCCTTTGCTGTAGAAATAGCATAAGCAAACTCATATCCTGCTTGGAAACCCTGCTACCTTGTATCATCAAAACTATCCCAAGTTCCAGTTTCAGGATATCGTCCCCACCAATCTTTATATGCTTCTTCTACTGGTGATTTTGTTTTTTCCAGTTCTTCAAGGAGAGCAAGTTTCTTCTCAAGCACTTTGAGTTGTGCTTTCACTTCTTCAATTTCGTTATTGAATGCCATTAAATAACCTCTGTTTTACTTCACGGATTGCTTCATTATAACCTAAAAGATACTCTGACATAAAGTTATTCTTAACAGGTTCAGGAATGTGCTCCCTAATCAAATCTCTAACTTGGTCTGCCATATCATCACACTCAACACTATCACCAAGTTTAGTTTTTAGCAACCCCCAGAGTTTATCATAAAAACTTTGAGGTTCTTCCACTCTCTTATACTTCACACCCATAATGGTTGCGTATTCTCCTTCTATGAGAACTTTTGAGATGTCAGTTTCTTTCATTTCAACCCCAGCAGTTCTTTTTCTTCATCAGTCAAGGAAGCAAG
>Ga0129336_10000017_pt1 | contig 66060 bp, 69 predicted proteins | sample CPB6_02_DNA_FD_96878 | JGI IMG/M metagenome (GOLD analysis project Ga0129336, IMG submission 96878) | Freshwater to marine salinity gradient microbial communities from Chesapeake Bay, USA - CPBay_Sum_0.6_0.2_DNA | ecosystem: Environmental > Aquatic > Marine > Coastal | place: USA: Chesapeake...
AATGTCGCGGCTGGCGAACAATTCCATAACGGTCATCCCCTTTGGACTGAGTGGTACGCGCCAATGGGCGCGTAAAAACCAAATTACCAGTGCTTCAGGTAGCAACCGAGGCTTTCGAAAGCCGTCGAGGCGTGACCTGCGTTGGGTTTGCCAGCACTAGGTTGGAAGACCGCATGGCTGCTGAATTCATCTATACGTGTTACAAACTCGCGCGCTTCTATCCCCCCGATCGCACCGTGCTCGAGGACATCTCGTTGTCCTTTTATCCGGGCGCCAAGATCGGCGTGATCGGCTCGAACGGCAGCGGTAAGTCAAGCCTTCTGCGAATCATGGCGGGCAAGGACGACGGCTTCACCGGTGAAGCACGACTCACGCCAGGATTCACGGTCGGCCTTCTCGAACAAGAGCCACAACTCGACTCTTCCAAAGACGTCCTCGGCAACGTGATGGATGGAGTTGCGCCGATTCGTGACCTGCTTGCTCGCTATGAAGAGGTCACGGCAATGTGGGGCGACCCCGATGCGGACTTCGACAAAGTTGGTGCTCTACAAGCTGACCTCGAAGCAAAGATCCAAGCAGCAGATGCATGGAGTTTGGAACGCAACGTAGAAATTGCAATGGACGCATTGCGGTGCCCGCCCAACGATTCAGACGTGACGAAACTCTCCGGTGGCGAGCGGCGTCGCGTTGCACTGTGCCGACTACTGCTCTCGAGGCCCGACCTCCTGCTGTTGGATGAGCCCACGAACCATCTCGACGCGGAGAGTGTCGACTGGTTGGAGCGATTCCTGCAGGAATACCCCGGCACCGTGGTCGCGATCACCCACGACCGGTACTTCCTGGACAATGCAGCGAAATGGATCCTGGAGCTCGACCGCGGACGTGGCATCCCCTTCGAGGGCAATTACTCGAGCTGGTTGGAACAGAAGCAGGAGCGGCTCGGTCGCGAAGAGAAGGCGAACGATGCACGCAAGCGGGCGCTGCAGCGCGAACTCGAATGGGTGCGGATGGCGCCGAAGGCGCGCCAGTCGAAAGGCAAGGCTCGTCTCGCCGCGTACGAGAAGTTGCATGCAGAAGCGCAGGCGGCAGAGCGAGGCCCCGACAAGTTGGAGATCGCAATTCCTGCTGGTCAGCGACTCGGCGATCAAGTCATCGAAGTGCAGCACTTGTCGAAGGGCTACGGCGATCGGCTGCTGATCGAAGATCTCTCGTTTTCCCTCCCGCCTGCTGGCATCGTCGGAATCATCGGTCCGAACGGCGCAGGTAAGACGACGTTGTTCCGAATGCTGACCGGTCAGGAAAAGCCCGATTCGGGTTCGATCACGGTCGGCGACACCGTGCAAATGAGTTACGTCGATCAAAGCCGCGACACGCTGAACGACGACTCGACGGTCTATGAAGAGATCACGGGCGGCGCAGACACGATCAAAGTGGGTGGCCGCGAGATTCACGGCCGGGCCTACGTGGCCAGCTTTAACTTCAAGGGCAGCGATCAGCAGAAGCGCGTCGGCGACCTCTCTGGAGGTGAACGAAACCGCGTGCACCTCGCAAAACTGTTGAAGAATGCCGGGAACGTGCTGCTTTTGGACGAGCCCACCAACGATCTCGACGTGGACACCTTGCGTGCCCTCGAAACCGGCCTCGAGTCATTTCCTGGATGCGCCGTGGTGATCAGCCACGATCGTTGGTTCCTCGACCGAATCGCCACCCACGTACTCGCCTTCGAAGGTGACAGCCAGGTGCGCTGGTTCGAGGGCAACTTCACGGACTACGAGGCATGGCGCAAGAAGGAACTCGGCGTGGCCGCGGAACAACCCCGTCGAATCAAGTACAAACCCCTGTCCAGGAACTAACCCGACGAGGAACAACCGATGTCTCTACGAGTAATCCGAATCGTGTGCATCGCGATATTCGTTGCCGGAATCGCCGGGATGATCGTCACGTCGATCAATGGCAACAACGTCGGACTCGTCACCACTATCGGGCTCTCCACCGCTATCTCGGCGTTGATTCTGATGACTGCGTCGACGGTGGCCAACAAGCGTCGCCTCGACGTTTTCGACGATGCCAGGGCCGAGAGAATCGAACGGCGGATCGCCGAATTGCGCGCAACCGGTGCAGACGAAACCGAATTGCGCGCGTTGGTTCGTGATTCGATCGATCTTGGCCGCAGCGTCTCGTGAACGACGCCGAACTCGCACGTCATCTCGCGATCGAAACTGGCAAACGACTTCTCGAAGTTCGCCGTCGCCTCTACAACGATGGTGCCTCGGAATGGTTCGCGAAGGACGTGGGCGATGCTGCGGCACAACGGTTCATCGACGAGACACTTGCCGAACACCGACCTGACGACGCGATGTTGTCAGAAGAAGCACTTGACGACCCTCGGCGCGCCAGTGCCGATCGGGTGTGGATCATCGATCCGCTCGATGGCACACAGGAATACAGCGAGTTCGATCGTGTCGACTGGGCCGTGCACATCGCTCTGTGGGAGCGAAACGAAACGGGAGGCCAATTGACGGCGGCGGCCGTGAGTCTCCCCGCACTTGAGTTGACGCTGACAATGGATCCTCCACCGTTGCGTCCACCGACTTATGACGGCCGCCCACGTCTCGTCGTCTCGCGCAGCAGAGCCTCGCTCGAAGTGATTCGTGTCGCTGAGCAACTCGACTGTGAAATCATCCGCATGGGTTCGGCCGGTGCAAAAGCGATGGCCGTCGTGCTCGGTGAGGCAGACATTTACGTTCACTCAGGCGGACAACACCAGTGGGATTCGGCTGCACCAGTTGGCGTAGCCCATGCTGCTGGCCTGCACACGAGCCGAATCAACGGCTCAGAACTCATCTACAACCAACGGGACTCGTGGCTACCCGACCTGATTATCTGCCGCCAACATCTCGCTCGACCAGTCCTCGAGGCTCTCGGTCACGGCACAATTGAGGCGTGAACCCCCCTTCACCTTCTTCGACCCACGCCTCCCCGCAGGATTGCGAATGGGCTGCGTTCGACGCACATGGTCAATGGGTCTTGGTCGAGGACGAAATCAGTTGGCTCAAGACCGCCCCTGCACTTCGCGACGATGCGCGCCGCGAAGTCCCCGTGCTCACCAAAGCATCGAAAACACCGCCGATTACGCGACTCTTCGAAGTGGTGTGGGTGCTCGGGCGAGCGATTCTCCCCTGGTGGTTGAAGAAGCGAACGCGGCGATTCAGCGACTCGAGCGAATCCCGCGCATATCTCTCACTCAGAATGCGCAAGGCGATCGAGCGCCTCGGCTCCACGTACATCAAGCTGGCACAGATCATCTCGAGCGGTGAGGGCCTCTTCCCTGCCGAGTTGGTGGACGAATTCAAAAAGTGTCGGGATCAGGTGCCGCCGATCCCCTTCGACGAAGTTCGCCGCGTGATTGAGGAAGAGACTGGCGCTTCGCTCGAGCACACCTTCGCCACCTTCGATCGCACTCCTCTTGCAGCAGCATCCATTGCCCAGGTGCACGTGGCGACGTTGCGAACCGGCGAGGAAGTCGTCGTGAAGGTGCAACGGCCAGTCGTGTCGAAACTGGTGCGCAAAGACCTTCGCGTGATGGCCTGGCTTGCTCCTCACCTGGTCGGCCGCATCAAAGTCTCGGCACTGGCCAATCCCCCTGCACTCGTCGAACTGTTTGCAGAGACGATCGTCGAGGAACTCGACTTCCGGATCGAAGCAAGCAACATGTTGGACGTTGCCAAAGTGCTGAAGGAGCTGAAGCAGGACGGCTACGTGATCCCACGACCGCATCCCACGCTCGTCACCCGGCGCATTCTCGTGATGCAGCGCCTGCACGGATTCAAGTTCGACGACGTGGCGGGAATGAAGGAAGCCGGCATCGACACCGAAGCGGTGATCCGCACGGGAATGATCGCGTTCATGGAGGGGGCGATGATCTACGGCGTTTTCCACGGCGACCTGCACGGAGGCAATCTGTTCGTGCAAGAGGACGGCCGAACAGCACTGCTCGACTTCGGCATTGTTGGTCGGCTCACCGGGGCCCGCCGCATGGCCTTCCTGCGATTGATGCTGAACGCCACCACCAACAATGTGACCGGTCAGGTGGAAGCGCTTCGCGACCTTGGAGCTTTGCCCATGGACACCGACATCGAGGCAGTGATCAAGGATCTCAATCTCGGTGCACCAGTAATCGATCCCACCACGCTCTCTGGCGAGGAACTCGTGCAAGAAGTTCAACGTGTGGTCAAAGCCATGCTCGGCTATGGCGCAAGGTTGCCCAAGGAACTCATGCTGTACGTGAAGAACATGGTGTTCCTCGATGGTGCGATCGCCCGCCTTGCCCCCGACCTTGACCTGCTTGCGGAGATCGCCAACATCTCGATGCTCTTCGCCGAAAGACATGGCGAGCGACTCGGACGAGAACTGGGAATCGACCACACTGCGGTCGAAATCAACCTCGACAGTGTGAAGGCTGGCTTCGGCGTAGATGCGAGCACGAACTCGATGACATATCGCGACCTCCAGAAGCGTCGGGAACTCATCCAGAAGCGCATGCGCGAACACGTCGGCCGTTGATCTAACTTTCTTCCCGATGTTCAAAGGTTTACGGGGATGAGACTCGTCGTTGCTCGATGCAGCGTGGAGTACGCGGGGCGACTGAATGCCGCGCTACCCGAAGCAACGCGTTTGATCATGGTGAAACAAGATGGCTGCGTGGCTATCCATGCCGACGGTGGCGCCTATAAGCCACTGAACTGGATGAACTCGCCCAACACGCTGCACGAACATGATGACCGCTGGGTGATCAGCAACCCAAAAGGCGAATCGTTGACCATCTTCCTGCACGAGGTGTTCAGCGATTCGTCACACGACCTCGGAGTCGACCCGGGACTGACGAAAGACGGAGTCGAATCACACCTGCAGGAGTTGCTCGCCAGCGCGCCTCACGTGATCGAGGAAGGCCTCACCTTGATTCGTCGCGAGTTCCCCACCGCCGTGGGACCGGTTGATTTGCTGTGCCGGGCAGCTGATGGGCAAACGGTTGCAGTTGAAGTGAAACGGCGTGGCGAAATCGACGGAGTCGAGCAGCTCACGCGCTACATCGAATGTCTGCGCGCCGACAGTTCGCTCGGCGATATCCGGGGCATCTTCGTTGCTCAGTCGATCAAGCCACAAGCGCGCGTTCTCGCCGAAAGCAGAGGAATGAATTGGCGCGAAGTGGATTACGAGGAACTGAAGGGCACCAAGCCCGACGACCTCACGCTGTTCTAGCGATCAATCTTTCGACGATCAATCCTTGGGCTATCAATCCTTCGACAATCAATCCTTTGGCCAGGGCCACGACCCGTCGCGGCCGTCCATGCCCGCGTTTTTGCGGGCTTTGCCCAGCATTTCTTCGACGATCGGTCCGAGACGCGTGGGATCTTCTACCGGATCGTGCATCGGTCCACGGTGCCAACCCTCGGCAACGGCAAGCACTTGTCCGCTGGCTTCGAACACGCGCGCAGTGACGCCCTTCGACTCCGTGCTGGCCAACCACGTCACGATCGGTGCAATCCATTTCGGTGATCGTGACTCACGCTCCTCTTCGGTCTCTGGCGCTGGACCGAGGCCTTCAGTCATGCGCGTCAGCGCAACGGGGGCAACCGCATTCACCGTGACGCCGTAACGGCCAAGTTCAAGCGCAGCGATCGTGGTGAAAGCGGCGATACCCGCCTTTGCCGCTCCGTAGTTCGTCTGACCAACGTTGCCGTAGATGCCCGAAACGGACGACGTATTGATGATTCGAGCGTCCACCTCGTGACCGGCTTTGCTTCGCTCCTTCCAGTAGGCGGCCGCAAAACGCGATGGGGCGAAGGTGCCCTTCAGGTGCACGCGGATGACCGCATCCCACTCTTCTTCGGACATGTTGACGAGCATGCGGTCGCGCAGGATTCCCGCATTGTTCACCACGACATGGAGATCACCGAACGTTTCGATTGCGGTATTGATCAGACGCTCAGCGCCTTCCCACGAGGAGATGTCGTCGCCATTGGCGATGGCCTTGCCGCCCATCGCCTCGATCTCGTCAACCACTTGCTGTGCGGGACTGGTGTCGCCACCCTTTCCGTCCACTGCAGCGCCGACATCGTTCACCACCACATGAGCGCCGTGTCGAGCGAGGCTGAGAGCGTGCTCCCTGCCAATTCCACGACCTGATCCGGTTACTACTGCCACACGTCCTTCACATAGGCGAGCCATGGGGCGCAACTCTAGTCTGAGGTTCGTGCAGAGCGTCCCCCCACTGCGCGATCGACATGATGTTCTCGTTGTCGGCGCTGGTCCCGCAGGAATAGCTGCTGCGATTCATCTCCATCGTCGGGGAATCAAGGTGACCGTGGTTGACAAGGCATCGTTTCCGCGCGACAAGTGCTGCGGAGACGGTCTGACCACCGGTGCTCTACGCCTGCTGGACGAATTGAACTTCGAACCCACCACAGTGGCACGTTGGACCGAGTGCCACGACGTTGTGCTGCGCTCACCCACGGGCAAATTGGTGCAGCTTCAGCTCCCTGAGGGAACCGGCCAATTTGCAGCGATCGCCCCGCGCAAGGAACTAGATACCTCGCTCGTCAAGCACGCCCGACAACTCGGCATCGACGTGATCGAAAGAGTTTCGTTCGAACGCATCCTTGGTTATGACAACGGCAACGTCCAGGTGATGCTCGATCCGCTCGGAGAACGGACCTTCTCGTGGATCGTGGCAGCAGACGGCATGTGGTCTGCAGTGCGCAAAAGCCTTGGTGCGAACCTCCCCGACTACTTGGGAGATTGGCACGCCTTTCGCCAATACGCCACGAATGTCACGGGGCCTGCGAAGGAGAAATTGTTCGTGTGGTTCGACGAAGATCTCCTACCCGGATACGCCTGGTCATTCCCGATACAAGGCGGCAGGGCGAACGTGGGGTTTGGCATACTGCGCGGCAGCAAGAGCAGTCCTGCCGAGATGAAGTCGCAATGGCAATCGCTGCTTCAGCGTCCACACGTGCGCGCTGCCCTCGGGGACAGCGCAGAAATGGTCGATCGCGTTACTGCGTGGCCGATTCCTGCACGCGTCACGAGCGCCACATTGTCGGCACCGGGTGTCGTCTTTATTGGTGACGCGGCATGCGTCACCGATTCACTCACCGGCGAAGGAATCGGTCAGGCACTGCTCTCCGGAAAACTTGCCGCTGAGGCCATCGCGTGCACGCCACTCGGCGACCTCCTCTCCGCGGGAAAGCACTATGAGCAGTCGATACGCAAAGAATTCTTCGCCGACCACCGGATGTCGGTGGTCTTGGGCAAGATTCTCGCTTATCCAATCGGTGCTCGCGGCGCACTACGGGCGGCAAACCTCACCGATTGGACCAGACGCAACTTCGTGCGCTGGATGTTCGAGGACGAGCCGCGGTCAATCATCACCACTCCTTCACGCTGGCACCGCAAGTTCCTCAAGCGACCTGGTGCCTACGCGAGCCGGCGTTCCGCATACAGAGATTCTGCAAACAGGGATATGGTGTAACTCGATGCGCACTCGGTTGACCGACCTCCTACAAATCGAACATCCGGTGATGCTCGCGGGAATGGGCGGAGTGTCGTATCACCGACTCGTCGCAGCGGTTTCAGCGAGCGGAGGCATCGGCACGCTCGGAGCTTCCACCATGGGCGAGGGCGAACTGGCTCGCGAGATTGCGGCTGTTCGGGAGCTCACCGACAAACCCTTCGGTGTCGACTTGCTCACCGCCTTGCCACACACCCTCGAACGCGACGTCGACACCATCATCAAGGGTGGAGCGAAGGTGTTCGTTGCCGGCCTCGGCGTTCCACGCGAGATCATCGATCGCCTCCACCGAAGTGGCGTCATCGTTGGTTCGATGTGCGGCAAGGTGCGACACGCCGTCGCTGCTGCAGAGAGTGGCTGCGACTTCGTAGTGGCGCAAGGCACCGAAGCCGGTGGGCACACGGGAACCGTCGCCACAATGGCACTCGTTCCTCAAGTAGCGGATGCAGTGGGCGACCGCGTCGTGGTGGTTGCTGCCGGCGGCATCTTCGACGGTCGCGGTCTCGCGGCAGCGTTGGCGTTGGGAGCAGACGGCGCGTGGATCGGCACACGGTTCATTGCCACTCCCGAAGCACGAGCTGTCGAGGGTTACAAGGAGACGTTGATCGAGTCATCTGAAGACTCGACCGTGGTGACGCGCAGTTACACCGGCAAGACATGTCGGGTGATCCGCAACGACTGGACGAACGAGTGGGATGCCCAGCCTGAACGAATCGAAAAGTTTCCAATGCAAGCCATTGCCTCGATGCAGGCGGGTGCCAACCATCTCGGCCACCCCGAGGGCACCGTCGTCGATGTAAAGCGAGAATTCATGCCGGCGGGCCAGGGTGTCGGCGCGATCACCGGGCTTGTCAGTGCCGGAGAACTCGTCTGTCGAATAGTGCAAGAGGCTGAGGCGTCGATCAGCAGATTCGGCTGAAGCGTCGATCAGCCGATCACCGAATACACGGCTGCAGCAAGTCGCACCGCTCGATCATCACCGATGAGCATGTCGCCCATTCGATTCATAACGTAGGCGAAGGCGATCCCGCGCGATGGATCTGCAAAACCAAGCGAACCTCCAGCGCCAGGATGGCCGTAACTCGACTCACCCGTGAACGGAACGATGGCGCTCGGAGTCATGAACCCCATCGCGAACGAAGTCTCTATTCGCAACACGTCGTCACGTTCTCCGAGCGGTGTTATTCGCCTCGTCGCCAACTGGCGGATCTCATCATCGAGTATTTTCACCGAGCCAGCAGGCGTCTGCGTCTCAATGAACGACGCAGAGTAGATGGACGCCACTGTGCGGGCATTCGACACGCCATTTGCTGCCGGGATAGCGGCTGCCCGAACGTCTCGGCGATTGAATCCGCCTTTCACCGCGAGCGCACCATTCACGGAGAGCACACGTGACAGCAAGCTGTCTGGAGATCCACCGCCACTCGTAGAAGTTTCTCGCCGTTCCCATCCCGTGTTCAAGGGAGCAACGCGATGTTCGAAGCGCTCGGGCAATCCGAACCAACATTCGCCACCCACCGGCGCAGCGAGTTCCTCGGCAACGAATGTGCCGACGTCACGTCCGTCGACCCGTCGCACCAATTCGCCCGCAAGCCAACCCCACGTGAGAGCGTGATAGCCGTGACCAGCGGTTGCTTGCCGCGTGGTGGACGCCAAACGTCGCGTCATCGCCCCCCAATCCAAAGCTTCTTTCAAAGATGCGGGGGCGTCGAGGCAATACAGGCCAGCTTGATGAGACATCACCTCGCCAACGGTGATCGCCTCCTTCCCGCCGACGCCGAACTCTGGCCAGAACAAGCCCACCGGTTCGTCGTAGGTAAGAAGTCCTCGCTGAACACACAGTGCAACGGCCAGTGCGACGACTCCCTTCGACGTACTGAACAACACCTGCAGCGTCGCGTCGTCGTATGGCGCAACACGGTCGATGTCGCGCCAACCTCCGGTCAGGTCGACCACCCTCTCCCCATGATGAAACACACAGAGCCCCGCACCGACGTCCGCGCCGTCGACGAGCAACGCACGGAACACCTCCCCCACGCGCTCCCATCCGGGAGCAACGTCACCCTGAAACGGTGTCGTCATGTGGTCAGAGCGAGTCGATCAGGCTCCGCAACAACTCGATCTGCTGCATTGCATTTGGGCCGATCGGGTTCACCTGGAGCATCGTGACGCCCGCTTCCTTATAAGCAGCAAGGCGCTCCTTCACGAAACCTTTGCTGCCCACGAGGTGTGAGTTGCGCAACCACTCGGTCGGGACCACCTTGGCCGCTTCGTCTTTCTTGCCATCGAGATACAGATCCTGGATCTGCACCGCCTCCTGCTCGAACCCGTAGGCCTTGCAAATGTCGTTGTAGAAGTTCTTGCCTCGCGCACCCATGCCGCCGACGTAGAGCGCCGTCGAAGGACGAGCAAAGTCGAGCACTTTGTCCTGATCCTCGCCAACGAGTGACTCGTCGATTGCCAACATGCCGCCAGCCTGGATCTCGAGCGGCTCAAGATTCGAGGAGCGCTTGGCCAATCCCTTGCGCAAGGGATCGCCCCACACCTCCATCATTTTTTCCGGCCACACGAAAATCGGCATCCATCCATCGGCGATCTCACCGGTTGCTTCGACTGCCTTTTCCTTCACCGCGGCCCACCAGATGGGAATGCGATTGCGCACCGGATGGTTGATGATCTTGAGCGGTTTGCCGAGTCCGAGTCCCTGTCCGGCAGGCAACGGAACGGTGACGGTCTTGCCTTCATAAGTCAATGGCTTTTCGCGCTTCCACACTTCGCGACAAATCTCGATGTACTCACGTGTACGCAACATCGGCTTGTCGTACGGCATGCCATGGAAACCTTCGATCACCTGAGCACCCGAAGCACCGAGCCCGAGTGCGAAGCGACCTCCGCTGACGTAGTCACAACCTGCAGCCGTCATCGCCATCAACGCCGGGGTGCGCGAATACACGTTGACGATGCCCGTGCCGATTTGCACCTTCTCGGTGACAGCTGCGAGATAACCGATTTGGGAAATTGCGTCGAACGAGTACGCCTCTGCAACCCACACCATGTCGAGGCCAACCTTCTCCAGCTCGGCTACCTGCTTTGCCGAGGACGGGAAGTCGCCCACGTAGTTGATCATCATCGCCAGCTTCATTGCACCGCCTTTGGTTTGGAGACGGCTCCGACTCTAAGCGTCAGAGGCACGATGTGCTCAGTTGACTTGGCGAGCCTTGCCTTCCCAATAGGGAGCGCGGAGATCCTTCTTCAGGATCTTGCCGCTTGGGTTTCGTGGCAACGCGTCGATCCAGTCGACCGACTTGGGCACCTTGAACCCGGCAAGACGTTCACGGGCGAAGGAGATGATCTCCTCCTCAGTTACCGGCGTGTCCGCCTTACGCACGACGAGCGCCTTCGGCACCTCGCCCCACTTCTCGTCGGGAACACCGATGACCGCAACGTCGGCGATTGCCGGGTGCCCCATCAACGCATTCTCGACCTCGGCGGGATACACGTTTTCACCACCCGAGACGATCATGTCCTTTACTCGGTCGTAGATATACACATAACCCTCGTCGTCGAGGTACGCGGCGTCACCCGTGCGGAACCATCCATCGGTATCGATCGACTTCTTGGTCTCTTCAGGCATATTCCAGTAGCCCTTCATGACCTGCGGACCCTTCACCCAGATCTCGCCAACGTCGCCCGTCTTCACGTCCTTGCCCGTGTCTGAATCAACGACGCGCAGCTGCATACCCGGAACGATCTTGCCGCACGAGCGCAACAACTTCTTGCGGGGTCCGGTGAGATCGTGTTCTTCGGGGAGCAAGATCGTGGTGGCACCCGTCGTCTCGGTGAGCCCGTAAATCTGCATGAAGTTGGTTTTGAACGCCTTGATCGACGCGCCGAGCACCTCTTCCGAAATTGGTGATGCTCCGTAGGCGATCAACTCGATGCTCGAGAAGTCGGCTTTGTCGAGATTCGGCACCATCAACATGAACTGCAGGAGCACCGGCACGACGAATGCATGCGTGATGCGGTGCTTGCCGAACATCTGCACCATCTCGACCGGGTTGATGTCGCGCACCACCACCGTGGTCGCACCCATCGTGTGACCTGCCGTTGCCCAGCCACCGCCACCGATATGGAACAACGGCATCGCTGCCATGTTCACCGTGTGGTCGGTAAAACCCCACAACTCCTGCGCAAACGGAATCAGCGCAAAGAAGTTGTCGTTGGTGAGCATCACACCCTTCGGTCGTCCCGTGGTGCCGCTCGAGTACAACTGGAATGCGACGTCGCCTGGGCCAGCGGTAACACCTGGATCGGTAGCACTACCAGTAGCGACAAAATCGTCGTAACTGGTGAACTTGGGGTGACCACCGATGACGACGATCGTCTTGGCGGTAGTGAGTTGATCGGCAATTGCATCGAGCACGTGGACGAATTCAGGGCCGACGATCAACACCTTTGCTTGCGCGTCATTGACGATGTAGGCGACTTCAGGAGCTGCAAGGCGCCAGTTGACATCCACGCTGACCGCGTTGATCAACGAACAGCCGTAGAACACTTCAAAGTGTTCGATGCCGTTCTTGTCGAGGAACGCGACCCGATCCTGACTACCGACTCCGGCAGCTTTCAACGCTTGAGCCATCTGGCAGGATCGTTGGTACAACTCCGTCCACGACTGGTGACGATCTCCCAGGATCAGAGCGGCTTTGTTGGCGAGAGCCGGTCCGTGCGTTCGAACGATGCCGGCAATGGTGTTGATTGAGTTCCCCATGGCCAAAAACTAGCCATCACGTTGGGACAAAGCCAAGGCGGGCAATGCAGAAATCTGCTTCCTCACTTCCGCGGGTCACCCCCGCGCCACCCCCATCGGCTCTAATGGACGGCTATGGATGGGCGACTGAACAGTTCCGATGGAGTCTCCCTTGCGTACCATAGATATCCGTCAACTCCAGACGGTGCGGCCACTGCACCAATTCTGTTCTCCCATGCCAATGGGTTCCACGGGAGGTGCTTTGACCCCGTGGCTCGGTTGCTGCCCGGGCACCCCTGTTTTACGTTCGACTACCGCGGGCATGGAGACAGCACTGTCCCGCCGGACTGGCAGGTGCGCTGGTCGGCGTACGGCGATGACGCCATTGCCGCAACACGAATCGCTGCAGCCAGCGGCCCCGTGATCGGCGCGGGGCACTCGATGGGTGCGGCCGGGTTGATCATGGCCGCACTCCGTGAGCCGACGCTATTTCGAGCACTCGTGCTCTATGAACCGATCGTCTTCCCGGCCAATTATCGCCAACTTGGCACCAACCCCATGGCTGCTGCAGCTCGCCGACGTCGAACCAGCTTCGACAGCTACGAGGAAGCATTTGCCAACTATGCGTCAAAACCTCCACTAAACGTCTTTCATCCCGACTGCCTGCACGCATATGTCGACCATGGCTTTCGTCCCACCGCTGATGGTCGGGTCGAGTTGAAGTGCTCTCCCGAACTCGAAGCGCGCACGTTCGAGTCGGGCAACATCCACGAAACGTGGGATCAACTGGGAGAACTTTCAGTGCCAACGTGGCTCGTGAGTGGCCACATCGAAGACATGCCACCCGCGTCTCTCATCCCATCAATCGCCTCAACAATTGCTGCGAAATCTTCGATCACACCCACCGTGATCGAGTGGAAGGATCTTGGACACTTCGGACCACTGGAAGACCCCGCGCGTTTTGCCTCCCTACTTGTCGACGTGAGCATGGCCGTTCAATGAACAGTTTCGACGTACCCACTTCGCTCTCGCCTTCGCGTGCAAGTTCTTTCCAGGATTGTCCACTGCAATTTCGTTTTGCCTCCATTCAGGGATTGCCACAACCTCCCGGCTTCCACGCCGTCAAGGGCAACGTCGTCCATCGCGCTCTCGAGTTGCTGCTCGGCTTGGCCCCTCTGGAACGAACTCGTGAAGCGGCGCGCGATGCAATGGCCGCGTCACGCAACGAGTACGAACCGAAATACGACTTCGTGGGCTTGGAGTTGGATGAGTTGGCTGCACGTGATTTCTGGACCGACTGTGGTCGGTTGGTGGACGCGTACTTCGACTTGGAAGATCCCACGACCCTCGACAACGTCGAATTGGAGTTGTGGGTGGAGGCGCCACTCGGCACGTTCAACGTGCGCGGTTATGTGGACCGGCTAGAGCGCGCGCCCGATGGAGGCCTCGTAATCACCGATTACAAAACGGGACGAGCACCTCGGGAGAGCGATGTGGGCAGCAAGATGCGCCAACTCGAGATGTACGCCTACATGATTCGCGCTTTGCGCGGGGAGCTTCCTGCTCGGATGCGTTTGATGTATCTCAAGGACAAGGTGGTGCTCGAACAACAGCCGACTGAGTCGTCGATGAAGTTTCTCGAAAAGCGGACGATCGCGCTGTATGACGCAATCGAACGCGCCTGTAACAACGGAACGTTCCCCGCGCGGCGGAGCGGCCTCTGCAACTTCTGCAATTTCAAACCGTGGTGCCCCGAGTTCGGTGGTAATCCTGAATTGGCAGCCGTCGAAGCACCGCTCAAGTACCCTCGCGTCGTCGAATCATGAGTGATCGAATTCCCTTCTCCCGTTTCGACGACCGGTTCGACGCACTGCTCGAGCCATTGCGCAACAAACGCGCCGTCGTCGTGGTGTTCTCAGTGGCAACAGCGTTGGGTGACTTCGGCATCCTGTGGCACATCATCGGGTTCATCCGCTCGATCGGTTCCATGGATCGACTCAATCAAGCGCTGTTCTTCTCGACGATGATCGGAATCGAGAGTTTGATTCTCAATCAAGGGATCAAACGGCTGTTCCGCCGGACACGGCCAACCGAACGCGGGGACGATCGATTCACTCTTCGCAAACCGCGCACGTCGAGTTTTCCAAGCGGTCATTCCTCTTCGGCGTTCTTTTCGGCACTTGTTCTCACCTCAATCACGCCGTGGCCGTGGTGGATCTTGTTCTATGCGTTTGCCGTGACCATCGCCACGAGCAGGGTGGGCGTACGTATTCACCACGCAAGCGACGTGATCGGCGGAGTGATCGCTGGCACTGTCATGGGAATTCCAGGTTTTTTTGCAATGCAATGGTTCGTCGGCCAAGTCTGACTTCTATTTCGTGAGGCTTTCAACCTGGTAAGCGCCTCAGTAAGAAATGAGGAATAACTCCCGTCTCTCGCAGGTTGCATAGGGCATGCTTCGATTCGCCGTCACCTATGACTACCGCTGCCCCTACGGACGGATCGTCCACGACCATTTGTATTGGGGTTTGCAGGGTGGTGCCGACTGGGCCGTGCACTTCGTTCCCTTCTGTCTCGGACAGTCACATGTTGAGCCAGGCGAACCGGACATCTGGGAGCGTCCCGAGCAAGATTCTGGTCTGCTTGCGCTACAACTCTCGGTGGCGATCCGTGACACCCAAGCCGAGCGATTCCTAGAAGCACATCACGCTCTCTACGAGCATCGCCATGCCGATGCAGGAAACCTTCGCGATCTGAACGTGTTGTTGGATCTGGTGGGAGGTGTCGGCGTCGACGCATCTGCGGCAAAACGTGAACTGGAGAGTGGTCGCCCCCTAGCCACGATCCGCGATGAGCACACCACCTATGCACGAACCCACGAGGTGTGGGGCGTACCCGTCTTCATTCAGGATGACAAGGCCGTGTTCGTGCGCCTGCTTGACCGCCCGAACGGCAATCAAGCCGTGGCACAACAAACCATCGAGCGCATTATCGAAAATATCTCGTGGGATTCATTGAACGAGTTCAAACACACGTCGGTTCCCCGTTAGAAATGACCTCGTGACTCAGTCCCGTCGACCAGCCGTACTCGTCGACGTCCTCTTGGTCGATGGTCGGGTCGATTCATCGGAGATGCTGCAGCGCATGCGAACCTTTGCGCTGGCTGGTGGCGCATTGCGTGAGGTAGTGAGTGGCACAAGCGCGCAGGATGACCCCCACTTCGACCCAGACTTCCATGTCCGTCTTGAGTCGCTTCCCGACCCGCGCAGCGTTCGCGAACTCAAGCGCTTGGCAGCCCGCCTCATCGAGGAACCATTCGCCGAACAACGACCGAGCTGGACCCTCCACTTTGTGGAGAAGGTTGCTCGAAACAGAAGTGCATTGATCGTGCGCAGGTCGGCCGATTTTGAAGAACGCCTCGTCGGCGCCCTCACGGGACACCCCGTCAATCCGAGCGCATCGACCAAGTCATCGGGATTCGACTACACGAGCCTTCTCAGCGCTGCACAACGACTGCTCATGCAGCCCGATCCCGTGAATGCGCTTATCGACCGAGGCGCAACTATCGCAGCCCGGGTGATGCAGGATTTGGAGAAACCAGATGAAGCGCGCTCAGGGCTATGGATCAACCGCTCTGGTTCGCTCGATCATCAAGATTTACGAATCAATCGCCATGACATTCAACGCACCGCAACGAATCTGAACGCGGACGAGCGAGCAATCATCCTCGCCTTACTTGCCGACGCCGCTGCACAACTCCACCGATCGTCCCCCACCGACACCTTGCGGTGTGGCGTAGCAACTAGACGTCGCGATATCTCGAGACTCATCGACGTTTCACTGCCTACGAGTCAGATGTCGTTTCAGGAACGGGTTCTCGCGATTCAGGAGTTGCTCGTCCACCTACCCCGGCCGTCAACTTCGGCCACGTCGATGCCATTCGAGATCGGCGAGTGGATTCCACCAGTTTTGGCTGAATTGATCGACGAGCGTCGCGCGAAGTCAATCGATTTGGCGTGTGTGTTCGCTGAGCCCTTCGCTCCACTCACCGGCCTCGGCGTCAACCACAGCACGGTGCTTCCGATCGTCTCATTGCTTGGCGCAGCAATCTCAGTGATTGCCACGGTTGATGGAGACTCTGTGCGTCTTGGGTTCTCCGTGGACAAGCGCTGCGGAACTAATGTCGACGAGGTTCGGCTCGCCTACGAGGCGAGCATGCATACCCACATTGGGGCATCAAGCTACGGAAACGGATTCAGTCGTTGGTGGGCAGCTCTGCGGAAGCAGTCAACAACAGTCTGAGATCGAGAAGCAAGTCCGCAACCTCGTCAGTGGAGACCAATTCCCGATTCAGCATTTCGGCAAGGGCCTTGTCGACCACTGCCAGCGCCTCGGCAATCACCGTCGTCTCTCGCACTGCAGTCATCGTTTCCTCCTCGCTGTTGTTGTCAGCAAACTACCCCACCCGACCTCCGATTGGGTGGCACGTGCCTAGCATCGCCATGTGAAACTTGCCGGAAAAACTGCAGTGGTAACCGGGTCCGCGCGTGGAATAGGGCGTGCTCTCGCATCGGCCTTCCATGCAGAAGGCGCCCGAGTAGCCCTGGTCGACCTCGACCAATCCGATTTGCACACGTTGGCAGGACACATGAACGCTGCGCGCCCGGAATCGGCGATGGCGCTTCCCGCCGACCTCACCACCGAGGCGGCCAATGTCGAAGTGATCGACGCTGTTCGTCACGCATGGGAGGACATCGACCTCTTCTTCGCCAACGCCGGCATTGCAGCAGGAACCGACCTCACGACTGATGAAGAAACATGGAACAAGGCATTCGCCATCAATCTTCACGCCCACCGGTGGGCCGCCAAACACCTCATGCCTCACTGGCTCGAGCGCGGGGATGGCTACTTCTGCAGCACCGCATCTGCGGCAGGGTTGCTCTCCCAAATCGGCTCCGCTCCCTACACGTTGACCAAACACGGAGCGCTCGCCTTTGCCGAGTGGCTCTCGATCACCTACGGCAATCGCGGATTGAAGGTGAGTTGTCTCTGCCCGCAGGGAGTGAATACCGCCATGCTCCATCAGGCTGATGACTTCGGACGAGGCGCAAACGTGGTGAAGGCTGCCGGTGCCGTGCTCGAACCCGAGGATGTGGCACGGGAAGTCGTGCAAGCAATCGACGAGGAACGGTTCCTCATCCTTCCCCACCCTGAGGTTGCCGAGTACGCGAAGGCCAAGGCCAATGATCGCGGGCGGTGGATCGGCGGTATGCGCCGGTTACAGATGAAGGTGTACGGCTACTGAGCTCGACGTGAAGCGAACTCGGGAACGAGCGTGGCGATCTCCCGCCACTCAGCACTCGGCAACTCCGTGAGATCGTCCTTCAACACTTGAATGCAGACGTGATCAGCGCCAGCGTCGAAATGCTCGGCCACGCGCTTCGACATGGCATCAAGATCACCCCAGGTGCAAATGGCATCCACCAAGCGATCACTCGGCACGCCGTGCTCGTTTTTCAGATCGGATTCGGTGAAACCATGACGCAACAAGTTGTTCGCATAATTCGGTAGGCGCACATAGGTGGCCATGAACTTGCGACCAATTTCGCGAGCCTTCGTAGCATCGCGCTCGAAAATGACCGCCATTTCTGGTGCAAGCAGTGGTCCGCGCCCCATGATCGATCGCGCAGCGGCGGTGTGCTCGGGCGTGGTGAAATACGGATGCGCACCCTCCGTGCGGGCGGCCGCCAACTGCAACATTTTCGGACCGAGCGCGGCGAGCATTCGACGTGGTGTCGTCGTCGGGGGTGCCGCCGCGAACATTGCGCCGTCCATCGTGTCCAGGTATTCGACCATCCGCGAATAGGGCTTTTCGTATGCCGACTTGTGCAGTGCCTTAGCCATGTGACCGTGGCTCGCACCGATCCCGAGGAGAAATCGCTCGGGAAATGCTTCGGTCAATGTCTTCAACCCGGCCTGCATCGTGACCGCGGTGCGCGCATACATCGAGGCGATGCCTGTCGCTACGACGATCGACTTGCTCCCCGACAACAACAACGCGGCGTGCGCGAATGGCTCACGCCCGACCGCTTCGGGAATCCACACGGCACCAAAGCCGAGTGACTCGATTTCGGCAACGGCCTCTTGAGCCTTTCGAGCAGGCTGCGCATCGAGCGTCCATGTCCAAATTCCGAGAGGTGCAAGCGAGAATGTCACGGAAAAGACCCTAATTCACGAACTCGTTCACGCACACTTTCGCTCGATGCTCAAGTTCATTCTGCCGCTCTGTGTTCTCACACTCAGTACATGCGCCGACCAACCGGAACCAGGTATTGCCACCGTGAGAAAGGTGATCGACGGGGACACGATCGAACTGCGCATCGGCACGTCGAACGAAACGGTTCGACTGCTCGGGATCGACACGCCGGAGACCATTCACCCCTCGAAACCCGTCGAGTGCTTTGGACCAGAGGCTTCGGCTCGAACCAAGCAGCTCCTGCCTCAGGGCACGAAAGTTCGCATCGAACGTGACACCGAGGCGCGCGATCACTTCGGCAGATTGTTGTTGTACGTCTACCTCGGGGATCGAATGGTCAACGAAGTTCTACTGAGTGAGGGATTTGCTGTCCCGCTCTCGATCGAACCGAACACCACCCACGCCACGCAGTTCGACCAAGTCTCGGGTGAAGCACGCACCGCGAGCGCCGGGTTATGGGGAGCATGTCGGCAGTAGCGTTTGACGGGTGACGAACACGCTGAACGAGCGACTTGGCCATTCACCAACGGCCAAATTGCTGATCATCAGTTGCGACGATCTTGGTTCTTTTCACGCCGCCAACGAAGGCATCTTCGCGGCATTGCGCACAGGCGTGGCCACGTGCACGTCGCTCATGGTTCCCGCGCCGTGGGCTCGACACGCCGTACTCAATCAACGTGGCGAGGACATCGGTGTGCACCTCACCATGAACAGTGAGCACGACCTCTACCGCTGGGGCCCGATCACTCACGCACCGTCACTGTTGTCGGGAGAAGGTGGGTTCCCGCGCACCATTGACGACCTGTGGGAGCACGCCGACACGACCGAAGTTCTGCGCGAACTCCGCGCCCAGATCTCCCGCGCAATCGAGTGGGGAATCGATGTGACTCACCTTGCGCCTCATCTCACTGCGATCACCTTGCGACCCGAGTTTTTTGACGTGTATCTCGAACTTGCGGTCGAGTTCAACCTGCCCATTCGCCTTCCCTCCACCATCACTGAAGCGCAAGCAGGATTCCCTTTCCGCAAGTTGGCAAGTGATGAGGGCATTCTGTTCCCCGACCACTTCGATCACGACTGGCGCGAAGGAAGTCGCTCACGAGTTCTGAATGCACTAGCCAACCTGCAATCAGGTGTCACGGAGATTCATGTGCAGCCGTGCATCGACACACCGGAAATCCGTGCACTCGGCGAGGTTGCCGATGGCTGGATCGACGATTACCGATTCGTGGTCGAAGATTCTTCGCTGCGTGACGCAATCGAGCGCAGTGGAGCATCCCTGATCGGCTACCGCCAGATCAGGGATGCAATGCGAGCTGGCTGAGCCGCTTCGCCGCGTTTCCGGTCATCAATTCGCCGAGTATCACTCCGGTGTGCCCGGTGGCCTTCAATTTCCCCTGCACATAGGCCGCGGTCGGATCAACAAGTGCGTCCGCCAACGCACAAACAAACACCACGTCTGCATCATCGGGTCCGTCAACCCGCGCCTCAGTCTTGGACACCGTCACCCGATATTGCACTGACGGTTTAGGTTTCGGAACTTTCTTTGTGGCCACGCAGCGACATTACTGCTGCCCTATTGCTCAGGTAAGGGTGATACCTGCGAGCAGATCGTCCTCATAGTCGGATCCACCTTGCACACGATCGACGTGTGACTTGGCAAGAATCCAATCCTCATAGGGATAGGCAACGGCCAATTCATCGTCGCTCAGGCCGAACCAAAATGGTTCATCGGGGTCGATTTGTGTGGCGTGTGCACGAAGAGCACCTGAGCGTGCCCACAAGTACTCCCCGACATGAACGCGCGTGGTGATTTGTCCGTCGAGATCGGGTCGCTCAAACCACTTTTCGTCGAAAGGCGACGAACCGCGAAGTCTCAACAACGCTTCATGGATCGCCGTCAATCGCATCCTCGACCATGCCGAGTAGTAGAGCTTTTGTGGCTGCCACACCTCGCCCGCTTCGGGAAACTTCGTTGGGTCGCCCGCCATGTCGAATGCCATCACACTGACTTCGTGCACGCGCACATGATCGGGGTGCGGGTAGCCGCGCTGGTCCTCGTTGTATGTGATCATCACGTAGGGACGTTCTCGACGCACGATCGCCACCAACCGCCCTACTGCCTCAAGCAGATCGGCGCGATGGAAACATTCGGGATGTTCGTTTGCTTCACTGCCGAGCATTCCCGAATCGCGATAGCCGAGCATCTCGACATGGTGAAAACCGATAATCGAAGCTGACTCGGCCAATTCGAAAGGACGGCGTCGAGCCATCTCTGCGCGTTCGGCTGCACGATCGAGTCCATGAAACGGTTGACCAGGATCGCGAAGACGAGGATTTTGCAGATCACCCTCCTCGCCTCCCGTGCAACACACGAGAACGGTCTTCGCTCCCTCACGCGCATACTTGGCGAGCGTCGGTGCTCCCTTGGATGCCTCGTCGTCCGGATGGGCATGAATGGTGAGGATGCATGGCGCGCTCGACACGGCGAGCAGATTAGTGGTGACTCATCACGCCGCACCTGTCGTAACCTGCGTTCGTGCCGCATCGCGCTTCGCTTTTCAATCTGTCGTTCAAGTTGTCGCTTCTTGCCCTGGTGGTCGCAAGTTGCTCGGACGATGGTCGTCAGATGCGCGAGCCCTCACCCGACCAGACCCAGTCGGTCGCGATCCCCACGACTTCGACAACCCCCGAGGAAGCGGTGGGCTTCTCAATGACCACCCCGTGGGTATCCGGAGAGACCATCGACGAACGTCACACTTGTCTCGGCGCATCTGTTTCGCCGCGTATCGAGTTTTCCAATGTGCCGATCGACATCGTCACCATCGGTCTCGTTTTGATTGACGAGACGGCGAACGGCGAGGTGCTGTGGGCGATGGCAAACATCGATCCCGCGACGCTGGTAATCGAGGAAGGAGTGATTCCCAACGGCGCGATCGTCGGCCGCCTTGCAGACGGCACCGCGGGCTACAAGGCTCCCTGCCCGAGCGAACCACACACATTTCAACTCATTGGCTATGCGCTACCCCAGCAAGTCGAACTCGAGTCGGGCGCCGATGCCCAGTCAATCGTCGACACTCTGGAAGCCGCGGCTCTCGACGTCGTGACCAGTTCGTTCGTCTCTCCGTAATCGAAGAGAAGCCATCGAAAAGAGGCCAAGGGGCCGGCTTTCAGCCTGCCAAGATGGAGATATTGACCGCTCCTTAAACACGGTGCCGATCGCGGTTTACGAGACCGATCGAGACGGCAGATTGGTGGATGCCAACGACGCCTTCCGCCAATTGGTTCTTCATGGCGGCCCGATCACCTCGGGTGCGGCGCCGTGGGCGAATGCTCAGCCCACTGAACGCGCCGAAGCCGAATCGGCATGGCGTCGGGCGGCAGATGGCCCCTTCACCTTCGAGTTTCGACTGTGGCGACCGAGCGGCGAAGTGATGTGGATAGGCGTCAGCTCACAACCAGTCACGGCCCACGACGGCGCAATTACCGGGCACATGGGTGTCGCAACGGAGGTTTCGGAGTCGGTTCGTAGCCGCACACTCGGCGAACAATTGGTGGGACTACTCGACTCTTCTCGCGATGCCGTCGTGGTCTTCGACACTCGCGGTGAAGCATTGTTCGCCAACGAAGGTGCGCGCACGCTGATCGGTGTCGACGAACGCAACGAAAACGACCCTGCCACTCAACTTTTCATTCGTGCGATTCTCGATCAACTTCCACGCGAGGTTCAATCATCACCCTTGCTAAGCAAGTGGGACGGCGAGATCGGCTTCCGCGGACCGGACGGAATCATGCGCACGATGGCCATCGTCCTGCAGATCGTTCGATCACACGACGGTGTCGTCGAGCACTACTCGGCGATCGCTCGTGACATCACCGATGCCAAACAACTGCAGGACGAACTGACGAGACAAGCAACGCACGACGCCATGACCGGCTTACCCAACCGGGTCCTGTTCCTCCGCAAACTTGCCGAGGCATTGGAGCGAAGCCGCACGCTCAAGCGCGGAGTCGCGGTGATCTTCGTCGATCTCGACAAGTTGAAGGACGTCAACGACAACATCGGCCACGGCGTCGGCGATCAATTGCTGAACACGATCGCCAAGCGATTGGTGGCGGCCACCCGCCCATCCGACTTGGTTGCACGAATCGGCGGCGATGAATTCGTTGTGCTGTGCGATGGATTGTCCGACGCCCAGGTCGCCATGGACGTGGCGGAGCGAGTTCGACAAGCGATGACGGGGCAGGTGATCCTGCAGGGAATCGAGATCTTCACGAGCGCAAGTGTGGGCATTGCCGTCTCCACCGAGGCACTGCTTACCGAAGAAGCACCTGCCGATGCTGCGGTGACCTTGCTGCGCAACGCCGACACGGCGATGTACCTGGCCAAACAGCGTGGACGTGGGCGCAGCGAGATGTACAGCGATGAAATGAGGCGGGCTGCCAAGGAGCGCGTTGCGCTGTCTGCCGAGTTAGAACGTGCACTTGCACTCGACCAACTCTTCATCGTCTATCAGCCGATCGTGTCCGCCCAGTCATCGCGAATCTCGGGAACCGAGGTGCTGTTGCGTTGGAACCACCCCGCTCGTGGAGTCCTCACGCCTCCGGCGTTTCTTGAGCTCGCCGAGGAGTCGGGTGCCATCACTCCAATCGGCGACTGGGTCATTCGCACAGCATGCAACGAAGCAAAACGATGGATGGAAACAGGAATCGTCGATCGATCGTTCCTCCTGCACTTCAACGTGTCGGTCCGCCAACTCGGAGACTCCGCATTCGTCGAGCGCGTCATGGGAGCACTGCGCGACTCTGCTCTCGACCCGTTTCACGTCGTCATCGAAGTGACGGAAAAGGTGATGTTGAGTGATAACCCCACCGTCTCGCGGACCCTCGCAGCGCTCAAACGACTCGGCGTGCGCTTGGGCATTGACGATTTCGGGACCGGCTACTCCTCGCTTGCCCGCCTGAAGGAATTCCCTGCCGACTACTTGAAGCTGGACGGCACCCTGGTGCGCGATATCGGTATCCAAGGTGGCGATGATCCGATCGTGCGTTCGATCATCCAGCTCGCGCATTCTCTCAACATGTCGGTGATCGCCGAGTGGGTCACCACGGACGATCAGACCCAACGGCTACGGATTCTCGGATGCGATTTCGTGCAGGGCAACAGGATCGCCGAACCAATGACGGCAGCTGAGTTCGTCACGCGCGGAAACACGCCGGTCGAACGAACCTGAGTAGCTCCCCTCGTTAGTCCGTTTCTAGCTGAGGCCGCGGCCCGGTTCCTGCGAAGAAGGCCAGGAGCTCTCCCGAACCCTCGCCGAGACGGAGAACCGAATTGCCCTGCACCGTGTCGCCATAGACCGGCAATGGGAACGACGTCATCCCTCCGCCTGCAACACCGCGCATCTTCTTCGCGAACTCCATGATGTCGAGTGACTCGCTGACCACGAGTGCATCGAGACCGTTCGACATGACCGCACCTGCTCGAAGTGGATTGGCCAGGAGACGACTCACCGCTTCGCTCGCTAGGGTCTGGACGAATTTGCGCTGACGAGCCGTCCTGCCGATGTCAGCAGTGGCATCCATGCTCCACTCTCCGTCCAGGTTTTGCTCGAAATGTCGGCTTCGGGCGTATGCAAGAGCCTTCACGCCGTCCAGGGTCGTGCACCCCGGTTTGAGGAAGAGTCCGGTGCTCTTGTCCCGTGAGGGTCGGTCGACGCAAATGGTCACACCACCAATGGCATCGACAATCTGTTTAAAACCCTGGAAGTTGACTTCGACGTAATGGTGAATGGGAATGCCCAATGCACGACGCACGGTGCGCACGAGCACGTCGGTGCCCACCTGATATGCAGTGTTGATTCGCTGTTCCTTCTCGCCGTTGCCGATCTTCACCCACAAATCTCGAGGCACGGAGATCAGCGAAACACCTCCGGTCTTCTTGACGTAGTGCATGACCATCAACGTGTCACCGCGCTTTCCACCCACTTCCGACTCCGCACCCATCGTCGCGAAATCAGGATCGTTCGGATCCGCACCCTCGCGAGAATCGGAACCGACGAGCAGGATGTTTTCGAAGTCGGGATTTGATGCATCCAAGGTTTCGGTGACCGCAGTTTCTCGAGCGACGCCATCGACTGCTTGCCGCAATTGGCGAACGAGTCCAGTCGCACCGACGCACCCCACGATGAAGGCGATGAGGGCGACCTTGGCGAATGTCGACATCAACGAACTACGACTCTTCGATCTCACTGTCTTTGACCCAAAAGGCATCAATGCAAAAGGTAGTCGGGGCTACGCACGCAGGTGGATCACATCACCCACATCCACCGAGATCGTCTCCCCTGATTCGAGTCGAACGGTGAGTCGCGCCTCGTCGTCGATACCAATTGCAGTTCCCTCGACGATGACACCATTGGCCAACTCGACCCGAACCCGCCTTCCGATTGTCGCGAGTTGCGACTCGTATAACGCGCGCAATTCAATGTTCGACAACGACTCGAGGCGCTCGACCTCTGCGAGCATCTCGCGCAATAAGTCGAGTGGCCCAAGTTCAATGTTCGAACCACGAGCTTGATCACCGAGTCGCGCAGCACCATCAGGAGCCCAACCCACGTTGACGCCGATTCCCACGACGACGAAATCGGTGCCACCTTGGGCCAGAATTCCTGCCACTTTGCGGTCGCCGATCAAGAGGTCGTTAGGCCACTTCAAATCAGGACGAACTCCGAACAAGTTATTGCTTGCGTTGCGAGCAGCAAGACCAACAATGTGGGTGAAGTGGTGCAACGGTCGAAACAACGACGGCTTGAACAGGATCGAAACCAAGAGATTTGCCCCAGGCGGTGCCTCCCACTTTCGATCCAGTCGCCCACGACCTGCGGTCTGATGATCGGCGACGATTACCGAATGATGCACCGCACCCGCCCGGGCAAGTTCGACGAGATCCGCGTTCGTGCTGCCCGTTTCCTGGACATGGCGCACGTGCCAACCCGTCGGCCAATGCTCTGTTGACGGGTTGGCGTCAGGTACGGCCATTGGAGCAAGATAGTCACCCGTGCTGAAAAAGATCCTGATCGCCAATCGTGGCGAAATTGCCGTTCGTGTTATCCGGACGGCTCGCGAGATGGGTATCGCGACGGTCGCCGTGTATTCGGAACTCGACCGCAATGCCCTTCATGTGCGTTTGGCCGATGAGGCCTACGCGCTCGGCGGGCAAACCGCCGCGGAGAGCTACCTGAACACCGCCGCGATTGTGGATGCAATCAAGCGCAGTGGGGCCGACGGCGTGCACCCGGGCTACGGATTCTTCAGCGAGAATGCCGACTTCGCCCGCACCATCACCGAGATGGGAGTTGCCTTCATCGGTCCACCGCCCGAAGCGATCGTGGAAATGGGCGACAAGGTCTCCTCGCGCAAGGCTGCACTGCGCGGAGGCGCCCCGATCGTTCCCGGAACGACTGAGTTCGTCACCAGCGCCAAGGAAATCATCGACTTCGGCAACGACCATGGCTGGCCTGTCGCGATCAAGGCCGCCTTCGGTGGCGGAGGTCGCGGAATGAAGGTGGTGCAATCGGCGGACGCCGTGCAGGAAGCAATGGATTCAGCTCAGCGAGAGTCGAAAGCGTTCTTCGGCCGCGACGAGATTTACGTTGAGCGATACCTCACCTGGCCGCGCCACATCGAGGTCCAACTCGTAGGTGATACTCACGGCAACGTGGTGTGGGTATCGACTCGCGACTGCTCAGCGCAACGACGCCACCAAAAACTGATCGAAGAGGCACCAGCTCCCGCCCTGAAAAAAGGCATCGAGGAAGAGATGGGCGAAGCCGCGGTGAAAGCGGCAAAGGCGGTCGGCTACTTCAATGCCGGCACGGTCGAATTCATCTACCAAGACAACGAGTTCTACTTCCTTGAGATGAACACGCGGCTGCAAGTGGAGCACCCCGTGACGGAAGTGATCACAGGAATCGATCTTGTGGAGTGGCAGATTCGCGTTGCGTCCGGAGAGAAGCTGCCAATGACCCAGAAGCAGGTACTCGAGCGCCGCGACGGTCACGGCATCGAAGTCCGAATCAACGCAGAAAACCCTGCCGGTGGCAAGTTCTTGCCTTCGCCGGGAACAATCACGGCACTCACTACGCCCGACGGCTTCGGCACACGCTTCGACGGCGGCTACGAAGCCGGAGACACGGTGAGCCAGTTCTACGACAACTTGGTCGGCAAATTGATCGTCTGGGGCAAGGACCGCGACACCGCAATCGCTCGAACCATTCGTGCACTCGAAGAAATGAAGGTTGAGGGCGTGCACACCACGATTCCCGCCGACTTGGCAATCCTCCGCCACCCCGATTTCGCGGCAGGGAAGCACAGCACCAAGTGGGTGGAAGAGAAGCTCGATCTCTCAGGCATCGACTCGGCCGCCGGGTCGAGTCAGACGGGCGAGGACGGACTCGTCATGCGTCAAACCACCGTCGAGGTGAATGGCAAGCGCTTCGAGGTGAAGGCATGGGTTCCGGAGACCGCTGGTATTGCAGCACCACGTGCCAAGAAGCCGACTCGTGCGAGTCAATCGTCGAGTGGCAAAGGTGGTAGCGGCGAGATCTCAGCGCCAATGCAAGGAACGATCGTCAAGGTGAATGTCGAAGTTGGTCAAGAAGTGCAAGTCGGCGACACCGTGGTCGTGCTCGAGGCGATGAAGATGGAAAATCAGATCGCTGCCGAAAAGGCGGGCAAGGTTGCCAAGGTCAACGTCAGCGCCGGATCTTCCGTGGGTGCTGGCGATGTTCTTGTCGTCATCGAATGACGTCGGCCTCCACTAGTTTGTGGCGGTGAATTCGCACGACCTTCCCGTCGAACCGGACTCGTCCGATCAGGGCGCGGCTGACTCGGGTTCGACACTCGAAAGCGAACGCGCTCGTCGACTCGGACGAATTCGTCAACTGCGCGAATCGGGCACCAATCCGTACCCCTACCGGTTCGATCGCACGCACGAGTTGGGCAAGATTCGAGCCGACCTGGGAAAACTCGAGGCAGGCACCGAAACCGACGTCGAAGTAACCGTCGCAGGCCGAGTGATGTTGAAGCGCGATCAGGGCAAGTTGATCTTCATCACGCTGCGGGACCGTACGGGCGAGATTCAGTTGTTCATCTCCAAGGCCGTGGTGGGCGACGAGGAGTTCGACGAGATCAACGAACTCGATTTGGGTGACTGGATCGGCGCATCGGGTCTCGTCATGACCACCCGCAAGGGTGAACTCTCCATCAAGACGTCAAGTGTGACATTGCTCGCCAAGAGCGTTCGCCCGATGCCCGACAAGTGGCATGGACTCACCGACATCGACACGCGCTATCGCCAGCGCTATGCAGACCTGATCATCAACGAAGAGGCGCGCCGAACATTCGAGATCCGCCACGCCACGATCGCGAGCTTCCGTCGCACGCTCCAAGGCAACGGCTTCGTCGAAGTGGAAACTCCCGTGCTGCATGTCGAAGCGGGCGGCGCACACGCACGGCCATTCGTCACTCACCACAACGCCCTCGACATGAAGCTCTATCTGCGAATCGCACTCGAACTTCACCTCAAGCGACTGATCGTCGGTGGCATGGAACGGGTGTACGAAATCGGCCGAGTGTTCCGCAATGAAGGTATTTCGACTCGCCACAATCCGGAATTCACGATGATGGAGTCGTACCAAGCCTTCGGCGACTATCACGACACGATGGATTTGACCGAGCAATTGATCACCAACGCGGCTCGAGACGCGCTTGGCACCACGGTGGTCAACATCGATTCGCAGGAAGTCGACCTCGCCCAAGCCTGGCCCCGCGTGCGAATGATCGACCTCGCCAGCGAAGCGGCGGGCACAACTCTCCACCCGAGTCAGCCCGTCGAAGAGGTGCGCAAGGTGGCAGCCACGCTCGGGGTCAACGTGGAGAACCACTGGGGTTCAGGAAAGATCATCGAGGAGATATTCGCCGATCTCGTCGAAAAGAACCTGCAGCGACCCACGTTCGTCACGGGACATCCCGTCGAGATCTCCCCGCTCGCCCGCGTCGACCAGAATGACCCGCATCTCACCGAGCGTTTCGAGTTGTTTGTGGGGACCCGCGAGTTGGCTAATGGATACAGCGAGTTAAACGATCCCATGGAACAGCGTGAGCGCTTCGAAGCCGAACAGCGAGCGAAAGAAGCGGGTGATCTCGGTGCCGGAACGGTGGACGAGGACTACTTGCGTGCTCTCGAATTCGGTATGCCTCCAACCGCAGGTCTCGGCATTGGCATCGATCGACTCGTCATGCTGCTGAGCGGATCGGGTTCAATTAAGGACGTGATCCTGTTCCCCACTCTTCGACCCGAAGCAACCTGAGGAGCTCGCAATGACCAGTGCCCCCACGTCGAACGGCAAAGCTTGGGGAGTGGGCTTCGCCACCGTCGCCCACGACGGCACCGTGCTCGACACTCGATTTCGTCATCTGGGCTGGGGCGACAACATTCCCCATGCACACAAGAACGCGAGCGATGGATTCACCGACCCACGACGAGGCGTAGCCGTGCGACCCGTGGCACTCGCCGTGGACGTCACGAGTGACCCCCAGTCGGCCGAAGACGTCTATCTCCGCCTGCACTTGCTCTCGCACCGTCTTGCCAAGCCGCACACGCTGAACCTGAATGGAGCATTCGGCATCCTGGCGAATGTGGCCTGGACTTCCATCGGCCCGATCGCCATTGACCAACTCGATGATGTTCGACACAACGAATTCATTGGCGGCAACCAACTCACGGTGCACGGGGTAGACAAGTTTCCTCGGATGACCGACTATGTGGTGCCGTCGGGCGTGCGCATTGCCGACGCGTCGCGCGTTCGTCTCGGCGCGCACCTCGCCAGTGGAACCACGGTGATGCACGAGGGGTTCTGCAATTTCAACGCTGGAACACTCGGAGCGAGCATGGTCGAGGGTCGCATTTCTGCAGGCGTGGTCGTCGGCGACGGTTCCGACATTGGTGGTGGTGCGTCGATCATGGGAACGCTTTCCGGTGGCGGTAAAGAAGTGATCAGCGTGGGTGAGCGGTGCCTGCTTGGAGCCAACAGTGGACTTGGCATCAGCCTTGGTGATGAATGCGTCATCGAAGCTGGTCTGTATGTGACGGGTGGCACCATCGTCTCACTCCCCGACGGGAACAAAGTCAAAGCGCGTGAACTCTCAGGTGCTTCGGGTCTGTTGTACCGGCGCAACAGTGTGTCCGGAGCAGTGGAGGCATCACCGCGTACCGGCAACTGGGGTGGCCTCAACTCGGTACTGCACAAGAACTGAAAATGAATCCGCAAGAGTTTTTCGATCTCGTTCGCGCACGTCGAACACAGTTGGTGATGGACGTCGAAAAAGTCGTAGATAGCGCGACTATCGAACAGCTGTGCACCGCAGCGATTTGGGCCCCGAACCATCAACTCACCTGGCCGTGGGTGTTTGCCGTGTTCACTGGTGAGTCCCGAAGAAGGCTTGGTGAGGCCGCTGCCGACGCAATGCAGGCGCGCGGCGATGCCGAAATGAAAGTAGCCAAAACGCGCACCAAGTATCTCCGTGCCCCGGCAATCGTCGTAGTCGGTTCCCTGCCTGGAGAGAGCGAGCTGCAAACGGAGGAAAACCGCGACGCCGTCGCAGCCGGTATTCAGAACATGTTGCTCGGAGCAACGTCACTCGGTCTCGCCAGTTTCTGGTCGAGCGCTCCCAAAGGGGCCAACGAAGCGATCGGCAGCGTATGCGGTTTTCCTTCAGGCACTCACATCACTGGAGTGCTCTACTTCGGCTGGCCGGCTCGAGATCCGAATCCGGGCGAGCGGCCACCCGCTGCGATCACCTGGTTCGACTAGTTCGGTCTGTGCACGCCGAATACATCGCGAAGCGCGTCGCTGACTTCTCCAAGCGTTGCATTTGCCCGCAACGCCTCTTTCATCGGGACCAACAAGTTGTCGGTGCCACGCGCAGCAGCACGGAGATTCTCCAAGGTTGACTCGACCTTCGCCAAGTCGCGTGCCGACTTGAACTTCGTCAGGCGCTCGACCTGCTCCCGCTCGAGCGACGGATCGATCTTCAACACTCGGGGCTCGGGTTCATCATCAACAGTGAACTTGTTGACGCCGACGAGCACGCGCGTGGCGTCGTCGATCGACTTCGTGTATTGATAAGCCGCTTCTTCGATCTCGGCCATCTGGAAGCCTTCCTCGATCGCCTGCACCGCCCCGCCCATCTCGTCGATCCTGGCGATGTACTCCCACGCAAGTCGCTCCACCTCGTCCGTCAATTGCTCGACGAAGTAGGACCCGGCAAGCGGATCTGGCGTGTCGGTGATTCCGCTCTCGTGACCAATGATCTGCTGCGTGCGAAGGGCGATCCGCGCTGCTTCCTCGGTCGGTAGGCCCAAAGCCTCGTCGTAACCATTCGTATGAAGACTCTGCGTGCCGCCCATCACGGCAGCCATCGACTGGACGGCGACGCGTACCACGTTGTTCAGCGGTTGCTGTGCAGTGAGCGTGGAACCACCCGTCTGGGTGTGGAAACGCATCAACCAACTCGACTCCTTCTTTGCCCCGAAACGCTCCCGCATGATGTGATGCCACATCCGCCGCGACGCACGGAACTTGGCCACTTCTTCGAAGAAGTTGTTGTGGCCGTTCCAGAAGAAACTGAGGCGCGGCGCGAAGTCGTCCACGTCGAGCCCCGCATCCACCGCAGCTTGCACGTAAGCGATGGCGTTGGCCAACGTGAACGCCAACTCCTGCACGGCGGTACTGCCGGCCTCGCGGATGTGATAGCCGGAGATCGAAATCGTGTTCCACTTCGGCACGTTCTTCGAGCAGTACTCGAAGATGTTCGTGATGATTCGCATCGAAGGCTTCGGCGGATACACGTACGTGCCGCGAGCGATGTATTCCTTCAAGAGATCGTTCTGGATAGTGCCGCTGATCTGCGACGAAGAAACGCCACGCTCTTCTGCAACGAGCTCGTACATCAACAGGAGAATTGCCGCTGTCGAATTGATCGTCATCGACGTGGTCACCTTGTCGAGGGGCAAATCGGCGAGCAGTGTCCGCATGTCATCGAGCGAGTCGATCGCCACACCCACCTTGCCCACCTCACCTGCGGCGCGCGGATGATCGCTGTCGTACCCCATCTGCGTGGGCAGGTCGAAAGCGCAACTCAAACCCGTTTGACCTGCCTCGAGCAGGAACTTGAAGCGCTGATTGGTGTCTTTGGCCGTGCCGAACCCGGCGTATTGGCGCATCGTCCACAAGCGATCGCGATGCATCGTGGGATAGATGCCGCGAGTGAACGGCGGCTTGCCCGGCGTGCCCAACCGCTGCGTTGCGTCCCAATTGGCGAGCGATTCAGCCGTGTACAGGGGCTCGATCGGGATGCCCGAATCAGTGCGCTTTGCCGGACCCTCATTCATCGCGACAACTCTAGGAGGTTGACCGGCACGGCATGCCGTGGAAGTGCCCATGGCTAGCCTTTGCCCATGGCCATCACCGAGATCCGCCCGGGAGTGATCGACGGTGTCGAACTCACGCCGAAGACCGTCATCAACGCCAAGCCACCGACCTTCGACAACGTCGAGGATGAGCGCCGGCATCGCAAGGTGGCGCTGGCCGCTGCGCTGCGCGTGTTCGGTCGACTCGGTTTCGGCGAAGGTGTTGCCGGGCACATAACCGCTCGTGATCCCGAGTTTCCGGACCACTTCTGGGTGAACCCGTTCGGCAAGTCCTTCCGTCTGATGAAGACGAGTGATCTGATCCTCGTCAATCATCACGGCGAAGTCGTCTACGGGAACCAGCCCGTGAACAGAGCAGCGTTCGTGCTGCACGCCGCGATCCACAAGGCCCGACCGGATGTCATCGGCGCTGCGCATGCTCACTCCGTGTACGGCAAGGCGTGGGCATCACTCGGACGCAAGCTCGACCCGATCACCCAGGACGCCTGCATCTTCTACGACGATCACATGGTGATCGAGGAGCAAGGCGGCAAGGTGGTATTCGAGGTGGAGGCGGGTGAGGAATTCGCCAGCAAATTCACCTCGGGTAAAGCGGCCATCCACCAGAACCACGGGCTCTTCACCGTGGGCACCACCGTCGAAGCCGCCGCCTTCTGGTTCATCACGATGGAACGGTCGTGTCAGGCGCAACTCGCCGCCGAAGCAGCGGGGACGCCGAAACTGATTCCACACGAGATGGCCACTTACACTCAACAGCTCACTGGGTTCCCCGACGCTGGTTGGTTCCAGTTCCAGCCGTTGTTCCAGGAGATCTGCAAGACGGATCCCGAACTCTTCGAGTGAACGACCGGGTACCCGGCGCTGCCACGCGCCTGCTCGGTGTCGCACCCGAAGCATTCTTTGTCCTCTCCGCTTCGGCGCAATATCTCGGTGCCGTCATCGCGGTGCAACTGTTCGACGACCTTGCTCCTGCGAGCGTTGCGTGGTTCCGCGTGATTGGTGCAGCACTGATTCTGGTCGTCGTGTCCCTTCCACGACTGCTGCGTCAAGGTAGGTGGACGCGCGCCGAACTCGGTTCCGCCGCCATCTTCGGCATCGCCGTGGCATTCATGAACCTCACCTTCTATCTGGCGATCGAGCGACTGGACATGGGCAAGGGCGTGGCCATCGAGTTCATCGGGCCGATCTGTGTCGCTGCATTCACCACCCGCTCACGCAGGAACACACTGGCCTTGCTCCTGGCGGTAATCGGTGTCGTGGTGCTCTCCGGGATCGAACTCGGTAACGAACCTCTCGGGTTGCTGTACATCTTCCTCGCGTCTGGCTGTTGGGCCGCCTACATCGTGGTGGGTTCGCGCGTGGCACAACTTGATCGTGGCCTCGCGGGGCTGGGTGTGGGCCTCGTCATCGGCGCCGTGGTGATCGCACCATTCGGTGCTCCGTCGAGTGGTCCGGCATGGTCGTCACCGTCGCTGATTCTGCTGTGCGTTCTCGTCGGCTTGTTGTCCAACGCCATCGGATACGGCATCGAACAATCCGTGTTTCGGGTCATCCCCGTGCGGCGCTTCTCCGTGTTGCTTGCACTCCTACCCGTCACCGCGGTGGTCTTCGGAATGCTCTTCCTCGATCAAACCCCGAACTTCATTGAACTGGTCGGCATCGCTCTCGTGCTCGCCGGTGTGGTGGTGCAACAGCGGGACGTGCTTCCTGCAGTCGAGGAAGCCGCCTGACCTGAGTCGCTGAACTACTAGAGCTTCGCGAGAATCGCGACGAAGAACGCGCTCATGATGCCACCCATCGCCCACATTCCAGCGACGATGCCACGAAGTCGGGAGTCGATGTGTGAGAACCGCATGTTTATCGTGTCGAACTTTGCGTCGGTCGAATCACGGAAATGTCGAAGTTCTGCATAGAGCAATTCCAAGTCGACTTTTCGTGCGACATCACCCCATCCACTCGGTGGTAGATGCTCCATCAATGTCTCGGCCACTTTCTCTCCCAGAATGTTGCGCAACTTGAGATGCATCTCGAAACGTGCATCCTCGGTGATCGCCATGTTATTGCTCCTCCAATTGCCGATGGGAGCCGAATGTGTGCGGAATTCGGCACCTGCCGCAACAAGCAAGCGCCCGTCAATTAGGGTGTTCTGAGCGGGCGGGAGGTCTCTTCTTCATGCGCGTACCCCCACGATTCATTGCTGTCGCCATTGCGTTTGCTGCCATTGCGACGTTGGCTCCCAGCTCGCCCGCGCGAGCGTCAGACGTCGTTCCCAACGCCGTCGTCGTGTACGGACGCGGCAATGGTCACGGGCGTGGCATGAGCCAGTGGGGCTCCTACGGGTGGGCCACCACGCAAGGTTGGTCGTGGCAACAGATCCTCTCCTTCTATTACCCGGGGCTCGCCCAGGGCACCCTCGCGGACCCCAACCAAGAGATGTCCATCCACCTTTCTGCCATGGACAACGCGCAAACCGCCGTCGTGGCTGACGCTTCAAACGCGATCTTCGTCCAGGATCCCGTGCCCGGCCGTGCCTGGACTTCACTCGTCGCGAGGGAGATCGGCGACCGCGTCTACCGCGTGTGGGGCTCCATGGAACGCAAGTGCCCGAGCGCGGACGACCCAGCCAGCGAAGGCTTCGCCGTGATCGCCGACGTGCCCACCGTGGCATCTTTTGCCACCACCACCTCGCGCGACCCGGCTTCGGCAGGAAACCTCGCCGTTGGGCTCTGCGAACCGCGCACGAACGGTCGCAACAAGATCCGGTACTACCGCGGCGAGATTCGTGCAGTGAACAACGCTCGTGGACAGAACCGCACGATCAACGTTCTGCCCATGGAGAGCTACCTCCGTGGCGTGGTACCTCGCGAATCACCAGCAGAGTGGGGCTCGGCGGCAGGGGGCACGGGTATGAACGCGTTGCGCGCACAGGCTGTAGCTGCGCGCTCGTATGCAGCCACCGAGAATCGTTACGCGGGTCTTGCTCGCACCTGTGACACCGAGTCGTGCCAAGTGTACGGAGGCACGATGGTGCGCGAAGCCTTGAACACTTCACCGACGGCACTCGAGCATCCACTCACGGATCAAGCGATCGCAGAAACGGCCGGCGTTGCCATTCTTCGCAACGGCGCTCCCGTGCGCACGGAATTTTCTGCAACTAATGGTGGACGCACAGCAGGCGGGGAATTTCCTGTGCAAGGCGACCCCGGTGATGCCGTCACCGAATCGGTGAACTCTCTATTCGTATGGACGCGAATCATCTCGGCACAGGCAATCCAAAGCAAGTGGCCGCAGATCGGTTCGCTTATGTCAGTGCGGACAAGTCACGATGGCCAAGGCGGGGACTTCGGTGGCTACACCACGGGCGTCACCATCACAGGAACAACAAGCACGGTCAACATTTCGGGCTGGACGTTCAAGTCGACATTCGACCTGCCCGCCCCGTGGTTCGGGGTGAACCCGATCGGTGGTGCCGCATTCGATGCAGCTCCGGTCGGCTCGATCCTCTTCCTCGGCGATTCCGTTGGCGAGAGCATCACCGCTGAATACGCAAGTGTGGTGGCGCCTGCCTACCCACGAACAAACTTTCAGGCTCGATCGAACCGCTGCCTCGTCGGTTCCGGCTGCATCCAGTCCGCCGGAGTCCTTCCTGACGGAATCTCGATCATCAATTCACTCGCCGCAGATCAGTTCCCCAACGTGGTCGTCGTCCAACTTGGATACAACGATGACCCTGCAACGTTCTCGGGAGACGTCGACCAAGTCGTCAATGCCCTCAACTCTCGAGGCGTACAACGAATCGTGTTCGTCAACCTCTCCACACGACGCACCACCTCCAACTACACACTGTCGAATCAGGTGCTTGCCGCTGCGGCAACCCGCTTCCCCAATGTTTCCGTCCTGGACTGGAACGCAGCAAGCAGTGCACCGTCGCAATACCGGTGGTTCCGCGACGGCGTGCACCTCACCCCAACAGGTCGAGCTGAATTCACTTTGTGGATCCGTGGCCAATTGGATGCGTTGCGCAGTCAGGGTCTCATCACCATCGGCAACGGCACGATTGTTCCGCTTGGAGCGCCGATGAGTCTCGGCAACCGCGGAGAAAACGTGGCGCGCCTTCAAACCGCCTTGAACTCGTATCTGCAATTACCGAAGCGCAAGCGCCTCCGTGCAGACGGCGTCATGGGTAAAACGACCGTTCAAGCTGTCACTGCAGCCGAAACGAAGGCGGGTCTCGCAGCAGATGGCGTGGCCGATGAGCAGCTGCTTGCCGTACTTGGTATCGATCCAGCATCGATCGTGATCAAGCGGGGGACTCGCCATCCCTCGGTCGCCACTGCCCAAACGGCGCTGGCCCGAGTGCTCAACGTGAAAGTGAAAGCCGATGGGGTCTACGGGCCAGCGACGGTAAATCTCGTGCGGAGATTCCAGAAGATGGCCGGCGTGAAGGCCAATGGGAATCTCAACGCTGCCACCTGGCAGCTGTTGCTCAACGCTTCAGCGACTCGCTAAAGCGGCGCTCCCAGGCCTCTGTGGAGACCATCGACTTGTAGGCGGCGCGATACTCGCGCTTCAATCGTCGATAGTTCACGGCGATGTCCTTCACTGCAATGAGAACCTCACCCAAGAGCTTGAAGAACCGTGCATTGTCGCGCGCAACGACATAACCATCGTCGATGCGATCGTGGCGATAGAGAATCTCGTTGCGCAGTGTTGCCACGCCCACGGCCCGAGCATCGATCGGAGCGACGCCTGGCCCCTTGCGCCGCAAGCCCCGCGGCACGAATGCGCCGCCCATGAGGAGGAGCGCGAAGAGGAACCCAAATGCGCGGAGCACCTTGTGACGTGGTCGACGGGGCGAAATCGCAGCCAACTCCGCGGAGAGCTGGCTTGGCTTTTCCTCCACGCACTTCCGCAGCTCGTCATGCAGTGCCGTGTGATCGATCTTGGCCCATTCGGTGGGACCCGCAAGGAACGCGTACAACCCTTTCAACATGTATTCGGTTGACGCGTAACGCATTGAGAAGAGGTTGCGGAATCCGAATGAGCCGAATCGATAAGCCAAGTTCCACCAACGATGACGGTCGAACACGAGGGTGTCGATGAGCGCGAGGTTGCGGGCCTCGTAGTAGAGGGAAGACGGGTTGTTCTTCAATCCGAAGTCCGCATGCCAGACGATCACACCGTTCAGGGTGACACTGTGTTTGCCCGTGTGCATCAATCCAAACGCCACGTCGTCGCCGCGGACGAATACGGGCAGTGGGTTGTCTTCGGTGATGTCGATGGGGAACGCCGTGAACCACCAGGCCGTGTAGTCGAAGGGGATCTCCGATTGATCGGCGACGGCAAATCTTCGTTCGCGCAGGTCGTCTTCGCGCCCTAGTGCCTGCAATGGATAGATCGAGCGGAAGCTGTATTCGCTGCCGGCCTCGAACTGGAGCCATGGTCGCTCTTCGGAAAGCATCGCACCGTGGACACACAGCTTCCGGTCACGGGCGTAGCGAAACAACCCCATCGCGCGCACCAACGCCTCGGGTTCGAGGTCGATGTCATCGTCCATGAACAACACATGGGTGGCCCAACCCTGCTTGCGAAGCTCGATCAATCCACGCGCGAACCCTCCGGCCCCACCCAGGTTGCCGTTTTCGACGACCTGTAACGGCGCGCCAGCCGGAGCATCGAATTCAACATTGCGCGCGTTATCCACGACCAGGATGCGCATCGCATCACGCAGGGACTCGGTTCGTTCAATCAGTTGAAGAACATTGCCTACGGTCTTCTTCACATACTGCTGGCGGTTGAACGTGGTGATCGACAGCGAAAGGCGAACGTCGTGAGCGGGCGCGTCACTCGTCACCCACTCCCCACCCGTCATACATACTTCGCCACCCTTGGCGTTGACTCGCACGTAGTACACGCCATCTGCCGACGCACCGAGCGACGGAAGTGCGAGCAGCACGTGGTTGGGTGAACCTTCTCCGCGCGGCAGCGGCTGGCTCGCCACGACCGTCTCACGAGAGTTAGTAACGGCCACCACCTCGGCGCTACCCACCCCCGATGCACGCACCTTCACCCCGAGCGAATTCACGGTGGTGAGCCGGCGCCACCGTCCGGCGTGAAACACACCAAACGAGGTGTCGAAGGTGACAGACGAGCCGTCCGCGATGACCAGCCCACCGGGCACGAGTCGCACGTCACCACGCGTGCGCAGATACAGCAAGGGTTCCGAAAATTCAGGTGTGGGCAGCGTCAGTCGCTGCAACAGATGTTCGGTCATCGTCCCAGGGGGTCCACCGAGAATGTCGGCATCTCGCTGCCCTCGCGGAGCGCTGCCACCATTCGGTCGGCCGTATCCAGCGCCTCGTGAATCGTCACATCCATGTCGAGATAACGGTAGGTGCCGAGGCGGCCCATGAACGTGACTCCGCGCTCGTTCTTCGCCGACTGCACATACTGCAGCAATTGCTCCTTCTCCCCCACCAGACGGATCGGGTAGTACGGCACGTCATTCTCGTCCGCGAGGCGTGAGTATTCGCGATAAGTCACCGTTCGCGAGTGGTCTTCCCATGGCGCGAAGTGTTTGTGCTCAGTGATCCTCGTATAGGGAACTTCCTCATCGCAATAATTCATCACGGGGCACCCTTGAAAATCTCCTTCGTGACGCTCTTCGACGAAGTCGAGGGTGCGATAACCGAGTCGACCGTGTTGATGATTGAACCACGCGTCGATCGGCCCCGTCCACACCACGTGATCGAAGTCAGCGGCCATCGTGCGATCGAACGCGGTGGAGAGACGCACCTCGATCGAGGGATGATCGAGAATTGCCTCGACGATTGGTGTGTAGCCGTGGCGCGGTATCGCTTGCCACGGGTGGTTGAAGTACGAATCGTCATAGGTGAAACGCACCGGCAAACGAGCCAGAATGCTCGCCGGCAACTCGCTGGGATCGAGACCCCACTGTTTCTTGGTGTACCCGGAAAAGAACGCTTCGTACAGTTCCCGCCCGACGAACTTCAAAGCCTGGTCCTCGAACGTCACCGGCTCACCGATCGACTTGTCGCTCTTGTTCTCGATCAGTTTCTTGGCATCTTCAGGAGACAGCGTCGTGCCGAAGAACTGATTGATCGTGAGCAGATTGACCGGCAAGGAATAGACCCGTCCCTGAGACGTGGCTTTCACTCGGTGGTTGTAGGGCACCATCTCGCCGAAGCGATTGATGTACTCCCACACTCGCTGATGTTGGGTGTGAAAGATGTGCGGCCCGTACACGTGGACCAGCGGCCCATCGGTATGGCGAACCGTATGGCAGTTACCGGCAACGTGGGGACGTGAATCGAAAACGACTGCGCGATGTCCAGCCTCGGCCAATTGGCGGGCCACCACGGCACCTGAGAATCCGGCGCCAACGATGGCCAGCGATCGTGACACCACGACCGAATTCTAGGAGAGTTCGCTCAGGGGTCTGGGTCGGTTCAGTGCCCGAGCCAAGGAGCGCACAGGCCATCGAGATCGCGAACCTGGATGCGATCTCGATTCGCGTATGTCACCTCGTTCTGCGGATCGACACGCAACTTGAAGACACGGAAGGACATCTCCGTGGTATCGACCGACAGGATTCGACCAACCAATGAATCTCCCAAACCGAGAAGAAGCTTGATCGTCTCGAGCGCCTGAATCGACCCCACGATGCCTGGCAACACTCCGAGAACACCGGCCTCTGCACACGATGGAGCAAGTTCTGCCGGTGGTGGGAGCGGCACCATGTCGCGGTAGGTCGGACCATTCTGTGGATCGAACACGGTGACCATTCCTTCGAACCGGAAGATCGATCCGTGAACCACGGGAATACCGAGTTTCACGCTGGCGTCATTCAGCAAGTAGCGGCTCGGGAAGTTGTCCGCACCATCCACGATCACGTCGTAATCCTTGATGATCTCGAGGATGTTGCTCGCCTCCAGACGAGTGTCGTACGTCACGACATTCACGTCGGGATTTAGCATCGTCAGCGTCTTCTTCGCGCTGTCCACCTTGCGATCGCCGATGCGATCGATGTTGTGGAGAATCTGTCGCTGCAGGTTCGACGCATCCACCTCGTCCATGTCCACGATGCCGATGGTGCCGACGCCGGCGGCAGCGAGATACATCGCTGCGGGCGATCCAAGCCCACCGGCACCGAGCATCAACACTTTGCTCGACAACAACTTGGCCTGGCCTTCAACCCCTACTTCGGGGAGAAGTAAGTGACGCTGGTAACGATTGCGCTGTTCGGCCGAAAGCAAGGTCGGCGTCTTCCACGGACGGCCCTCGTCCTTCCAACGACCGAAGCCACCGGCCATCGACACCACGTTCTGATAACCGAGCTCTTGCAATGTCTTGGCCGCAAACGCACTGCGTACGCCACCTGCGCAATAGACGATCACGGGAGCTGTCTTGTCAACGATGCGCGTCTCCACCTGCGCCTCAAGATGCCCACGCGGAATGTGGACGACGCCGGCGAGTGTTCCCTGCTCAAATTCGTCCGGTTCGCGAACGTCCAGGACCACCGTTCCACCACCAGCAATCCGACGCGCCGCTTCTTCAGTGTCAATCTCCGAGATCACACGCTTTGCGTCGGCCAACAAATCACGAAAACTGGGCATTGGGGGGGAACCTCCGTCCAATACCCTACCGTTTTGGTCAGGTTTTCGGCGAGTCGTGTATTGACGTGATCTCGGGCATGATCTCCGCGATTCGTCCCAGCAACACGAAGTCGGCGTAGCGATCCATCCCCGTGGGTTCCCCATTCACAATGACCACCCGTGCACCACTCGATTTGGCCCGTGGCACTGCATTCGCCGCGGGAAACACCGACAGCGTGGAACCCACCGCGATCAAGAGATCGCAGTTCTCTGCGTCGGTCATCGCACGATTGATCACGTGTTCGACGAGGGATTGACCGAAGCTGATCGTGTCACTCTTCAATATGCCCGAGCACAACTCGCAACTCGGATCGGGATCGCCGGCTCGGACACGCTCGAGTGTCTGGTGCATCGGCCTACGGTCGCCGCACGACCAACACACCGAATAGTGGATGGTGCCATGCACCTCCACCACTTTGGAAGGGTCCAACCCCGAACGTTGGTGGAGACCATCGATGTTCTGCGTGATCACCGACACGAGTGATCCTCTCCTGTCCAGCTCGATGATCGAGTGGTGAGCGACGTTCGGCTCCGCAGTCCATGCCGGTGAATGCAACCGACGCTGCCAGGCGAGCACGCGCACCTCGGGATCGGCAAGGTAGTGCTGGAGCGACGAGATCTTCTCCGCCTTGGGATCAAGTGTCCACACTCCCTGAGGTCCGCGATAGTCAGGTATTCCCGAGTCGGTCGAGATGCCGGCACCAGTCAATACGACGATGCGCCGTGCTTCGTCGACCGCGGCGCGAACCGCCGCCAGTTCATTACCGTGCAACATGCGAAACCATCCATGGCACAAAGTTGTCCATGAATGCCCACGACGTGCGGTGAACCGCTGAAGGTCCGTAACCCTGCAGCGCACGACGATGTTTGGAGCATGGATAACCCTTGTTCGTTTCGAAACTCCACAAGGGATAATCAACGGCCATCTCTCGCATCATCCGGTCGCGCGACACCTTGGCAAGCACGGATGCCACGGCAACGCTCAAACATGTTGCATCCGCTTTCACTTCCGTGAGGGCATGTCCAACATGAGGCGAGACGAAGTCCCAATTTCCATCGATGATCGCGACCGCCTGATCGAGATCAATTTGCAGTCCGGCGCACGCTCGACGTGCCGCCAGTCGTTGCGCTTCGACCATTCCCAAGGTGTCACATTCGACGTGGCTCGCTGCGCCGATTGACCATGCGAAACAAGCGGCGCCGAGGTCCTCGTACATCGACTCGCGACGTTTTTCCGTGAGGCTCTTTGAATCCCGTACCCCCGCCAGCACCGAAGACAACTCCGCCTTCTTCGGCAACACGGCAGCCCCCACCATGAGTGGGCCGGCCCATGCCCCTTTGCCCACTTCGTCAAATCCGATCACGAATGACGCACCACCCTCGAGCAATTCCCATTCACGATCAAATGAAGGAACGGTCACCCGACGAAACCTCGCAACAAGGTTTCACCGCTCAGTGCGGTAGTTGACCACTGTGGATCGGTTGCCCCCGCCGTAATCCTGATGAGGTCTGTTCCACTCACTTCCCACAGCAATGCGGGTTTTTCTCCGTGCCAGCGCACCGCGAAAGAAATTGCAGCCTCGGCACCGATTGCGAGGTCATGACATTCGAAGTTGACACCTCGCCATAGTGCGGGAATACCGTGACCGAGCACGGCAATCGATCCGTCACGTTGAGGACTCACCAATTGCTCGTCCAGCCACGCGCCAAGACGAACACCGTCCGGCGCCTGATTCGATGGTGCACTTGCCGGCGCCAGTCGCGCGTGGCTCTTTGCCAAATCTCGCGTCGCACGAGTGTCGCCCGACGAGTGGAACACCCACTGCGCAGCAAACAACGCGCGCTCGACATCCCAAGGAACGAGGTCGGACTTCTTGTGCCGTTGGAGTAGCGCGGACACCGATTCGGCTAGATGCTCGAGCACATCCTCGCCTTTTGGCCACGAACCGATTCGTTCACCCATCCGCACCAGCTCGAAAAGCGACAATGCAAGCGAGACCTCGTCACCCAATACATGCGATCCCCACTCTTCGAGAGGAAATGCCGAGCATGCCAAGAGATCGGCGCGAACCGTATTGATTCGGGGTGCCAACGACTTGTCGGGAACGACTGCATATCCACCGCGTTCAACTGCGGCAAGCCATGTTCGCTGCATGTCGTCAGACGTGGCAAGCAAGCCCCAATTGATCACGGCATCACGAACCATGGGCAGAGCGACGGTGAGCGAGGCGCCATGGGCGATGGGAAAGACCACACTGCCGACAGGCATTTCGATTCCCTGTGGACCGAGTGGACTCGGCGTCCGAATGCATTGCACGTCTCCGCGGGACAGGGCAACCGCTACGGGCATGCTCGAGGAGTTCGTGAATTCGGAAACGATGTAGCCATCGGCAATCGCCCACACTCGCTGCACCACATCCCCCGAGGGAACACGCAAGCGTGTCTCGATGACGGGAACGCCGGCACGCCGTTGCTGACGAACAGTCGACTCGACACTCGGATCGTGCCATCGATCGTCCGCTGCGACGTACCAATCGAGCGCGCGTGTGCCATCTCGTGGCTGAATCCTCCCTCGTTCGTTGACTTCGGCGAGCCAGGTCCCGCCGCGCACCCCGAGAAGATGTGTGGCTTTGCGCACCCCGCTCGAAAGCGTGACGTTCGAGATCACCCCACTCATGCGAATTCCGCCTTCGATCGACGACTCAGGAGATCGACCAATGCATCACCGGCCGACTTTCGCCCTTGGCACACCAGCGCCACCTGCTCACTGATCGGCATCTCCACGCCTCGAAGCCGAGCAAGTTCGACGACCAGTGACGATGCGCGCACGCCCTCGGCGACCATCTTCATCGACTGTTCAATCGCTGCAGGCGACTCGCCGCGACCCAGGCGGACACCAACTTGGGTGTTGCGGCTCTGCATCGATGCACACGTTGCCACGAGATCGCCGATTCCAGCGAGTCCAGAGAACGTCTCGGGACGTGCCCCGAGCGCTGCACCGAGTCGGGTCATTTCTGCGAGACCGCGAGTAATCACCGCCGCTTTGGCATTGTCGCCAAATCCAAAGCCTTGGGCGATCCCCGCGCCAATCGCGATGACGTTCTTCACCACACCACCTATTTCGCAGCCCACCACATCGTCATTGGTATAGAGACGAAAGAACGGCGTCGAGAACGTCGCCACCACTTCACGTGCAACTGACTCGTCGGTGGAAGCCACGACACTCGCTGCAGGTTGGCCGGCAATGATCTCACTCGCGAGGTTTGGTCCACTCAGTACCGCCACTCTGCAATGAGGAATTGCTGCGCGCAGTACTTCACTCATCCGCCTCCCGGAGACAGGCTCCAAACCCTTGGTGAGCGATACGACGATCGAATCATCCTTCGCGTATGCGGCGACAGTTTCCGCGATCTCAGCAAAACCTTTGGCCGGAATCGCCATGGCGATCACATCGGCGCCAGCACACACACGCGAAAGATCATCGTCGGCATGAATCGATGGCGGCAGTTCGTGATCACCGAGGTATTGGCTGTTGCGGTGATCAGAATTGATTTCGCGAACCACTTCCGGCTTTCGTGCCCACAGAGCAACTTCGCCCTGGGCAGCCGCCAGAGCCGCCATCGTGGTGCCCCAGGATCCGGCACCGATCACACTCACCCGCCGGCTCACGATCGCCAAGATTAGGGCTCGTGAAGCGACCGTAGGCTACGCCGATGGCCACCCCGCAGCCGCGTCGCACCGGCGCGGTGATCATTCCCCTAAAAGGATTCTCCAAAGCCAAAGAACGGCTGGCATCGGTCTTTGACGCTGATACGAGATCGCTCTTGGCAATGATGACTGCAGAGGGGGTCATCGAAGCCGTAGTGAAGCTTCCCGACGTGTCGCGCGTCGTCGTAGTTACTGATGATGAATCCTGCGCTAAATGGGCACGCAGCAAGGGAACCGAAACACTGATAGAGCGAGATGGACTCAACTCGTCTGTGGCCTTGGCTTACCGCCACGTCGGCAACTCAGTCGACTGGGTGATGATCTGTCATGGTGACATCGTCCACCCGGAGCGCTTGGCAGCCGTTCCGAGTCCGAGACCGGATCAGGTAATCCTCGTGCGGGATCGCCATCGCGACGGAACCAACGTAATGGTGCTGCCTGCTGGCCTAGATTTCGACTTTCACTACGGGTTGAACAGCGCCGAGGCTCACCGCGAGGAGTGTGCCACGCGTGGACTCAAACCAATCGAGGTGATCGACGCCTTGCTGGGAATCGACGTGGACACGCCAGCCGATTTGGTCATGCTTCCCGCACTTCTCAAGCAACGTCTCGGGCCCATCAACAACTAGGGGAACAAAAAAGATCGGGGGGCTTTCGCCCCCCGATCGACAGTTATCCGAACCGATTGTTATTCGGTTAAGGCCGTATTACTTCTTCTTTGCGGCCTTCTTGCGGCGCTTCTTAGCAGGGGCCTTCTTGGTGGCCTTCTTCGCTGCCTTCTTGCGCTTCGCAGGGGCCTTCTTTGCGGCCTTCTTGCGCTTCTTTGCTGCCATGGTTTTCTCCTTAGTTATTCGGTATTGCTTACTTACGGTTTGGATTGAGTTCACTCTTCAGCGTGCTGCTTGCAGTGAACTTCATTGCTAGAGAAGCAGGTACCTGGACCGGTGCACCCGTTTGCGGGTTACGGCCAGTACGTGCCTTGCGCTTCGAGGTGCTGAACGAGCCGAAGCCCGGCCATGCGACCTTGTCGCCTTTCTTTGCAGAAGATACGACCAGTTCAAAGAAGGCACCGATGGTTCGTTCGGCGTCAACCTTGGACACCCCGGCGTTCTGAGCAACTGCGTCTATGAGCTCTGCTTTTGTCATTGTCTTACCTAACTTTCTCGGAATCGGATAACCGACGTGCACCATCTGAATTGGTGGCGCGACAAATTGCAAGCATCTCCGCCCGTCGGCGAGGTTTTCGAAGCGATTTTGTGCGCGCCGTGGTGACCACGAATTGCGCTCGTCAACAACGACATGAACCACGACGGGGACTGCTCGCCACAACGCCGATCGCTGCGTTCAGCGTTTTCCGCCAAAGCCACCAAACCCTTGCTGGTATTGGTTATTAGAGACTTTCAAAGTCCGCAAGACATTCCGCAAAGGCCTGTGGAAAAACTCCATTGGAAGCAATGTGGCGTGAAGAATCTGAGCCACAATTCGACCCACGCTCGCAACCGATTCTGGTCTCCAAAAAAATTTCTAAAAAATTTCTAAAAATTCCCGAAAATTGGGGCGAAATCGACGATTTTTCGAAAACTTGCGTCGATCCGAGTATCCACCACCCGAGTCGATGAAGCGTCCAAACTGAGACTCGTTGCACACTGAGAACGCATCTATCGACACTCAGGACATCACACCTGAAGTCGCCCAAACAGACACCGTTCCGTCCACTCGCACACGTATCGTTCTCGACACATCTGTATTGGTTGCAGACCCAGGGTGCCTCTACAACTTCCCCGGCTGCGATGTCGTCATTCCATTGACCGTGGTCGAAGAACTCGATGGATTGAAGACACGGATGGACGATGTCGGACGATCTGCACGCACCGCATTGCGTTCAATCGAAGATCTCCGCCGTAAAGCTGGCGGATCCCTCGCTTCGCCCCAGCCCGTTCACGATGGCCCTGAAGCGGGCACGCTCCAAATCGAGGTCAATGGCATTCAGCGCCACCTCCTGATCGAGCACGGGATGGACCCCGAAATCCCCGACAACCGAATCATCGGTGCTGCACTCGGCCAGGCCCGCCACGCCACCACCAAGGTGATCTCCAATGACGCTGCCCTCCGGATCAAGGCCGCTCACCTGGGGCTGTCTGCAGACGAACATCAACCGATCACCCACGGTCTCGACTCGCGCCCCGTTGGTTGGGTGCAGATCGACGCTCGAGTCGATCAGGTCGATGCCTTGTACAAGGACGGCTCCTTGGCAATGTCCACCCTGGACGGCACGAGCAAACTCGTCGATAACAACTTTGTCGTCCTGCGCAATGGTTCGCAGTCTGCCCTCGCTCGCTGCAAGGACGGAGAGCTTCACCTTCTTCCCCACCACTCACCCGAGGCGTGGGGGCTGCGCTCACGCAGCAAGGAGCAACGCTTTGCCCTCGAGTTGCTGCTCGATCCCGAAATCACGGTGATTGCCTTGGATGGCAGGGCGGGCACAGGCAAGACCGTCATGGCTATCGCCGCCGGTCTCGAACAGGTTGTGGAAGAACGTCGATACGAACGACTCGCGGTGTACCGACCGCTCGTACCCGTGGGACGAGCCGACGTGGGATTCCTGCCCGGTGACTTAGACGAGAAACTCGATCCGTGGATGTCGGCAATCCACGATGCGATCGTTGCTCTCACCGACCAACGATCCAGTCGCGATGCCCGTGGTCTGATCGACGACCTCACCGCGCGAGGCCAGTTGACCCTTGAATCGGTCACCTTCCTGAGGGGGCGTTCCCTACAGCAACAGTTCGTCGTCGTGGACGAAGCACAGAACCTCGAGCCCACGACGTTGAAGACGATCCTCACGCGTATCGGCGAAGGCACCAAGGTGGTGTTCACCGGCGACACCAGCCAGATCGATGCCCCGTACATGGGCGAGACCAACAATGCCCTCGCGGTATTGATCCATGCCTTCGCCGGTCAGCAGTGTTTTGGCCATGTCACGCTGGCCACCTGCGAGCGCTCCGAGGTGGCCAGCCTGGCCGCCGAGCTGTTGTAAACCGCCCCAGCCCAGCCGTTTAGCGGCACCACAAGACCGAAGGGTCAAATGTCCTTGCCTGTATTGGATTTCGTCGATTCTTGACATTTAGCACTAAATCGACTTAGCCTTAAATACATGGCACTCCTAGACAACCTGACGCAACCTGCGGTTGACGATCTGCCGCAGTCCAATATCCCCCTGTCCTCGATGATCGACTGGACGCAATTCGCCAACTGCAAAGGCAAAACGAAGTTGTACTTTGCCCCGAAGGCGGAGCGTCCACAAGCGCGAGAGCGCCGTGAAGCCAAAGCTCGCGCGCTGTGCAACGCATGCATCGTCAAAGAGACATGTCGCGATTTTGCTCGCGAGAATCGCGAGTACGGCTTGTGGGGTGGCGAAAACGAAGAGGAACGCCACCTCGCTGGTTACACGATCGCCGCGCCAATCGGCGTTCGATCGAAGCTTTCCAAGAGCGCCTGAAACCTCCCCCTTACAGGCAAGTCCACGGGCGACGTCGAGTGTCTCGGCGTCGCCCGTGGTGTCTGTCAGACTTGATTACGTGACACAGCAGGCCATCTCCGACCCGGGCAATTTCGTCACCAAGTTCATCGAGAACATCGAGCAGAGTCACTTCACGGCGGCCATGGAAATGGTTGCCGATGACTGTGAGTATGACAACGTCCCGATCACCAAAGTCTTCGGACGGGATGCGATCGTCAACATCTTGTCGGGCTTTCTCGCATCGGCCACAAAAGTTGAGTGGCTGATCCATCACCAAGTGGCTCATGGGGATATGGAACACGGCGTAGTGATGAACGAACGCACCGACCGATTCGAGATAGATGGCCGGTGGGTGGAATTCGACATTGCCGGACTCTTCGTGATCAGCAACGGCAAGATCGCCCTGTGGCGGGACTACTTCGACAAAGAAGCGTTCACCAAGGCTCTCGCCAAGAAGTAAACGGCGAGTCGTCGCGCTCCATCCGCTCGAATTGCCGAGTGAACCTCGGTGAATTTCAGAGATGGAACACCCTCACCGTACGGTGAAAGCGTGATCTCCCCCGATACCACTCTCGAAGATCTCACCTTCGTCGTCTTCGACACCGAAACGACGGGTCTCGAGCCAGGATATGTATTGCAGTTGGCATTCGTGGTCGTTCGTGGCAATGGTGAAGTGGTCGACTGCCATCGCACCTACATCAAACGTCACTTCTGGCGTCCCGGGCGGCTTGGCGCCCATCACGTGCACGGCATCACTCGCCGCCATCTGCGCTCAGGAGTGCCGATAGCCGACGCCATTTCGGCCCTGGAAAGCGCCTGCGTGGGAGCGGTGCCCGTGGCGCACAACGCCTCGTTCGACCTCACCTTCCTGAAAGCGGAGTGCGCACGGCTCAGTCGCTCGTTGCAACTCGAACCCACGTTGTGCACGCTGCGCCTGTCAAGGTCACTCGACCAGGGGCGAACAAGACGGCACAAGTTGGCCAACTTGGTCGAGCACTACGGACTTGATTCGATACCCAACCACGATGCTCTGGCCGACGCCCAAGCCACCGCGGCGGTCCTTCCGTATCTGCTGCGTGACCGTGGAGTTTCCCGCCTGAGCGAAATCAGCAACTACCGCGAATAGCGGTCGAGAATTTGTCGAGCCGTCGAAGCCCGCAAGACCTTTGATGCATCATCTTCGAGAATCTCGATGTCTGCACCTCCGCGCACCAGCAGACGGCCAAGCCAGTGATCACTTGAAACACCGAGTTTCACCACCAATGAGCCATCGCGCTGCTCTTTGCGCTCGAGGTAAGGATACGACTCGACCAGGAATCGGGAGCGCTGTGCAACCCTGACCTTCACCGAACGACCTGTGGACTCGAACCATTCCGAACCTTCACGGGGTTCGACATCCCGCGGATCGAACGTTCCGGTCGGGTTCAACGATTCGATACGGTCCAGTCGAAATTCGCGTCGTTCGCCTGAACGATCGTCGTCTGCCGAGACGTACCAATGACCACCTCGCTGAAAGATGTTGCGTGGGGTGATAGTGCGATTGGTGCGGGAGCCAGACGCGGGTGTGAAGTATTCGATCGAGAGCCGCTCACCGACGATCGCTGCCTCGCGGATCTCCTCCACGAACCTCTCCTTGGGAAGTTCAACCACGATCGTTGGCGCATCACTCGGCATGAGCGGGCGAAGCTTGGCGAGCGCCCTATTCAGCGGTCCATGTTTGTCAGCTCCCGGCAATGCCATTGCAGCTGCTCCCATCGCCATTAGAGCGAATAGTTCGGCGCTGTTCAATTTGAGCGGGCGATGGATCACCGTCGGCATGCCGGCATAGGCCATCACGTTGTCCTCATCCACATAGACATCGATGAGTTCGTACGCCGTGAAAGGAGGAGCGCCACAAACCGACGCAAGTTCGAGATCGGCGATCACTTGTTTTTCACTGATCTTGAATTCCTTGGCAACCTGCGCGATCTCTGCCTCGCCTCGCTCGAGCAACCACGGAATCATCACCATCAATCGGGCTACACGTTCCCCCGCCCCGGCAGGCCCACGCTTGCCTTTGCGAGCAGCCATCAGCCGAGCCTCACGAGGTCTTCAAGCCACTGAACGACATGTTGTCGAACATCGAGTGGCTCCAACACCTCTGCTCGATCGACCATGGCGAGCACCCAGGTTCGAAAGACATCGATATTCGCGCAGGGTATGGAGAAATCGATCGAACCGTCATCTCTGCGTTGCACGATCGCACCCTCACCCAACTCCTCCACCACGCGATTGGCGAGCGTCGAATCGACACGCACGATCGCCCGTCGGGGAGCCTCGCCTCCGAGCGCCAACATTTCCTTCTCGGTGGGAACTGCCGTGCGCGGATCGAACCCCTCAGGTCGTGTGAAGGTGTTCTTTTTCCCCGCGACGATCTCCCCTTCGATCCGATCGACACGGAACACTCGTTGCGCTTGGCGCAGATGATCAAAACCAATCAAATACCAATGCCCACCGCGCGCCAGCAAACCGTATGGATCAACTTCACGACGTTCACCGTGGTAGGAGAACGTCATCGTGCGCGACTGGGTGACTCCTTCGGCCAGGGATTCCAACAACTCGTCACTCATCTGCAGATTGATGCTCGTCACACGACCCGCGAGCAATCGCTCGCCGCCCATCTTCCAGAGCGCCTCGTCTCCAGCTTCTGCTCCCAAACGAACGGTTGCCAAAGCCATTTGCAGCGCGTCGCGCTCGACCGGCGTGAGTCCGAGGTCGGACAGCTCGAAGCTACGTCGGTCGATTGAATAGGCGCCCTCGCCAGCTTCCGCCCCACCGAGCGTCACCAAATCGACGGGGATCCCCAACTTGCGCAGCTCTGCCTTATCACGCTCGAAGGAAGCGCGAGCCGCAGAATCATTCAGCGGATAGTGATCTCCGAGTTCGTGGCGAATTTGTTTGAGCGTGAGCGGCGTGCTTCGCGCCACGAGCAATGCCAGCAAATTGAGCATTCGCTCTGCTTGACTGCGCTTGATCGCCACGGGCTAGACGATAGGCGAGGCTCCCGCGCTCGTGCCTACTTCGATTGCCGCAAATGCCACGCCACGATGGGAGACTGCGATACTTCAGTGGGCTGAGCCACACTTGTCCCGCTCATCTTCTCCAACACCTCACGAGCGACTTCCTTACCCAACTCGACTCCCCACTGGTCGAAGCTGTTGATACCCAACACTGCGCCTTGAACGAACGTGGAGTGCTCATAGAGAGCGATCAATGCACCAAGCGAAGTGGGATCGAGTTCACGCAGGAGAATGCTGGTGGAAGGTCTGTTGCCGGGCATTTCGCGGTGCCGCGCCATCGACTCCTCCACGCCACTACGCCGAACCTGGTCCAACGACCTGCCAATAGCAAGTGCCTGCGCCTGCGCCTCCATGTTGGCGATCAACTCGTCATTGCGTCGTCCAGCCGACCGCGATACTCCAACGAAATCGACCGGAATCACATCCGTTCCTTGGTGGATCAATTGCATGAAGGCATGTTGAGCATCAGTGCCCACCCCACCCCACACCACCGGCCCCGTTGAAAAACTCACGGGAGATGAATCATCGCGAACCCGTTTGCCGTTGCTTTCCATCTCCAACTGTTGAATGAACGGCACCAAGGACGCCAAAGCATCCAGATATGCGACGAGCGCACGCGATTGGCGACCAAGGAATGTCCTGTTCCAAACACTGATCAGCCCCATCAGCACCGGCGCATTTCGGGCGAGAGGCGCGGATACGAAGTGACCATCGATCATCGCCATGCCCGCCCTGAATTGAGCGATTGCAGTGGTACCGAATGCAATCTCATTGACAAGGTTCACGGCCGAGGAAACCGAGAATCGGCCACCCACTTCGGTCGGCGTAACGAATCGATGATCAGCATTCACCCCTGCGGCGCCTGCAAGTTGCGGCGCGGAAGAGACAACGACGCAATGACGAGGCACCGCGGCCTCCTCGATACCTGCAGTTAGCCAGGCGCGCACGCGCCGGGCGTTCGACAACGTTTCGGCTGTACCGAACGACTTCGAACAAAATATGAACAGGGTGGTCCGCGGATCGAGTCCACTCGTCTGACGCAGGAACGATTGGTCGTCCACGTTGGAGATGAAACGAGCCTCCAGCATCGGCTGGCCCCAGTCGCGCAACCCGTCATTGATGAGCGCGGGACCAAGATCGCTACCACCGATCCCCACGTTCACCACATGGGTGAACTTGCCGCCAGCCCCTTTGATTTCACCGGAGCGAACTGACTCGGCAAACTTGGAGGCGTCCTCATTCGAGTGGCCCGAGCGCTCGGCAAGGTGCAAGGCAGCCCTACCCTCGGATTGGTTGACCACTGCTCCGCTCACCAAGAGCTCGCGGCGACCCTCCAAATCGGTTTCACGGGCCAGCTCGAGGAGTGCCGCAAGAACCTCATTCGAAACGTTCTGCCGACCGAAGTCGACGATCATCTCGATGCCAGCAAGTGACAGATCAAGGGACATCGAATCGACGCGGGATGCATCCGCACGAAACAACTGTGCGATCGTCGTCTGATCGTTGATCGCCGCGAGTTCGATCAGCTTGTTCCATGCAGGAAGAGTGGAGGGATCCACGTTCTCAGGCTATCCGCGCGCACGCAGCATGTCGGCGAAGTAGACGAGTATGCGAAGAAACTAGTGTTGCGATTCGGTTATGACGACGCACGACGAAGCAAAAACAGGAGTCGGTTTTGCATTCGCTGCCTATTTCGTCTGGGGAATGGTCACCGTTTACTGGAAGACAGTCGATCAGTTCGATCCGTTCGAATTGATTGCGTGGCGCATCACCACCAGCTTCGCGGTACTTGCCGTGGTGTTGATCGCAATGCGCAAGGTTCGGCTCGTATTGGACGCACTGCGCAAACCCCGTCTCGCCATTCGGATAACAATGGCCAGCGCGTTGTTGACGATCAACTGGTCGATGTTTGTCTGGGCGGTGGTCAATGAGCACGTGGTGGAGACCGCTCTCGGCTATTTCATCTCGCCCATCCTTACCACCGCACTCGGTGTGGTTCGACTGAGCGAAAAACTCTCCCCTCGCCAGAAAGCCGCCATGTCATTCGCTGCACTCGGCCTCGTGATTCTCACGTTCGCGTATGGACGCGTGCCATGGATTGCTCTTGCTATTGCCGGGTCTTGGAGCATGTACGGGTACCTGAAGAAGAACGTTCCATTGGACTCACTCGTCAGCCTCACCGCCGAGGTGACCGTCCTCGTCGTTCCCGCGACGATCTTTCTCATCTTCATTTGGCAACGTGACTTCAGCGTCGCCACCAATGCCTCACCCACGGAGTGGTTCCTCGTTTCGCTCACGGGAACCGTCACTGCAGTTCCGCTGCTGCTGTTTGGTGCAGCCTCTTCGCGTACTCCACTGTCCGTTCTCGGACCGATGCAATACATCGTTCCCACGATCTATTTCATCCTTGGTTGGGCAGTGTTCGACGAAGAGGTCACCACAACGAAATTCATCGGGTTTTCGATGATCTGGATTTGCCTCGTACTTGTGGTGCTCGAATTGATCGGTACACGCCGATCCTCTGAACGACTGACTACAGAAGCGCTCTGAGAATCTCGGTCAGTTCCAGGGGACGATCTCCTTGGACGCTGTGGCCGGCTCCATCCACAACACGCACGTTGGCACTCGGTAGTCGTCTCATCACCTCGGCAACGTCTTCATCGTCAACGACAGGTGATAGCGAACCCCGAACAAGCGTGAATGGGCACGAAAGCCCTCCTAGGACTAGCCACAACTGATTCAAAACAGTTTCGTCCCGGCCTCTGTGCGGCTTTCTCCGGTCATAACGCCATTGCCACGAACCATCTGCAAGTTGAACCGAATTATGAAGAATTCCGCGCCGCAGGCTCGACTCACTTCGTGTCGGGTTGTGCTCAATCGTTCGACGCAGCAGGTCATCGAAACTTGGAAAAGTTTGAGGACCATTTATGAAGTCTGTAATCGCTTTGACTTTTGCCGGGGTAACTCCGGGGGTGACATCGACCAAAATCAAGTTGCGCACGAGACGTGCATGACGCCCAGCGAGCATCAGACTGGTGAGTCCGCCCAGGGACATACCCACTACCACCTCCGCGTTCGGCGCAAACTCGTCCAATGCCAAGGCCACATCATCCGCCATTGACTCGAGCGGATAATCCCCGTCTTCGTTCCATGATGAGTGTCCATGGCCAGGCAGGTCTACGGCTAGTAGATCAACACCAAGCGCGAGAGCAACCGTGTCCCAGGTGTGAGCGTTCTGCCCTCCGCCGTGCACGAGAACCAGTCGTGGCTCACCCGCACCCCACTTCAAGGCAGAAATGTTTCGACCATTGGTAAGCGGCGCAGAAACCCGCGAGACGACAGGAGGTGCCGACACGGATAAGTCGAACTCTGCAATGTTCTCGTGAAACAGCTCGAATTCGTCGTAACTAGAACGGGTCATGACGTCAGACTAGGCAGAACACACCATCAAGGCACAGTTGTTGGCGCAACAGTTGTTGCCACGACAGTCGCAGGCGGCACGCTCGTTGACGTAGTCGTGGTGTAGTTCGGATCCGGCTTGTCGAACGGTGGCGGCGGCGAACCGTACTCCTCGGGCTCCTTGATCCCATCGAAGACATAGACGCGATCGCCATACGCAACCAGGGCAGGGAAATAACGTGCGATCGACATTGGAATACGGATACAGCCGTGCGATTCTGGCTCGAGCGGCACAAGGATCGCTCCGTGCACCGCGATGCCAAAGTTGAAATACACCGGGTTGTACATGCTGCCCAGACGTGACTCACGAGTTCCTTGTTTGCGGTTGTAGAAGTAGAAGATTCCGGGCGGAGTCACCGCCTCGCCGCAAATACCCACCTTGATCTGCTTCATGGTGTTGTTGCCTTCTTCACCCGGATCGATCGTTACTTCCTCACACCATGGTTCATTCGACCCACTCGAAATATGCGTGATCAACATCACTTCGGTTTCCTTGAACACCACCATCACTTGTTCTGGAAGGTAGATCTCAACGTGCGACGGTGAATCGGCATCACGCCGCGGTATGACCTCCACGTTCGACTGCATGATGTCCCACATTTCCGGCGTGACCACCCCAGTGGCTTGTTTGCGGGGAGTCTTCAGGATCAGTTTCTCGAACGCCCAGACCGCCTGCTTCGTGGCCTGCCCGAAAACACCGTCGAGCGGGCCCGGATCGAACTTCAGAGCGTAAAGACGTTCCTGAAGTCTGAGTACGTCGTCGCCCTCGACACCCTCTTTCAATCGCCGATCGAGCGGTACTTTGGGAATCGTCGTCGTAGCTACCGAAACTTCAGCGGTGGTCGTGGGTGACGTCGATTGCTCCGGATCCTCGCCATTCAGCACGGCAACGGCAACGACAGTCAGGAGTACCGCAATTGAGAAGAGTGCTGGGCGCCAGCGATCGTAGGCGTTCATGGTCTATCGGGTGAGATGGCATTGAGGTCGCGACGCAACGCGAAAGCCTCTTTCAGAATCTTCAGGATCACGGCTGGCGAACTGAGCGTCGAAACACCGCGCGTGCGTGGAAAGTAGTCGACGCCAAATTGCACGACTTCCATTCCCATCTTCTTCGCCGAGACCATCAGCTCAGCATCAATGAACGAACCCTCGCTTCGCAAGGTGACCTGATCGAGTACGCGTCGACGAACCAACTTGAACGCAAAGTTCACGTCACGGAAGCGACAGCCAAAGAGCACTCGAACGAGCAGGTTGTAGAAGAAGGAGTAGATCACGCGTACGTATCCCTCGCCGGTGCGATCGAAACGATATGCCGCGACCACGTCGGCCTCGTACTGATGCATCAACCTCAAGGCCTTGTGCAGCTCACGCATGTCGAAGGGCAAGTCGGCATCGGTGTAGAGCACGACATCCCCCGTGGATGCCTGAAAGCCCGACTTCATCGAACCGCCCAACTTTCGATTGACGGGATGATGCACCACGTTCACCCGTCGATTCGCGGCGCTGATCTGATCGGCAAGCTGCGGGGTCGTATCCGTACTGGCGTCATCAACGATCACGACTTCGTAGTCCGAGATTGTTCCCGCCGCCATCAGCTCTTCGGAAATTTCGGTGGCAGCGTTCACCGCACGCTCCAAATACTCCTCTTCGTTCCACATGGGAAAGAAAATCGAGAGTTGACCGAATCGAGCAGCCGACATTTCGCGATCAGGCTAACTGCGAGCACAGGCGTTGTACCCTTCAGGACATGTCCACGGAAGTACCGCACCCACCAAGGCAGTGGCATGCGGGGCTCGAAAAGACATGGGTGGTGATCGTCGTCGTTTCGTGGTTGTTGGTGACGGCTGCTCTCGCTGCGGCAGCAGTAACTGGACGAAACATCGGCAAACCCACGTGGTGGCTCGGCACTCCCTCGGACCCCGCATGGCCGCTGCTGTGGGTGGTGCCATTTGTCGCGCCGATCGCCGTGATCGTGTGCGCAATCGTGGCGGGTCGATGGGCACCGTTTGCCGGAGTTGGCGCATCCCTCTATCTCGGTGCAGTGGCCACGCTTGATCTCGAGAACACGCCGGCAGTCGCCCTGATTCAGGTCGTGGTGGCATGTTCGGCCCTGCTCGTCTCGATTGCTTCGCTGGCAGGCCGCAACCGTTGATCTCGTGGCACGAGCACGACTCTCGTCGTCGAGTGCTCACAAACGTTGCGGGACCTCGGTACCGTTGACGCATGCCTGATCAGCCCACTGCAGCGAGTAATGCCAAGGTTCTTGCCGGACTTCCCGTCGGCGAACGCGTAGGCATTGCCTTCTCGGGTGGTCTTGACACTTCGGCAGCCGTCGCATGGATGAAGTCAAAAGGAGCGCTGCCCTACGCCTACACCGCGAATCTTGGTCAACCTGACGAGGACGATCTTGAGAGCATCCCTGCTCGTGCCGTGCAGTACGGCGCAGAGTCGGCGCGCTTGATCGATTGTCGAACCGAGTTGGTCCACGAGGGTCTCGTGGCCTTGCAATGCGGTGCATTCCACATCTCCACCGCGGGAAAGACGTACTTCAACACCACCCCACTCGGCAGGGCCGTGACCGGAACCTTGCTGGTGCGCGCAATGAAAGATGACGGCGTCGACATCTGGGGCGACGGCAGCACCTACAAGGGAAACGACATCGAGCGCTTCTACCGATACGGCCTGTTGGCGAATCCTGCGCTGCGCATCTACAAGCCGTGGCTCGACTCGCAATTCGTGAGCGAGATGGGTGGTCGTGCCGAGATGAGCGCGTTCCTCTCTTCGAAGAACCTTCCGTATCGCGACTCTGCGGAGAAGGCTTACTCGACGGATGCCAACATCTGGGGAGCAACGCACGAAGCAAAGAAGCTGGAAGAGTTGGCCACCAGCATGCACATAGTGCAACCGATCATGGGCGTGGCCCACTGGGATCAGTCCGTGCAGATCTCGCCGGAGAAGGTGTCAGTCTCGTTCAAGGAAGGATGGCCGGTAGCGCTGAATGATCGCTCATTCGACTCACAAGTCGATCTCGTCAATGAGGCGAACAGGATCGGCGGGCGACATGGTCTCGGAATGAGCGACCAGATCGAGAACCGCATCATCGAAGCGAAGAGTCGAGGCATCTACGAGGCGCCCGGTTTGGCACTGCTGCACATCGCATACGAACGTCTGCTCACGGCGATTCACAATGAAAATACGCTCGAAAATTACCGCCAGATGGGCCGTCGCCTTGGCCGACTGCTCTATGAGGGCCGCTGGTTCGACCCGCAATCGCTGATGTTGCGCGAACCATTGATGCGTTGGGTGGGCTCGCTCGTCACCGGTGAAGTGACGATCGAACTCCGACGTGGCGACGACTACACGATTCTCGACACGACGGGTGCACACCTCACCTACGCCCCAGAACGGCTGAGCATGGAGAAGGTGGAAGATGCCGCATTCGGTCCACTCGACCGAATTGGCCAACTCACGATGCGGAACCTCGACATTCAAGACACTCGCGACAAGATCGACGAGTATCGCGAGGCTGGAACACTCGGTGGCGGGTCGCTTCTCGAACTGGAGTAGTTAGGCGAGGGCAGCAACGAGTGCTGCCACGAGCGCACTTCGCTCGCCCATCTTGGAGATCTTCACGTATTCATGATCAGCATGCGCACCTGCGCCACATGCACCAAGACCATCCAATGTAGGAATGCCGATCGCTGCAGTGAAGTTGCCATCGGAGCCACCACCCACGCTGATTCCGTCGATCGAGTCAATTCCAACGCTTGAAGCCACTCGCTGAGCAAGTGCGAACAACTCTTGCGCGGCACTTTCATGCATTGGGGGACGATTGATGGAGCCACTTACCGTCACCTTTGCGCCAGGCAGGGAGGCAGAAAGTGCATTTAGTGCGCCTTCTACTCGATTCTTCTCTTCGGGAAGCACGACTCGGGTATCAACGATGAGTTGTGCAGACGCGGGCACGACATTTTCCGCCGAACCAGCTTTTGCCACCGTCGGTGTGACAGTGGTGCCGAGTTCGGGTTTCGCGATCTCGGCAATCTTCGGGATCAACTGAGCAAGTTCCGTCAACGCATTGATGCCCTTCTCCGGCTCGAGTCCTGCGTGAGCGGCGCGACCCTCGATGTCGACAACGAATGTTCCGACGCCCTTTCTCCCCACCTTCAGCGCGTCCCCATCACCTGCTGGTTCGAGTACGAGCACGGATCCTGCAGCGCGCGCTCGCTCTTCAATGAGTGAGCGCGATGCGTACGAACCAATCTCCTCATCAGCAGTGATCAACACTTCCACGTGTGACACATCCTCGAGTGAACTGAGGGCATAGATCGCCTGAATGATCCCACCCTTCATGTCGAACACCCCAGGGCCACTTGCCTTGTCGCCGTCAACGTTGAACGGACGCTTCGCCACCGTGCCGATCGGGAAAACCGTGTCGTGATGGCCCACGATGAGCACTTTCGGAGTACCACCCCCCGACCAATGGACATGTGGACCCTTGTCGCTGGCGACGATGCGGGGCGGGATTCCCAGCAAATCAGTCATCAAGCCGTGCAGGAACTCGGCGCTTCGGTTCAAACACTCCACTTCGTTCGACGGCGATTCAGTGTTGACGAATGCCCCGAGATGTTGGACCATCTCTGGCGTTCGAGTCTCGAGACGTTCACGAACATTGGCGCCAAACATTGTTCCCAAGTCTGCCTGACCGAGAGATGATTACGCGACGGGACGAAAAACGCACCAGATCCATACCCAATGGCAATATTCGACCCAGAATTGCCGAAGCCCCAGCAAGATCACCCATGTTTCCAAGTCCTTAAAAACTCAGTATTTAAGACAAAAATCAATCGCAAACGGGATTGTCAGAATCAAATCCCACGGTCGCCAATGACCCTGGCGTTAAGTTCCTCCCGCAAACGTCTCGTCACAATTGCCCAAGTTGAGCGCCCATCGTGAGGTAACTCGCTCATGTACTCATTTACGTAGAGATCGTATTTTTCTGATTGAATCGAAAGTGGCATACCAAAGCTCTTGTGCGAAGCATCAATGAAGTCAATCGGAGCCTCAAGAGTCTTGGCGAGCGCCAATACGAATGGCCCCTCCCATGATCGAATGAGTCTCCGGTCGGCAAGGAGAACCAACGGTTTAGCCCATGCGACAGCAAACGAGACTGCAGTGGAATTGTGGCTTAGCACGCAAGAAGATCCTCGAATAGTCTCGCAAGTTGATTCAGATGCAATTCTGTGGTTGGGAAAGCGCACCTTGAGCCTGGAGAAGTCACATTTGGGATGAGGGGAAACGACTACCTCCATACCCGTTGCCCTGCTGAATTCATCGAAGTAGTCAAGAAGTTTCGGGTAGAACTCACTGACTCTGATGGGAACTCGCAACTGACTCACCTCGTAGTCAGGATGAAAACCCATGTCCTGATCCAGGTACACCGCATACGGACTTGAGGCATTCAATTTGGGCGGCAACTGCTTGAAAGCCATCGCGAGGTCGAAGTCATGGCTATGGGCATCAATCGTCTTCATCCCAGACTTCTGTGCTAACTCTTTGGCGGCACGTCCGCCTACGATCTTGATTTCTGCTTGTTCATGAAATTCTTCCCGATGCGCTAGACGCTGCAACAAGGAAGCGAACAAATCCAGCGATGAGGGAGCCTGTCGAATCCGACGAAGAGTCTTGGAAAGAATACTTCTTGAGACAAACAGATCGCCGGGGGTTAGTCCCAACTGAAATTCAACGAGTAAGGTACCCATGAATCTGCCCGCAGTGAATAGCGCATTTCGCTTCTTTCCTACCCCGAGGTTGCTAATGACGATTCGGGGGAACGAACGTTGCATCAGAAATTCAATGTCTGATGGTGTAGGTGCAACATGAATTTTTAAACCGTGATCGAACTGATCGGGTGCTCTCGAAACACGCTCCGAGGTATCGATGACCTCGACGAGAAAATCGGAGGATAACTCGGACAATCCGAACCGTTCGAAGTCTCTGTCTGAAAGCGAGTGTTCGACGACGAAAAAGAGAAGTGGCCGATGAGGCATAGGTGACCATGAAAGACTATTTGTCAATGTTTAGGAATTGGCATCAGTAGCGAGCGTGCCCGGGACAGGACTTGAACCTGTACGGCCATTTCTGGCCAGGGGGGTTTAAGCCCCCCGCGTCTACCATTCCGCCACCCGGGCCTGCGATCAGGCTACGCGTGGTGCCGTAATGTCGGTGTCGTCGACTACTTGCGCAGACGCAACCACGCCCATGATGTTGAGCATGGCCCACAAGGCAGTGCGCACCTGGTCGGCATCCGGTGAGCCGAGACGATTGACGACGACAACACCTTCGATCATGTCGGCAAGTACCGCAACGAATGGTCGCTCGCGCACGGCAACCGCCACCACCCCGCCACGCTCACGGCGTCGGACCGTGCGATCGACACCGAGAACCCCTGGTGGGCTGCGGAAGCTCGGCGCCTCCAAGCCGTAGCGCTGAGCCTCACGGGAAATGAGTCGAGCAGCCGCCACAAACTGCATTGCCGACGTCCGCTCCATGCGGCGATCGTGGCACACCCGTGTGACAGAGTGACCGGGATGTCGGAAATCGAGAACGAGCTCACCCCTGTTCAGCAGACGGTGCTCGAGGCCCTGGCGAAGGAACCCGGTTACGTGCCACTTCCCGCACACGTCATCGATGACATTCGTAACCAGTTGCACGGTTTGGTCTCAGACATCGCAGAGCGGCTTGAGCCCGACCAAGCGCTGTGGGTGAGCAAGAACAAGGTGACCACGGTGCACGGCTGCGAAGGCCACTATTTGGCCAACCTCGGCAATTTCGAGTGGACGGTGGCCAACGTTCGCGGGACGGTCGTACACAAGGCAATTGAGCTCGCCACCAATTGGAGAGACGAGTTCACCCCAAGCGACGTGGTGGACGAAGCACTCGATCGCATAGCCGCGGATGAACGGATCAGTGCCGCCCAATTCGTAGATTCACTCAGCAATTCAGACCGAGCAGAACTCCGCAGCGGAGCCATCGATCTCTATACCAAGTTTGAAGAGTGCTTTCCACCGCTCAAAGCCGCGTGGCGCCCGGTGCTCGAAAGTGGCGCACGATTCGAAATGTTCGACAAGCGAATCATCATGTCGACAAAGACCGATCTGACTCTTGGCGCAGCCGGCAACAAAGTGATCATCGATGTAAAAACGGGCTCACTGCATCCCCACCACCGAGAGGAGCTTCGTTTTTATGCGTTGGTCGAAGCGCTCCGCACCGGACTCGCACCCCGTAAGTTGGCGACACTTTCCCTGCTCACCGCCCGTATCGACGTCGAAGATGTCACTGAGGGGGTACTCCAAGCAGCGACGCGCAAAACGGCCGACGCCGTGCGCAAGATGTTTGAACTCGAACGTGAGCGACGAGAGCCAAAGTTGGTGCCCTCAGCCACGTGTCGCTGGTGCCCACTTGCTGAATCATGCACAACTGGTCAGGAATACCTCGAGCGAGGCGACGAGAGTGACGATTACTGACCTGGCGAGATCAAAGCGACATTGACGCCGAGGCCAACCTCGCGACGCACAGTGGTGATTCGACGGCCAGGTTGAACGGCATCTTTCGGCACAGACAGCACTGATTCACCAAGCCGAGAAACCACCTCGTCAAACCGCGGGGTAACGAGAACAAAACCCCAGAGTTGTGGCTCAGTGACGTGGGGGGCCTGCACCACCTCGATTACCACTTCACCACTTCGATGAAATGCCTGACGAACCCCCTTTCCTGCATCCCTTGTTCTCCGAAGCTCAAGACCGGTGCGCTCTTCAATCGCCGCTGAAGTGCGCTCGAGCGAGTCGGTCATCACCACCACGTGATCTACGTGAAGAAATGTCGAGGACACCATCTCGCTGTCGGGTACTCGAGACGCTGAAATGATTCCGTCGATCGATGAGACTTGTGGATCGAAAGCCCACTGGAGATGGCCCGGTGGAACACCTTCATTTAGTTGAAGGGTCACCTGTCCGATTCGACATGTCTGAGAGTCATCGACACGGAGACCTAGTCGTTGCCAAAGATGGCTCGTGCCACCAACCGTCAATTGGACGAGGCGCGCGGGCGACTCGATCGAGATGTTGGCCTCAGCCACGCCCCATGTTGGGACGCTTACCGTGGTTGGCCTTGGAACGGCGGAGCTTTGCCTTGCGCTTCTTGGTCTTCTTCGACATAGGCGCTACAGGCTAACCCTCACGAAGTCCGTCTCCATCGTGGACGTCCGTCGCTGTACGCCTTCCCGTCGAGGCTGGTGGTTGAACATACATATTTCACACCTTTGGGCGAAACGCCCATTGCTCCCTTTGGTTTGCACCACGCACCAGGGAAAACTGTTCCCGTCGAATTGCCCGGCACCACGGAAGTGCTCGGAGATGTTTTCGGAACCGGAGCAGGAGTCGAAACACCCGAGATCGGACGCCACGATGCGATTTTCAACCCGACGCAACGGGACTGCAAAACGTTGCGGATCCGCCCGTGTTCGCTGCGATCCATCGACAGACCCCATCGGGCCTTGATCGAAATCCAATTCCCCAGATACGTGCAGACATATGAGGAACTAGTGGGCAACCAGTTGCTCGGATCCTTATCACTCTTCGATCGGTTCGACGAAGCACTGGCTGCAACGAGGGAGCGTCGATCACTGGTGTCATTTGCGTAGGCCGTGCGCTGGGTAGCGCTCCATGCCCAAGCGCCCGAATCCCATGCCTCTTTCAACGCTACGACGTGATCGATGTCCACTTGGGTTCGATCACGCACCGTGCGACCGTCGTACGGAGAAACCCAATCTCCCGCCACCACAAAACAGTTGTAAGGATCAACTTGCGGCAACGAGACGCTGTCCCGCTTGAGCACTTGCTCGCGAGCATTGCACCCATCCCCGTCAATGTCGAGCCAATGTGCAAACAGATCTCGGGAATACCCCGCCGGACTCTCATTCTGAACGGTGATACCCGACAGAACCTGCATGGCGTCCAGAGAGTTTGTTGATGCACCTACTGGAGATACCGAAGTGACGCAGACGGCCATGACTACACCGGCAACCGTCATTTTCCATGTCATGTGAAAATCCTAAGACGATTGTGGTACTGAGTCTCCGTCCAGGACGGACGACCACGTCTCACCTTCATCAAGCTCGATGAAGATGCATTCACCGGGGCACACCTCTGCCGCGCGAACCACCGATTGAGCATGTCGTTCTTCGACCCGCGCCAAGCTTCCCGAACTACCAGGGTCATTCAACACTTGGCCCGCCTCGCTCACATACGCGATGCCGTCTTCCAATTGCACGAAGACGTCATGGCAGTGGTCTACACACAGACCGTCCCCGGTGCAAAGGTCTTGATCAATCCACACTCGCACCCACGAGACGATAGGTGTTGACTAGTTCAATCGACGAGCAGAGCGACCGAAAGTAGCCCGACAAAGACCATGTTGCGGGCTACGAATAACCACGTAATTGGACGCGCAGTTCGCACCCCAAAGCAGGCACATGCCGGCCGATTGCCACGCACCAAATTCGTCACAATCAGACACGAAAACGCGATCAGCAATGTGATTCCTGCTGAAGTCGCAAGTCGCGGCCACCAGCCCAGGATCAGCATGGCGCCCAATGTCAGTTCAACGAGCGGAACGAAAGGAATCCCCCACGCGGGTGCGCCCATGTCTCGCGCCTGCGCGGCCCATGCGTCTCGCGCCTGCAACTTCGTGGCCCCAGCCCACACGAAAACGGTGCCCACGATGGCCGCGCACACCCAGGCGACATCATTCAACGGGCAGTGCCTCCAATGGCACCTCGATAAAACGTCATCGCTCCTGCATTTGACTTTGACGCCTCAAGAGTCGTCACCCTCCCAAGAACGAAGTCGTGATCACCGGCTGTAGTCACTTGATCGACATCACATTCGATCCACGCCACTGAGCCTTCCAAGCGTGGTGTTCCATTAACTCCACGCGTGAACGGCACACCATCAAATCGAGCTTCACTTTCCTTCGCAAAGCGCCAACACCATTCCTCTTGATCCACGCTCAGCACGCTGGCACAAAACTTCCCTGTTTCCGCAATCTTTTTCCAAGACGGAGATCCCGATCCAATGAAAAATCCAGCGAGAGGTGGGTTAAGCGAGACCGAAACAAAGGAGCCGATCGTCATTCCGGCCAACTCGCCAGACGATGACTCGCCCGTAATCACCACGACTCCCGTCGGGAAGTTCCCCATTACCGACCGAAAATCCTTTGTGTCTATGGAATGTTTGCTTGACATTGGTTGAAGCCTACTCAGGTACTGTTTCGTCGTGTCTGAAGACATCGTGCAGCGCGTGGTGAATACCGAACGCCTTGATTTCGGCACACTGCAATGCGGCACTGGTCCCCTTGCACTCTGCCTGCATGGGTTCCCCGACTCGGCTCATTCCTGGCGTCATCTTCTTCCACGACTCGCTGATGCCGGCTATCACGCCGTTGCTCCGTTCATGCGTGGTTATGCACCCACACCTATCCCCGAAGACGGCGCATACCAAACATGTGAACTGGGATTGGATGCAATCGCGTTGCACGAAGCACTGGATGCCGACGAGCGCGCCGTCGTCATCGGTCACGATTGGGGCGCAACAGCTGCGTATGCAGCTGCGATCATCGAACCACGCCGTTGGTCGAAAGTGGTCGGGATGTCGGTTCCCCCGTGGGGCGCCATGACACGGGCGTTCCTCGGAAATCTGGAGCAAATCCGACGAAGTTGGTACATGTTCTACTTCCAGCACCCTTTGGCCGACCTGGTCGTTCCGGCAAACGATCTCGCATTCATCGACATGATCTGGAATTCGTGGTCACCAGGGTTCGATTCGGTCATGGACGCTCGCAACGCGAAGGACTGCTTGACCGAACCGGCAAACCTGCAGGCCGCACTTGGTTACTACCGCGCGACTCTTGGTAACGGATACCGAAACCCTGCCAATCAGGAACTGCAGCAGCGCGTTTCCGGCGATCAACCGCCGCAGCCGACCCTCTACCTTCACGGACTCAACGATGGCTGCATCGGCATCGAAGTGGCTCGCGATGCGGCGCGGAACGCGCCTGACTCGGCATCGGTGCTCGAGATCCATCAAGCAGGTCATTTCATTCAACTGGAGCAGCCGAATGCCGTCGCTGAAGCAATTCTCGGGTTCCTGGAAAAGCAGGATTAGTTCAGCGAGCAAAAACTAGGGAAGTGTGAGGTACTCATTGGTCAATACAACGAGTCCCTCACCTATCAGGTCGTCCACCAGTTTCGCAGCGCGAATACGTTGACCGCTTAGTCCCATCACTGCCGCCGCATCAGTCCGCTTAACTCCCGATTCGGTGAGTGCCTTCATTAATCGCCCTCTCGCCTGCCGATCCGAACCTTCGAACCGTCCTTGTGGTTTGCTTGTCATTGCCGATGCAGGGGCGGGGTCTTCGCCGCCGTGATGCTTCCATCTGCAGTCGCCCGCGATTGGACAGTCCGCACATCGTGGCGCGCGCGATGTGCACACGGTTGCGCCCAGGTCCATGAACGCT